>Ga0114129_10003317_pt1 | contig 22611 bp, 15 predicted proteins | sample RhiMetdeltSRZDD1_FD_80071 | JGI IMG/M metagenome (GOLD analysis project Ga0114129, IMG submission 80071) | Populus rhizosphere microbial communities from Tennessee, USA - Rhizosphere MetaG P. deltoides SRZDD1 (version 2) (version 2) | ecosystem: Host-associated > Plants > Roots > Rhizosphere >... | reverse complement strand
GGCGTCGCCGGCTCGGGCAAGAGCTCGCTGATCCACGGCTCGGTGTCGGGGCGCGACGGCGTGATCGCGGTCGACCAGGCCCCCATCCGCGGCTCGCGGCGGAGCAACCCGGCAACGTACACCGGGCTGCTCGATCCGATCCGCAACGCGTTCGCGAAGGCCAACGGCGTGAAGCCCGCGCTGTTCAGTGCCAACTCCGAGGGCGCCTGTCCAACCTGCAATGGCGCCGGCGTGATCTACACCGACCTCGCGATGATGGCCGGCGTAACCACGGTCTGCGAGGAGTGCGGTGGCCGGCGGTTCCAAGCGGCCGTGCTGGACTACCGGCTCGGCGGACTCAACATCGCCGAAGTGCTCGACCTGCCGGTCAAGGATGCGGTCGCCTTCTTCGGCCCTGGCGATCCCGCCGGCGGGGCGCAAGGCACCTTCGCTGCCAAGGCGCATACGCCGGCTGCGCACGAGATCCTGCAGCGCATGAACGACGTCGGGCTCGGCTATCTGCGGCTCGGCCAGCCGCTCACCACGCTTTCGGGTGGCGAGCGGCAACGGCTCAAGCTCGCCACGCACATGGGTGAAGAAGGCGACGTCTATGTCCTCGACGAGCTGACCACCGGGCTGCACCTAGCCGACCTCGAGCAGCTGCTCGGGCTGCTGGATCGGCTGGTCGACTCCGGGAAGTCGGTCATCGTGATCGAGCACCACCAGGCGGTGATGGCGCACGCCGACTGGATCATCGACCTCGGGCCGGGCGCGGGCCACGACGGCGGCCGGATCATGTTCGAAGGCACCCCGGCCGACCTGGTGGCGGCAAGGTCGACGCTCACCGGCGAGCACCTGGCGGCCAGCCTTCGCTCGCTGGATCGTGACGAGCTTCCCGCCTCCGCTCAGCTACGGCGAGGTCTCGCCAGAGCGCGCGTGATTTCTCAGCGCGACGGCGGACGGCCAGGCAAGCCCAGCTCATCGAAGGCCATCCGATCCCGCTGAGCGAGTCCGCGTTCACCTACGTTCCGGTCCGGCGCGCCGCGAACGCCAACGTAGGGAAGGTGCTGCGAGAGGGCTGAGCCGATGTTCGAATCTTTGCAAGGTGCAGACGCCGGCGGCGCACGGCCAGCCATTCGAGGAATGTGTGAGCGGATTCCTGCAGTTCGACGGAGCATCGGCGTGATCATGGTGTCGCGAATGATCCGCTGGCTACCAGTGATCTGGATCGCGCTACTCGCACGCACCGCGGTGGCGCAGCCTGCCGTCGACCATCACCAGCACCTTTTCAGCCCGGCGCTGGCGCAGGTGATCAACGGAACGCCGATTACCGCGGCGGAACTGGTGCAGCATCTGGATGACGCGGGGATCAAACGAGCGGTGGTGCTGTCGACGGCGTACAGTTTCAGCAACCCGGCGCGAAAGGTGCAGAACGACTACTCGTTCGTGCGTGCGGATAACGATTGGACCTCGGAGCAAGTTGCGCGGTATCCGGATCGATTGGTTGGATTCTGTGGCCTGAATCCGCTGAAGGACTATGCGCTCGCCGAACTCGCGCGTTGCGCGAACGACCCGAATCTCGCTCGCGGGCTGAAGCTGCACTTCGGCAACTCATTTGTCGAGTATCACAACCCGCAGCACATCGAGCAGGTGAAGCGGGTCTTACGAGCCGCCAACGGGTACGGAATGGCGATCGTCGTGCACATGCGCGCCAACACCAGTCAGAAGATGGGCGGCGAAGAAGCCAGACTGTTCCTCGACGAGCTCCTGCCATCGGTCCCCGATGTCCCCGTACAGATCGCTCACATGGGCGGCGCGGGTGGCGTGGAGCCGACGATCTTCGACGAGGTGCTTGGTGTGTTTGTCGAGGCCATCGCCAAGGGTGATCCCCGCACGAAGAACCTCTGGTTTGACGTGACGTCGGTCACCGCAGACCTGACGCCCGCAACTGCCCAGCGCATCGTCGAACGCATCCGACAGCTTGGTCTGCAGAGAATCCTGTTTGGTTCGGACGCACCAACACCTAGTAACCTCCCCCGTATTACATGGGCGGCGTTTCGGAAGCTGCCTCTGACCGAGTCGGAGTTTCGCACCGTCGAAAGCAACGTCGCACCATACATGCGCTGACCGACCGGCTGTTGACGAAGCGCCAGCTCAAGCTGGACGACACTCGCATCGAGACAGATGCCGTTGTGTGGCGCGTCGTTGCTCATCGCGGCCGGCGCGATTGGGACCGGCGCGACTTGCCGATCGATAGAACCCCGCCGTCGCTTCCGATGCTGAGTATGCTGTTGCTGCTGCCGATGCTGAGAATTGACATGAAGCTGCCGATACTCAGAATCGATGCCGCGCTCGCCACAGACAGCACGCTCGACGCACTCAGCAGGCTCCAGAAGCTTCTGTAGCTCCACCAACGACGCCGTGCGGCATCACCAGATGGCCGTACGGATGCCGACATCGCGACGGCGGCGACGCGGTCAAACTCTGCGGCGGGACGCGAAACGTAGTGAATGGGTCTCATAGTGTTTCGAGATGCAAGAGTTGGTGCACGATCGCACAGTGCTGAGTTGCCGATTTGGGGCGTACTGCTTGGCTACGGCTCGCGCGCGTAGCGACTCGGAGGCTGGCCGACGTGTCGGCTGAACGCCGTGCTGAAGGTGCTCGCCGAGCTGTAGCCGACGCGCTCGGCGACCTCGGCGAGCCCGACGTCGTGACGACGGATCAGATCCTTCGCGACGGCCATGCGCCAGGCGAGCAGGTATTCCATCGGCGGCAGGCCGACGGTGCGCGTGAAGCGCTCGAAGAACGTCGAGCGCGACAGCGCCGCCGTCTTCGCGAGCTGGGCGACGGTCCACGAACGCGCGAGCTGGCCGTGCATCTGCCGCATCGCTGACGCGAGTTGCGCATCGGCCAACCCGCGCAGCAGTCCTGGAGGGGCGTCTTCACCGGGCGTCAACCGCAGCGCTTCGATGAGCAGCACCTCCACGAGGCGCGTGAGCACGAGGTCGCGGCCTGACCTCCGTTCGCTCGCTTCCTCGCCGACGAGGCGCACCAGTAGCGAGAGCCGCTCGACGCCGCGCACGTGCACCAGGGACGGCAGCAGCGACACCAGCAACGTCGAATCCGGCGAATCGAAGGCGAACCAGCCGCCGAGCAACCGCACGTCGGGGCGCCCACCGCGAGTGCCATGGCGGACTTCACCCGGCACGGTTGACATCACCTTCGGGTCGAGGCGCTCAAATCTCACAGGCTCGAATCCGGACATGGTGAAGCCCGGCGTCGCTGGCAGGAGCACGAAATCGCCCGCCTCGAGTGTCAAAGGACCGTGGCCATCGACGGTCAAACGACAACGGCCCTCGAGCACCGCGCAGAAGCTCGGCTGGCCGAAGGCGGAGTAGCGGACTCCCCAGCGGCCGGCGCCGCTAATCCGCCGTGAGAACACCGCACGCGGCTGAAGCAGAGCGATGACTTCCGAGAGTGGGTCGGTCATGTCTGGACGCTCACAAACAAAATTCGGACTCCCCATAGTAGAGAGTCCGGGAGGATTGCCGTACCTTACCACCCATGAAGACTGTGCTTATCACTGGTTGCTCTTCCGGCTATGGCCTCGAAACCGCGCGCCACTTCCACGCGCGGGGGTGGAACGTGGTTGCCACAATGCGAACGCCGCGCGAAGGGGTTCTGCCACGGTCCGAACGAGTCCGCGTGGTGGCGCTCGACGTGACAAAGCCCGAGACCATCGCGGCCACGCTCGAGGCGAGTGGTCGCATCGACGTGCTCGTCAACAACGCTGGCATCGGGCTCTTCGGCGCCTTCGAGGCCACGCCGATGGACACGGCGCGCGAGGTGTTCGAGACCAACACCTTCGGCGTGATGGCGGTCACCCAGGCGGTGCTGCCCCAGCTCCGAGCGCGGAGGTCGGGTGTGGTGGTGAACGTCACCTCGAGCGCGACGCTTGCACCAATGCCGTTGGTGGCCGTGTATACGGCGAGCAAGATGGCCATCGAGGGGTTCACCGCGTCGCTCGCCCTCGAGCTCGAGGCCTTCAACGTGCGCGTGAAACTGGTTGAGCCGGGCTACGGCCCGACAACGCGCTTCACGAGCAACACGGGACCGCGGATGGACGGGCTGATTCCCGAGGCGTACGCGCCGTTCGCACAGCGCATCTTCGCTTCACTTGCGCAAGAGCCGGCTGCAGTGACGATCGAGTCTGACGTCGCCGAGGCGGTGTGGCGTGCCGCGAACGATGCATCCGGGCAGCTCCGGTTCCCAGCGGGTGCCGACGCGGTGGCGCTGGCGCGGTCGTGACACCTTCGGTGTGGAGGCTGTTGACGATACAAGCCCGCCGGTCAGGCTGGTGAGGGCAATATATCGACGGTGAGATTGGGCAGCAGCGGCAGGACAATGAACGAGGCGAGCGGGATCCATCGTCATTCCAGCTCAGGCAGCGCGCCCTTCACTGCCTTACCGGCATCAGCACGGCAACCGGCTTACCACTATCGACGACCACCACAGGCTGCATGGGTGCGGTCATGCGAAATCGCACTGACCGGGTCGGCAACGTGCGACGCAGGTAATTGATGTACGTGGCGTTCAACGCGATACCGCTGGGCGTGGTGTAGGTTCGCCCGGTTGCCACCGCCGTGAGGTCGCTGAAGCTGTACTCGTCTTTGTGCGCCGCGTTGAGATAATCCTCCAGCACCTTCGGGGGAAATGTCCTGTCGGGAACCTTTGCCGGCTTTGCGAGCGCGGCGTCGATTGCCAGACCCCCATCGGTGACGAACGTTCGGCCGTCGGTCAGGCGTACGGTGCCTTGCCACGTGGGATCGCCTGACGTGCCTGGAGCCGTCGGTTTCATGGGCTTCTGCGATTGCGCAGATAGGACCTGGGCGGTCATCACAGCGACCGCCACTGCCGCTGCGGTTGTAAGGTGACGCATGACGCGAGTATAGAACGTAGTCCTGCCGACCCCCCCAGCGCGGAACAATCCATCCTGTACGCCATCATGAACGATCGGTCGGGGCATCACTGCCGCGCATATGGAGGGAACGATGATCGTCAGGCTCCTTGGGACAGGGACGCCGATACCATCAGCCGATCGATTTGGATCGGCCATCCTCGTTGAGGCGGATGAGCGGTTGCTGCTGTTCGACTGCGGCCGAGGCGCCACCATCCGCCTGCACCAGGTCCATGCGAGCGCCGTCTCCGGCGTCCAGACCGTGTTCCTCACGCACCTGCACTCGGATCATGTCGTGGGCTTGCCGGATCTCTGGCTGACCGGCTGGGCTCTCGGGCGCCTGAACCCATTGCTCGTCTCAGGGCCTGACGGCACGCCGGCCATGACGATGCACCTCTCCCAGGCATATGCCGCAGATGTCATCGCACGACAGGACCCGGCTGAAGGCCTTCTCTCCAGAGGGGCGGAGCTTCACGGCCGTATCGTGGAGCCGGGAATCGCGTACTCAGAAGGGGCCATCCGTGTCATCCCGTTTCTCGTCGACCACGGTCACGTCGCGCCGGCATTCGGATACCGGGTCGAGCATGCGGGTCGGTCTGTCGTGATCTCCGGCGACACGAAGTTCTCGGAGAGCCTGATCGCCGCGTCCTCCGGCGCCGACCTGATTCTCCACGCGGCATGGCTGCCTGAATCCAGGAACCCCACGCCTGCGGCTCTTCGCTCGATCGCGTCCGCCGAGGACGCCGGCCGGGTGTTCGCGCGGCTGAAGCCCAGGCTGGCGGTCGTCTACCACTACCTGGACGAGGCAGGTCTGGAAGCTGGTGTGCGGCGGTTCTATGACGGGCCATTCGTCGTCGGCCACGACCGACTGGTGGTCGAGCTCGACGACACGATCAGGTGGCGCGACGACGGTGCACCCGCTTGAAGTCGCCGGGACGTGCGCGAGCGACGCCGATGTGTCACCGGTATCGATAGAGCCTTATTCGTTGGATGGACATTCGGCCAGGCACGAGTCGCAGGTGGCGCCCTTGATGGGTCTCGTCGCCGTTCAGCCAGCGCACGTTCTGCCATTTGCCGTTTGCAAACGAGCCCTCTTCGACATTGAGAATCCCCGTCTGCCAGCCGGGCTCGGTGGCAGCGAACGTCACCGTCACACCGATCCCCGCGAACAGGAACTCGTCGGCAGCTGTCGCGATCACCAGCCCACCGGCCGGCCACGCCACCGTCGCTCCCGGCGCGGCGGAGCCGGCCGCACCGTCGGCAAGCGACGGCGGCGAGCTGCGCTCGAAACTGATCGACAGTGTGTAGCCGTTCAACCGGATCTGTTGCGGTTGCCGATTGTCGGGATGTTCCTGGATGAGCCCGGCCATCGTGCCGCGTCCCTGGTGCTCGAGGATCAGGGGCGTGAGCTGGTCAACCAGCTCGTAGCTGCTCGCCAGCAGGCCAGCCCCCGGTTCGCCGATCGACTCGATGGCAAACGGCGAAAAGCCGATGGCGTCGTGCTCGCCGAAAGCGTAAAGGGCATTGACGGCGGCATCGGGATTCCGCAGAGCCTCGGGAATGAACAGCGGATTGCCGCCGCGGACGTACCGGCGCGTCCATTCGACGAAGGTCGGGAAATAGATATCCGGCGCGATGAAATCGATGGCCGGCGCTCCCGCGCGCCACACGTCGATCAGATGCGGCAACGGACCGGCGCTCGGATACTGTCCGGCCTTGTAGCCAGGACGGATCAGCGCGGCGTTGACGAACATCGGCAGCGGATACTCGGCCTTGCCGGCAGCCGTGACGTGTTGCGTGAACCGGGCGAAGTGCCACGCCATGAACAGTTCTTCGGCGGCCGCGCTGTTGCCGAACACCTCGGCCCACGTGCCGGCTCGCTTTCCGCCTCCCGCCTGCCACAGCTCGCGCAGCTCAGGCGTCAGCGATTCGGCATGCTTGAGGAGATACGCCATCAGCTCGCTCGGAACCGCGGCCGCGAAGGCTTTCCTCGCGTCTTCGCTGTGGTCGCGCGCGTCGGGGATCATGCCGATTTCGTTTTCGACCTGCACCATCACAACCGTGTGCGCCTCACCGTCGATGGCTTTCAGATGCTTCATCAGCGCCGCAAACGCGCGCGCATCGCTGTCGCGGTTCGCTGCGGAGAAGGGCGAGAGAATCTCGACGCTGCGGCCGCTTGCATCTACGCTGCGCGGAAACCGGCGCTGGTCCTTCTTCACCCAGGCCGGCGCGTAGCACGACATGCTGTTCTTCCACGTGCCAAACCAGAGCAGGACGAGCTTCAGGTCGCGTTTACGCGCCTCGGCGACGAGGCCATCCACCAGCGTGAACTCGAATCTGCCTTCCTCAGGTTCGAGAAGCTCCCAGTAGACGGGCGCCAGGATCGTATTCAGTCGCAGGGCGCGAAATCGCTCCCAGTGCGGCGCGAGGTATTCGAGATTCGACGCCGAGGAGTTGCCGAGTTCGCCGCCGAGGATCAGGAACGGACGCCCGGAGACGACGAGTTGCGTCGTGCCGTTCTCGGTTCGGAGGTGCGGGAGCGACGGCGATTGTGCGGTCAGCAGGAGACCGCCGATGCCGAGTGCGGCCGCGACCGTGAGGCAGCGCCGTTTCACGACGTGGGCTCCTTTCATCGCTGACCTGATCGGGGACCAGCGATGCGCGGCGCCATCAGGCTCCCGGCTCGAGCGCCGCGGCCTCGCGCCCGAGCGCGAACCCGAAATAGTCACGCGCGTTGAAGAAGCAGATCTGCTGGACGAGTGGCCCCAGCAGCTCGCGATCGTCGGGAACCAGCCCGCGCCGGACGTCCTCTCCAAGCAGGTTGCACAACAGCCGCCGGAAGTACTCGTGCCGGGAGTACGACAGGACGCTGCGCGAATCGGCCACCATCCCCACGAAACGCGCGAGCAGGCCGGTGTTGGACAGGGCGTCGACCTGCGCCGTCATGCCCTGCACGTGATCGAGGAACCACCACGCGGCGCCGAGCTGCAGCTTGCCGGGCACCGTGCCATCCTGGAAGCTGCCAAGAACGGTAGCGAACAGCTCGTTGTCGCCCGGGTTGCTGTTGTAGAGGATCGTCTTCGCGAGCTGGTTCGTCGAGTCCAGTCGATCGAGGAAGCGTGCGAGCGGTAGCGCCTGTGCGGCATCGCCAATCGAATCGAAGCCGGCGTTTTGGCCGAGCAGACGGCCCTGGCGCGAGTTGGTGCCGCGCAGCGCGCCGAGGTGGAACTGCTGCACCCAGCGGCGCTCGTGGTTGAACACCGACAGGTGGAACAGCAGCGCCGACTTCAGGCGGCGTGCGTGGTCGAGGTCCAGCGGCTTTCCGCTTCGCAGACGATCGAAATCATCGTCTACCTCGCTGTCCTGCCACGCGTCGGCAAGGATCGTATCGAGGCCGACATCCGAGGCACGGCACCCGAGCTCGTCGAACGCATCGAAGCGTACGTGCAGCGCGTCGAGCAGCGACGACAGGCGGCCGTCAACGGCGCGGCCCGAAGCCGACTCCAGCCGCGCAACCCACGCGTTGAACGTCACGGGATCCTCGACGGCCAGAATCTGGTCCGACCGCCATGTCGGATAGACGCGCGTGTCGCGCTCCGGACAGGCCGCCAGCTTCCGGTGCCACTCGAGTGTGTCGGCGGGATCGTCGCTGGTGCAGACGACAGCGACACGGAATCTGCGCAGCATGCCGAGGATTGTGAACCCGTCTTCGCGCAGGCGCTCGTTGCAGCGGTCGAAGATCGCGCGGCTCGTCGCAGGCGACAGCTGCGCGTCGATCCCGAACGCTCGCCGCAGCTCCAGATGTGTCCAGTGATAGAGCGGGTTCCGCAAGGTGTCGGGCACCGTTCGCGCCCATGCCTCGAAACGTTCCCAGTCGGAGGCGTCGCCGGTGATGTACTGCTCCGGCACGCCGTTGGCCCGCATCGCCCGCCACTTGTAGTGATCGCCGTCGAGCCAGAGCTCGGTCATCGAGCGAAACCGGTGGTCCGCGGCGAGCTGTTCGGGCGCGAGATGCGAGTGGAAATCGATGATCGGCAGCGGCTCGGCGAACTGGTGGTAGAGATCGCTGGCGACGCGGCTTTCGAGCAGGAACTCGTCGTCCATGAATGGCCGTCCGGCCGGCGGGCGAGCGATCGCCATGCGGTCGCGGGACGTCATCCGCGCACTCCAAGCAGCCGCTCGATGGTGAGCTGGTCGAGCCGTTCGTAGGCCAGCCCCCGCGAGCCCAGCGCGGCGCGATCGAACGACTCCGCCCTCAGGGCGGCCGCGCGGGCGCCCGTGTATCCCCCGGACGCCACGCCGCCGACGGCGGACGCGGCAATCTCTTCGATCAGCGACCGGATCTCGCGGTCGGCATTCCACTCCCCGGCGCGCTCCTTCAGCAGGAGGTACGTCCGCATGCACCCGCGCGCGAACGCGCGCACTCCTTCCATGTCCTCGCTCCGATATGCATGCGCATCGAAATGGCGGCTGCCGGCATAGCCCACGTCCTCGAGGAACTTGACGAGGAAGAACGCCTGTTTGAGCGATTGCGAACCAAAGCGATAGTCTTGATCGAAACGGCCGAATACCTGGTCGTTCAGGTCGATGTGAAACAGCTTGCCCGCGTCCCACGCTTGTGCGATCGCGTGGAGGAAGTTGAGACCCGCCATGTGTTCGTGGGCGAGCTCGGGGTTCACGCCGACCATTTCCGGGTGATCGAGCGTCGCGATGAACCCGAGCATCGCGCCCGTCGTCGGCAAATAGATATCGCCCCGCGGTTCGTTCGGCTTCGCCTCGAGCGCGAACACCATGTCGTACCGCTGATCGCGGACATATTCGGTCAGGAAGTTGATGGCGTCACGAAATCGTTTCAGCCCATCGACCGGATTCCGGCAGGCGTCGGTCTCGACGCCCTCGCGGCCGCCCCAGAACACATAGATTCGAGCCCCCAGCTCCACGCCGAGGTCGATGCCGCGCATCGTCTTCTGCAACGCAAAGTCGCGGACCCTCGCGTCGTTGGCGGTGAACGCGCCGTCCTTGAACGCGGGATCCGAAAACAGGTTGGTCGTCGCCATCGGCACGACGAGCCCGGTATCCGTCAGCGCCTTCTTGAATTCGCGTACGATCCGGTCGCGATCCGGCGTGGTCGCGTCGATGGGCACGAGATCGTTGTCGTGAAGGTTGACGCCCATCGCCCCGACTTCCGCCAGCAGATGCACGATATCAACGGGGGTGGGGCGCGCACGCACCGGTTCGCCGAACGGGTCACGGCCGGGGTTGCCGACCGTCCACAGTCCGAACGTGAATCTGTGCTCCGGGCGCGGCGCGTAGGGGTCGGTCATCAGGGGCCCTCCGCGCGGAACCCAGGAGAGCCCGGTGGGCGCGGCCTCGTGGTGACGCAGCGGTGGTATAGTTCTCGGCCAGAACTATACGTGCTCGGATTGCCGGTGGTCAACTCCACATTGAGGCTGCCACTCCACTCATGACGAGGGTCGACTTGCGCTGACGATTTTGTTGTTGACTCGAACGATATCGAAACCATGAAAACGATGCTGGTCGCCATTGCGCTGGTGACCCTGCACGCCGCTGATGTCCGGGCCGAGAGCGGCTCCCAGCTGTGGCTGCGATACGTCGCAATAGACGATGTGCCGCTGAGCGAGACGTATCGGCAACGCGTCAGCACGCTGGTGGTCCCCGGCGACTCTCCCACCGCGCGGCTCACGGTCGCCGAATTGAAACGTGGTCTGGGTGGACTGCTGGGCGTCGACGTGACGGTTGCCCATTCCGTCGATCGCGACGGTGCCGTCCTGGTCGCCACGCCGGCTGGCTCACCGGCAGTCGCCAGCCTCGGATGGGCGGCCGATCTGGCGCACGTTGGCACCGAGGGCTACCTCATTCGCACCGCGCGGGTGAATCGGCACGAAGTGACGGTGATCGCGTCGATGAGCGACGTTGGCGCGCTTCGCGGGGCCTATCACTTTCTGCGGCTGGTGCAAACGCGACGCCCCATCGCAACCCTGAACATCGTCGAGCGGCCGCGCATGGATCGCCGGTTGCTGAATCACTGGGACAACCTCGATGGGAGCATCGAGCGCGGCTATGCAGGCACGTCGCTGTGGAAATGGGAGGAGCTGCCGGCACGTATCGACCCCAGGGTAGAGGATTACGCACGCGCCAACGCCTCGATTGGCCTCAACGGTGTCGTCCTCAACAACGTCAACGCGAACCCGTCGATCCTGACGACGGCGTATCTGCAGAAGTGCGCGGCCCTGGCGCGCGTGCTTAGGCCGTATGGCCTTCGCGTCTATCTCTCCGTCAACTTCGCTGCGCCGAAGGTGCTGGGCGGCCTGCCCAATGCGGATCCGCTCGATGCCGGCGTGGCGCGATGGTGGCGCGAGAAGGCGGCCGAGATCTATGGTCTCATCCCCGACTTCGGCGGCTTCCTCGTGAAAGCGAACAGCGAGGGACAGCCCGGTCCGCAGGACTACGGCCGCACCCACGCGGAAGGCGCCAACGTGCTGGCCGACGCGCTCGCACCGCACGGCGGCATCGTGATGTGGCGCGCGTTCGTCTACTCCGCCGACGTCGATCCGGATCGCATCAAGCGCGCGTATCTCGAGTTCGTGCCGCTCGACGGCAGGTTCCGCGACAACGTGATCGTCCAGGTCAAGAATGGCCCACTGGACTTTCAACCGCGCGAGCCCTTCAGCCCGCTCTTCGGCGCAACGCCGCGCACGCCGCTGATGGCGGAGCTGCAGATCACGCAGGAGTATCTCGGCCACTCGGTGCACCTCGTGTACCTGGCGCCTATGTGGAAAGAGGTGCTCGACTCCGACACGTTTGCCGCAGGCCCCGGCTCCCATGTGACGAAGGTGATTGATGGAACCCTTCACGGCCATCGGCTGAACGGGATTGCCGGGGTGGCCAATACCGGGAGCGACGTGAACTGGACTGGCCATGACTTCGCGCAGGCGAACTGGTACGCCTACGGACGTCTCGCGTGGAACCCCGATCTGGGTGCAGCCGAGATCGCCGACGAGTGGATCACGATGACGTGGGGCCACTCGGCCACCGTCTGGTCGACGATCCGATCGCTGATGCTCGAGTCACACGAGATCTACGTCGATTACACGATGCCGCTCGGCCTGCATCACCTGATCGGCGGTGACCACTACGCGCCCATGCCGGAAAACCCGGATCCGCGCCGGGCCGATTGGTCGGCGATCTACTACCACCGTGCGGATGGCGCCGGTATCGGGTTCGATCGCACGCGCAAGGGCAGCGGCGCCGTCGACCAGTACCGGCCGCCATGGCGCGAGCAATTCAACGATCCGGCGACGTGCCCCGAGAAGTATCTGCTCTGGTTTCATCGCCTGCCATGGGACTACCGGCTCGCGTCGGGCTGGACGCTCTGGGAGGAGCTGGTCCGCCGCTACCACGCGGGCGCGGAAGGAGCCCGAGCCATGTTGTCGCGCTGGCAGACGCTCCGCGGTCAGGTGGACGACGAGCGTTATCGCGCAGTGCTCGAGAAGCTGCAACGTCAGGCAGAGGACGCCGCGGCATGGCGGGACAAGTGCCTCAAGTACTTCCAGCAATTCAGCAAACGGCCGCTGTCGATCAGGCCCGCTTTGAGCAAGCAGAGCGAGTCGAAGGGGCACCAATGAATCAGCCGGCAACGAGAGCGTCGGAGAAGCTGTCGGTCGTCGAGAAGATCGGCTACGGTCTCGGCGACACCGCTGCGAACTTCATCTTTCAAACGATGGTGATGTTCCAGCTGGCGTTCTATACCGATACCTTCGGGATCACGGCGGCGGCGGCCGGGACGTTGCTCGTGGTGGTGCGCGTCTTCGACGCCGCGTTCGATCCGGTGATGGGTGTGGTGGCCGACCGGACGAACACGCGATGGGGCAAATTCCGGCCGTGGGTGCTGTGGACCGCCGTGCCGTTCGGCATCATGGGTTTTCTGACCTTCGTCACGCCCGATCTCAGCCCTGCAGGGAAGCTCGCTTACGCGTACGTCACGTACATCCTTCTGATGGCCGTGTACTCGGCCAACAACCTTCCGTACTCGGCCCTATCGGGCGTGATCACCGGAGACTTGGGCGAGCGCACCAGCCTGTCGTCGTACCGCTTCGTGTGCGCGATGATCGCGCAGCTCGTCATCCAGGGCCTCGCCCTGCCAATGGTCCATTACTTTGGTCAAGGTGACAGCGCGAAGGGCTATCAATACACGATCGGCATCTTCTCCGCGCTGGCCGTGGTGCTGTTCTTCATCACCTTTGCGACGACGACCGAGCGCATCCGGCCCGCGCCGGATCAGACCGCATCGATTCGGCAGCACTTCGCGGACCTTGGAAAAAACGGCCCGTGGCTCGCGATGTTCGTGCTGACCTTCATCCTGTTCATCACGCTGTCGATGCGGGGCAGTGTCGTTCTCTACTACTTCAAATACTACGTGGGCCGTGAGGACCTGTTCAGCGCGTTCAACGTGCTCGGCACGACAGCGACGATTATCGGGATCTTCTTCTCCAAGGGGCTGGCGATGCGCTACGGCAAGCGTGCGGTGTTCATCGCCGGTCTCGCCGGGACCGCCGTGTTTGCGTTGGCCTTCCTGCCGCTGTCGCCCGGAGCCGTAGGCTGGATGTTCACGGCCGAGATCCTCAGGCAGTTCGTGTACGGGTTCACCATCCCGCTGTTATGGGCGATGATGGCCGACGTCGCGGACTACTCGGAGTGGCGTAACCGGCGGCGGGCCACGGGAATTGTGTTTTCGGCGATCGTCTTCGCGCTGAAGGCGGGACTGGGGTTCGGCGGCGCAATCACCGGCTACCTGCTCGCCATCTATGGATACGTGCCGAACGTGACCCAGTCGGCCCCGGCGCTCGATGGCATACGCTGGACGATGAGCGTGTTCCCGGCGATTGGGTTCGCGCTGTGTGCAGGCTGCCTGTTGTTCTACAGCATCGACAAGGCGGCGGAGATTCGAATCACGCAGGAGCTCGGCGAACGCCGGAAGCTCTACGCGCCACCGGGCCGCGAGCTGGCGGCGCCGTAAAGGCTCGACCATGCGTCCAGGAGTCCTGCTCGCAGCGGCGATGACGATCGCCGGCGCGGTGACGGCGCAATCCCCACTCAAGTCGCTCGCGCCACCTGGCCTTCGGCTTGGCGTCGCGCTCAGCGTCGCGCAAGTCGACGGCAGGGATGCGCGCTCGCTGGCGATCGCCACTGAGCATTTCGATTCGATCACACCCGAGGATCTCCTCAAGTGGGAAGCCGTCCACCCGGCAACCGATCGTTTCGATTTCGCGGCGGCCGACAGGTTCGTCGAACTTGGCGAGCGTCACGGGATGTTCGTGGTTGGTCACGTGCTGGTGTGGCATCAGCAAACCCCCGGCTGGGTGTTCGCCGCTGATGGTGACGGCCGCGCCGATCGGGAGACGCTGTTGTCCCGTATGCGCGCGCACATCCTCAGCGTTGTCGGCCGCTATCGCGGCCGTATACACGGATGGGACGTCGTCAACGAAGCCCTGGATGAGGACGGCGCGCTGCGCCGGACGCCCTGGTCCGAGGGGATCGGCGACGACTACATCTTCAAGGCGTTCGAGTTCGCGCACGAGGCCGATCCGGATGCGGAGCTCTACTACAACGACTACAACTTGTGGAAGCCCGCGAAGCGTGAAGGCGCCATCAGGATCGTGAACGAGCTGCGGTCGCGGGGCCTGCGCGTCGACGCCGTGGGCGAGCAGGCGCACTGGGGGATTGCCGAGCCATCGCTCGAGCAGATCGACGAGACCCTGGGCGACATCCCTGCGCGGACCGGCGTGAAGGGGATGTTCACCGAGCTGGACATCGACGTCCTGCCGCGCGATCCCGCGATGTGGGGCGCCGATCTATCCGCCAAGGCGACCATCCGTGCGGCGACGAACATCTATCCGGATCGCTTGCCGGACGAACAGCAGCAACAGCTGGCACGACGCTACGCCAGCATTTTCGAACTCGTCCTGCAGCACCGCAGCCGGTTCTCGCGGGTCACGTTCTGGGGCGTGACCGACGCGCAGTCGTGGCTGCATGAGTTCCCGATTCCTGGTCGCGTCAACTACCCGCTGTTATGGGATCGCGAGGGGCGGCCCAAGCCGGCGTTTGCCGCGGTGGCCTGGGTGTTGAGGAATCCTCGATGAATCTGCATCAAATCATGCCGAAGTACAAGGACCCGGAACTGTCGTGCGACGAGCGCGTCGAGGACCTGCTCTCGCGGATGACCCTCGAGGAAAAGATCGCCCAGATGCAGTGCCTGTGGCGGCGCAGGGCAGACACGCTCCTCGACGCGGCCGGTCGATTCGATGCGGCGAAGGCTCGTGCGGCGTTCGCCGATGGCCGCGGGCTCGGACATGTGGCACGGCCGAGCGACGCCGGCGAGGGCCTGACCGCGCGGCAGATGGCCGAGCTCACGAACGACATGCAGCGGTTCTTCATCGAGACCTCCCGACTTGGGATCCCGGTGATGTTCCACGAGGAGTGCCTGCACGGGCTCGCCGCGCGCGAGAGCACCAGCTACCCGCAACCGATCGGCCTGGCTGCGACATTCGATCCGGATCTCGTCGAACGCGTCTACGCGACGACCGCCGCCGAAGCCAGAGCCCGCGGCACGCACCAGGCGCTGACGCCGGTCGTCGACGTGGCCCGCGAGCCGCGATGGGGCCGCGTCGAAGAGACATTCGGCGAGGATCCGTATCTCGTCGCCCGCATGGGGGTGGCTGCGGTTCGCGGCTTCCAGGGCAACGCGACGTTTGCCGACAAGCGGCACGTGATCGCCACGCTGAAGCACTTCGCCGCGCACGGCCAGCCGGAATCGGGGATGAACTGCGCGCCGGTCAATGTCTCGATGCGCGTGCTGCGCGAGACGTTCCTGTCCACCTTCCGGGCGGCGGTCCAGGAGGCGGGTGCGCTGAGCGTGATGCCGTCCTACAACGAGATCGACGGCGTGCCGTCGCACGCGAGTCGATGGCTTCTCGAGGATGTCCTGCGCGGCGAGTGGGGGTTCCGCGGGTTCACCGTGTCGGACTACTTCGCGATCAGCGAACTGTACGACCGAGCGGAGACCTTTGGCCATCATGTCGCGTCCGACGCGAAGGATGCCGCGCGACTGGCGGTGCAGGCGGGCGTGGACGTGGAGCTGCCGGATCCCGACGGCTATCCGCATCTTGCCTCCCTGGTGCACGAGGGCACGATCTCCGAATCCGTGATTGACGATCGCGTGCGGCCGATCCTCCGCGCGAAGATCCTGCTGAGACTCTTTGACGATCCCTACGTCGATCCTGCCGAGGCGGAGCGCCTGGTCAGGGAACCGTCCCATCGCCAGCTTGCCCTCGAGGCCGCGCGCAAGACGATCGCATTGCTGAAGAACGATACGTCGATCCTGCCATTGCGGCCGGCGGCGGGCATGACCCTCGCCGTCATCGGGCCCAACGCCGATCGGGTGATGCTCGGTGGCTACAGCGGCGTGCCGCTGCACGCCGACACGCTCCTGAGCGGGATTCGCGCGCGCGTGCCTGCCAACGTCGACGTTCTCCACCACGAGGGCTGCCGGATCACTATCGGTGGATCGTGGAACCAGGACGAGGTCACCGCCGCCGATCCGGACGAGAACCGGCGCATGATCCGCGACGCGGCTGCCGTCGCGGCGCGCGCAGATGCCGTCATCCTGGCGATCGGCGACAACGAACAGACCTCGCGTGAAGGCTGGGCGCTCAACCACCTCGGAGACCGTGCCAGCCTCGATCTCGTGGGGCAGCAGGACGAGTTAATCGACGCCATCGCAGCAACGGGAAAACCGATCGTCGCGCTGTTGTTCAGTGGCCGGCCGGCCTCGGTGCGCAACCTCGCGGAAAAGGCGGACGCGATCCTGGAGCTGTGGTACCTCGGCCAGGAGTCTGGCAGAGCCGTGGCGGAGGTCCTGTTCGGCGACGTCAATCCCGGGGGCAGGCTGCCCATCACCATCCCGCGATCGGTGGGGCACGTGCCGGCGTACTACAACCACAAACCGTCTGCACGTCGCGGATATCTCTTCGATTCGATCGCGCCGCTTTTTCCCTTCGGTTTTGGCCTCAGCTACACGACCTTCGCGTACTCACACCTCAGGCTCGAACGATCCGAAATCGGGATGGGCGAGTCGGGCCGCGCGTTCATCGACGTCACGAACACCGGGACTGTCCACGGTGATGAGGTCGTGCAGTTGTATATCAGGGACGTCGTGAGCAGCGTCACGAGGCCGGTGAAAGAGTTGAAGGGCTTTCAGCGCATCTCCCTGGCCCCGGGCCAGACGCGCACCGTCGCGTTCGACATCACCCCCGAGCAGCTCGCGTTTTACGATATCGACATGATCTTCCGCGTCGAGCCCGGAGAATTCCGCCTGATGGTCGGGTCGTCGTCGCGCGACGAGGATCTTCAGAGCATCGCACTGCGCGTGCGGCCGTAGTGTCCGGCTTCAGCCGGACTGTGCAGGATGCGCTCGTAGTGTCCGGCTTCAGCCGGACCGCGCGGGATGCGCTCGTAGTGTCCGGCTTCAGCCGGACCGCGGCTGACGAACAAGGCGAGGTCAATGACCTCTGCCATGATCCGATAACCGGCCGGCGACGGATGGAGATGATCCCCGCTGTCCAGCCGTGGCGAGAGGCGCGTCGGCCGCTCGGGATCGCGTGTGACCGCGTCGAAGTCGATCACGCCGTCGAACCTGCCGCTCGTCCGGATCCAGGCGTTGACGCGCTGGCGTTCTTTTTCGGCCTCCGGCGTGTCGTACAGCTTGAACCCTTCGAACGGCATGAGCGTTCCGCCATAGACGAGGATGCCGTGCGCGTGCGCGCGCTCGATGATCTGTTCGTACGCGAGGATGACGTCGTCGGCCGCCGGCGCCCACTCGCCTTTGGCGCGCGCGATGGCCGCGTTGCCAATGTCGTTGATCCCCTCGAGAACGATCAGCCACTTCACATGTGGCTGCGACAGGATGTCGCGGTCCAAGCGGGCAAGCGCATTCGGGCCCACGCCGTCGCGGAGGAGCCGATTTCCGCCAAGCGCCAGGTTGAGCACGGCGATCGGCGAGTTCGGGCTCGCGGCATGGAGCCGGCGTGCCAGGTTGTCGGTCCAGCGATCGTTGCCGTCGGTGGTCGATCCTCGTCCGTCACTGATCGAGTCGCCAAGAATGGCTACCGCCGATGCCGTTGCGCTCGCCAGCACTTCCACACTGCTGAGGAAATACCAGTGCACGACTGGGACCGCGGCCGGGAGCTCGAGCGCCGTCGTGTCGTTGCCCGGCTGCAGGTACGAGGTCGTCCGCGACCCGGGGTGCCCGGTCACGGCCGCCGGTGCGCCGCGTAGATGAATGGTGACCGCGATGTCGGAGAGCGGCAGAAGATCGAAGTCGAACGCGTCGGACACGATCTGCGCACCGGCCGGTATCGTCACGGACCCGTTGCCACGAAACGTGACGGGCCGGCCCGTCGCTTTCTGGAGGGTGCTGCCGCCGGCCGATTGCGCGACGTGGACGGAGGCGAGCGTCAGCGCCGTCTGTCCGAACGCGTTCGAAAAGCGCACACGGATCTTCTGGCCGCCAATCGAGACCCGTACGTTCTGCCGCAGCGTCGCGTCGCCAAAGCCCGGTGCGGGCGGCAGATTGGCGTCTTCAACAAGTTGGGGTGCGGCGGTCCAGGTCGGTACCCACTTGACCGCGGGCGGTTGCGCGGAGAGCACCATCGGGGCGGGTGTCCCCACCCCGACGATGAAAACCAGCAGACAGGCGGCCGCCTTGTTGCAGATCTGCGCCATGAAGGGGATTAGACGCCTTGGCGAATTCCTGCCGTCGGCTCGTCTCAGCCGCTCCTTCTGACTAGTGGCCTGTCCCCGCTGAAGAAGGACCACCTCGCGGGCGGGGCATCCCGTCTGGCGGCGTTGCTCATCGCTCACATATGCCCAATATGCTCGCTCTTCGCGCCTGGCCAGCCGGGCACCGCGCTCCGCGATCGGGTCCTTCTTCAACGGGGACAGGCCACTAGAACGTGAAGCGCGCGCCAAGACGGATGTTGCGCTCGCCCACGCCCGTCGTCGATGTTATGAACCCGAACGTCGCCGGGTCGGAAATGTTGTTGCCCGGATTCGAGAAGTTCGGATGGTTCAGCGCGTTGAGCACCTCGAAGCGGAACTGGAATGACGCCGAACCGGGCAGCGCCACCGTGCGGAAAAGGCCGAGATCGATGTTCCAGAATCCTGGCCCGCGGATGCTGTTGCGCGGCGAGTTTCCAAATCGCTGTGGCTGGCCGGCCGGGATGTTCACCGATTGGTACGCGCTCCTGTCGAAGTATTGATACAAGTTGCCGTCGGCGCCGGCAGGTGGCCTGTTCACGCTGTTGTTCGAAAAGATCTCCACCTCGCTCTTGACGAGGTCGGGCAGCTGGCTGCTTCCTGCGGCGTTCAAGTTGAATCCGGTGTTCTGCACGATGTAGATGGGCGTGCCGCTCATGATCGTCCAGATACCGTTGACCTGCCAACCTCCGAAGATGGCATTTTGCCATCCGCTGGTCGCCCACCGCTCGTCTTTTCCGAACGGCAGGTTCCACACCCCGAACGCCTGGAAGTTGTGGGTCCGGTCGTAGCCTGCGAGACCCTTGTTACGCTCCTTCTCGGGCAGATACTGGATCCGCGGCCCGCCCGCGCCGGCAGCATTGCCGCCGCCGTTGTCCGCGTAGTTCGTCGTTTTCGACCAGGTATAAACGATGCCGCCCTGCGCGTTGCGCGAGCGAGCGCGTACTTGCGTCTGCAGACCGTCGTAGACCGTATCGCCATACGGCTCGTACGAGTTGATATCCGCGGTAGCGGTGGTCAGACCCGCGAGGACGAGCGGGCGTCCGGCATTGCCTGTGCCCGGTGCTCCCGCATTGATGTTGATGAAGTTCATCTGACCGATTGCCCGCGTGCCCACGTAGGCGGCCTGCGCCGTCACCCACGTCGTCAATTCGCGTTCAACCGTGATGTTCCAGCTGTGAATCGACTCGCGCTCGAAATCCTTCGGATAGGTCGTCGTGCCGGTTCCCGTCGGCAGCGGCAGGATGCCCTGGGTGAGGTCGGGCGGTGCGACCGGTGGCGCGATCCCCTGTCGCAGCGTGGTGACGGGCACAAAGACATTGTCGGTGCCGCTGAACTGCCCCGGCCGCATTTCCCAGACGAACACGCTCGGATACGAGTTGCGGAACTGGATGAAGCTGGTCGGATCGGCCGACCGTGAGTATCCACCTCGGAGCACCGTGTTTTCACCGAGGCGGTAGGTAATGCCCGCCCGCGGCAGGAAGAGGCCGCTCGTGGTCGCGCCCGTGTCCTGCGGAACACCGCCGTAGCCGCCGACATAGACGAACCCGTCTGTCGGATCGAACCGGTTGATACCTGTCCCGTCCGGCCGCGTCGGCCAGGTCTGGTGTTCCCAGCGCAGTCCGAGCGCGAGCGTCATGTTTGACGTCACCCGCCACGTGTCCTGGATGTACGCCGAGTAGGTTTTCATGAAGATGGAATTCGGGTTGACGAGCTGCTCGACCTTGCCGGCCCGAGACGGCACCCCGAGCAGGAACGCCGCCCAGGAATTGAATCGCACATCTGATGGTGCCGCCGCGTTCTGCAGCATCGTGGCCTGGCCATCGAAGGTGAACGTGCCGCGAACGGTCTGGAACGTTCCTCCCTGCGGCTGGAAATGATTCAGCTGCTGATCCTGGTAATCCAAGCCGCCGCGGAAGAGGTGCTCGCCACGCTGATTCTGCAGGTTGACCGCGAATGTGTACTGATCGTCGCGGAACTGAAATGGGTTGCCCGTGCCATCATTGCCAAGGTTGCTCCAGTTCGAAATCTGGAAGCTTGGAAGGCCGCCCTGCAAGCGATCCGGCCCGTTCGTCCCGGCGATGTTCATCTTGTCAGCGTCCGACCCGATGTTCACGCCGATATCCGGTGCCTCGGCGCCCAGAACCTGATGGGTGAAGCCAAAGTTTGCGTCGAGCAACATGGTTGGCGTGAACACGTAGGTCATACCCAGGCCGAGCACCTGCGTCCGACCGGGCGCCAAGCCGACCGAGCCGCCTGCAGCCGAACCGCCACCTGCCTCGCCCAGCGCGTACGCGTCGTCGATCTTGTGCGGCGAGTTGCCGTAGCGGCCAAACGCGGTGAGTTTGGAGCTTGCGTGGTTGATCTTCAGATCGTAGTTCGTCCGATCGTATGTCGTGGCACCCGTGGTGAGCACGTTGTTCGCGTAACCCGGTCCCGTGGTAGCCGGGAGCCGATCGGTGAGATACGACGCCGCCTGGTCGATGCGGTTGGCGGGGATCGTGTTGTTCGGAAACGGCGTGCGCAACGCGGGGTTCGCGTTTGAAAGCGGGTCGTAGATGATCGCGCCTCCCTGTTCGGGTGTCGGAAACACCACTCCCGAAGCACCGGGTCGCAAGTTCGCCGGTGCAATGGACAGAAGGCGACTGCCCGGGGCCTGCCGCTGCTCGACCTTCTCGGCATTGAAAAAGAAGAACAGCTTGTCCCTGATAATCCGTCCGCCTGCATTGGCGCCGTATTGCTTGACGGTGTTTTTCGGGTTATCGGGCGTCGTCTGGAAGACGTTGCGGGCCCGCCAATCCGCGTCGGTATCGTAGAACCAGCCGGCGCCGCGATAAGAATTCGTACCCGACTTGACGACCACGTTGATCGCGGCGCCGCCTGCCGTTCCAACTTCGGCGGTGTAGGAATTCGTGACGATGCTGACCTCCTCGATTGCCTCGGCGGATGGCACGTATGCCGTATTGGTCGGCAGCCAGACGTATTGAACGGGCGAGCCATCGATCTTGGTCTGATTCTGCCAGCTCGACACGCCGTTGGCGTTGAACGAAATCGCACGCTGCGGACTGCCAGCCACCGAGTTCGCCTCGCCCTGGCCGTTTTCCGTGCGGGTGATCGCGGCGCCCGGTACGACCTGCATCAGGCTCTGATAGTTGCGGCCCAGGCTCCCGACGAGTGGAAGGTCATTGACCTCTTTGGCCGACTGCGTGATGTGCAGGTCGGCGCGGTCGGTCTGGAGGGCCAGCGCGCTGGCCGTGACCTGCACGGTTTCCTGCACACCAGATACTTGGAGCGGCACATCAAGACGGCGCACGGAGTTCGAATCGACACGAATGCCCCGTTGCACGAGCTGCTTGAACCCCGAGATCTCGAACGACACATCGTACACGCCGGAGATCAGGTCGCTGAAGATGAACGCGCCGCGCTCGTCGGTAACGGCGGTTTTCGTCACGCCGGTTTCAGTGTTGACGACCTGCACGGTGGTCCCAGGCAAGGTGCCGCCACTGGGGTCGGTGACTCTGCCGGTGATCGTGCCGTAGAGCACCTGGGCGGACGCCGATGGCGAAAAGGCGAGCGCGACAGCGAGTGCAACCGCCGCCAGGCGCAGGGGTGTTGCCGCCATCGCTGCAGTCAGAAAATCGACCCATCGTGTGGTCGTGAGAATCATCGTTTCCTCCAGTCTGGAATGCTCACGGTGCGCGGCGGGGTCTTCCGAAATCTTTTGTTCGGCGTCACAACAGAATCAGTGCGCGCGCCTCTTATATCCCTCTGAGTGATTGATGTCAATTGCCAACATACTGAGCCGTTTCGGGCCAAAAAGGCCCCGGGCGCGGCGGCAGGTG
>Ga0114129_10003316_pt1 | contig 22613 bp, 16 predicted proteins | sample RhiMetdeltSRZDD1_FD_80071 | JGI IMG/M metagenome (GOLD analysis project Ga0114129, IMG submission 80071) | Populus rhizosphere microbial communities from Tennessee, USA - Rhizosphere MetaG P. deltoides SRZDD1 (version 2) (version 2) | ecosystem: Host-associated > Plants > Roots > Rhizosphere >... | reverse complement strand
TTCAAACGATAACAGCGTACGACATCTGGCTAATCGATCTGGCGCGAAGCACCCAGATACGGCTCACTACCGATCCGGCCAGTGACACCAACCCAGCATGGTCTTCTGACGGCAGTCGTATCGCGTTTGTCTCGACGCATGGCGGCATGACGAGTATTTATCAAAAGTCTTCGAGTGGTGCGGGCGCCGAAGAGGCGCTTGTTACGTCGAAAGAATTGAAGATCAGCCCAGACTGGTCACCTGACGGCCGGTTTATTCTGTACGCACAACTCAACCCGAAGACGAATGTGGATTTGTTTTTGCTTCCTCTGTCTGGCGAGCGAAAGCCAGAGCCGTTTCTGCAAACCAACTTCATCGAAGCACAGGGTCGCTTCTCGCCCGACGGTCGGTGGGTCGCCTACATTTCGAACGAGACGGGCCAGTTCGAGGTTTACGTCCAGAGCTTTCCGGCTGCGGGCGGTAAGGTGCTGGTCTCGACTGGCGGGGGAGCGCAACCGCAGTGGCGAGGGGACGGGAAGGAGCTTTACTACTACGCGCCCGACCGAAAACTGATGGCCGTGGAAGTAAGCGGAGAAGGTTCGACCTTCAACGTCGGCTTCGCCCGACCACTGTTCGAGATCCGCGTCGGGGGCGCCGGTATTGATCGCGGCTTTCCGGGCCTCGGATATTACACGGCGGCGCGCGACGGAAAACGCTTCCTCGTGGCGGGGTCGCCCGAAATCCCGGAGCGACAGCAGATCACAGTCGTCCTGAACTGGACGGCGGATTTGAAGAAGTAGAGCAAATTTGAGTCGCCGGCATTAAGCGATCGGCGGCGTATCGTCCGGCAGGCTGGCTGTGTGTCTCGCTACAATCTTCCAGTCGCCGTTGCGCTTCATCCAAACATTCGTGATGCAGAGTGAGCGTTTGATCTCTTTACCTTCTACTGTGGCCCAAGCTGTCATGCGATAGCTTGAAACAGCCGTATCTCCGTATCCGCGCAGTTTCAGATCGTCTTTATCATAGCGACCGATGACCGCCTGAGCGGCTGCGCGACGCACCTCGTCCATCACTGCCGGTTTGTCAACGCAGATTCCGATTGGCGCCGTAACCATGATGTCGTCCGCGTAAATTCGGTCCAGGGCATCTACATCAAGTCTCGATTCCATCTGCGTCAATTCTTCTTCTAACCGCAGCACGTTCTGTTCTGCTTCGCTCATTGTGTTTCCTTTCTGCAAGTTAAATCGTTGCTACACCAGGGCGCTTCCAATAGAATCGGCGCGATTCCAAAGGAAATCGACGACGCGGCTGAATTTATAATTAGCGGCGCTAGAAGTCTTTCGGAAGTTCGGAAAATTTTCGGAAATCGAGCGAAGAATGTTCTGGGCAACGAGAACAGCTTATGAGTTCGGGCCGTTTCGAGTAGACCCAAAAGAGCGCCAATTATTGCGCGACGGACAGGTTGTTCCGCTCACCCCAAAGGTTTTCGATGTGTTGCTCGCGCTGCTGCAAAACAGTGGGCGCATTATGAGCAAACACGAGGTGATGAGAATTGTTTGGCCCAACACAAACGTTGAAGAGGGAAACCTCGCGCGAAATGTTTCAACACTTCGGAGCGCTCTTGGCGAACGCCCGCGTGAGCACCAGTTCATCGAAACAATTCCCTGGCGCGGATATCGGTTTATCGCTCCAGTCAAAGAAGTGCATGAACATAATTGCCGGCCCGCCATACGGTCAATTGCCGTGCTGCCTTTCGTGAATGTCAACACCGACTCGAAGTCCGAGTATCTCGCCGACGGCATCACTGAGAGTCTGATCACAAACTTGGCACAATTAAGCAATCTGCGTGTGGCTTCGCGCAACTCGGCTTTTCGATACAAAGGAAGCAATACTGACTCGATCACCATTGGCCGCGATTTGAAAGTGCAGGCGGTATTGATGGGCCGATTGAGAGATGCAGATGATTTGCTGTCGATTAGCGTCGAATTGATCGACACGAGTGATGATCGTCACCTGTGGGGCGCGCAGTATCTTCGCCAACCGGCTGATCTCTTGGCGGCGCAGCAGACGATCGCGCGCGATATTGCCGAGAAGTTGCGACTGGAGCTCGACAGCGAGCAAACACAAGTTCTGGCTAGACGTCACACGGAAGAGAATGATGCTTACCTTCTATTCCTCAAGGGTCGTTATCACTTCAACAAGTTGACACCAGACGGCGTGCAGAAGGGCGCTGAATCTTTTCATCAAGCAATTGAGAAAGATCCGAATTATGCTCTCGCCTACGCCGGTCTCGCTGACTGCTACACGTACCTTGCGAATCGTAACGAAGCTAAGAAGGCGATCTGCAAGACTTTGGAACTCGACGAGAATCTTGGCGAGGCGCACGCATCACTCGGTTTCTTCAAATTCCTGTATGACTGGGACTTTGCGGGAGCTGAGAGTGAATTAGCGCGGGCGGTGGTGCTGAGTCCGAACTATGCGGAGGCTCATCATTGGTATGGAATTTATCTGGCTAATGTTGGTCGCCATGACGAAGCAGCGCGTGAAGGCGAGTTGGCGGTCGAGCGAGATCCACTTTCGCTGTTGATGAACATGACGGCGGCGTTAAATTCATATTTGGCTCGCGATTATGATCGTGCAGTCGAACAGCTTCTGAAGGTCATTGAGATGGAGCAGAACTTTCCCGCCGCGCACAGCGTGCTTGGGTGTGTCTACGTGCAGAAGCAGATGTACGAGGCAGCACTCGCGCGCTTTGAGAAGGTCATGGACCTCTGCAAGGATGTGCCGGCGGTTGAAGCTTCCGTTAAAGTGATCATGGCGCAAGCGTACGCGCGTTGGGGGAAGGCAAGCGAAGCATTGAGGCTACTTGGTGAAGTCGCCGGCACGCCTACGTCGGCGTATTCGGTTGCGGGTGTGTACGGAGCCTTGGGCGATAGAGACAAAGCGTTTCAGTTGCTTAACAAAGCGTACGATGAGCACGACATACAGTTGGTCAGCTTGAGAGTCGATCCGACACTCGACGATTTGCGTAGCGACGGGCGCTACGCGGAGCTTGTTCTGCGCGTCGGTTTGCCGACGTAATTGAATGACTTGGTGGGTGTCAATTACGCCGCTGCAGATCGGGCGCGGAAGGTATTACGGACCAGGTCGTTGAACTTTTCAGGATGCTCTTGTTCAGGCATCATGCGGCAGTAGTCAAATATTTCCAGCCGTACGCGAGGATTGAGCCTGGCAAGGGCCTGCGCCCGATCAATTGGCGCGCTTAAATCCTGTTTTCCACAAACGAGCGTGACTGGTTGGTCCAATCTTGCGAAAGCCATTCGAATCTCCGTATTCAGATAACCCGATAAGAATGCTGCTATCGCGTGCTGCGCGCCCGGTTGATGACTCGTCGCGTAGAGATGCGCTACCAATCGATCCGTGACCCGCCGGTGATCGTAAAACAGTTGGTGCCTTGCGAAGTCGCGGATACTTCGTTCACTCGCCATCACGTTGTAGAAAGAGGTGCCAAGAACGGGCGATTGCAGTAATCCGTAGAATGCTGCGCCAGCCATGCCCGGCCGTCCGTTCAGGGTGTCATAACCTGCCGGTGAATTAAGAATCAGAGCATTCACAAGTTCCGGATGCTCGTCAGCGACTCGAACGGAATACGCAGCGCCTAAGGAAGTTGCAATGATGTTTACTGGTGGACCAACGACTTCACGAATGAAATCAGTAATCAATTCGACGTACAGATCAGCGGAGTAGGATGTTGTAGGAGGCTTGTCGGAGAGTCCGAACCCGAGCATATCAAGTGCGTAAACACGAAAATCCTTTGCCAGGCCGTCGAAATTCTTACGCCACATGAAACTCGAAGCACCCGCCGACACGCCATGCACGAACACTAATGGCAATCCAGCCTTACCCGCACCCGACACCTTGTAGAAGATCCTACCGTGCTTCCAATCGTAAAAATTCGCCTCACCGCCGAGCGCGCTATCGTCCGGTTCCACCGCTCTGCGGCGAATGGACGCATTCATAGCAGCGAGCGCGGCCATACCTGCGCCCCCCGCAAGGATTGTCTTCCACAAGTTTCCGACCTTACCCATGTTTCTTCGACTTGCCAGAACTACTCAACCTCAGAACCGCAAGCGTCAGCGAGCGGATGTTGCTACCCGACTGAGTTGTAATTTCCGCTCGCTGTCGCTCGCGGTTCCGAGGAGTCAAACTTAAATGAAAGCGAAATCATACTGTTCCTGGTGAATCTCGGGATCACTGGAAATGTCCACCGGTCCAAGATAGTCTTCAATTTCCGTCAATACATCACGTTCCGTAGTTCGCAACGCTTTCGCGACTTCGGGATTGATTCGAAGCGTAGCCTGGTTTGCCTTGTCCTCTCCAATGTTCTTGCTGAGTCGCCGAGCCTCTTCCAACAATTCATAACAGACGGTTTGAGGCGACTTGATCAGTCCGCCTCCCTGACAATACGGACAAGGTGCGCATAAGGTTCTTTCCAGTGATTGCTTGACTCGTTTTCGCGTCATGATCACCAGACCAAAGTCATTGAAAGAAAGCACCTTCGTTGGCGACTTGTCGTAGCGCAGCGCGTCCTGAAGCGCTTGCATCACCTTCTGCCGGTTGCGGCGCTCTTCCATATCAATTAGATCGAGCACGATGATGCCGCCTAAATCGCGCAAGCGTATCTGCCTGACGATCTCCTCGACGGCCTCGAGGTTGGTACGAGTTATTGTGTCTTCAAGACGACCGCCCCCCCGACCCACGAATTTTCCAGTGTTCACGTCGATTGCGACTAATGCTTCCGTCTGATTGATGACGAGGTAACCGCCAGAACGCAGCCATACACGCGGCTTTATCGCCTTGTCAATCTCGCCTTGCACACCGTAAGTCTCGAGAATAGGTTGCTCGCGGGTGTACAGCTTGACGCGCTTCACCATCTTTGGATGTATGCGGTTAACGAATTCGACGATTCGCTGGTATTCCTCCTCTGAATCCACGCGGACCGATTCAAAGTCTTCTGAAAGTTGGTCGCGCAGGATGCGCTGAACCAGATCGAGATCTCGATGCACCAAAGTCGCAGGTTTTGATTTCTCAGCGTTTCCACGAATATCCAACCAGGTTCGTACCAGATATCTGACGTCCTCACGCAAGTCTTTTTCGCTTGTCCCCACGCCAGCAGTTCGGACTATAAATCCTCCGGAAGGAACGTCCTCTTCCGATCTAAGCTGTTGGATGATCTTACGCAGTCGTTGGCGTTCGCTGTCAGACTCGATTTTTCGCGATACTCCCACATGCTCAACGGTCGGCATGTAGACAAGAAAGCGACCTGGAAGCGCGATATGCGAAGTGATTCGAGCGCCTTTCTTGGCTATTGGTTCCTTTGCAATCTGGACGAGTATCTCCTGCCCTTCTCGCAACAAGTCGGTGATCGCAGGTTGATGTCGCTCGCGACGCGATCCCCGAAATCCACCGTTGTGCCTGGGACGTTCACGACCTGGGCCGTTGCCACCTGATGGTTGTGCAACAATCGGCTCAGTTGTGGCAGCAGTCTCTGTTGCTACCTCAGCATCGGCATCTCTACCGTTTGCGCCGCTCGATGAAGCATTTTGTGGGCGTTGTTTACCCGGGCGCCGGCGACGTCGCCCACCACGCCTAGTGGCGAATTCACCGCGATCCGAGCCGCTGGTTACTCGGGCTTCAGAATCCGCGAACAACTCTCCGGATTCAGTTTCAAGCTGAGCCTTCCGTTTTTTGGCCGCTCCTCGTTTACTCGATGATTTCTTCTGGCTTGCTTTTGCTGGTGCGGTCCTCTTCGTTGTGCGTTTCCTTTTGGTTTCACCCTCGCCTGTGGATGCGGCTTTTCGCCCGCGCCGCGTAGTTACAGTGGCAGGTGTAACTTCCTCTTCATCACTAACACGCTCAAACCTGCCCTGGTTGAGCGTCTCTCCGCTTACATCGTCTACAAATGTTTCCAAATGGGCAGCTACGGGAAGGGGACCGGTCATTTCACGTTGCTGCGTTTCGCTATAGATATCGCTGTCGTCGACGCGCTGAAAAGAATCATCAGACAGGCTCCCACCAGGAAGCACTGTACCGACCTCCGCCGTGCGAACATCATCTTCGAGATTGAATTCAATCGCGTGAATCTGATCGAAAATCCTCTCCTGCAAGCGAGCATCCTTAAACATTTCGCCGCTATCGGCGGTTTCTTCATCATCACTGATTCGCTGAATTGATGGATCTCCGGCGACAAAAGCAGATAGCGGCCCTTCCCATTCGGGTTCCGCAGGCGCACTGGGTTGCGCGGCAGCGGTATGCTCTTCAGCGCCCTCTCTTGGACGTCCACGACGTCTTCCGCGCCGTCCTCTTCGCCGCCCCCCTTCGCTTTCGCCAGCTTGTTCTTCAAAGGTGGCGATTGGAACCTCGGCTTCCCGCAACGGTTCTACTCGCTCTTGCGCCGCCTCTATCTGATTTTCACGTTCGACGCGGTCAAGCGCAATTTGTTCGGCTGCAGCCTTTTCAGCATCAACGGCGCCCTTTTTTGTTTTGTCAATTACGATGCGCTCGAACTCTTCTTCTTCGTCGAAGAAATCCGACACATAAAGGAATGCATCGCGTTCGAGTCCAATGTCGACAAACGCTGACTGCATTCCCGGGAGGACACGCATCACGCGTCCCTTGTAGATGTTTCCGACGATGCCCTGGTTCTGCTCTCCTCGTTCGATATAGAACTCGCTGACCTTGTCGTTTTCAATTATCGCTATCTTCTTTTCGCGTCCGTTGACGCTTACGATTAGTTGTTTAGCCATGCTGTGGGTTTAATCCTCTCGACTGCGTGCAGCAGTGCGCAGCCTTCAAGCCCTTGAGCGAGGCGCGCACTGTGCACGGATTTGGCGACACGAGCATTCGTATCGCCGTTGATTTTTGGTTCGAATTGCGGCTCAGCGTTTTAGGACTAAAAAGTCCACCTGAGCCTGCGTGGGAATGAAGTTGTGTAGCGCGAGATGAGTTCTGCGCGAGCTTGATCGGGTAGGGAACGGACCGTTCCACCAACCGATAGAGATTCAGTTGCTTCAACAGAAAACCTGACTAGCCACTCGTGTCGCGTAAACAGATCACGCTGGAGGGAGCACTTTCGACTTCGACCGCACAGGGGAAATTTTGAATGTGCTCAAGAACCTCTAACAAGTTCTGCAGTCTCTGCTTCATGGTGACTTATGTTTATCTCACCACAAATCACAAAGAAGACGGAGCTTGGGGCTCGTTTATCCCAATTGCGCCCAATTTCTTGGCTGTTGGGGGCCAGGTGAGCGGCTCAATAAAAGTTAATACAACGTCGTCATCTGGACGACGAACAAATTGGTAGTCTGACCGCTGGCGCACGGAAAAGGCTTTTCCTTCGTGCTTCAAGTAATCGATTTGCGATTTACGCCTGAAGACTTCCGGCGGGTCAAGCTTGGGAGAGTATAACTGAAGCTGTGGCGAAACGCGAAAATATAATTGTTTATTGTGTGCAGGGCTTTACCACTGCTCGATTGAGTCGAACTGGTTTTTCGGGTTTTTCACCATCGACTGGCGCTTTGTTAATCTGATCCACCACATCCATACCACTGCGAACACGTCCGAACGCACTGAACTTTCCATCAAGATTCGGTGCATCACCAACCAAAATGAAAAAATGCGAGCTGGCACTGTTAGCTTGTTCGGGGCGTGCCATCGAGACTATGCCGCGAACATGCTTGATGATATTAGGCTCGTCCGGTACTGTCCGCTGTGAACGGCGGTACAGTTCTTCGGTGAGGTTTTCGCGAGTCGCCAGGTTGCCGCCCTGAATAACAAACCGCGGCACGACTCGGCTGAACGTGGTCGTATCAAACGCGCCTGTGCTTACAAGATTGAGAAAGTTACGAACGTTTTCAGGCGCCATTTCCGCCAGCATCTCTATTTCTATATTCCCAAGCTCGGTTTCAAGCCGAACGCATTGGCTGGCCATCTTCTCAACAGAAGCACCGTCGAACGGTTCGACTGTCCGTGCCGGTTCAGCGCGCGTATTTGCCTTTTTGGGTTCCTGTTCAGGAGGCTTCTGCTGGATTGGTTCCTGTGCGGTTGCGATGCAGGTGAGGAGTAGATATAGGGAGGTGATGCTGACGATGAGATAAGTCCGTTGGACCATTTAGACAAGTTTCGGGACTGGAATACAAACCTAATTTACAAACCGCCGCAGTTGAACGCTTATCGCGAAGCCGATCGCGATAAAAGTTGCAATGAGCGATGCCAGACCGGCGCTCATCAACGGCAACGGCACACCGATTACCGGAAGCATCCCGAGCGCCATTCCAATGTTTATGAAAATCTGAAATGTCATGCCGCCAACTGCGGCCATAATCACGAGCATGCCCATCCGGTCAGGTGCGCGTCGAGCTCCGCTAATCAGGCGAGATAGAAAAATTGCATACACCAGCAGTACGAGAATGCAGCCCACAAATCCTGCATTCCCTGCCGTGACAGAAAAAATGAAATCCGTGTGTGGTTCAGGTAGAAATTTCAGGCTGCTCTGCGAGTGTGCCGATGAGGCATCAGCACCCAACAAGCCTCCCTCGCCAACCGTAAGAATTGATTGCCATGTGTTGTAGCCAAACCCGCGACGATCGGCGTTCTGCGGATCTAGAATTACGTTGATTCTTTCCTGCTGGTAAACCTTAACAAGATGTGTTTTCACTCCTACCCAGTAAGCAAATGGTAAAAGCACGATGCTTAACACCACCGAAATGAGTACCACGCGCATTCGAATCGCCGAAAGGAAAAGGACTACAGCTAAAAGCGGCACGTATGTCAGAACAGAACCGACGTCGTGCTCGCCTAGAATCAAAATGATCGGCAGCGCCAGAATAACTATGCCAATCGCGATTTCTTTCCACGTGAGAGCCTGCGCGCGATTCTTGCCGAAATAGCGGGCCAGCATCATTGCAGTCGTCACCTTCACAAATTCAGAGGGTTGAAACTGGCCAATACCTGGAACTTTAATCCAGGCGCGTTGCCCATTGATTTTCAGACCGATGCCGGGAACGAGGACTATTACAAGAAGGATCAAGCCAAAAACGTAAAAGGCTGGGGCAATATTGATTAGTTTTCGGTAATCAGTGAAGGCTACGGCAAGCATTGCCACCAAAGCAATCGCCAGCCCAATGAGTTGTTTTATCCAAAATGGTTCGGTTGGTTGAGCGTTGCGAATTTGGTACGTGCCAAAGCAGACGAGACCTATGGCCAGAAAGGCAAGTAGCCAATCGAAATCACGCAGAGATCGTCTTTCCAGCATCGCAACCATTAATTATCTCACTGGGTCTGAGCGACCTGGCCCTCAGCTGTCTTCTTGGTTGTACCGGCGGTGGGTTTACTCGTTTGCGCGATCTGGGCGCCTGGCGGTTCTTCATGTCGAGTTTTGCGGTAATACACGTCATACACTTTGCGAATCGCTGGCGCCGCGTGTTGATTACCGAACCCGGAATTCTCGATTAATGCAACCAATGAGATTTCGGGCTTAAATGCCGGCGCGTATGACACGAACCATGAATGATCTTTGTTCTTACCAACGTCCTTGCCAAGACCAACCACTTGCGCCGTCCCTGTCTTGCCGGCAATGTCGAAACCGGCCATCTTAATGCCGGCACCGGTGCCGCCGTTATTCACGACGCCCCACATACCTTCAACGACCAGGTGATGCATGTCTTCGGGAATGAGAATGATCTTTGGATTCGGACGTGCGGGATCCAGCGGTTCAAATGTGTGTCCGGGGCGATACTCTGCTGTTCCCTCGCCGATCGGTTTGAATTCCTTCAAGAAATGCGGAATGTAGAGGTGGCCATCCATGCTGACGCCCGCAACAGTTCGCAGCAGTGCCATCGGCGTGATGATGTCGTAAACCTGACCAAAGGAAGCATAGACGGTATCGATGTCTCGCCATTCGGGATCCCGGGGCTGCATGCGTTTTTTAAATTCGCGCGAGGGAGTCCAGCTGACGGCTTCGTTTGGCAAATCAATGCCGGTCCGGCGGTTCAGATCAAACTCATCGACCATTGACTCGATACCTTGGATCCCCATCTTCAGTCCGAGTCGATAGAAGTAACCGTCACACGACTTAGTGATCGCTGTTTTGAGATCAGGCGTGCCGTGATTACCCATGCAACGAGTAAATTTGTTCCCGACCTGAATTCCGCCTCCGCAAACGAGATTTGAATGATCGATCGTGATGGCACCTTGTTGCAGGCCCGCAACTGCCATCGGTACTTTCCAGGTTGATCCCGGAGGGTACCGGCTCTGTATCGCACGATTCAGCAACGGTGTCTGAGGATCATTTAGCAGCGCGTTGTATTCTGCGCGCCCCTCCTTCGTCGTAATCCGCTGGGAAAACAGATTTGGATCAAACGTCGGCGCAGAGGCAAGGGCCAGCACTTCACCGTTGTTTGGATCCATCGCGATGATGACGCCTCGTTTTGTTACTGACTCGCGTAACTGCTCTTCGGCGGCTTCCTGAAGATCCAGATCAATCGTGGTGATCATGTCCTGACCGGGCTGAGGTGGTACCGTTTCAATTTCATCCTGGATCCGCCCGCGACTGTCGACGATCACTTCACGATATCCATCTTTGCCACGCAGGTATTCGTCATAGACTTGTTCCAGGCCGCTTTGACCGATGATGTCTCCCGGTTTCAGACCTTTTTCTTTGTAGGATGTTTGCTTGAGTTGTTCCGGACTGATCTCGCCAACATACCCTACTACGTGAGCGAGCATTCCATTAGCCGGGTAGCGACGCTGCGGTTGTAGCTCAACGCGCAATTCCGGAAACTCAAGCACGTGGGCCTCAACCCATGCGATATCGCCCGGGGTTGCGTTCTGTTTGACCGGAATGGATTCAAAGGCAGGCTGCGTTTTTAACTGGTCAAAACGGTCGCGGAGAATATCTGGATCAATGCCCAGCGCATCCGATAGCGGCTTGACGAGAGAATACAAATCCTTCCCACGCACGTCTTCGCGCGAAAGTATGACGTTATAAATTGGCTGTGAATCGACCAAAACTTTCCCGGATCTGTCGAAGATTACGCCGCGCGGGGCGGGAATCGGCAGACGCCGTCGCCGCTGGTTTTCGGCAATCTCCGCGTAGAGTTGGCCTCGCACAACCTGCAGCATATACAGCCTCACGCCCAGCACGCTCAGAATGGCGATGACCAGGATCTGAATGATTCGCAGCCTGACTCGCAAGTTTTGTGATGTATCTTCAAACTTCATGACAATGAATCAAGTGGGCTGTTGGACGATTAGATGCAATCGACTGCCGGGTAAATCATAGATCACGAACGAGAAATGAGAAACGATTTCATCGTCTTCGCAACGATCCTGTAGAGCGCTTGGCCACCCTCCGGCGTGTGGCAAACTGCCGCTGTAGAGCAGCTCGCGGAGAAAACAACGAATCCAATATATAGAATACAAAAGTACCCACAATAGTTGTTCCGATCAGCCGGTAGGAGAGTGTTTGGACGAACGGCGCCGTGGGAGGATAACCAAGGGAACGGTGCCAGAAAACGTAAATAGCGGCATCTGCAGCTGCGGCGGCAGCCAGAACGGGAATCCGCAGAAGCGGATTTTCCAGATTAATGCGAGTCGCAGCCAGGTAGACAACATAAGCCGTCAGCGTTTTGGAAAAGCCTCCTGCCCCAATCAAGCCTCCACTGGCCCCGTCAACCACGAGTCCCGCTATAGTTGCGACTATCAAAGCCTGCCAGGCATCACGCTGAAGGGCGATGTAGACAACTACAGCCAGTGGAAAATCGATATAGGAGAGCGGTGGCCACACCGCACGCAGGGAGAGTTGCAGGACTATGGCAATGGCGAGAACTGCGGCGATCTTGAGCTGCGACATTTACAACAGGGAATTAAAAACAATCAACAAGTAAATGAATTGGTTGGGATGAGCGTTGAGGCGAAACACTTAAGTGACCAAAGCACGGCTCTTGATCACTCATCAATCGTGGCCTAACAAATCACATCACTTGTCCGCACCTTTTGCTTTATCCACATTTGGCAGGCTCTGTTCGGGAGCAGCCCTCTGCGGCGCATGGTACAGCAGCACCGCAACGTCTTGTAATTGATCAAGCCGAGCACTCGGCCTGATAAGAATCTGGTGAAGTTGAGTTGCTGATCCCTTTCTCAGGTCGACGATCTCACCTACGTTCAAGCCCGCTGGATAAATCCCGTCTTGACCTGTGGTGAGAACGTAGTCCCCAACTTCCACAGGTACCAAACCCGAGACATAACGCATTTCCACCAGCCCTTTCTCCCCGCCTCCTCTAACGGAACCAAGCGCACCGGATTGACCAAGCTGGCCAACCACCGCGCCGGCGCCAGCCTTCTCGTCAGTTATGAGCATTACTTGCGCGGAAAAAGGACTAACTGTAATTACCCTGCCAACGATGCCGCTGCCCGTAACAACCGGCATATTGACTTCGATACCCGATGCGCTGCCACGGTCGATCGCAACCGTGTTGAACCATACGGAAGGATCGCGCGCAATCACTCGCGCAGGTACAGTGCCATAGCCGCTTTGCTGTTTGAGATTCAGCAGAGCCTTCAGGCGCTCGTTTTCAGCCGTCTGTTCGCGCGCATTGCGCAACTCAGATTGAAGCTGGTCCACTTGATCTTTTAAACGTTCATTTTCATCAGCCGTACCCCGAAAATTCAGAATCTGATGAAACAGGTTGGATGTAGTCGAGCCTGCTTTTGAGGAGACATTTTGAAATGGACTTGCGGCGGCCTGAGCCCAAACCCTGAACTTCCGTTGTCCAGTCTCTGTGTTGCGGGCATCAATGGCCATAATGATGAAATTCACAACCAGCAGGGTCACGAGCCAAATCGGAGCCCGCTGGCGAATCTCTCTTTGCGTCCTAACAGTGGCCATTGATCGTTGTAAAGCTTGGATGGATGAATGCCTGACGTTTTGGATCTAGATACCACTCGTAATCGTATTCTCCCACTTGACCCGTTTGAGCAGGTCAAAATCGGAAAGCATCTTGCCCGTTCCCAGAACGACTGACGCCAGAGGATCATCAGCCAGCGAAACAGGCAAACCCGTTTCAATCGAGAGTCGCTTATCGAGGTTCTTCAAGAGTGCGCCTCCGCCGGTAAGGACGATTCCGCGCTCGACAATATCCGCCGAAAGTTCCGGCGGTGTACGTTCGAGAGCGACGCGGACGGCATTAATGATGGTCGATACAGAATCCGCGAGAGCTTCGCGAATTTCTTCGTCGGTGATTGTAATAGTTTTCGGTATACCTTCGATCAGGTTGCGACCGCGTACTTCATACGAAAGCGGTTCGTCGAGAGGATAAGCAGATCCGAGCTCGATCTTGATTGCTTCAGCAGTGCGTTCGCCAATTAATAGATTGTACTTGCGCTTGATGTATTGAATGATCGCTTCGTCCATTTCGTTACCCGCCACGCGGACTGCGCGCGAGTAAACGATTCCGCTCAAGCTGATGACAGCAATATCTGTCGTGCCGCCGCCAATATCAACAACCATGTTGCCATGCGGTTCCGTAATAGGAAGTCCTGCACCGATTGCTGCCGCCATTGCTTCTTCGACCAGGTAGACTTCCGAAGCTTTCGCGCGATAGGCGGAATCTTCTACGGCGCGGCGCTCGACTTGAGTGATCTCTGATGGAATCCCGATCACGACGCGAGGACTAACCCATGTTTTGCCGTTATGCGCCTTGCGAATAAAGTGTTGGAGCATCTTCTCAGTCACTTCGAAGTTAGCAATTACGCCATCCTTCATTGGCCTAATGGCCACAATGTTGCCGGGTGTTCGTCCCAACATATCTTTGGCGTCGCGACCGACAGCTTCAACCTGGTTAGTAACTTTGTTAATGGCAACAATGGAAGGTTCGGAAACCACGATCCCTCTACCTTTTGCATAAACCAGAGTGTTTGCCGTGCCCAGATCAATCGCCAAGTCACTTGAGAAAAGACTAAAGATAGATTTAAAGGCCATTTAGGATCATTCACTTCCCGCGTCTGTAGAGTGGAACTCCGGTGGGAACAATTTAGAGCGCCTGGAACCCCCAACCACTTACCAACTACCTAAGATACACCGAATTCAAACTTTTGTGTTAACGCTATTCCTTTGTGTGCGGGACAGTCCCGGCGTCTTTGTCCTTGTCGTGTGTCACGGAACGCGGCTCAAGACGTCCCTGGGCCATACCGGTGGCAAACCTTACGCAGTTCTTGTGCGCGGCTTTGGCCTCGTACATTGCTGTATCTGCACAGGCAATGAGTTGCTGGGGTGACGAAGCATGTTTCGGGAACGCGGCGACACCAAAACTCGCAGTCAGCTTCAATCTCAGCCGCCGACCACCTGTGAACTCAAATGTTCCGATCTTCTCGCGGATGCGCTCAGCAACAGACCCCGCCAACTCAATGTCCGTATCGGGAAGAACAATTACAAATTCATCGCCGCCATACCGGGCAACTGCGTCAGTGTCCCGAACGGATGAAAGAATGACGGCAGCCATTTCCATCAGTACGTGTGAACCAACCAGGTGCCCATGGATGTCATTGATCTGTTTGAAATCATCTAAATCAAGAAACAGGGCGGCCACACTCGATCCATATCTGCGCGCTCGCCTGATCTCATTCAGCAGAAATTGTCGGAGATAACGTGCGTTATGAAGCTTGGTCAGATCGTCAGTTTGTGACAATCTTTCGGCTTCAGCGATCCGCACCGCATTCGCGAGCGCCGACGCAATTGGCAATGCGAGGCTCTCGAGTAAAGCGAGATCTGCTTTTGTGAACGAACGCGCACTGTTGCCGTCACGTCTTCCTTCAAGTACTCCCAGGATGCGTTCGCCACAAACGAGAGGTACGGCAATAATCGGCTGTCCATGTTCCTTTCGTCTGTTGGATCCCATTCCGGTGGCAGCAAGTTTTGCAGCCTTTGATTCTGAACCCGTTGGTAGAGCACTTTCACCGCTGAGAACTCTGCGCCAGTCGTCTTCGTTTCGTTCCGCGACCTCATCTCCAGGCGTTCGCACTGCAAGCGCTTCGAGACCGCTACCGTCTCCAGTGTCGGAATCGGAGATCAGATACACCACCCAGCGATCCGCGCTCACCAGCGGCTCAAGTCCAGCAAGAGCGGCTTTGGCGGCGCTGCTTTGATCGGCGATGAAGTGAAGCGACGAGACTAGATCGAATGCAGCCCGAAGATGCGTCGCCTTCAGCCTCGCAGGCAATGTGAGTGAACCTGAGTCCGCTGGTTTCTGAAGCGTTTCTGGCAAGCGAAGTTCAGCTGTCGCCCCGTGTCCTTCAATCTCGCGCAGAATCGCAGGGAGTTGGGCGGCCTTGTCGGCGATTGCTCTAAACCCGAGACGCTTAAGCGCTGCGCCTTCGAGACTTCGCAGGTTGTGATGGTGAAATCCATTCATATCCCGGCGGCATGCGATGAGAGGCGCGCCAGGCCAAAATGCCTTAGCGTGATCCACCGCTGTGTGCAGCTCGACCATGTCAGCTCCGGGTACAACTTCGTAGAGAACTGCGAGCGGCGGGGGCCCCAGGGCATCCGCTAATCCTGCGTTCTCGCGTTGTCGCGCAAGTTCAACTTCGATTTCGACTTCGCGCAGACCTTCTATGAGCGTTTTGACACCCGCAGCGCGCAACGCCTCAATTAGCTCATAAGCTGGCGCTTCGTGGGCATCAGTTATTAGGACTACGTGAGACATGAATTCGGGGTCACCCTCGGTTACGTGGACCGCGATTCAGGGGCAGTTTGTATTGGCTGCCGTTACCTTGCGGATCCTGGGCGTAGATAATTAATTCTCGGCTTTCCGCAGTTGCCGTAATTTGAATCTGAAAGTTTCCATCGGTCGGCACAATTGCTTCGCGACCTGCAATGCGAATAGTCGTTCCTGGTTCGGCGCGGCCTCTGACGAGATAGATGTTGCCGCCGAGCAATTCTACTGTGAGGTTAGTTACTGGAACTTGTGAGCCCGTTCCTCGAGTCGCAACAACGAATTTTTGCGGTTCGCTCCAATCGCTGATTTGGCCGCTCTGTGCTGTTCCCCGCACTCGCCAGAAATACGTGCCTGGACGGAGGTCGCTGGCGCTAAATTCCGTTGAGACTAATTGGTCCCGCTCAATCACCTTTCCGTCTGAAACAAAGAAAGGAGAAGTGGCTACTTCTACGCGATAGTAAGCAGCAGTTCCCGCTTGTGGTCGCATCCACTTGAGAGTGACGTTTGCTGATCCGTTCGAGCTAATTACCACCTTCTCTAAGTCACGCGGTTCAGAAGGCGTCGGCACTTCCAATAATTTCTGTCGTGAAATAGTTCCGGACGGATTTACTGACGCGTACTCTCCGCCATGCAGATCAGTTTTTTCACCTGCCTGGTTTGTAGTCTCGATGACGCCAGTGTTCACCCTGATTTCTTCAGTATTGTCTTCGTTCACACCAAAGCTGGCGCCTGTTTGTTCACCGACCTTATTGTTAGTCTTGGGTGTCTCAACTATGTGGACTGTGCCTTCCGGTTGTTGTTCCGTCCGCACGTACATCTGTCCACTTTCGACAGCAACCTTCACGTTCGGTTTCTTCCCGTCATCAGAACCAGTGTTGTCGCGCACGACAATCGTACTGTTCGGACGAACTACGAGAGTTGAACCATCTGCCATGCTGATACGGGCACGGCCACTGGCCTGAGTCTGCACAGTGTCCCCGGGATAAAGCTCAGTGTCGCTTGTGGCGGCTATTGTTTCGCGTGTGGCTGACCGAATCACCCGCACATCGCCTTCGAAGGAAATGAAGCGTGCGCCGGCGGGCATTTTGTTCGCCATGCCCACGTTCCTGAGAGGATTGCCGTATTTCCAGACGTAGAGCGCTGCTCCCCCGGCAACGCCGCACAACAGGAGGAAGGCTACAATGAGGTAGAGAACTCGCTTCTGAATTACCCACCAATCAAGAGCAAAAACCTTGTGTCTTGTGGCCATTGTGTTTCGACTTACTGAAGAGGGGCATCGGACTGACACTCGGGCGCGCGCGGGAGGCGCCCGAAAGCCGCACGTTCAAGGCGTGAAGGGCACAGTTGAAGGCAGGTACAACTGCCAACAATGAAATTTAACACAGCCGGGGGGTGGCTTCAAGCATTGTTAACTTCTTGCGGGAGTGAATGTAACTGCCTTTCCTCGGGGCGGCTAGGCCTTTCCGACAGGCTGGCGGTGCTTGGTGCCGTCAGCACTTTCCAGACTTTCCGGTGTTCTGTCTTCAGTATCTTCGAATGGAGGGTCGAAGTCCTCGGGTAGATCTACCTCAATGTCCATTTCGGCGTCTTTCGGCCATAGTAATGACGCAGCCACAGAACTGAGCAGGACGATGGCCACAAACGCCAATGAGAAACCAATAGGGATGTGAATGTCGGCGGCCACTACCAGCATCTTTATGCCGATGAAAGTGAGGACGATTGCCAGACCAAGCTTGAGGTAATGGAACCTTTCCACTACCCCCGCAAGCAGAAAATACATTGAACGAAGTCCCAGGATGGCGAATACGTTCGACGTATAAACGATGAACGTGTTGGTCGTGATTGCAAAGATGGCAGGGATTGAATCGACAGCGAAGATGAGATCCGTCACTTCAACTATCGCGAGCACCAGCAGCAATAGAGTGCCAGTGCGACGACCATCGATCTTAGTGAAGAACTTTTGCTCGTGGTACTCCCTGGTAATAGGGATGAAGCGAGTAACGAGTTTCACCAGCGGGTTTTGCTCCGGCTCTATGTTCGTATCCTCCTGGCGGAACATCTTGATTCCGGTATAGACGAGGAACCCGCCGAACAAATAGAGAATCCAATGGAAGCGGTCTATCAAAGTGGCGCCAACGAAGATCATAGTTAAGCGCATAATCAATGCGCCCAATACACCCCAGAACAGTACGCGATGCTGAAACCTCGAAGGAACTTTGAAGTAGGAAAAAATTAGGAGGAAGACGAAAAGATTATCGACGGACAGCGATAACTCGATGACGTAGCCGGTTACAAATTCCAGACCTCGCTGCGTGCCCTGAAACCAAAAAACGAGGCCCGCAAAAACCGTCGCGAGCGAGACCCAAACACCGCTCCAGATTGCTGCTTCGCGGTATCGAATAGTATGGGCTCTTCGATTGAATAGACCGAGATCCAGACTGAGCATGATGAGGATGAAGATCGCAAAGCCGACCCATAGCCCTATTGAGCTGCTCAGAGTGTCCATTAAGAATAGTAAAATAACATCCGGTCATTTTGGTCGCAACCAGCTTCCGGTTGCAGGTGCGCCGCGCTCTCCCTTACAATCGGCAGTTTGCGGAAAGGCTTAAATAATGCTCAAACAACTATCTCGCCTTGAACGAACTAGTAAATACATCATTATCGGCTTTATCGCCTTAATGGCGGTGAGCCTCATAATCTTTTATGCCCCCGGAAGGGCAAGTCGTATTGTTGAGCCCTCAAAAAGCACTGTCGTATTGGCGAAAGTCGGTTCTGACGAAATCACCGTCGCTGACCTCGCTCAGCTCAGAGAGAACTACCAGCAGATGCTTGGTGGACGGATAAGTCTCGAACAACTTGGCGGCAACAAGCGATTTCTTGACGGCTTGATACGTGATCGAGTTGTAGCACAAGAGGCCGCTCGACTGGGGTTAACCGCCAGCGATGAGGAAGTAGGAGACAAAATTCGGAAACAGTTCACGGATGCGTCGGGTCAATTTATTGGTCTAGACCGGTACAAGGAATCGATAACTGCGCGCTATGGCGATGTTGAAAAATTCGAGAAGTCGGTAAGGGATTCAATCAGCCAGGAGAAACTAAAGGCATTCATAACTTCGAGCGTCAAAATATCAGATCAAGAAGTTCAGGATGATTACAAGCGGAAGAACACTGAGTTTGATTTGAATTACGTGGTCATCAGCCCCGAGAAGCTCGCCGAAAAGATTCAGCCCTCAGACGAAGAGGCGAAAAATTACTTCGAGCAACACAAAGTTGAATATCGCTATCTCGAACCGCAGAAGAAGATTCGATACATCTTCATAAGCAACGAGAAGGCCGGCGAAAAGTTGCAGATCTCCGATGCAGAGTTGCGCCAAAAATATGACGCGCTGTCTCCAGAAAACAAACAGGCGGGAGTGAAGGTGCAGCAGATTTTCTTGAAAGTCGCGCGAAAAGACCTTGATTCCAGTGTTGAAGAAAAAGCGAAAGGTTTTGTGGAAAGAGTACGTTCCGCGACTCCCGATAAAGGAGAACAGGTTTTTGCGGATTTGGCGCGTGGCAATTCCGAAGATCCGGCAACCGCCAAGAACGGTGGTCTGCTTGCTCGAGTTATAAAAAAGAACCCCAACAAACCGGACGCACTTTACGATCGTGCCGTCGATATGCAGCCGGGCGAAGTCACAGATCCGATCAGGTATGCGGGCAACTGGTACATACTTCGACGTGGCGAATCAGTTCCAAAAACATTCGAGGAAGCTAAGCCCGAGTTGCTAGTTTCCGCGCGCAACAGTCAGTCTTTCGCAGTCGCTGCAAAGCTCGCTGGGCGAGCACAAGCGAGGCTTAAAGCAACACAGGACCCACAAAAAGTCGCGCAGGAGCTTGCCGCCGAGGCAAACATGAAACCCGCCGATATGGTAAAAGAGACGCCGTACATCAAGCCGGGTGACGACGTTCCTGATATCGGAAGCAATCAACAATTTGAGAAAGCGATTGCTCCGCTAAATAATCCCAAGGATGTGGGTCAGCAAACGGGCATCAAGGGCGGCTTTGCAATTCCGATGCTTGTAGACAAAAAAGATCCGCGCATCCCTGATTTCGATGAGGTGAAAGCCAAAATCGTAAAAGCGTTGAAAGATCAACGCACGAAAGAACAGATTGAATCGAAAGCCAAAGAGATTGCGTCGAGCTCAGGCACAGCAGACCAACTGAAGGCGGTGGGGGACAAGGCGGGCTTTGAAGTCGCTTCGGAAACAGCTTACAAACTGGGGAAAACCCTGGGGAGTGCGGGAACAACACCAGCTATCGACGAAGCCGTCTACGGGCTCAAAGCCGGTGAGGTTACAAAAACTCCGATCAAGTCCGGAGATAATTGGGTCATCATCGGTGTCACGAAACGGAAGGAAGCGGATTTGGCTGAGTTCGCCAAACAACGAGACCAGCTAACGGACTCGATGCTTTCACAGCGCCAGGATCAAGTGTTTGCTGACTATATTGCCAGCGTACAAGAGAAGATGAAGCGTGACGGCAGAATTAAGATCTACGAAGATGTGCTGCTTAGTTTGGAGGAAGATGAGCCGGTCGCAGCTCCCGCGCCTCGAAGGTTGCCAGTTCCCACCAAATAAATACGAGTTTGCAAAAAGCGAGAATCCCATCCACTGCGTGTGGATGGGATTCGCTTTTTAATGCAAAGCATCACAACCCGCCGACAACTGGCGCGATAGCAGCCTGGGCGACTGCAGTTCTAATCTGGAGTTCGTTTGCTTGAGTAGTGATCTTCAGATTCTTCAGCGCGCTTTTAGCAAGCACGCCTTTTGCTCCGGAGAAACGCGTTATGAACATTGCTCCCAGCTGCTTTAAACCTTCGAGCGTGTCGCCGAGGTTCTTCGCGGAGTCGGGACTGACGGTGCGTGCGATCAATGACATATCAACATCAGTCTGGTCCATACCTATCGAGCCATAGACTTGCCGTACTGTCGATAGATCCTGCATTACTGCCTGATTATTAATGTCGAGACTTTGTAGTAGAGCAGGTGAGATATTTCCGCCGAAACCGACAATGGCATTCGGATCACGAGTAGCGAGCGATACCAGTTCAGCGTTGACGTGTTTGCGACCTCGATACACATCAATCATGTTCCTGACGCTGGCAGGATCACCAAGCGCAAGGGTATTCGAGTCGACCGGTGAAGCAGCCAATTCGCCCACTCTAAAGGAAATCACTCCAAAGAGTTTGAAATCCTGCTCGAGTGTAAAGATATAAACTGACTTGCCCTGATATTTCTCTTCTCGGTATTTGCCGTTTGCTGCGATACGGCCCGCCGCAACCATTGCCGCGGGATTAAATGAGCCACGCGCAAGTCCTATCGTTTGCAATTTAGTCACGCCCTCGCGCGGATAGGTGTAGTGAATGCCAAACGCGAGCTCGTCAAATGCCCGGGGATCGATTCCGGTGCGCTCTTTAAACTGATCGATTTGAGCATTCGCGGCAGCAAGCTTGGCGGGATTTGTCGCCAGCAGTTTCGGCATTGCGTCATTTAACGCGACCTTCATCTTTACCAGTGCCACCGCATCCGAGTCCGGGAGAGAGGCCAGCAAGCTTGGACCATTCAGGACGACATTTCTTGCGCGATTTTGGGATACGGCGATAACGGGGAGTGACATCATCGCGGCGAAAAACGTAAATGCAGCCCTGTTCAAATTTCTGTTCATCACAACCTTGTTTACCTTTCAGTACGAAGATAATCCCCAGGAGAGCAAAGCTGCCCATCCTGACCCTGTAGGCGAGGGCCAACTGGCGCGTTTCTCGGATGCGGCCTGCATTGACTGAGGTTGGCTCCTTATCTTGTGCTGGATCTGGCTTTCCCAGCAATGGCGCTGGAGCTATTCGCGCTGTATAAAGCGTTTAGAGCGACTCTCCGATAGTCGGCAGGCAAGCGAAATATCGTTGGATCTAAATCGAGCTTGATGTCAGATAATTCCATTTTCGACGTGGCACCGCCCTCAGCACTCGACGTGGTTTCCCATCGCACTGGGATACCAAGCTCATCATCAATCCAAATTAATGTTTGTATATCCGGGGTTACTTCTGTAGCCGCCGGCCGTGTTAATACGCGATACTTTGTTGCACTCCTATTGCGTACCGCCTCAGACCCCAGTCGTTGATAACGCGTTTCGGTTGGCGTTTGATTCAAAAGAAAATCCGTAGACAATTCACCACGCGAGGCTCCTTCTTCTATATCGAAGCTGTCGGTCATGTCTGCAACGAGTTTGGCAGCCGGCAGAAGCACGAATTTTCCCTGGGGAATTTCGAGAAATACGACTCTTTGGCCGCCGTAAGTTTCGTACTCTTCGCGCCGCATGCTGCCGTCGCGAGCGATTAAGGTTTTGGTAACAGCCGGCTCGCCGTTGTCCTTACTGCTGGCGGTGATAGTCCGCACAGCCTGGTATCGTTGCGGCTCTCTCGTGGAAAAAGGTGGTGTTGTTAGCAGCGCAAGTTCCTCGGACGCGGCGTCACTGCTCGCGGGAACTCGTCCCGATTTACAAGAGATCTGAGTGAACGCAAACGTCCCCAGGAGAAAAACGCAAGCGATTACGTGGCGCGCACTCGGTGAAGCTTCAATGATCACACGCGTTCCACCAATATCGCGATTCCCATTCCACCGCTGATGCACAATGTGGCCAATCCGCGGTGAGCTTTACGTTTCTGCATTTCATGCAAAAGAGTCGTTGTAATACGCACACCTGTGCATCCGATCGGGTGCCCGAGCGCAATTGCTCCGCCATTCACATTCAGCGTCCCGGCGTCAAAAGCGAGTTCGCGATCACAGGCGATGACTTGCGCCGCAAATGCTTCGTTCAGTTCGG
>Ga0114129_10003315_pt1 | contig 22615 bp, 21 predicted proteins | sample RhiMetdeltSRZDD1_FD_80071 | JGI IMG/M metagenome (GOLD analysis project Ga0114129, IMG submission 80071) | Populus rhizosphere microbial communities from Tennessee, USA - Rhizosphere MetaG P. deltoides SRZDD1 (version 2) (version 2) | ecosystem: Host-associated > Plants > Roots > Rhizosphere >... | reverse complement strand
GTCGTCGTCTCGAGCGGCACGCCGTCCGCCTCCGGCTCGCCACCGAGCTCGGCCGGGGCATCGCAGGGCGGGAGCGGCGGGGTCGCCGTTGGCAGCGGCTCGCCTGGGGCGTCATCGGACGCGTCGCCGGGAACCTCCGAACCGGCGGTCTCCCTGCTGCCCGGACAGACGCCGCCACCGAGTTCCTCACCGGCACCGAGCTCGCCGGGCCAGAGCCAGCCTCCTGCCAGCGCCTCGCCGGGACCGTCAACCGCGCCGACACCCACGCCGCCGGGCGTCACGCCGCCGCCACCAACCCCCGTGCCGACGCCTGCGCCCACGCTCGATCCTGGCGCCGCTGCCGACGCGTTCGCTGCCCGCGTTACGTCCGCAGCCAACTCCATCGACGCGATGCTCACGAGCATCAACGCTTCAAGTCAGGCCGCCGACTTCGCGGCCGCGAAGGCCACCGCGCAGAACCTCGAGAACCTGGCCGCGGCAGAGCGCGCATGGCTGCAGGCTCACCCACCGGCGACGTGCTACGAGACGCCCCATATGAACGCGCTCGCCCGCTACGCGGACCTCATCGCGACGGCCGTCGAGATCCAGGCCGATGCGGACGCCCAGAACACGAATGCGATCTCGAATGATGTCGCGAGCGGCCATGTTGACGTGGCGGCCCTCAAGCAGGCCGCGACGAAGGCGGCGCACGACTGTCCATAGGCTCGCTGGCAGCCTCGACTGTATCTCTTGACAATGCATCAGACACTGATATAGTCGCGCCGATGGCAGCAACGAAGTCCCTCCCCGCGCTCCCGCCGCTGTCGCGGAACGCGTTGCACGTCCTCCTCGCCATCGGCGCCGAGGAGCGACATGGCTACGCGATCATGCGCGAGGTCGAACGGCTGACCGACGGCGCGATCCGCCTTGGGCCCGGCGCGATCTACACGACGATCCGCAAGCTCGTCGAGGACGGCCTCATCGAGGAGACCGAAGAGCGACCGGATCCCGGGCTCGACGACCAGCGCCGGCGTTACTACCGCCTCACCGCCGCCGGCCTGGCCGCAACCACGGCTGAGGTGCGACGCCTCGAGGGCCTCGTCCGAGCCAGCCGCAACTTCGTCCCGGAGTCCGGGCGATGAGTGCGCAGGACCGCCTCTTCCGAGCCCTGCTCCAGCTCTACCCGGCCGAGTTCCGCACGCGTTACGGCGACGAGCTCCTCCAGCTCTGCGCTGATGAGCTGCGCGATGCCCGCGCCCCGAACGCCCAGCACGGCCAGCTCCGGACGCTCCTCGCGGATGTCATCGACGTGTTCTGGAACGGGCTCGCCGAGCGCGTCTCGAACGGCGGCGCGCCGGCCCCGACATCAACGATGCGCTTCCTCGGCGTCCTCGGGATCGTCGGCGGCGTGTGGCTCGTATCGGCGTTCGTGGTCTTCATCGGCGGCACCGTCAACGTCGTTCGGCTCGTCGTCTTCAACCTGGGTGCAGTCGCGATCGCGGTCGCCATCAGCCGGACCTGGTTCGATCGCCTTGGTGGCCTTGGCCGCGCCGTGGCGTCGTTCGTGGTCGTCTCGAACGTGGTCTACGCAGCGATGATCGTCCTGACGCAGCCCGGTCGCCCGCGCGTGTTCGGCGAGTACGACGCACTGATCTGGATGCTCGCTGGGATCGCGCTGTGGCTCGCCGATGGCCTGTTCGGGCTCGTCGCTCTTCGGCTCCCTGGGCTGGGCCGCATCGGTGCAACGGCCCTCGTGCTGGGCTCGCTCGCCATCATCGGCATCAGCCATCTCGGTCTCGTCGAGCCGGGGGTCGACAGCCTCGCGATGCGGCTCGCGCTGGCCGGCGTCTTCTTCAACGGTGTCGGCTGGATCCTGCTCGGTCTCGTCGTCGCGTTCAGGGGCCGATCCGTCGCAGCGCTGAGCGAAGGATCGCGGCCCGCCTGACGTTCCCGGCGCCGGCCCGCCCGCGTATCCTCAGGGTCCGACTGAGCGCGGCGGAGGCGAGCGCGACCCTTGATCTGTTCGAACTGCGGCACCGAGAACCGCCCGGGCGCGAAGTTCTGTATCGAGTGTGGAACGCCGTTCGGGATCACGTGCCCGGCGTGCGGAACTGTCAACCCGCCGGGCGCGAAGTTCTGCTCCGAGGACGCGACACTTCTCTCGAACGTCGCCACGCCTCGATCTGCGCCTACCGCCACGCGCACGCCAGCGGCGCGCGCCGAGCCGGTTGCCGAACGGCGGGTCGTCTCGATCCTGTTCGCGGACCTCGTCGGCTTCACGACGTTCTCCGAGGGCCGTGATTCCGAGGACGTGCGGGAAGTGCTGAGCCGCTACTTCGACCTCGCGCGCCAGGTCGTCGGACGCTACGGCGGCACGATCGAGAAGTTCATTGGCGACGCTGTCATGGCCGTCTGGGGTGCGCCGACCGCCCAGGAGGACGATGCGGAACGTGCGGTCCGCGCCGCGCTCGACCTGGTCGATGCCATCCCGAGCCTCGGGCCGGGGATCCGGGCCCGAGCCGGCGTTCTCACCGGCGAGGCGGCGGTGACGATCGGCGCGACGAACCAGGGCATGGTTGCGGGCGATCTGGTCAACACCGCGAGCCGCCTCCAGTCTGCCGCCGCACCGGGCGCCGTGCTCGTGGGCGAGACGACCCAGCGTGCGGCCGCCGGCGCCATCGCGTTCGAGCCGGCCGGCGACCAGGTGGTCAAGGGCAAGTCCGCTCCGATCCCGGCGTGGCACGCCGTGCGGGTCGTGGCCGAGCGCCGCGGCCGCGGCCGCAGCGAGGCCGTCGAATCCCCGTTCGTTGGCCGCGACGAGGAGATCCGGCTGCTCAAGGACCTGTACCACGCCACGGAACGGGAACAGAAGCCGCGCCTCGTGAGCGTTGTTGGCCCGGGCGGGATCGGCAAGACCCGCCTCGCGTGGGAGTTCCTCAAGTACCTCGACGGCATCGCCGGAACCGCGTGGTGGCACGAAGGGCGAAGCCCCGCGTACGGCGATGGGATCTCGTTCTGGGCGCTGGGCGAGATGGTCCGCGGTCGCGCGGGCCTCGTCGAAACGGACGACGAGCCCACGACGCGTGCCAGGATCGCCGCAACTGTCGCGCAGCATCTCCCGGATCCCGACGAGCGAGCGTGGGTCGAGGGCGCACTCCTCGCGCTCCTCGGCATCGAGAGCGGGATCGCGTCCGAGCAGCTCTTTGCCGCCTGGCGGACATTCTTCGAGCGACTCGCGGCGACGAATCCTGTCGTCATGGTGTTCGAGGACTTCCATCACGCCGACAAAGGCCAGCTCGACTTCATCCAGCACCTGATGGAGTGGAGCCGCTCCGTCCCGATCATGGTCGTCACGCTCGCGCGGCCGGAGCTCCTTGAACGGCGAGCTGACTGGGGAGCCGGTGTCCGCTCATTCACGTCGATCCGACTCGAGCCCCTCGCGCCGGTCGCCATGGAGCGACTCCTCGCGGGAATGGTGCCCGGCCTCCCGGCCAAGGCCGTCGCGACGATCGTTGCCCGCGCGGATGGCATCCCGCTGTACGCCGTCGAGACCGTCCGGATGCTCGTCGCCCAGGGACGGTTACGCGTGGAGGACGGCGCTTACGCCCCGGTCGGCGAGCTCGGTTCGCTCGACGAGCTCGCGGTTCCGGAGACGCTGAGTGCTCTCATTGGCGCCCGGCTCGACGGGCTCGACCCCGCCGATCGCTCGCTGATCGAGGACGCCGCTGTCCTCGGTCAGAGCTTCACGGTTGCCGGCCTCGCCAGCGTCTCGGGCGCCGCGCAGCTCGAGCTCGAAGAGCGCCTGCGGGCGCTCGTTCGGCGTGAGCTCCTGGTCCTCGACGCCGACCCGCGGTCGCCCGAGCGGGGCCAGTACGCGTTCGTCCAGGCGCTGATCCGGGAGGTTGCCTACAACACGCTCGCGAAGCGGGACCGGAAGGTCCGACACCTCGCGGCGGCGCGCTTCTTCGAGAGCCTCGGCACGGACGAGCTCGCCGGCGGCCTGGCCGGGCACTACCTGGCCGCCCAGCGGCTCGCCGCGGACGCGGCTGAGGCGGCGGCACTCGGCGCGCAGGCTCGGCTGGCGCTGCGAGGCGCGGCGGAGCGGGCGGTGGCGCTGGGCTCGTTCGAGCAGGCGATCCGATTCCTCGAGCAGGCCATCGCCGTCACCACGGACGGAGCTGAGCGGGCCGACCTCCACATGCGGGTCGTGGCCGCGGCCGGCCAGATGCTGCAGGCCGAGGCGATCATCACCCACGCCGAGAGCGCCGAGAGGGAACATCGGGCCCTCGGCGATCGTGCTGGGGTCGTCGCCGCTATCGTCGCCAGGGCTAGCGCGATCTCGAACTTCCGGGCTGACCCGGCAAGGGCCCGCGACCTCCTGCTCGAGGCGTGGTCGGAGTTCCAGGATCTCGAAGCGACACCGTCGGGCGTGGAGCTGATGGTGGCGCTCGGTCGGGCGTACCGCGGGCTCAACGAGCCCGCGTCGGCCATTGCCTGGTTCGACCGCTACCTGCCGACGGCCGAGCGTCTGCGGATGGATGCCGCGATCGTGCGTGGTCTCGTCGGGCGCGGCGCTGCGATGATCACCCTCGGCCAACCGACCCAGGCGATGGTTCTTCTGCGCGGCGGACACGATCTCGCCCTCTCGAAGAACCTCACCGACGTCGAGCTCAACGCGCGGGTCCTCCTGAGCTTCTACGAGCAGTGGGGGGAACCGCTGCGCGGCTTCGAGCTCTGTCGCGAAGGCATGGAGATCGGGCGCCGCACGGGCTCGAGGACCTACCAGCAGTTCCAGATCGGGAACGGCACGATCTCGGCGATTCGCGTCGGTGAGTGGGACTGGGCCGACACCGCCCTCGACGAGTGGCTCGCGGACGAGCCGGCCGGGAGCCTGTTCACCGAGGACTTCGTCGATCGCTCGATCCTGCGGTCGTTGCGCGGGCACGACGCTGGCTCGGACATTGCCGCGGCGGAGCGCCTCGCCGCCGGGAGCACGGATCCACAGTTCGGCTCGTACGTGGCACTCGCCTGGGCCTGGGCGAGCTTTGCTGCGGGGGATCTCGCCACTGCCCGCGAGCGGGCGGTCGAAGCAGCCGACCGAGCGGACTTCTTCGAACCGCTCGCGCTTCCGTTGGCGGCTCGGGCCGCGCTCTGGGCAGGTGATGCTGAGGCGGCGAGCTCGCTCGTTCAGCGACTCCAGTCGATTGGGTTCGCCGGGCCGGCCCTGGACGCCGACAGGATGGCCGCGCAGGCCGGCCTGGCCGCGCTCGAAGGGCGAGGGGCTGAGGCGCTTGCCGCGTACCGAGAGGCGTTCCGGCTCTACCGCCAGCTCGGCGTGGCATTCGACGAGGCTGCCGCGACCGTGGACGCCGCGATCCTGCTGCCGCCGGCCGAGCGCGATAGCCCGGACATTCAGACGGCCATCGCGACTGCACGCGAAACGCTCACGCGCCTGGGCGCGAAGCCATTCCTCGAGCGGATGGAACGTCGACCCGAACGCTACGGCCGCGAGACGAGCCAGCCCACCCAGGTGCAGACGACGACCGAGAGCGAGATCCAGACGACGAGCGCGTGACGCGCGATCCGCTGACTGAGAGCCATCCCAACGCCTCCTGCGTGATGTGACGCGCGGCGCCTTGCGGCGTTACGCGAAACCGCCGACCCGTCCGGCGGTGTATCAATGGACTGATGGCACCGCCGGAGGACGCCCGCGCCCGCGCGCCGTGGACCGTGCGTGTTGCCGTCTGGAGCGCGCGTCGCGCCCGGCTTGTGTTCGTCCTGTGGTTCGTCGCCACGCTCGGGACCCTCGGCGGCAGCATTGCGACGGGCGGAATCAACACGCTCGACGTCAACGACGATCCGAGCGGACCGCGCCTCGAATCGGAGGAAGCGTTTGACGTCTTCGGGGCAGGGGAGCCGATCGCCCCGGCGGAGCGCCTCGTCGTCGTCGTCAACGGCGGGCCAGACGCGGCGCAGGCCCCTGAATTCCAGGCGGACATCCACGCGCTTGTCGCCGACCTCGCCGCGCTGCGGACCAGCGTCGACGGTGTCGCCGACACGCCGGTCTTCGACGGCGTCGTCGATCCGTTCGTCGTCCCGCCCGAGGCCCAGGCCGGACTCATCTCGCCCGACCGAAGCACGGTCCAGATCGTCGGCAACATCCCCGGGGAGCGAGACATCGTCCTGCAGAAGCTCGTCCCCGTGCCGGTCGCGGTGGACGCGGCCCGGGCCCGAATGCCGAGCGCGACGATCCACGTCATCAGCAGCACGTTCATCAATCGCGACATCAACGACCTGATCACGCGCGACCTTGACTCGTCGCTGCGGATCACGATCCCGATCACGTTCGCGATCCTGCTCCTGGCGTTCGGGGCCATCGCCGCCTCGCTGATTCCGCTCGTCCTCGCGCTGACGTCGCTCGCCGCGGCCTACGGCTTCCTCGGCATCTATAGCCAGACCGTGGGTGCCGTCAGCCCGAACGCGAGCCAGCTCGTCGTGCTCATGGGCCTGGCGGTCGCGGTCGACTACTCGCTGTTCATGATCACGCGCTTCCGAACCGAACGCCGTCACGGGCGGACCGTTCTCCAGGCGATCGAGACATCCTCGTCGACAGCCGGCCGGGCGGTGTTCTTCAGCGGCATCGCCGTCGTCATCTCGCTCGGCGGGCTCGTGACCCTCGGGATCAGCCTCTTCACGTCGATGGCCGTCGGGACGATGGGCGTCGTGCTCGTGTCGGTCATCGGCAGCCTGACGTTCCTGCCCGCGACGCTGGCGCTCCTCGGCGACCGGGTGAATGCCGGCCGCCCGGCCACGTGGATCCCGCGGCTGCTGCGCTGGCAGAGCGCCCTCGACTGGCTCGAACGACGAGCCGCACGCCCACCCGGCAGCGGCCCTTGGGCCCGGCTCGTCAACGCGGTCATGGCGAGACCGGTCCCGATGGCCCTGGTTTCGGCCCTGCTCCTCCTTGCCGTGGCCTCGCCGGTCCTGCGGTTGAAGACCGGCGTGACCGACATCAGCGGCTTTCCCTCGTCGATCGACGGCATCGCGGGCGTGAAGCTGATCAACGAGAAGTTCCCGCTCGGCCAGGACCTCCACATCGACATCGTCGTGACGGAGCCGGCGCGCGACGACGTCAGCGCGGCCATCGAGGAGCTCAAGGTCCGGATCCTCGCGATCGACGGCATCAAGGGCCAGCTCGCCGAGCGCCGTTCGCAGGACGGCGACGCCGAGCTCATCTCGTTCTCGATGACGGGCAACCGCAACGACGACGTGAACCGCGACATCGTCCGGAAGGTTCGAACGGAGCTCCGGCCGGAGCTCTTCGGCGACCTCGAGGGCGTGCGGATGTACGTCAGCGGTCAGGCGGCTCGCTCGCTCGACATCACCGGCATCTACACGGATGCGACGCCGCGGATCTTCGCGTTCGTGCTCGGGCTGTCATTCCTGTTGATGCTGGTCGCGTTTCACTCGATCGTCATCCCGATCAAGGCGATCCTGCTCAACCTGCTCTCGACCGGCGCCGCGTTCGGGGTGCTCGTCCTCGTCTTCCGCGACGGCTGGTTTGCCGATCAGCTGGGGGTCGTGCCCGGCGGCGTCATCGAAAGCTGGGTCCCGATCTTCATCTTCACGATCCTGTTCGGGCTGTCGATGGACTACCACCTGTTCATCCTCACCCGCATCACCGAGGCGCGCGATCGCGGGCTGGACGCGCATGCGGCCGTCGCCAGGGGGATCGCCGTGACCTCGGGCACGATCACGAGCGCGGCCTCGATCATGGTCGTCGTCTTCGCCGCGTTCGTGAGCCTGAAGTTCGTGTTCATCCAGCAGCTTGGCCTCGGGCTGGCGGTCGCGGTCCTGATCGACGCGACGCTCGTCCGGAGCGTCCTCCTGCCGGCCTCGATGGCCCTGCTCGGCGAGTGGAACTGGTGGCTGCCGCCGTTCCTGCGCTGGCTGCCGCGGGTGACGATCGAAGGCGCCGCCGAACCGGAGCTCGAGACGACGCAAGAACCCCCGTTTACGATCCCGGGTCGTACTAGCTAGGGCTCCACCACGCGACCGCGCTCTGGAGCGAGCGATTCGTGCGGCGTCCACCTCGAACGCCATCCGATCCTGGGCCGAAAGGGTCAGATCTCGGCCTCGGTCGGTGTCTAGTACGACTCCGGATCGTAACTGCGAGCGAATCAGCTCTCCCCGCAGGTTTGTACGATCCGGACTCGTATCTGGGCGAATCAGAAGCGGCGCCCGCTGGGCGCCGCTTCCAGGTGTCGGAGCGTGCCGCAACCTACGGCACGCAGGGTGGGTCCACGGGGGCCGGGTCGGCCGTGCCCTCCGGGTAGAGGCGTGTCGTGAACCATTCGACCGTGGTCACGCCGCCGTTGCTCGACGGCAGGGCCTTTGCGTTGAGGACCTCGCCGGTCGACTCGATGTAGGTCTGGCCGGCACTGACATCCCAGGCGCCGCAGGTCACGTTGTAGAAGGTCAACGTGCCAGCGGTGACGGTCACGATGACCGGACCGTTGTGGTAGTGCCACGGACCGAGGAAGTTCTCGGACGGCGCCACTTTCGAGTACGTCGTCTTGATCGTCGTCGCGGCCTTGATCTTGAGGTGGACGCCGTCGCCGGCCATGTTCACGTCGTTGATGGTGACCCCCGTGTACGTGAACCCTGCCGCCGGCAGCGTGCCGCCGACGAGACCCGCCACGGCGGCCCCGGCCGTCGTCAGGATCAGGGTCGCGGGGAGCACGCCGAGAACGATGAGCTTCGGGATCGAGAGTGATTTCGGGCGCATTGAACAAACCTCCGGTGTTTTCGAATGAACTCGGTTGTCAGCAGGCCTGCGTGGGAACACGTCCCCGGGCGACTGCGAGCCGGGCGTCCCCGGCCGCGCGGGAGAAGGTTGTGTCAGGCGGTCATGGGGTGAACTCGAACGAGTCGAGGATGTGCAGGAATGCCGCGCGAGCCTCCGCACGGGTGTCGCGGACGCCAAGCCAGACGATGTGGAAGGCTCGATCCCCGTGCTTCACGACGGCCCATTGATGGAAAAAGCTGTAGCAGTTCGGGTACGTGTGCAGGAGCGCGGGCTCGCCGTCGATGACGAGGCCCTCCAGGGTCCGCTGCTCGGCGGGCTCGGGCGACCACGTTTCCCCTGGACCGAGCCTCGTGAGCTTCCCCGCACAGATCGCGCGCGTCGTCGACTCGGCCCACGCATCAAGCGTCGTTCCTGGTTCGAGCGGCACTGCGGCCACGATGATCGATACCGGGCTGGCCGGCGGAGACGGCTGGTAGAGATCGATGGCGTCGCTGTCGACCCACGGCGTTTCGAGCGTCGCGAGATTGCGGGTCGCCGGCTTCACCGTCCAGTCGGCCTGGAGCTCGAGCCGGTATTGATACCGAGACGAGAAGAACACGCGTGTGCTCTCCGGTGGTCCAACCTGCGGCGGCGGCGGGAGGAAGACCTTCGCGCCGGCCACGACGAGGGCAAGGAGCGCAACCAGCGCGAGCGCGACACGGGCCTTCTGGCCCACCTTGGGTGTAAACGGCCGTCCGCCGAGGACGATGAGCGGTCGCCGCTGACGAATAGCCGGGAACGCCGCGAGCACCGTGTCCGAAACGGCGTCGGGTGCCGAGGCCGGGCCGGCCTCGAGCCACGCCCCGAGCCGGTCGTCGAACGGTCGGATCGTGCTCATGCCAATCGCCCCTGCGAGGTGAACGCCGGCCGGCTGTCGGCTTCGACCGCCGCCCGGAGCTGCTGGATGGCGTAGTGATGGCGCGAGCGCGCCGTCCCAATCGGGATGTCCAGCGTCGCGGCAACCTCCGTCAGCGGGTAGCCGACGTAGTGGTGCAGCACCACGACCGCGCGTTGCTCCGGCGTGAGGCGCTGAAAGCCGCGCTCGAGCTCGTCGCGGTCGGCGACGTCCGCGGCCGCGTCAGGAGTGCTGTATTGGCTCGTGGGAAGGACGCGGATCTTGGCAGCCCAGCGGCGATCGCGTCGAGTGCTCGAGTAGCAGGCATTGACCACGAGGCGGTTCAGCCAGGCATCGAAGCGCTCGACGTCAGCGAGGGTTGGCAGGTCGCGCCAGGCTTCAAGGAGCGCTTGCTGGGTTGCGTCCTGGGCGGCATCCGGATCGCGCAGGATCCGGTACGCGATTGCGTAGGAGCGGTTCACGACGGCGGGGACGAGCGCGGCGAACGCATCCTGGTCGCCGCGACGAGCCCGCTCGACGAGATCTGCCTTCACGCTTCCGCCTGTCCAACCGCGGCCACACCGGCCGTCTCGGGAGTATGGCGCCGCGGTCGAGCGAGACGTTCAAAACCGGCGGGCGAACCCGCGCTTCCGGAGGGAGGTCCCGGCCGATGAGTTCGAGTTCGGGCTGGACCTGATCCTCGATGGCCTCGAGCGGATGCTGGCGAAGGCCCAGCCAGCGACGGCCTAGTTCGCGTCGTTGGCGGCCGGCGTCTCGCGCTTCGGCCGTGGCGCGGCGATGACGAGGATGACGCCGATCAGGATCGCGGCAACCGGCCCGAGCCACGACCCGGTCACGACCTCGTCGCCGACGCCCGCGATCAACAGCAACCCGATGCCGGCAAGCGCGGCGCCGAAGACAAACGACAAACTGTCGAACCCGTGACGCTCCACGTCAGCCTCCCATCTCATCGACGTATGCCTGATCCACGCGGGTGATGTAGACGCTGCCGAGGCCGACGTCGAGCATGAGATGCACATTCACCCCAGCGCCGCCCTCGTTGCCGACGACGCGCTGCGCGACCGACGTCCCGCTGAACTCGCGACCGAACAGGTTGAGCGTGCCGCCTTCGACCGAGCTGCTCGCGTCGACCACTGCGTCGCGCGGCAGGATCACCTCGATCTCGCCGACGCCGACGCTCGCACGCAGGTCGACTTGACCCGTCTGGCCCTCGAGCTGCGAGAGGTCGAGCCACAGCGTTCCGCCGACCAGCCGGTACTCAGGCTGGAGCTCGGCGGCCGACTGCGGCTGGAGATAGCGACTATCGAAGCCGCCGTCGAGGGGGACCTTGATGAACGACGCGGCGAGGGCAAACGGCACGAGCACGAGCCCGATGAGGATCAACGCCCGAGCTCGACCGCGCCACGCCCCGATGACCAGGCCGAGCCCGAGTGCCAGGAGCGCAACGCCGAAGTAGTCGGCGAGCTCGACGGCGACGTTCGACTGGTTGTCGATGAGCGCGACGACGCCGACCGAAATGAACGTGCCTGCGAGCGCGTACCAGCCGAGGGGTGACGCGGGGCGCGGCGGTTCGGCCGGGATCGCGGGCGCGGGCGTGGGTGCCCAGTAGGTCTGGGCCACGCTCGCGCCAGTGATCGCGTCAGGCGCGGGAGGCGGGGCCGCGGCCGGGGGCCGGGCGACCCCAGCGCCACCCTGGCCCCGCGGCAGCAGCAGGAGGAGGCCGACGAACGCGATTCCGAGCGCCAGCCAGATCTCACCGGGGATGTAGAAGCCACCGAAGTCATCCAGGCGGCGCATCACCGGGAACGAGACGAAGACGAGCAGGGCCAGGATGCCGAGGACGATGATCGTTCCCGGACGCCCGGTCAGCGAGCGCAGCCAGCCCATCGCGACCGAGTCCGGGTGGCCGGCGAGCGGGATGAACAGCCAGCCGAGGAGGTAGAGCGGGATGCCGGCGCCGCTGAAGAGCATCAGTCCGGCGAAGCCGACCCGGATCAGCAGCGGATCGACGTTCAGGTAGTCGGCGAGTCCACCCGCGACGCCGCCGATGACGCGGTTCGAAGTCCGGCGTTCAAGGCGGCGATAGGTCGCGAGCGGCTCATTGGGCAGGGCGGTGTCAGCTCGTTCGGTTGTCATGGCGGCATCGTCAGGCTCGGCGCGAGCTCGCACCATCGGGGACATCCCTGAGCGGGGGATCGGGTATGTCCCGGATGTCCCCGGGCAGAGGCGGTGTGGGAAGATCGCTCCGATGGCCGAGATCAACCTGATCGCGGGTGCCCACGAGGGCACATCTGCGCCGCGGTCGCAATCGCGACGACCGCCACTTCGGCGCAGCCGCCGGAATCGCATGATCGCCGGCGTGGCCGGCGGTGTCGCCGAGCATCTCGGCTTCGACCCGCTCGCGATCCGAGTCGCCTTCGTCGGACTCGCGTTCACCGGCTTCGGGATCATCGTCTACCTGCTTCTCTGGGCGCTCGCCCCGCTCGAGGAGGCCCTCGTCGCCGCGGAAGCCGGGGCCGGAGCCGGGGTCCGAGCCGCCGGCAGCGGACCACGCGCCGTGCCGGCGTTCCGCCGGCCCGAGATTCGCCAGGTCGCCGGTGCCGGGTTGCTTGTCGCCGGCGTTCTCGTCTTCCTGGGTTACATCGGCTGGAGCTTCGAACCGGCGGTCTTCGTTCCGATCCTGCTCGCGGCGCTCGGCTTCGCGGTCCTGTGGGCGAGGGGATCAGCCGAGGAGGGCCGGCCGCGCCTGGATCTCGCGGCGATCGGCAGCCCGCGCCAGGCCCTCCTGAAGGGCAACCTCTCGCTCGGCCGGCTCGTGTTCGGGGCCCTGTTGATCTTCGGCGGCATCGCCGTGTTCCTCGCGGCGACGACGGACATCGGCAATGCGGCGAACGTCATCCTCGCGGTCATCGTCACCGCCGGCGGCATCGCGCTGCTCGCCGGGCCGTGGCTCTGGCGCCTCGCGAACGAGGTCATCGAGGAGCGTGGCTCGCGAATTCGAACGCAGGCCCGCGCCGAGATGGCCGCCCACCTCCACGACTCCGTCCTCCAGACGCTGGCGCTCATCCAGCGCTCGAAAGAGCCGCGCGAGATGGCCAGCCTCGCGCGCACGCAGGAGCGCGACCTGCGCGCCTGGCTGTACGGACGCGCTCCGTCCGTGCACGGCGCCAGGCTCCGGGACGCGATCGACTCGATGGCTGGCAAGCTCGAACGCGACTACCAGGTCAAGGTCGAAGCGGTCGTCGTCGGCGACCTCGAGATGGATGAGGACATGCGCGCGCTCGTGGCGGCGACCAACGAGGCGGCGATGAACGCCGCGAAGCACGCCGGGGTCGAGGAGGTCTCGGTCTTCGTCGAGGTCGAGGACGATCGCGTCACGGGTTACGTGCGCGATGCCGGCACGGGGTTCGACCCCGCCGCCGTGCCCGACGATCGCCGCGGCATCGCCGATTCGATCGTCGCCCGAATGGAGCGACACGGCGGCACGGCGGATGTTCGAAGCCGGCTCGGAGGCGGAACGGAGATCCGACTCTCCCTGCCGCGCCAGCTCGCGACACGGGGCGCGGCGACATGACCCCCGCCTCGAAGATCCGGGTCCTCATCGTCGATGACCACGAGCTGTTTCGCTCGGGCGTCCGTTCGGAGCTCCGGGACGACCTCGAGATCGTCGGTGCCGTCGGCACCGTGCCCGACGCGATCGCCGCGGTACGAAGTCTCAAGCCGGACGTCGTCCTGCTCGACGTCCACATGCCGGCCGGCGGGGGATCGGCGGTCATCGACGCGGTCCGCACGGACCTGCCCGCGGTGAGATTCCTCGCGTTGTCCGTGTCGGACGCCGCCGAGGACGTCATCGGGGTCATTCGCGCCGGAGCCCGCGGCTACGTCACGAAGTCGATCTCGCCCGAGGACCTCCAGGCCGCCGTCCGCCGCGTCCACGAGGGCGACGCCGTGTTCTCGCCGCGCCTCGCGGGCTTCGTCCTCGATGCCTTCAACACCGAGCCGCCCGTGTCCGTGGATCCGGAGGTCGACCTGCTCTCGCCGCGTGAGCGCGAGGTCCTCCGCCACATCGCCCGCGGCTATACGTACAAGGAGGTCGCGGCGGAGCTGGGGATCAGCGTGAAGACGGTCGAAACGCACGTCTCGACCGTCCTCCGCAAGCTCCAGCTCTCGTCCCGCCACGAGCTCTCACGCTGGGCGGCGGACCACAGCCTCGTCTAGCGCTGCTCGCGGCCGCCTGATGAGCGGCCCGACGACCGGCCCGCCGCCGGAGCTTCGTATGCGATCGACGCGCATCACCGGGGAGACACCCTCAGCGGCGCGCGTTATCACGCATACGAACGGCGGCGACAGCCAACCGTGGCTGCTGCCGCCGCGGTGCAGGACGCCAGCACTTATTCGAACTGGATCGAGTCCATGAGCGCCTGGATCTGAGCGACCGGCTGGGAGCCGGGCTCAGCGGACGTCTCCCAGTCGACCCAGACGAGCGTCCCGTCAACGTCGATGATCCACGTGTAGATGATGAATCCAGCGTCGGTCGCAAACCGACCCTCGTCAGCGCTGGTGGCGTGCCAGAGGTAGAACTGGTCTTTGGGGCAAGGCAGCGGATCGGGCATCCTGACCGCTACCGTTGTGGCCGGCTTGCCGCCGACCGTCACGTCGGTCGGAGCGACAACCTCTTCGAGGCCCGGGATGCCGACAACCGCGGCAGCGAGCTCGGCGCGATTGTGGCCGACCTCTGGCGCCTCCGTCTGGGCGCACGGATCCGAAAACATGCCGACCGGCGCGTCGCTCGTCCACCAGATCGCGGCGAAGCCTTCCGGCCCAATCGAGCCGTAGCCGAGGAAGTAGGGGGCGTCGGCGGTCCAACCCTCGATCGGCACATCGAAGGTCAACCGCTTGCCGGCGATGTCCATGCCATGGCGGCCGATGGTCAGCGCGCCCTGCGGAAACGTCTCCGGCGCGAGGGTGCGCGTCGGGGATGGCGAGGGCGAGGAGCCTGGGCCGCCGATCGAGCCGCGGCCCGGCAGCTGGTTGTAGACGAAGACGGCGAGGATCAAGACGGCCGCCGCGGCGACCACGATCTTCACATACCTGTTCATTCGTTCGGAGATCCTCCACGCCGGCAGGATGGGCGGCCGGCGCTGTGGGGTCGTGTCCAGCGCGGCGAGGACGTTGTCCAGGACTCGGGCCGCGGACTCGTGCTCGTCCGTGCGAAGCCACGACCGGACGACGCGCGTCATGTCCCGCTCGGTGGTCATTCCGCGACCTCCTCCCGGACAGGCGGCCGCGAATCGGCGTCAAGCGCCGCCCGCAGCCCACGCATCGCGTGATGCAGTCTTGAGTGCGCCGTCCCAACCGGGATGCCGACGATGTCGGCGACCCGGTCGAGCGGCAGGTCGAGGTAGTGGTGCAGGACCACCACCGTTCGATGGTCGATGGAAAGGCGGCGGAATCCGCGTTCGAGCTCGTCCCGGTCGACGACCGAGCTCAGGTCGTCGTCCGAAGCGCGTTCCTTGATGGGCGGCACCACCCGAAACGGCGGCGTCCATTGCCGCTCCGCCCGGCCCTCCGCGTAGCAGGCGCGCACGAGGAGCCGGTACGACCAGGCCTCAAAGCGAGCCGGGTCGCGGAGCTGTGGAAGGTGCTGCCAGATGGCGAGCAGCGCCTGCTGCGTCGCGTCCTCGGCAATGTCGATGTCGCGCAGGATCCTGCGCGCCACGGCCAGGAACCGAACGGCGATCTCAGTGGCAATGAGGCCATATGCCCCTTTGTCACCGCGCTGCGCCCGGATCACGAGCTGGGTATCCATGCCCCTTCCACCAGCCGGCGCCGTCTGATCCGGCGCCAGTCACACGGTATGAGTGGGCCCAGGCCCCAGAGTTGTCAAAGATCGTCGCGGATTGGATTGGAATGGAAGCGGCGCGTCCGCGCGGGCACCCGCAAGCTCAGGCCTCGATCGGCTCCGGCTCGCGCTCCGTCTCGGGATCGCGCTCGGGCGCGTGGACCGCGGACGCGCTCGTTTTTCGATGGTGGCCCGCCCACGATGGCGCCGGCGTCACCCAGAACTCGGCGAGGACCTCCAGCCGCCCGGCATACGTCGCGCGGAAGCGGCGGAACGCGCGCCACGCGTGGTCGAGCGGCTCCAGCTCATAGCCCGCGACGCCGAGCCGCCGGTACACGGCCTCGAAGTCGACGCGGTCCACCGTCACCTCTTCGGCAGGCCGTCGCAGGATGTTCGCGATGTCCTCGACGAGGTGGGCACCGACGCGTTTCGTGATCTCGGCCTGGCCGCGCGGGACGTTCTTGACGGTCGTCAGGACGAGCGCCGCGGCATCGAGCACGGCGCCGAGCGCGCTGATCCAGGAGATGTTGTCGTGGCTCGATCGGAAATAGCCGAGCAGTGGGAAGGCAACATGCGAATCAAGCACCTCGGCCGTCCACAGCTCCCAGTCGCGGAACAGCGCGGGCAGCTCGTCGACCATGTCGAGCCGGGCATACGTCTCGAGCAGCGCGACGGCCGATGGCGGTGACTTCGCGCGGGCGGCGAGGGTCACGACGAGCACCTCACGGCGCTGGTAGGACGCATACAGCGAGAAGAGGAAGGTGATGACGAGGGCAACGACGCCGAGACCGGTCACGGCCCCGATCAGGACGACGAGCCGCGCCAGTCCACCGGTCGCGACCAGCTCGCCAAAGCCGAGCGTCAGGACCGATGTGCCGGCGAAGTACAGCGCCTCGCCGAGCGACGTCGGGATCGGGCGGATCTCGCCGCGCAGCGCGAACAGGATCAGGCCGTAGCCGAGGATCATCACCGCGACCCACATGACGAGCAGCAACACGGCCACACCCGGCGCGTAGAAGCCCAGGAACGCGTCCCGAGCGGCCGCGTCGCTCTTCCGTGTCGCGATCCGGCGCCACAGCCGCCACGTTGGCGGGACCACGTAGCGGGCGATCCGGAACCGGCCCGGCGTCGGCCGTGGCACCACGATCGTCTGGAAGATGTCCCAGAGCGCGAGCGCGAGGATGAGCGCCCCGACGAGGAAGATGACCGCGTCCATCGCGGACGATCATGGCACGCCTCGCTCGGGGTTGGTGTTTCGGCCTTCGTATGCCCAGATTTCGAGCGCGGATGGACACTCTTGCCGGTGATGCGCGTCGCTGGAATACGAAGGTTGCTGCGGCGGGTGCGGGGTCAGGCGAGTCAGGCGGGCCAGGCGAGGCGCGTCGAGGTCATGACCCAGTTGATCTCCCACGTCTCGCCGCCATCCGGCGAGAAGGCCTGCTCCCAGCGGCAGGTCGTGTCGCTGATGTCCGACCACAGGAAGCGCACGCGGATCGGCTGGCCGTTGAACGTATCGTCGGCGTAGAAGGTGCCGATGCCGTCCTTGAAGCTACCGACCATTGGCGGATCAAGCGGGCCCTTCGGAAATCGAGCGTCCAGCCACCAGATCTGCCACTGGTTCGTCTCCGGGTCGAAGGACCGGATCGTGACGGCGCGGTAGGTGCCGGCCGGCGCAGGAATGACGTTGTCGTCGATATTTCCCGCCCCGCCCATCGTCAATCGCGCTTCCGAGGTGCCGTCGAACTCCTCCCACTCGGTCGAACCGACAAGGCGGCCCTTCAGGCGGCGGTGATGGATCGCCCACTTGCCGGGCAGGAAGTCGAAGTCGTGCAGTCCGGATGCCGTGTCGCTCGTGAGCGTGGCGACAGCTGAATCGTTGCCCATCGGGTCCTCCGTTCAGGTTCTTGAGGGCCCGTTGTACCGCCGGAAGCTGACACGGACTGTCAGGTATTTCGACGCCACGGGTGCTTCGTATTCCAGCGACGCGCATCGAAATCCGAACCGACGTTTCGAGGACCGAGTGTGGGCATACGAACGCGGCGGCGACCCCGCGACCGGCCAATTCGATGGAAACTCCGCGTGGGAGGCGAACGATGATCAAGATCTGGAGCGAGACGCCGGGCGCACGGGCGAAGGAGCAGATCGCCGACGTGACGACCCTGGGCTGGGTGACGGTCTGGGGCTATCTGGCATTGCAGCTCTACGAATTCCTGGCCGGCTTCGCCGCGGCGGGCCGAACGGTTCGAGGTGGTGGCGAGGCCCTGATTAGCGCCGGGCAGCAGCTCGGAGACGCCCTTGCTGGGATCCCGTTGATCGGCGAGGGCCTTCGCGACACCGCTCGAAACGCGTTCAGCGGCGCCGGACAGCCGCTGTCGGGCTTCGGCACGAGCCTCGAGCAGTTCATCCTCGTCGTTTCCGCGGTCCTCGGGCTCCTGCTCGCCGGCGTGACCCTCGTCCCGTGGCTGAGCCGATACCTGCCCTGGCGCTGGGCTCGCCTCCGACAGGTTCGCGCCGCTCATCGCGTGATCCGCCGAGCCCCGAAGATCGCGGACGCCTATATCGAGAAGACGCTCGCGCTGCGCGCGGTCACCCGGCTCGACTACCAGGAGCTCCTCGACTTCACGCCCGATCCCTTCGGCGACTGGGCCAGCGGCCGACACGATCGCCTGGCTCGCGCGGAGCTCGCGAGCGTGGGTTTGCGACCGTAGTCGCCCGAATTGCCAGCAACCCAGCTTCCCAGTATGCTGGCGCACATGAAAGTCACCATCGACCTGACCGACGAGCTCTATCGAGCGGTCAAGGTCGAAGCCGCACGGACGGATCGAAGCGTTCGCCAGATCGTGGACGAGGCCCTGGGAGCCTGGCTTGAGGCTGCGGAGGACGCCGAGGATCTCGAGTCTGCCGCGGCCGCGCACGCTGAGTACAAGCGCAACGGCGGCGAGTCGGCCGAGGCATTCTTCGGCGCCCTCGCCGCCGAAACGCAGACCGCATTTCGCTCGAAGCGCGGATGACCGAGGCCCGCCACCGGGTCGAGCTTGCTCCGGCCGCACAGCGCCAGCTTCGGAAGCTCCCGCCCGGCGACGCCGCGCGCCTGCGCGGTCCGATCCTCTCGCTGGGCATCGAACCTCGAACGCCGGGCGCCTCGAAGGTCGCGAGCAGCGCCTACTGGCGCCTCCGGGTCGGCGATCTTCGGATCGTCTACGCCATCGACAGCCGGACGCGACTCGTCGTCGTGCTCCGCATCGCTCGACGTGCCGAGAGCACGTACCGACGAGTCGGGTGAGGGCACCAGATGCGCGGTTCGGACGTCAGATGGGCATGAAGACCATTCGAACCGCAGCATCCGCCGTTGCGCTGGGCCTCGTCCTCTCCGCCTGCAGCCCGGCTGCGACGACCCAGATCCAGGGCGTCACCATTCGAACAGAACAGGCTCCGGCCGAGGCGTGCATGGAAGCGCTCATCACGGGCATGCTCGTGCCACACCCCCAGTGGGGCCTCGCGTTACAGGTTCCGGGCACCGGCGAGCTGTACCAGCCGCTCTTCCCGTTCGGTTACCGGGCCGCCATCGATGGCGATCGCATCGCGCTCCTCGACGAGAACGGCCTCGTCGTTGCGCATACCGGCGACCTCATCGAGTCGAGCGGCGGCAGCATCGGTGCGGAAGGCAACCCGATGGTCGCCCTGTGCGACGACACGATCAAGGTCGTCCCCGCCTGACGACGCGTATCGTCAGGACATGACAGCCGAGCCTGGCCCGCTCGCGCTCGCCGGCGGCGGTGAGTTCCTCCCCGGCAACGAGCCGAATGACCGAGTCCTGGTCGATGCGGCGGCGCGCGCCAGCCACGCCCGCCGCGCAGGCCCCGCGTTCATCGTCGCTTCGGCTGCGGCAGAGCAGAACCCGGAACATGCACTGGCCCTGGCGCGCTCCTGGTTCGCCGGCCTCGGCCTCGACGTGGAGGAGCTGCCGCTCCGCACCAAGGATCAGGCCAACGACCCCGCGATCGTCGACCGCGCTCGAGCGGGCCGCTTCTTTTACCTGACCGGCGGCGATCCGGGATTGGTCATGAGCATGCTCGAAGGATCCGCGGCGTGGTCCGCGATCGTTGACGCATGGCAGGCCGGCGCCGCGCTTGCCGGCTCGTCCGCCGGCGCACTCGCGTTCGGCGAGCTCACGCTCACCAAGCAGGTCGAACCGGCCCAAATGCTCACGAACTCGCGCCGCGGGTTCGGGCTGGTGCCCGGCGTCGTCGCCGTCCCGCATCTCGAGAACGACGGGGGAGCTGCGCTCCCAATGGTTCGACCCGTCATCACCGGGTTCGGCGGCAAGCTCCTGGGGCTCGAGGAACGCACGGCGGCCGTCTGGTCGAACGGCGATTGGCGGGCGCTCGGCGCAGGCAAGGTTGTCGTGTTCGACTCGCGCGGCGAGCATGCGTACGCGAACGGCGCGCTCATCGAGGGACTGCCGCCGCCGACGCGAGGTCGCTAGCCGAGCACGAGACCCGCGATCTCGTCGAAGCTCAGCCTGCGCCCGGCCTCGTATTCCGCTTCATACGCCTCGTCGCCGAGCGCGGCTCGGGCCGCGATCGCCGGATCGTCGAGCCGCAGGATCTGCATCGGCAACGCGATGTTGCCGAGCGGGCGCATGACCTCGTCCGCCGCGCCGCGAAGCTTCGCCGCCCGCTCGAAGTCGCCGACCTTCGTAGCCAGGATCGAGGTCAGGATGAGGCCTCGCACGATCGAGGGCATGTCGCCCGCCTCGCTGAACAGCATCCACGCCTCCCGGAACGCTGCTGCGGCGGCTTCGTATGCCCCCGCACGCATGTTGACCACGCCCAGCTGGCTGTAGCCGTTCGCAATTCGGAAGCGCGCCCCCAGGCGCTTGTACTCGGCGAGGTTCGTCTCCTGGATCTCGCGCGCCTCGTCGAAGCGGCCTTCCGCCTGCAGGAGAAACACGAGCGCCTCGCGGGTGCGCGTGAGCGCCAGGCTGTCGCCGAGCGCCTCGTAGATCTGCGAGGCCTCGACGTAGTTCGCATGGCCTTGCGCGTAGTCGCCGAGGATCGACGCCGCAAAGCCGGCGTTGTAAAGCCCATCGGCCAGCCCGCCCGGGTCGTCGAGCTCGCGCCCGATCGCGATCTGCTCGTTGTAGTGCCGCAGCGCGGTTTCGAAGTCGCCCTGCCAGTAGGCGACCCCGCCGAGGGCGCCCATCGCGCGCGCCCGAACCTTCGTCCATTGTGCCGCGTCCGGCCGCTCCAGCAGGCCTTCCAGCAAGGCGCGACCCTCCGTGAGATGGCTGCGCTGCTGCCAGAACCGCCAGAGCGAGGCGGCCGTGTCCAGCGCGAACTCGATCCGACCGTCCTCGGCGGCTCGCAGGATCGCGGCCCGGAGGTTGTCGGCCTCGGCTTCGAGCGTGTCGAGGACGGTGGCCTGGCTCGCATCGATGAGCTGCGACTCCGCGTCCTTGGCCACCATGCCGAAGTGGTGCCGGTGACGTCGTCGAACCAGGTCCGCGTCCGGCGACTCGGCCAGCCGTTCGAACGCGTATTCGCGGATCGTCTCGAGCATCCGAAATCGCGGTTCGCCGGCGGCCCCGTCCGACTGGCGCAGGAGGCTCTTGTCGACGAACGAGGCCAGCGTGTCGAGCGTGTCGAGCCCGAGCTCGCCGTCCACGTTGCAGACGGCCTCCGCGCTTTCGATCGTGCACCCTCCGACGAAGATCGCGAGTCGCCGGAACAGTGCCCGCTCGGTCTCGTCGAGGAGGTCGTGGCTCCAGTCGATTGCGCCGCGCAGGGTCCGCTGCCGCTCGGGCAGGTCCCGCGCGGAGCTCGCGAGGAAGCCGAGGCTCTGCTCGAGCCGCGAGAGGATCGCGTCCGGCGCGAAGAGCTTCGTCCGGGCTGCGGCGAGCTCGATGGCGAGCGGCAAACCGTCGAGGCGACGGCAGATCGCGGCGACAGCCGCGGCGTTCGAATCCGTCACCGCGAAGTCCGGCCGAACCGCGCGCGCACGCTGGACAAAGAGCGCGATCGCTTCGAAGCCGGAGAGCGCTTCGGGTGATGCCGCGGCCTTCGGGTCGGGAAGGCCCAGCGGCGGAACGGGGAACTCCTGCTCCCCGCGGATCCGGAGCGGCTGGCGGCTGGTCGCCAGGACCGACAGCTTCGGCGCGGCCTGCAGGAGCTTGCCGACGATCGGCACGCCCTCGCGGAACTGCTCGAGGTTGTCGAGGACGAGGAGGACCGAGCGGTCGCGCAGGTGGCCTTCGAGCTGCTCGACGACCGTGACCTTCGGGTCCTCGCGCAGCTTGAGCGCCCGCGCGATCTCGGGCCCGGCCAGGTCGGGGTCGGTCAGCGTTTCGAGCTCGACGAAGTAGCTCCCGCCCGGAAACTCGTGGCGCATCCGCTCCGCCACGCCAAGGCTGAGTCGGGTCTTGCCGGTGCCTCCGGGCCCGGTCAGGGTCACCAGTCGGGCAGCGTGGAGGAGCGCGGCGACCGCCTCCACCTCCGTGTCGCGCCCGACGAAGCTCGTGACCTGCGCCGGAAGGTTGCTCGGCGCGTCGAGCGTCCGCGGGGGAGGGAAGTCGTCGGCGAGGCCGGGGCCGACCAGCTGGAACAGCGTTTCGGGCTCCTCGAGGTCCTTGAGATGGAACTCGCCCAGGACGCGGAACTCCATCTCGCCCACGAGCGAGCTCACGACGAGGCCGTGTGTCGCCTTCGAGAGGAGCACCTGCCCGCCGTGCCCGGCACTGGCGATCCGGGCCGCCCGGTTGACGTCGAGGCCGACGTAGTTGTCGCCACCCAGCCGGCCCTCGCCGGTGTGGACGCCCATGCGGACGCGAACGCCGCCTTCGACTGGCCAGGTTTCCGCCGCCAGTGCCCGTTGCGCGTTCGCCGCTCCGTCCACGGCCCCGGTCGCGCTCGAGAAGACGACGAAGAACGCGTCGCCCTCGGTCGAAACTTCGATCCCGCCGGCGGCCTCGAACGCCTGTCGGAGGATCGCGTGATGGCGATCGAGCACCGCCCCGAACGCCGGCCCAAGCGCGTTGACGAGCTTGGTCGAGCCTTCGATGTCAGTGAACAGGAAGGTCAGCGTCCCGGTC
>Ga0114129_10003314_pt1 | contig 22616 bp, 19 predicted proteins | sample RhiMetdeltSRZDD1_FD_80071 | JGI IMG/M metagenome (GOLD analysis project Ga0114129, IMG submission 80071) | Populus rhizosphere microbial communities from Tennessee, USA - Rhizosphere MetaG P. deltoides SRZDD1 (version 2) (version 2) | ecosystem: Host-associated > Plants > Roots > Rhizosphere >... | reverse complement strand
GGACGGAGCCTCAGGGCCTAATCGTTCGTTGATCGCCGGGGTGAAGGGGCGGTGGCCTACCTTGAAATGGCTTCATACGAGCCGGACCGCGACGTCAGCGGGCAATGAAATCGCGAACTTGAATTACGCAAGTTCGATCGTGTCGCGTTGGGGCGACCACACCGATAAAGACGAGCAAAAGCGCCGCCTCTCGGCGCTTTTCTCGTCTCTGCTCTGCGGTCACAAACGCGCCGGCAAAAAGCCGCAAATGACGTACCGCGTGGCAATACGCGTGGCAATAAAGTTTCGAGCGCACGGCAACGCACAGACGACGGCGCGTGATGAAGCTCCCGCCGCGCCCGCCGAAGCACCCGGAAGACTCGATCGTTTGTTGTCCACCGACGACAACACGATCAAGGTGGGCCCGCGGATCACAGCCGAGGGCCGTCCGAGGGCCGTGCCACCGTCGCCATTGAGCGCGCCGTGGTACTGACGATCAACATGATTGACACGATCCTCCAGGTGACGACGGCGAGCTTATGCTGACGTTGACCGAACTTCGCGCCAAGCTAACCGCAGTTCGCGGTTCCGACCAGGAGACGATGAAGGAGACGAGTTAATGATCGCCGCAATGATCTCTTCCTCTCTTAGAGGAGGACGCCGGCCAAGCCTAGGAGTATTCTGGCTTCGCGCCTCGACTGCCTCGAAGAGCGGCGGTGAGTCGCGGGCATGATTTGGATAGAACTCGGGTAAGCGGGCGGTGCGTCGCGGTTGGTGAAACTGCAATGGGGGCGGTGCCTCGTAGTTCCCGCGAGCACCGACCCCCGAGAAACAGCGTTGGACGCTGATTTGGCTAGCCCTGACGGCGCCGCTCGTGGTCTAACGGTGTATGCGTAAAGCCGCGATCACCGCGACCGGCCACTATGTTCCCCCGGACGTCTACCCCAACGCGTGGTTCGAGCAGCGACTCGACACAACGGACGCGTGGATCCGGGACCGCACCGGCATCACGGAGCGGCGCTTCGCGAAGGAGGGCGGCGCCTCCGACCTGGCGCTGCCGGCCGCGCGCCGCTGTCTCGAGATGCGCGGCATCGGCGCCGCCGCGCTCGACTGCATCATCGTCGCGACGATGACCCCCGACCGGCCGATTCCCTCGACGGCGGCCGTGCTGCAAGCGAAGCTCGGCGCGATCAACGCATGGGGCTTCGATCTCGCGGGCGCGTGCTCCGGCTTCGTCTACGCGCTGGTGGCTGCGACCAAGCTGGTGGAGGGCGGCGCGGCCCGCCGCGTGCTCGTCTGCGGTGCCGACCGCATGTCGAGCGTCATCGATCCCACGGATCGCGCGACTGCGGTGCTCTTCGGCGACGGCGCCGGCGTCGTGCTCGTGGAGGAGAGCGAGGACGCCAACGTCGGCGTCTTCGAGCACGTCTGCCACATGGACGGTGAGGGCGCGGCGGCGCTCTACATTCCCGCCGGCGGCAGTCTGCATCCCGCCAGCGCCGAATCAGTGGCGCAGCGTCGGCACTTCGTCGTCCAGGACGGCCCCACGGTTTTCAAGTCGGCTGTCATCGGCATGGCTGACGTCACCGTGGAGCTGCTCAAGCGCGCCGATCTCAAATTAGAGGATGTGGCCTGGATGGTGCCGCACCAGGCGAACCGGCGAATAATCGAGGCCGTGGTCAAGCGCCTCGGCCTGCCGCTCGAGCGCGTCGTCATCAACCTCGACCGCTACGGCAACACGGTGGCGGCAACGATTCCCCTCGGCCTCTCCGAGTGGCACGCCGAGGGCCGCCTGGCCTACGGCGACCGCATCGTGCTCGCGGCGTTCGGCGCGGGGTTTACGTCCGGCGCTGTGTATCTGAGGTGGGCGATCGGGGCGTAGCGGTTCAGCCGGCAAGCTCCACACGGCAGTCGCCTGCGCCGCTGAGGCGTTTTGGCGAATTACGGCGGCGAGGGCCGGCCGCACCGATCGAAGCCCGCGAGTTGCTCTATCAGCTCGCGTTGAACCGCATAGTCAGGAAGTGCGTAGCTTCAGAACTTTCCGCCGAATCTACGGCATCAGATCATATTGCTCTAGAAGTTCGTTTCGGATAGGCTGCGCTGCAACGTCTGGGATGCCCATGAGGGCCCAGGGAAGGCGGTGCGAAACCGCCGCGACCCCGTCACTGTAATCGGGGACGAAACCCGCAAGTGTCACTGGCCGCGAGGCTGGGAAGGCGCGGGGAGTAGGACGATCCGAGAGCCAGGAGACCTGCCCGGACGTTAACCACCTAGACCCAGTCTTCGAGGGAGGACTTGGACGATGTCGGAACGCGACTACAACCTCGGTGCGCAGAAGTTTCCCGAACAGATCGAGCTGTGTGGCGTGTGCGGTCGCCGTGTGCATCGGCTGCCTCCGGATGAGACACGGCTCTATTGTGAAAAGTGCGGTCAAGCGCAGAAGCAGCCGACAGTCATTTACCGCCGGGTGACGCTATGAAACCCTTGGCTGACGTCCGGTGGGTAAGCGCGCTATGGATCGGAACGTTGGTGACGCTCAGTGCAGGGCTAACGGCAACATACACGTGCATCGTGCCATTCGCAGCGCTCAGCGTCGCCGCGGCAATGACGCTGTCCAGCCGTCAGGCGTTAATTTGTACGGCGGCTCTCTGGTTCGCGAATCAAGCGGCAGGTTTTGGCGTGGTGAACTATCCATGGACGCTCAACGCGATCGGCTGGGGCGCTGTGATAGGCGCAGCGGCCTTCGCGGGAACACTCGCCGCAAAATCGTGCCTGCGACGCCTGAAGGGCTTGAGTTCACACACGCGGACGGTGACAGGGTTCCTGATAGCGTTCGCGGTCTATGAGTCGACGCTCTACGTTGCCGCTGTGTCTATGCTTGGGGGAGCGGGGGCCTTTGCCCCCGGCATCATCGCGCAAGTGCTCGTTGTGAACGTCGTCGCACTCATGGGGTTGTGGGGCCTGAACCAACTCCTGACCGCGATGCTCTCGAGTTACCGCCGCCGCGTTTCAGCGACGCCAGCCCACCTCGCGTAGGGCTGGCGCGAAGATTCGCGCGATGGCAGTTCAGGATGCTAGGCCAGTACCCTGCCGATGTGGTCATCTTTGCGTCTGGCTTGCGATGATGTTGGTGAGTTTGGCGGGATGCACTCACCATGGTGCACATCATTATGCGCAGGCGGCGTTCGTCACCGGAAGTGACTCGTATCCCGTCATATTGCCTGGGACCGACGATGTCCTCAGATACGACTACTCTCGGATGCTTCTCCCAATTCCAGACGCGTACTCCGGCTGGTCCTTTCTTGTGAGTCTGCGACCGGCTTTGGTTCGCCCAGCGACCACGCTAACCCTCCCTCACGAAGAGGTGAAGGCGACCGTGTTGCGCCTTCGCGCGCCGTCGGTTCGGACGGCCGCGGCTCCTGCAGGCGCAATCACGGTGATCTCCGTAACGCCAACGGAGATAGAGGCGCTGATCGATCTGGCCTGCCCCGCTCTCGACTGGTCGTATCGAGGGAAGGTGAGATTCAGTACGGAACTGTCCCCGAGTCCTAGTGCACGCTCGCTTCCAACCGACGGTCTAATACTCGACTGCATCGGACCGGCGCCGCCAGTCCGCTGCGGAGACGCGTCATACTGTTTGATCTGCCCGGGCGCGCAGCACCCTAGGTCGTCTTGAAGTCACCGCGTCTGTTAGTCATTGCTGGTGTGGCGAGTGGCGTCGGCAAGACGACGATCACCGTCGGTCTGCTCGAGGCGTTTCGCCGTCGTGGCCTCGTCGTGCAAGCGTTCAAGGTCGGGCCGGACTTTATCGATCCGGGGTATCACGAGGTCGCGACTGGTCGAGCCGCGTACAACCTCGACGGGTGGATGTGCGGACGCGATCACGTTATCGCGACGGTGGCCCGGCATGCTGCAGACGCCGATCTGGCGATCGTCGAAGGCGTCATGGGCTGCTTTGATGGTTGCGATGCGACGGGCGATGACGGGTCGACAGCTCAGGTCGCGAAGTGGCTGAACGCGCCGGTCATCCTTGTGCTGGACGCGGGCGCCCAAGCGCGTAGCGCAGCCGCGGTTGTGCTCGGCTTCGAACGATTCGATCCGGACCTGAACATCGGAGCGGTCATTGCGAACCGCGTTGGCGGCGACGCGCATGCGACCGGGGTTCGTCAGGCCATCGCCGGGAGGTGCCGGGCCGCTGTTGTCGGCGCGATCCCGTGGAGCGAGAGCCTGGCCGTGCCCGAGCGGCATCTCGGTCTCGTGACGGCGGGGGAGGGGGCGCTGACGCTCGCCAAGCGCGATCGTCTGGCGGAGCTGATCGAACGATCCGTAGACCTCGATGCCGTCGTGGAGCTAGCGGCGCCACTGACCGCCGTCAGTCCCGTAGGGTGCGCCCCAGCGGTGGCGCGCTCACGCCGTGTCAGAATCGCCGTCGCGCACGATGCAGCGTTCTGCTTTTACTACCGAGACAACCTCGCACTGTTGAGAGGGGCGGGCGCTGAGCTCGTCTATTGGAGCCCGCTGAGCGACGTTACGCTGCCGAGAGTCGATGGACTGTACATCGGCGGCGGATATCCCGAGCTCCATGGCACGGCACTGGCCACGAACAAGAGCCTTGTTGCAGCGGTGAAGGAATTCGCGGTCTCCGGCCGGCCTATCTATGCTGAGTGTGGCGGTCTCATGTACTTGGCGGAGGCACTCGAGGACATCGACGGTAAGACGCACGCCATGGTGGGACTGCTGCCAGCGACCGTGCGCATGCGACCGCGGCGGCTATCCCTCGCGTACACAGAAGTGACACTTCAGGGCGACTCGCCGCTCGGGACCTCCGGAGCGGTCGCGCGCGGCCACGAGTTCCATTACTCGTCGCTCGATCCGGTACCGGCTTCAGTTCAGCGCGTTTATCGACTACGTCCGCGTGGCGGGGAGGAGCGCGACGAAGGCTACCAGGTCGGTAACGCGCTGCTGAGCTATGTGCACCTGCATTTTGCGTCGAACCCGCAGATAGCAGATAACTTCGTGGCTACGTGCGCTGGAGAACGACTTGTATGAACGGCCTCGGCGTCCCAACCCTTCGTCGCTGACCGCAGGCACGCTCCAGCAGGCAATCGAACGGATGGTGATCCGATGAAAAGCCGTGGGTCGCGTCAAAACCTAGAGGGCTGGGTACGACGTAAGACCGCGCCAGCTCCGCCCGTGCCCAAACCGGCTCGTCCGCCACGCCGGCCTGGGCCGCCTCGCCCAGCGCCGCCAAGACCACGCTGATGCCGAAGCGTCAGGGCTCAAAACCGCGCATTTCTGGAGCCGTACGAGACCGAACGCGCATTCGGGGTACAGGATTAGGCCGTCGATAGGGGTCGCGATAGCGAAGCGGGATACGGAGGTATATAGGGTAGGGATTCGAACGCGCATTCGAGTGCCGGCTGGGCTGCTAACCTAAGGCGCGCGCGCCGGGACGCGGCGCTCGTCACCCTGGGGGTGTGCGGTACCATCGAGCGCCACGGATAAGATCCGCGTCGATATCGCCTCTCCTTTCGGCTGGCAATCGAGGTCGGTGACCTAGAGGCATTCCGTTGCTGCGTCCACTTGTCTTTCACGCGCTGCTGCTCTCTTTCGTCGTTGTTCGACAACCGCCTTATACTCATTGGGATGGATCCTTTTACGTACTGTATTTTCTGTCGAGCTGTAACGAAGGATGAGCCGACTGAGCACATTGCGCCCGAAGGCCATGCGTCTCAACAAGAAGGTGATGCGCGCGATCCATAAGATCGCGTTTGAGCTTCTTTGCTTTCAGAAAGGGCCCGACCCTCGTGCTCGATGACCAGTTCGATGGCCTCCGTGGAGGCAGTTCTTCGGTTGGCGCCGCTCTCTGCGATCGTCGCATAGACCAACCCCTCGCAGTATGTGATGGCGAGCCTCGTTCGTATCCAGCGCCTTCAGCGCTTCGACATCTGGCCAACTTGACTCGAGCAGCTTCTCTTGTGGCGAGTGACGGTAGGTCGCATAGAGAAAGTCAAAGAGTTCGAGCGGGTCATCGAGTCGCTTTCTCTGTTGTTTGACAATTCCCGACCTACGGCTTTCTGGTCGCCACGGTTCGGCGTCCCTGACATCTGCCTTCGGAGTTCGACGCTCGCGAGCATGCCGCCCGCTTGACAAGCGCAAATTGCGGCCGCACTCTCGTGGCTCCTGATGCCGGATTCGCCAAGAGGACTCGCTGTACGAGAACGCTTGGCGAGGGGACTGCTCCCTCCCGAAGAGCCGCCACGAATTTGGGTGGGCCACGGCAGCGGTCGCCCGTGCGACGGCTGCGGTGAGCCGATCGGGCCCGCCGAGCAAGAGACGGAGATCGACGTGGCCGACCGGACGTATCGGTTCCACGAGCACTGCCTGACCGTCTGGCGACTGGTGCGGTAGTAGGGTCGCCCCGGTCACGCCGCCCGCCGGTAAACGGTGCGCAGGGGCAACCGTCAACCTAAAGCGGTCGGGACTTGCCCGGGTCTCAAGCCCGCGCAAGGCCTACGGCTAACCAGGCTTTGAGCGGCTGGGGGACCCGAATTCGCGCTTCACCGACCAGCGAGCGCCAGCACATCGAGGTCCAAAGCGCCAACAGTCCCTTCGTCGATTCCCGTTCGGGAATCGAAGCGGTGTTGGTGCTCGGCCGGCGGGCAGACCCTCCGGCAGCAGATTGTGTCTAATTACGAGCCGCGGTCATTCGTCTTGGTGTCCCTCCTCTCGATCAACTATGGTCAATGGCGCCTACGCCGCGAACCCGCAACCTTGACCGGCACGCCGACCGGCACGCCGGCTGTCATCGCCGCCGACGAGCCCTGCGGTATCTCAGCGTCTCGAGCGCACTTAGGCATAAGACGATCCAGACCACGCCGGCGGCGACTGCCGCGAGCACATCCGACAAGTAGTGGGCACCGAGATACATGCGGCTGAGTCCGATTACACTAACGAGACTGGAGACGACCAACACGGCGAATACGCGCCATCGCCAAGCCTGTAGCAGATGGAAAATGAAGATGGCGAGGAAACCGTAGAGAAGCGTGGCCGCCATGGTGTGCCCGCTGGGAAAACTGTAGCTCGTCAGCGTGAGCATGGGGTTGTCGAACTTGGGCCGCGCTCGTTGGAACGCAAGCTTCATCAGCTCGTTGAGTATCGCTCCTCCCGGGACAACGAGAGCGAGCGCCAGCAACCACTGCCAACGCCGCGTCCATGCGAAGAACACCGCCGCGGCGAGGGTCACCATCGTGACGACGACTTGATCGCCCAACTCCGTCGCGAAAAGCATCACTCGCGTGAGTGGAGGTGTCGCATGGACATGGAGCCATTTGGCGAGCTTCTCGTCGAAGATGGTCAATGCCTCGCGAGCGACAACGTCCTCCGCGATCTCTCCAAAGGCCCAGGCTGATGCGACCAGCGCGAACGCGCCGACGAGGACCTGTGGCCAGGCACCCGGCCGCGCCACTCGATATTCATCGAGGAACCGAAGGATCGATCCGAGCCGCCGGCGCACGGTACGGAGACGACGGTGCTCAAGAAGCTGTATCCAGCGCCGCACGACATTCACGACATTATCTTAGGGCCTTCGACTCCACCGAAAGACCACGACGCCGTGTCCTCCACGGTCGGCGTCAAGCGTTCAAAGCCAACGTCAATCGACTTGCCTTCGACTGCTGGAGTCCGCCATTCCGAATTCCGAACCTACCGCCACATGTGGCGGATATTCAGGCCGAGATAGATTGCATAAAGCGCAACGAGGAGTCCGCCGATTCCCCATCCGACGCGATGAGTCCACAGAAGTACTGACGCGACGATCACAATGCAGCCCGCCAAGAACGGCACGTGCAGACGGACGACGATCGGGTCGGCGGTGAGGGGGTGAATCATGGCGACGAGTCCGAGGTTTAGAGCGAGGAGGATCACGACGGTCCCGACCACATTGCCCCAGGCCAGCTCCGGATGGCCGCGCCGGGCTGGCACGACCATCCTGGCCATCTCCTCGAGGCTCTCTCCCATGCCGATCACCGCCATGCCGAGAAATGTTTCCGAGAGCCCCGCGGAGCTCAGCAGCCCGCGAACCCCCCGCACCATGAGTTCGGCTCCAAGCAGCATCACGACGACGCCGATAACAAGCGGCGCCACCGCTCTTGCGCGCGACGCGCGTGCCTCGTTCGCGGCCTCGTCATCTTCGTCCTCGTCTTCGGTTCGCTGGAACACTGGCGAACGGCGGTACAGCCAGACGAGAAGGCCGAGGCCAGCGAGCGCGAGAACGGCACCGTCGAATCGGCTTACGGTGCCGTCCCCGACGGCCGCGGCAAAGATTGTGAGGCACACCGCCATTGCGAGCGGCCCTGCGCGAGGAATCCGGACGTCCATGGGCACGAGGAGTAATGTCAATCCGAGGGCGCCGGTCAGCATGAAAATCGAAGAGCCGATAACGGTTCCTAGCGCGACTTGGTCGAGCCCGTCGACAGCGGCGGCGATGCCAGTGACGAGGTTCTCTGGTTCGAAGCCCGACACGACGGCGCCCACATAGAATGAGCTCAGAGAGAAGCGCGCGGCGGTCCGCAACGCGCCGTCGGTGAAGCGCTCGGCGCCCCAGAGGACGAGTACGATCCCTGCAACGAGCAAGACCAGGCCAATCAGCATCGATGATTCGTCCTGCCATGCCTCTCATGCCACGATTCCGCGCCTGCGATTGCGATTGCCAGCCAGGCGGTGCCGAGCGTCAAACCGCCGAACACGTCGCTTGGCCAATGCGCGCCGAGGACGACGCGTGATGTGCCCGCCGCGATCGCCAGCCCGCCGACGATGACATACAAGCTCAATCGAACTCCCACGGGCTTTCGGCGGCCGACGGCCCAAGCAATCATGCCGAGCGCGATGAGCGTGACCATCACGTGCCCGCTCGGAAACCCGTAGCTGCTCCGCCAGTCGACGACGGGGCCCGCCCGTGGTCGCGGGACTCGGAACGACACTTTGGCGATTCCCGAAATCATCCAAGCCATGAGCGTGTTCGTCGTGATCATCACCGCGTCTGCCCGATACCCTTTGAATAGCAGCACGCCGACCGCAACGATCACGGTCAGTGCCAAGCCTTCGCCCGTGAGATGGCTCATCGTCGTCGCGATAGGTCGGGCGTCACGTCGCCCGTGACTGAGAGACGCTGAGACCGCGTGGTCGGTACGCAGGATGAATTCGTCGACATCTTCGAGCACGACGTCTTCAGCTATGACGACGAAGGCGATCAATGCGAAGACGGCCACGACAACACGGTTCGTCTGAGGCGTCCACAGCCGTCGGAGCACCAGGGCCGTCGCGGAAACGCGATCAGCGGCAATCCACACGCGCCCAAGTGTAAGGGCCACTGCTAATAACACCAGGACCGTCTTCGGCACGTCATCGATCATTCGCTGAGCCTCGTGCATTCAAGCGAGGACATGCGGCGTTGATCGGCGTTTCATCAGAGGCTGCCCCTTGCCCCCCGCCTCGTGAAATTGTCCATACCCCGGACGCGGACCGTGGTCCGGCCGAGCGGACGGCACTCCCAGCGCTACCTCGAGTTCGTTGGGGGACGCCTAGCTGCTGGGCGGGGCGCGTGTATCGGGCGAACGATGAGCCTGCAGCCTAACCGGTCGTAGCGGTGGCTGCGGAACGACGAACGCAGGAACCAACTCGGGAGTCACTGCGGCAGTGGCGGCGGGAATAATGGCGAGAGAAAGCGTTTCCAGTTGCGTGAGATCGTTGGACTCGTCGTCGTAGAGACCGCCGCTCCAGACTTCTGCCGTAGCTGACCAGACGGGCGGGATGGCGATGCAGAGGGTCGCAAAAAGGACAGCGGCTGCGCAGAACCACTGGCGCATAGCGGAATTCTATCGGGCGCCGAGCGGGTTCGCTAAGAATATAGCGGACGGAACCGGAGGTACAGCTCGAACGTCAGGCGAAGCGGGCGCCGGTCGGACGCCGACGCCCGCCGTGCGCTACTTCGCCCGCGCTGCCCTAGCGTGGCGCAATTCGGGCCGCTCACCGTCGGCACGGTCGCACATCGCCACCAGTCTGGCGTAGAGGGTTTTCGCTTTTGCGAGATTGCCAGAGAGCTCGGCCGCGCGCGCCGCGCCGAAGAGTCCGTTAAACCGGTTCGGCTCCCGCGTCGCCGAAGCCTCGAACTCGACGAGCGCCTCCGCCGGCCGATTGAGGTCGAGTAGCAGTTCCCCGAGGAGCTTGCGTGCCGGTACCACAACGGGTGGTTCCGAATGCGCGTTCCGAATGCGCCTCACGTCGGCGAGGACTGCCGCCGCATTATCCTTCATCGTGAGCCAATCAATGAACTCGCCCTCCGTCGATCTGGGACCCTTCCCGACATCGCGAAAACCGCTGGGCGTGAGCTCAGCGGTCTCGAGGCTGCTGGCCAGGAGGTTCCGCATCACCTCGTCCGTGACGAACAGCGTGCCGCAGTCGGTGTGGTGGATGACGAAAAACTCATTGGTGCCGAGCAGCTTGTAGGAGATGACCAGCGAGCGGAGCGCGTCGTTGCTCGCGCGCCCGCCGGCATTGCGAATCACGTGAGCATCGCCCTCCGCGAGTCCGGCGTACTTGGCCGGATCCTCGCCCTCGAGAGCGAGCCCGTGGATCCGAGTCTGTAGACCTGCACGAGAAACGCGCATTCGGTTATCGGCGCCCGATATGTCAGGGTATGTTTTCATATTGTCTCGATACCATCAGGGATACTGCCAATAGGGGACTAGAGCGCGCATTCCAGTCCCGCTCCTACAAGCGACCCATCCTCAGAAGTCACGTCCAACTCCTGCCTGTGAGAAGGACAACGTGAGCACTCCACGCAACCTTATCGTCGAGACGAACGGCTCGAGGTCCGGACGGTTGTGTGGTCTCAGGCAACAGCGCGTAGCCACGCTCCGACCACCACCGCCAGGACGGCCACGGCGAGCGCCCACTGCACCGGCGCGCCCAAAGGTCGCGGCAGTGTGGGCGCAGCAGCGAGGCCCACGGCGCCGCCGAGCAGGAGCCCGAACAGATGGGCGAGGAGGTCGGAGCCCGGGCTCGTGCCGAGGAGAGCGAGCAGGGCGAGACTCGCCGCGACGATCATCCACCGCTTGCGCGCGGCTGGGCGGCGTCCGCGGGACATGACTCGCGTGGCGGCGAGGATTCCGATGGCGCCGAACATTGCCGTCGAGGCGCCCACGGAGTTGTGGTGGGTACCGTGGGCGAAGGCGGTGAGGGCGTTGCCGCCGGCGCCGGCGAGGAGGAGCACGCAGAGGCCCACACCGGGGCCGAGCTGATGACTCACCGCCCCTACAAGCACGACGCTCGCCCCGGCGTTGCCGATCACGTGGGGTGCGTCGGCGTGGAGCGTTAGCGCCGTGACGGTTCGCCACCACTCTCCAGCGACAATGCGCCCGGCGTCGGCGCTACCGCGTTCCGAACCAGATGCTGCGGCTGGCATGCGTCCCGGTAACGGCAAAGAATCCGATCAGCAAAAGGCCGACGGCGACGCCGACCACGGCCGCGCCACGAATGGACGCCACGACATTGGCGCCCACGTCCGCTGTGTCAGCAATGTTCTCCCGATCATAGGCGTCGAGGGCTTCGCGGGCGGCCTCAGCGTCACGGGCGGCGACGATGAGCGCCCAGCCATCGAGCCTCGGGCTGAGGCGGTGGGGAATGTTGCCGGCAGCGAGCACCACGGCCCATTCGTCGGCCTGATGGCGCTCGGGCGTCACGCGGACAGCAGTTCCAGCGAGACCCTCCATCTACTCCAGCCATGATAGACGTCACCCCACGGATCTCCCCGCCATTATCGAAGTCCGCTGCCTCGCGCCGGACCCCGCCAACACTGGAGAGCATGGCGTCGTGATGCAGTTCGAGGCACACTACGGGCGCGATTTGCGCGAAGAATTCCACGAGCGTAAGACTGGCGTGAACACGAGGAGCCCGGGCCGCTTCGATCTCGCGGCGCAACTTGCAGCTCCCGACCTACGGTCGCAGTAGGAGACGGTTCGGACACTCTTTGTGATCGCGAGGGATGAGGCTGTAACCGACGATCATTAGAGCGCTCGAGGAATTTCAGTCCTGCCGTTCCGTGCGTTGAGTCAACACGGCCGAACTGCTCGATGGCATAGCGAAAGCGCGTGGCGGACCGTAAACACGGGTTCGAATCCCGTTGGGGCCACCAATGTCGTTGGACATGAGCGCGGCAGATGGGATCTCATCGGCGCGGAATCGGTAGCCGCGCCTCCCCGGCTCACGGTACGCTTCGCACGGCACGCGGCGCCCGTCAAATGCGTATTACACCTTGGTCTAATAGCGGGCGGACGCGCGAGGGCAGAAGCTCTTCTCAGCACGACTGACCAAGAAGACCCCATGCGGTCGTTGGTCAGGCGCTCATCCTCAAACAAATTCAAAGATGGTCAACATGGTCTGTCAGCGTTACCGGCCTGAGTGAAGACAAGGTTCAAGCTGCCGCCCTCGGCCCGCCCACCGGCCAAAAGCTAATCAGCGAGGTACGTATGCGCAAGCTGAGCCCCCAGTGCGGGCGTGACATGCATTCCGCGAGGAGCATACATCTAGAGGCTCGCACGGCGCTCGCCCCGCGATGGCACCGCGCTTGCGCGGTGTCCACGTCAATGCGCTCTTGTGTTGTTGTCGGCATCGCCTCCGTTGTCCTCGGAGTAACCCTGTTCGCAGTACGAAGTGAGGCGACGCCAACCGAGGACCTACGGCTGCAGGTGACTCGAGTTTTCGAGATCCTCAACGATCAGACACTAAAGCCGGAACCGATGCGCCAGGCCGTCCGACATCGCGTCGGGCAGATTTTCGATTTCGAGGACTCGGCGCGGCGAGCGCTTGGCCCGTATTGGGCTGAGCGAACACCGTCGGAACGAGTACAGTTTGTCGCGTTGTTTACCGGACTCGTTGAGCAGGTGTACGTCTCAAGAATCGAAACGTACCGCGACGACCACATCAATTACCTCGGAGAGTCGGTGGTTCGCGGCGCCGCGACTGTCCGGACAACGGTTGTCCCGAAGCGAGGCGCCGAGGTGCCGGTCGATTACCGGATGCACCTTCAGAGTGGCCGTTGGCTAGTCTATGACATTGTGATTGATGGGGTCAGCCTCACTGAGAATTATCGAATTCAGTTCACCAAGATCATTCAGACGTCATCGTACGCGGAATTGATCGCCAAGATCAGAGACAGCGGAGTCAGTAGTCAGACCCGTCGAAGCCGAAGCGACCGCCACCGGTGATGCTGCGGCCGCCCGGTCTAGCCATCCTCGTGATCAACGCCGGCCAGCCGGGAAAGCGTCGTCAACTCAGCGGCCAGTGCCTTCCGCTCGTTGTCCTCGTTCAGCCCGGGGATCGGGCGGTGGCGCGTTGAAGGCGGTGACGTTGAACACCGGCACCGGGCGGGAGATCCCCTCCAATGTGACCTCGCCCTGCGGGTCGACTCGCGCTGAGCCTTCGACCGTTTCCAGCGTCTTCTGATTGGTCAGGATCTGCCCGCCCTTCGCCTCGCTGCAAAGTCGCGCCGCGAGATTGGTCACGCTGCCGATGCACGCATAATCCCAGCGCCCGTCGAAGCCGATCGCGCCGAGCATCGCGTAGCCCCGCGCGATTCCAATCCCGAGCTCAAGATCGTACCCTCGCTTCTTCCAGGACGCACACAACGGCACGAACTTCTCCTGCATTGCGAGGGCCATGCGCATCGCATTCGTCGTCGGGTTCTCGAGCTCGATGGGATCGTTGAAGAAGATCATCATGCCGTCACCGGCGAAGCGCTCGAGCGTGCCTGCATGGGTCATGATCAACTGCCCCATCACCCGGTGATATTCGGCAAGCACACCCATGACTTCTTCCGGTTCGGCGCTGTCGGTGAACACGGTGAACCCTCGCAGGTCGAGAAAGACCACGACCACTTCCCGGCGATGAGTCTTGAGCAAGTCCTCGCCGCCGCCACTGACGATCGAGTCGGCGAGCTGGGGTGAAAAGAAGCCTCTCAGCCGTCCCAGGCGATGAAGTTGCGACACCTGCTCCTGCACACGCTCCTCGAGCGTCTTGCTCCAGGCGAGCACCTCGTCGCGCAGCGCTTTTTTCTCGAGGCTTGCACCCACCCGCGCGCGTAACAGGGTCGCATCGAATGGCTTCGGCAAGTAATCCTCGGCGCCAAGCCCGATGCAGCGGACGACGCTGGCGAGGTCTTCGACCGCCGAGATCATGATAACGGGAACATGCCGGAGCTCGGCATCGGCCTTGAGGTGCTCCAACACCTCGTAGCCGTTCAGCTCGGGCATCATGATGTCGAGGAGCACCAGATCGAATGTTTTCGACTGCAGGAGGTCCAGCGCCTGCCGGCCATCGTTCGCGGTCGTGACGTTCGTGTATCCCTCGCGATTGAGCCGGCGCGTGAGGGTGTAGCGATTATCCTCGTTGTCGTCGACAACGAGGAGCGCGGCCGCGACGAGCTTCACTGTGTGCGCCCATCCGGTACCAACGCGCGGATCTTGCCGAGCAGACGCGGCAACTCCAACGGCTTGGTGTCGAAATCGTCGCACCCGGCGGCCATCGCCTTCTCCCGGTCGCCGGCCATCGCGTTCGCCGTCAACGCGATCACTGGGATGTGCTGGGTGGCCGCCGCGGCCTTGATCCGGCGCGTCGCCTGCCAGCCGTCGAGCACCGGCAGGCTCAGATCCATAAGGATGAGGTCGGGTTGCTCGGCGCTCGCCATGTCCACGCCCTGGGCACCGTCCCTGGCGATCATCACGGTGAAGCCAGCGCGCTTGAGTCGGGTCTCCAGTGCGTAAATGTTGTCGTCGTTATCTTCGACGTACAGGATTTTCATTCCGTTTTCCCCGTCGACTTTTGGCCGCGGCCACGCTCGATGGATCCGGGCAGAATGCGTCCGATCTCCTGCAGGAGTTCGTCCAGCTCGGATGCGCCCTTTTGCAGAACGCGTTCGACATCGCTATTGAGACGGCTGCGATCCTCCGCGGTCAGGTCCTTCGCGGTCAGCACCAGCACCGGGATGTCCCGCCATTCGGCGCGGCCTCGCATTTCCACCAGGAACTCGAAGCCGTCCATCTCGGGCATCAGGAGGTCGAGCACGATGATGTCGGGGCGCGCTTCGGCAAGTCGCTCCAGCGCCATCAGGCCGTTCTCCGCCTCGACGACCTCCCACCCATCCTGCAGGAGTGCGAGCCGTATTCCACGACGCATCATGTCGTCATCATCGACGATGAGCGCGTGGCGCCCGACTGCACCGCAGATGTCACGCAGCACGTGGATCAGTCGCCCGCGGTCGACCGGTTTGACCATGTATTCAGTCGCCCCGAGCGAATAGCCGCGGTTTTTTTCGTCCACGATCGTCATCAGAATGACGGGAATATCTGCAAGCTCAGGGTCACCTTTGATCGCGGCGAGCACCGTCCAGCCGTCGAGGTCCGCCATCATCACGTCGAGCGTGATCGCGGCAGGATGTAGTTCGCGCGCCAGCCGCAGCCCCTGGTGGCCGCCCCTTGCCGTCACGACCGGGAAGCCCTCGCGCGTGAGGAAGCGCTCTGTCAAATCCAGGACCTCCTGGTCATCGTCAATGACCAGGATCGCTGAGCCTGCCGACATGAGCGCGCTCGGCCGCGGGCGCCCACCATCGCGAGCCGTCGCCACGGGCTGGGCGACACCGGTCTCCGACGGCACCCGGATGGTGAACGTCGACCCCCGGCCATGCTCGCTCTCGACGGTGATATCCCCGCCCATCATCTGGCAGAAGCGCCGGCTGATCGCAAGTCCGAGTCCGGTACCTCCATACTTGCGCGTGGTCGAGGCGTCGGCCTGGACGAAGTCCTGAAAGAGTCGTCCCATCTGTTCGGGCGTCAAGCCGATGCCGGTATCCGTAACCGCTATCGTCACCCACTCGCGGCCCTCCTCGATTGCTCGCTTTGCGTCGATCGCCACCGTGCCCCGCTCGGTGAACCTGTTGGCGTTGCTCGCCAGATTCAGCAGCGCCTGTCTGATCCGCGTCTGGTCGGCGCGCATCATCCCGATATCGGCCGGATAATTGACCACTACCTGGTTGCCGTTCTTTACCGACATCGGGTTCACGGTCTGCACCACGTCCTCGATCAGCGGCGCGATCGCGAATGACTCGGTGTGTATATCCATCTTGCCGGCTTCGATCTTCGAAAGATCGAGAATGTCGTTGATCAACGCGAGCAAGTGCCGGGCAGCCCGCAAAACTCGCTCGAGAGGCTCGTACTCCTCCTCCCGTTTCAAATCACGCGCGTCCTCTTCCAACATCTCGGTGATGCTGATGATGGCGTTCAATGGCGTGCGCAATTCATGCGACATGTTGGCGAGGAACTGCGATTTGAGCTGGCTCGCGGACTCGAGCTGCTCGCCCTTGGCCTGGATCTCCTTGAACAGCTGCGCATTCTGAATGGCGAGGACCGACTGGCCAGCAAAAGTGTGCAGCAGCGTCACCACGGAGTCCGGGAACTCGCCCGCTGTCTTGCGCCGGATCACCAGCGCGCCGATAACCCGGTCTTCACGTAACAGCGGCACCGCTATCACCGAACGAATGCCCTCGCTCAGCAAGAAATTCCGGAGCCGGTCGTCTTCCGCCTGTTCCATGTCAGGAATCTGGAAGGGTGCCCGGCGCACAGCGCACATGCCTACACTCGTCTCGCCGAGGCGAATTCGCGACTCGTGCAGATACTTGACCATCGTGTCGCTCACGCCGAAGTTCGCGCGTGCCACGAATACTTCAGCCGTTTCGTCATATTCGTAGATCGTGCCTTCGTCAGCCTTCGAAAGCCGCACGGCATGCGTAATGATGGTGAGTAACACGGTCTCAAGGTCGAGGGTGGAACTCACCGCCTGGCCGACTTCTCCGAGCGCCCGGAGTTGATCGCGATCGGCCTCGGTCTGCACGAGCGACCGGAGGCGGACGACAGCCTCGTTGAACGTCGTCGCCAACTGGCCGATCTCGTCACGAGCTGTCACCGGCACGAGTTCCGACAGGTCTCCTTGACCGACTCGCTCGGCGACGCTCACAAGGTGAGCGATCGGTTTGGTGACGCGCCGGGCGAAGACGACCGCGGCGAGGACGGCTACCACCGCGACACCACCGAAGGCCAGGAGAAGGAACGACCCGGCTTTGGCGCTGGCGGCGCTGATGATCGCCTTGTTCATCCCCACGCGGACGGTGCCGAGGTGGCCTCCGAGCATCGGCACGCCGACGTCGATGATGTGCTTCTCGGCGCCTGTGACTGGATCGGGGTACTGGATTTCTCGCACCTGCTGGGCCACGCCGCCGGTGATGAGATGTTTGTCGATGATGCCGCGTGGAACGCGAGGGGAGAACGTGTGAGCGACCAGAGTTTGCTCATGGTCGTACACCATCACGTAGGCGACGCCGCTGATGGCGACGTACTGGTCGACGAGGGCCTGGACCGTGGAGGCATCACGGGTCACGATCAGGTCCACGCCCGAGCTGGCCAGGCTGTTGGCGATCGCGGCTCCCTTCGAGGTGAACTCTTCCGTCATGCTGCGCTTGAGGGTCTCGACCGAAAGGGTCCACGTGATAGCACCCAGCGGAATCAGCACCGCGGCCAGGAACAGGATGATCTTCGCGAGCAGCCCGAACCTCGGTCTCGCGGTCCGGACCCGGTCTGAAGCCGTTGTCACGATGCCCGGCTCGCCCGCCTTCACGCTTTCACCACGGCGTCCCAATCGGTGATCGGCATCCACCGATCCTTCTCTCCCACACGGGTGAAGTAGACATTGTCGAGCCCATGATGTCGGTCCGGACCAAACGTCAGAGGCGCGCCGATCCCGAGGTCAAAGCGCCGCAGAGATTCGAGAGCCTCGCGGAATCCAAGCCTGGTCGGGTTGAGACCCGCGCGGCGTAGCCCCTCGACGACTACTTTGGCGTTGATGAATCCCTCCAAGCTAATGAAGCTATACGTCTGGGGGTTGTACTTGGGATCCCGAAGGAATTCCGGGACCGTGGGATGGTATTTGTCCATAAGGGCGCGATACTCCGTGACGGCGGGGAGACTCAGGTCCTCATAGCTCGGCACAACCTGTGAGTTGACAAGGGCCCGTGTGTAATCCCGGCCAGTGCTGTTTCGGTGATTCGCCAAGAGTCGCAGCATGGCGTCTGACCCGACAAATGAAACGTTGGAGATCGGAACGCTCCAGCCGAGGTCCCTGGCTGATTTGACGAAGGCGCCACACCCCTGGTACGCGCCGGTGCACAGCACCACATCGACGCCCTCTTCCTGCAGCGTCCTCACCGCAGGGCTCATGTCGTCCTCGAACTTGGCGCCCCGCGCATACGTCGCCTCGGCGACGATCTTGGCTCCGCGTCGCGCGAGACCACGGGCCACGCCGTCAGTGCCGCTGCGCCCATACGCGTCGATCTGGTAGTAGACGCCGAACTTTCGCGCACCGAGCTGCCAGAAACGCTCGACCAGCGCCGCCATCTCCTGACGGTACGAGGCACGGATGTTGAAGACGTGCTCCCCGTAGGGGGCCTCCCGCTGCGGCTGGGCCCCGGTGAAATTCCCGACCAAGACGACGTGCTGGCCCGCGTACCGTTTGATCACCGGTAACGCTCGGGTTAGCGTCGGAGTCCCAACGTAATTGGACAGGAAGAAGACGCGCTCTTTGTCGATGAGCTGGATGGTGTTGTTGATGCACGGGAGCGGCTCGTACCCGTCATCCAGCGGCACGACCCGAATGGACCGGCCGTGGACGCCACCTCGCGCGTTCACCTCGCTGTAGTAGGCTTGCGCCCCCCGGTATAACTCGGTGCCCAGGCCCCCGGCCGTCCCCTTGAAGGCGGCGCTCATGCCGATTTTTATCTCTTTCGGCGTCACGCCGGGGGCCACCGCGTCGGTCTTCGCCAAGAGGGGGCCGCCTTGTGCCCGAACCGGGACGCTCTCACCGAGAATTGCTCCGGCTGCGATACCTCTAGTCAGGACACGAAGAAACCCTCGCCGTTCCATCTACGACCTCCGTTGCATCTTCCGGCCGAACGAAGAACCTTGCCTCGGCCACGCCCGAGGATCACCACTGCGGCCATCACGCTTGGGGCGAAGCGGCGCCGCGGACTCCTCGCCGATAGAGACCGGTCGTGTGGAGGGTGAGGCAAATTGACGGAGTTACCCGCGCTGGCCGTCACATCCGCCAGCGTGACGGCGGGCCGCGCGAAGAGAGAGCTGAATGGTGCGCGCATCCCGCGGTCTTCGGGCGCGATGACGTTGAGACACCTGGTTGCGATCGCCGGGCTCCAACGACCAGCACCCGCACACCGTCGAGCCGCGACCGATCGCTTACCGCGGCTCTCTCCTACGTGGGCGACGCTAACAGGACCTCTGAACGGTCTCTATTGGACGTTGGTCCAACGGCGGCTCAGGGTGTCGGAGTAACGCAGAGGCGGGTTACTGACATCGACGCCCGCAGACATCCGAGACGCGGGCTCTGATCAGGCGCGCTCGGGTGGCGGTGTGGTCGGAGGAGTCTGGGGCCTGACCTGGGACGCGCGGAACGCCGAGCTTCCCGCCGTGGGCGTCGATGAACCTAAACAGGTCCTCGACGTTGACTGCTGACCAGCGTCTTTCCCACCATCCCGCATAGATTGGCGGGGTAACGATCGGACCTTCGACTGACGTCGCGATCGCGCAAGGACCAACGTCCAGTAGCGCGGGGCCGATCGCGCCGTGTCACGATGCGTGCGGGGAGGACCGACCACTGCTGCTGCGGACGATTGTCGCCGTCGGCGGATTCACGGTTCTCCACTACCTGGCGGCCCTGCTCGGCGACAACCTCATCTTCCCGGGCACGCCGGTGTCAGTGTTCTGGCCGGCGAGCGCCGTGCTCCTCGCCGCGCTCCTCGTCGCCCCGCGGCGGACGTGGTGGCTGTTCGTGCTGGCGGTGCTTCCTGGTTACCTCCTGATCGTGGTCCCGCAAGGGATTCCCCCGCGCGTCGTGCTGATCCAGCTCCTCGGCAATTGCGGACTGGCGCTGCTCGGCGCCGTCGTCATCCGTCGCCTGGTGGGCACGCCGCGCCGATTCGACCGCCTCGGGGCGATGGCGCTCTTCATCCTCGTCGGTGCCGTCGTGATCCCGGTCGTGATGAGCGGGAGCGTAGCCGGCGCGTTCGCGCGCATCGGATGGAGCCGGAATTTCTGGCTGACGTGGCGGGTGCGATCGCTCAGCAACGCGCTCGCCGTCCTCACGGTCACGCCGCTGCTCATCGTGCTCCTGGACAGGTTCATGTCGAGGGCTCCCATTCGATGGCGACGGATCGTCGAGGCGGCCGCCCTCCTCGGGACGCTGATCGGGATCGGGTTCCTCCTCTTCGCGACGCCGGCGGGTGCGGGAGCGTCTCCGGCCTTGCTATACGTGCCGCTCCCTCTCCTCCTCTGGGCCACGGTGCGCTTCGGGGTGGGCGGCGTGTGCGTCTCAGTACTCGCGCTCGGCGGGCTCTCGCTGTGGGGCGCGGTCCGCGGCTACGGTCCGTTTCTCACGCAATCACCGGCGGAGAATGCCACCTCGATGCTGGTGTTCCTGAACGTTACCGCCGCTTCGCTGCTTATATTGGCCGCGCTCCTCGAGGAGCGACGGCAGGCCAGCCAGGCTCTCGCCGAGAGCGAACAGCGTTTCCGCATCATGGCCGATACCGCGCCAGTGATGATCTGGCGCGCAGGGATGGACGCGCGCTGCGACTTCTTCAACGCGTCCTGGGTCGCATTCACCGGACGCTCGATCCCGGAGAAGGCGGACGAGGGGTGGGGCCGAGGGCGCGCATCCCGACGACCTCGAGGCCTGTCTCCTCACCTATCGCGCGGCCTTCGCTGCGCGCACGCCGTTCCAGATGGAGTACAGGCTCAGGCGCTTCGACGGCGACTACCGCTGGATCATCGTGACCGGCGTGCCGCGCTTCGGGCCCGACCCGGACTTCGCCGGCTACATCGGCTCGTGCCTCGACATCACGGATCGGAAGCAGGCCGAGCTCGAGCTGCAGCTCCAGCGCCAGCAGCTCGCGCATCTCGCGCGCGTGGCCGTCGTCGGTGAGATGTCCGGAGCGCTGGGGCACGAGCTGAACCAGCCGCTGTCGGCCATCCTTGCGAATGCCCGGACCGCTCTGCATCTGCTCGCGAGACCGCCGGTGGACTTGGCCGAGATCCGCGAGATCCTCGAGAACATCGTCAAGGACGATCACCGCGCCAGCGACCTCATCCGGCGGGTGCGGACGCTGCTGAAGAAAGGCAAGACCGAGGTCCAGGACCTCGATCTCGGCGAGACCATCAGGGAAACGGTGAGCCTGGCGCACGGCGAGCTCGTCACCCGTCGCGTGAAGCTGGATCTCCACGTGGCGAGCGCCTTGCCCCTCGTGCGCGGGGATCGCGTGCAGTTCCAGCAGGTGCTGCTGAATCTCATCGTCAACGCGTGCGAGGCGATGACCGATCTCGAGCCGGCGAAGCGTGTCGTGACGATCAGCGCGGCCGAGCGCGATCACGCGATCCAGATCTCGGTGCAGGACCGCGGCACGGGCATCGCGCCGGCGGTGCTGGGTCAGCTGTTCACGCCGTTCGTGACGACGAAGGAGCAGGGGTTGGGGCTCGGGCTGTCGATCTGCCACTCCATCGTCACGGCGCACGGCGGGCGGCTGTGGGCGACTAACACCGCCGAAGGTGGCGCGACGTTCTGGTTCAGCGTGCCGGTTCCCGCGGATCCAGCGCGCTGACTCAGTCGTGGTCAGTTTCTACACCGTCGACGTCATGCGAGTCGTCGACGGCCGGCGGGTTCGAATCCCCGGGACGAATCGTGATTCGGCGCCGTTCGCCTCGCCTGTGGGCAGCTCAAACCTCGACCTTCTGACCTTCGCGCGCGGCGAAGCAGTGGAGGGTGCCGCCGCGGCTCGTCACGAGGCGTCGCGCTTCGGCCTCCATCGCCGCTACCACGTCGTCGGAATGCATCGGATCGTGGTGGAACAGCGCCAACGATCTCACATCAGCCTTGAGTGCGACTTCCACCGTCGCACTCAAAGGGGAATGCCCCCAGCCGATCTTTTCGAGGTACTCCTCGTCGGTATATTGCGCCTCGCCGATGTAGAGATCGGCCCGGGAGACGAAGGAGATGAATGCCTCGTCGAGGCGCTGTCCGAACTGCCGCCCGGCCTCGGCACGCTGGCCGACGTGTTCGAGAGTGACCCGGTACTGCTCGTTGTCGGTGGCATAGACGATGGTCTTTCCGCCGGCCGTCACTCGGTAGCCGAGCGTCATGCCGGGGTGATTCAGGTACGTCGCCGCGACAGTGGTGTCCCCGATCTGGAAGCTCGTGCCCTGGAACTCGTGCATCTGGATTTTTGCCGCCAAGTCACCCAGCGCCACAGGGAAGTAGTCCGGATTCATCTGGCCAGCGAGCAGCTTTTCGAGGGAGCGACCAGGCCCGGGCGCGCCATACAGTTGGACCGTCGTGCCAGGCGCATGCGCGGGCATGAAGAACGGGAAGCCTTGGATGTGATCCCAGTGCGAGTGACTGATGAACAGGTGCACCGTGAGCGGTCGATTGTGGAACTCCTTCATCAGCGCCAGCCCGAGCTCCCGGATGCCGGT
>Ga0114129_10003312_pt1 | contig 22622 bp, 15 predicted proteins | sample RhiMetdeltSRZDD1_FD_80071 | JGI IMG/M metagenome (GOLD analysis project Ga0114129, IMG submission 80071) | Populus rhizosphere microbial communities from Tennessee, USA - Rhizosphere MetaG P. deltoides SRZDD1 (version 2) (version 2) | ecosystem: Host-associated > Plants > Roots > Rhizosphere >... | reverse complement strand
TCACGGAAGTAGCCTTCCGCCCAGTCACCCATCACGTTGAATGCAGCATCGCCATTGACAACGAGCTGGGAGGCATCCTGCCAGGTGAGGGAGGAAGAGTCGCTGTTGGCGTAGGTCAATGCCTTGGCAAAGTTGTCCAGCGCAGTCTTGACTTCCGGGCTGCCCCAATCGGTCGTGCCATCCCAGAGACCGTTGTAGGCTTCGGCGCCAAGCGTGCCGAGCAGAACAGTTTCCAGAAGGTGCATTTTGGTCCACTGTTCGCCCAGAGCCAGAGGCTGAACATCGGCGGCCTGCAGTCTGTCCATCGCCGCAAACCATTCGTCGATCGTCGTGGGGACTTCCACACCTTGAGCTTCGAGAACACCAGGGTTGTACCACAGGACATTGGCGCGGTGTATGTTGACCGGGACAGAATAGATATTGCCATCCTGCGAAATCAGCGGGATCAACGTCTCGGGCATGACATCCAACCAGCCCTCCTGTTCATACAAATCGTTGAGCGGCTCGATCTGTCCACCGGCGACATAGGTGCCGATCAATTCCTGGCCGGCGTGTCCCTGCCAGCTATCCGGCGGATCGCCAGCCTGCAGGCGGGTGGCGAGCACAGCGCGCGCATTCGTACCGGCGCCACCAGCCACCGCGGCGTTGACGAATTCCACATCGGGATACTGTGCGTTGAACACACCCATCATGGCTTCAAGACCGGCAGCTTCACCGCCACCCGTCCACCATGAGAACACTTCCACCTGCCCGCCAGTCGCTGGCGCTTCGGTGGCAGGTGCTTCGGTGGCGGGAGCCTCGGTGGGAGCTTCTGTCATCGGGGCCTCTGTTGCGGCAGGCTCGGTCGCAGCAGGTTCCGTAGCGGCCGGCGCCTCAGTAGCCGCCGGAGCACAAGCCGAAAGCACCAGCATTGTGATCATCAGAACAGCCGTCAGGCTGTACCACATTTTTTTAGACATCTTTTTCTTCTCCTTGTTTTGTTTCGAATGCGTATACGCGGTCAACCATATTCATCTGTAGACTAGCGCATCACCTCCTTTCATTAAATCGCCAGTGTTAAAACAACGATAAAACCACACGTTCAGGAGAACGGTATTGTTTCACCCTGGAGAAAGAGATCATTCGCGCGTGCGAGTACCGGATTGATTACTCATAATCCCTTTACCGGCTAAATTGAAGTCAATGAGGAAGTAAAGTGCTCGCAAATCGAGAAACCAGCGTTAATGTCGGCGTTTGACACTGGCAGCTAATTGTTTGAACAAATTAATTATAAAGCGAATACAGGCTTTGTCAATGAAAGCGTTACAGAACGCACAGAAAGACCTGATCATCCAGCCTTACCCGCGTGAAAAACGCTCACTGCTGGCCGCGGGCAGGAAGCCCTCGAGCCGCGCCAGCAGTTGACCCATGCTGCGTCAGGTGATCGAGGATGCACTCAGGTAGCAAACATAAAGTTCAGGTCGTTGACGTTTGTGCCCGTGGGTCCGGTCTTGAGTAGATCGCCAAGTTTGTCGAAAAAGGGATAAGCATCGTTGCGGGACAAGTAGTCTGCCGCGTCCAAACCAAGGGACTCCGCTCGACGAGCGGAGTCTCCCGTTACCACTGCACCCGCAGCATCCGTAGGACCGTCATCCCCATCGGTTGCCAGTGCAACCAATATCACATCTTGCAGACCATCTAGGACGGGAAGTGCCGCCAGCGCAAGCTCTTGATTCCTTCCCCCTTTCCCTTGTCCCTTGACCTTGACCGTTGTCTCTCCACCAGCAAGCAAACAAAATGGACGCGTTCGCGTTGAACTGTCTTCGCGCAGACGATGAGCCAAGTCGCGCCCACCCTCCCGTGCCTCGCCCTGTAATTCATTCGTCAGGATCTCAGCCTGGAACCCTTCCCGCTCCGCCTGTTCCAACGCAGCACGCGCGGCAAGTTTGTTGTCGCCGATAATGATATTTTGAACACGTTCACCAATGATCCTGCAGCCGTCCCCGGCGGCGAGTTCGTCTGGGAGGAGCAGAACATCAAGAATTGAGTCTGGAACCTGTTTCTCAATTCTATAGTTCTTCAAAATCCACCACGTATCCTCTTTCGTCGTCGGGTCGGATGTCGTAGGACCAGAAGCAATCGCTTCCAATGGATTTCCGATCACATCAGACAATATCAGGCTAATGACCTTTGCTTTTGTGGCGCGTGCCAGTCCGCCACCCTTGAGGCGGTCAAGCTGACGACGGAGGGTGTTGATCTCGTCGATGCGTGCCCCGCTGGATAACAGCAATGCTGTCAGTATTTGCAGATCCTCCAGAGGCACATGAGGCGCGGTGACCAGCGCCGAGCCGCCTCCCGAGATCAAACAGATCAGCGTATCATCTTCCTCCAGGGAGGAAACGAACTGCAAAACACGTTGCCCTGCTTCGAGCGAGCGCCTGTCCGGGATGGGGTGCCCACCTTCGATCACAGTATAGAGCTGGCGAGGATTTCCGGAGGCGAACTTCGTGACGGCGAGACCGCTTGCCAGCGGAATCCGTTCTACCAGCGCGTCCATCATGGGGATCGCAGCTTTTCCAATCCCCAGCCCAAATACGCGTCCCTCGAGCTTTGGCAGGTGATTCTGTACTGCCTGAAATGGATCGACAGCCTCCAAGGCGGCCGCCAAAATACGCAGGATACGTGGGTCATTCAGGCTGCGGGTCGCGAAACGATTTATATCCATATCTGTTATCATATCAGAACCATCGCTGCGGAGGGCTGATGTCGAAACCAAAAGTATTTGTCACACGTGCCATTCCTGAAAAGGGTTTTGCAATCGTCCGGGATTTTTGTGACGTGGATCTCTGGCCGGAGGAGCTGCCGCCCGGTCGTGATGAGCTATTGAAACGTGTACGCGGTATCGATGGTCTGTTGTGTTTGCTCACAGATAAGATCGACGGGGAAGTTATGGATGAGGCTGGGCTTCATCTCAAGGTCATCAGTAATCATGCCGTAGGCTTTGACAACATCGATGTGCCCGCCGCCACCGCGCGAAAGATTCCCGTAGGCAACACCCCCGACGTATTGACCGATGCGACCGCCGATTTCGCCTTTGCTTTATTGCTGGCGGTCGCGCGCCGCATCCCTGAGTCAGAACGATATGTGAAGGCTGGAAACTGGAAGACCTGGGGACCCATGACCTTTCTCGGCGTTGACATCAAAGGCGCCACGCTGGGACTGGTCGGCTTTGGGAGGATCGGCAAAGCCGTAGCGCGCCGCGCCCTTGGCTTTGAAATGCGTGTGATCTATTATGACCCCAGCGAGAAGAAGCCCAGTTCTGACCTCAAAGCCACACGCGTGGATTTTGAGACTCTTCTCAGAGAGTCAGATTTCATCTCACTCCATACACCGCTCACGCCGGATACGCGTTATTTGATCGACTCGGAAGCCTTATCGAAGATGAAACCGAATGCCGTGCTTGTGAATACAGCGCGCGGTCCCATTGTCGAGCCGGAAGCGCTTTATGAAGCCCTAAAAGAAAAGCGCATCTTCGGAGCCGGCCTGGATGTGACGGACCCGGAACCTCTCCCGCTTGGCAATCCATTATTGACACTCGATAACGTGATCATCGTCCCGCATGTTGCCAGCGCCAGCACTTCATCCCGCGCGCAGATGTCCTGGATGGCAGCGCAGAATTTGGTCGCAGGCTTGAAGGGCGAACGCCTTCCGAACTGTGTAAATCCGCAGGTGTACGCACAGAAGTAATCCACGCCTGTCTTCTTGTGCTAAAATCAAATTCCTGCATCTCTGGGTTTCTTTCTCGTTCGTTTCCCATCGTAGTCAAATCAGCCATCACCACAGCTTAATATCCATTGTCTCTTGATCCACGCAGGAGACAAAGTTAGCCTTTCTGGAGGATCCGAAATGTCATTTCCAACGCGTTCCCGTCTATCCACTTCCCTGGTATTCCTGCTGATCTCTTCCGTCGTACTCGCTGCGACCAGCTTCGCGGTTCCATCCGTCATGGCGAAAGCCAGGGACAACGAGGTTACCCTGGCCAGTTACGAGCTGATCGGCACGGTCAGTATTCCTACGGGTACTCAATTTGAGGATACCGAGATTGGGGGACTCTCCAGCATCACTTATGACTCGAAACGAGGTGTCTATTACGCTATCTCAGACGATCAGGGCACGATCGATCCGGTGCGGTATTACACCCTGGATATCGACGTCTCTGATGGCCAGCTGGATCCCGGCGATATTACCTTTCAGGATGCAACCTTCATTTTGGACCCATCCGGTCAGCCCTACGCACCCGGGTCGCTTGATCCAGAAGGCTTGACACTCGCACATGAAGGTTCGCTGTACTTTTCCTCTGAGGGTTTTGCCGCTCGAACTCCTCCTGTAAATCCATTCATCAATCGAATGAACCTGAACGGCATGCACAACCGCTCCCTGGTCATTCCCGATAAGTTCCTCCCTACAGGTACAAAGGGTGTGCGGAATAATTTGGGTTTCGAAAGTTTGAACGTTACACCAGATCAGAAGAGTCTTGTAACCGCTTCCGAGGCGGCTCTCGTACAGGACGGTCCTGCCGCGAATCTGGGTCAGAGCAGCTTTGCCCGCATTCTCCAGTACCGATTAAGCTCCGGGCAACCAGGAGCAGAATACGTTTATGTCGTCAATCCGGTCGCCGAAACTCCTGTGCCTGCTGACCAGTTCCGCGTGAACGGTCTGGTGGAATTGCTGCCACTCGATAACCTCGGCACAATGCTGGCCCTCGAGCGATCCTTCTCCGTCGGTGCAGAAGGCGGAGGCAATACAATCTGGCTGTATGAAATCCAGACGCAGGGAGCCACGGATGTGTCGGGCAAATTCTCACTGCTCAACGAGACCTTTACGCCAGTAACGAAACGGTTGATCCTGAATGTGGAAGAGGACCTGGCGATCGAGCCGGACAATATCGAAGGGATAGCTTTCGGGCCCGCGCTGCCCGACGGTCGTCTGCCCCTAATCCTGATGAGTGACAACAATTTTGCCGCCAGCCAGACGACACAATTTATCGTCCTAGCTGTAGAGTTGGAGTCGACTCCAACAGATTAGGCGCTTTCGTTTGGTCGACCTTGATGCAGAACGCACAAAGAACAAGTAACGATTTTTCGAAATAAATAAGGCTGGCGGATGCCAGCCTTATTTATTTTTCATACAGCAACGAGACGCAAGATATTACTTCTTGCCTGCACGGAACTATGTCCCGTCGCTAGTGTCACCTTGACCGGCATTGAAATCGGTATTCGTATCATTGCCAGGACCGCCACCAAATGAGTCAGCGCCTGTACCACCGGTAAGGATATCGTTCCCCCCTTCACCCCTCAATGTATCATCATTACCACCCCCGTTGAGGGTATCGTTCTTGGCTCCGCCACAGAGCAGGTCATTCCCGGCCAGGCCGTTGAGTGTATCGTTACCGTCCAGACCGAGGATGAGATCGGCGCCAGAGGTGCCGTTCAGAGTGTTGTTGCTGCTCGTGCCGACCGTGACTGTGATCGTTACGTTGGATGTCGCCAGGCCGTCACTTACCGTGATGGTAACCGTTGCCGTACGGACAGTGGAAGCAGGCACAGCCGTAATGGTCACCATGCGGCTGGAGCCGCTGCCACCAAATGTGATATTGGTGTTGGGCACCGCGCTGGTATTGGAGGAGCTGCCGCTAAGGGTCAGCGGATTGCCATCCGCGTCAGCCACGGTGAGGTTCATGGTGCCGCCGGAACTGCTGCACATACCGCCTGCTGCCACAGCAATCGTTGGGGCTGTATTGTTGTAAGTGACAGTGTTATCCGTGCTGGTGGAGGCAGTACTACTATTTCCAACCGTATCCGTCGCCGCATTGGCCAGGATGGAGGCGATCACCGTACCGTTTGCCGTCATACCGCTGACAGCCACATTATAGGTTGCTGGTCCACCCGTGACTACAGCAGTTGTGGCGCCGGCTGTGCCGCTGAGTGTTACATCGGCGTTGGTGAAGCCAGTCACCGATTCACTAAAGACCACGGTGAAGTTGATCGGGCTGTTGCCTGTGGGATCAGCCTGCCCGGAAGCTTGATTAATAGTCACACTGGGCGCGGTAGTATCAACAGTCCAAGTAAAGGAATCTGGTGTGGGATCTGTGTTATTTGCACCGTCGATCGCGCTGACTTCGAAGGTATGACTACCATCAGCCAGGCTCGTGTAATTTTGCGGACTGGTGCAGGCAGAGAAGCCGCCACCGTCTAACTGACACTCAAAGCTTGCAACACCGCTACCGCCAGGATTATCCGTCCCGCTGAAAGTGAACGACGCGGAGCTGCTATTGCTCGGGTCAGACGGGCTGCTATCGATCGTTGTATCCGGCGCGGTAGTGTCTGGAACATCCAGATCCAATCCCACGATCACAGAATCATGGTCAGAGGATCGGTATTGATTCGTCTCATATAACGCTTCCTGCGCAGGAGGCTTGAAGGTCGTATCGTAATCGACGACATCGGCCTCATCTGAGTTGATGTGCCAATCTGCAGCACCAGTTATCTGGGCAGCGAGACTAGTATTTGCCAACGCGTGATCGAGATAACCTGCCTGACCATCAAACGTATAAGAGTAGGCAAACGCACCATGATAGTCAAAGATCAGGTTGGTGAAGTCATCGCCTGTTCCGGCAGCATCATCGGCACCAGCCTTGATCGCAGTGATGGGATCTTCGCGGGCATAGGAGTTGAGATCGCCCATGATGAGGAAGTCGGGATCGCCACTGCCCGTTGGGTCTGTTGCCAGCCAATCGACCAGTGCTTGGGCAGCCAGGGTACGGGTTCCGTTACAGTTTCCTTGACCGTCTCCAGCATCAGGATCGCCAGTACAGGCAGAACCTTTGGACTTAAGATGATTTACCACCACTGTGAAGCGGGCACCAGAAGCCACTTCTTCAAACGTCTGTGCCAAAGATGGCCGGCTCCGTGTATCAATAAAGCGTGGATCATCGGTAGAATCAAGGATCTGGAAGCCGCCTACCGGGGTAACCATGGAAGGTTTATAGATCAAACCAACACGAATGGCATCAGTGCCGATCACACCGGTGTTTATATAGGAGTATGTGCCGGGGCCGAATTGAGCATTGAGTCCTGCCACTATGCCATTGGTCGGATCACCAAGCGGGTCGACGCCCGGAGTATTTTCCAGCTCATTCAACCCGATAACGTCGGCATTCAGGCCGGCGAGGGCAGCGAGTAGTTTCGTGCGCTGGCGTGGGAACTCATTCGGTTGATCGGCATCCGCACCGCGGCAGTCGAGGTTCGCGTTGCCGCCACAAGGTCCGCCACCACTGTCACTGGCCGTCGTGTCGAGTGTCAGGAAGAAGTTGAGCGTGTTCATCGCTGCCACACGCAGGCTGCCACCGACAGGTTCCGGAGCAACCGGACGCGGGTTCACGGACGTGTAGTCGGCTGGTGCCGTAGGTATGATGCGATAGAGGTTAAAGTCGAAACTAAGAACACCAATCGCATTTTGCACCTGGTCGCCGCCACGGAAAAGATTGTTCAGAGCGAAGGCGGCTCCGTTCGGGTGACGTAGGAAACTGGGGTTTGAGCCTCCCTGCCCATCATCAAGTGTAATGCGCCGCAGACTGTTGGCAAGAGTGCGAGCAATTGCCGGGGCCCCGGGTGCATCGATCGCTGTCCCTGAAAATGGGCGGGGCTCGCCAGCGAGCGGCAGAGCCAGAACGATCTCGCCAAATTGATCGTAGTTAAAGTATTCGGAAATCACCAGGGACTGTGGGAAGCGAACATACATGCCTTCATAGCGTTCCAAGAAGGTTGTGCTGGAGAAAGGCATGGATACATCGGTCACGGCAACAGTGCCACTCCCGCAGTTGACAATATTACCCACGGGCACAGCAGCCGTATTGTTATCCGAGCCGTTCAGAGCGGTCATGTTGAAGCGTTCGCGCGCGAAACCAGTGACCCGTACGACATCTCCTGCATTGACAGTATTCGCCGCGCCCGTAAAGACGAAGAGTCCATCTGAGGTTGCCGCATCGCCATCACCTGTCGGATCCTGGATATAGAAGCCTTGCAATCCAGCAGTGGTTTCGAAATCACCAACTACGACGCCCTGAGTGGTGACATTGCCAGGAATGGTCGTAGCAGTACCGCTGCCCTGGATGGTATAGATCGGCGTGAAGGTCTGCGAGCAAACCGGTCCTTCGGTGGAGAAGCTGAAATTGAAGTCAGCCGTCATGTTGTCCGGAGGATCATCACTATCCTGATCTGTTACCTGCGCAGCAACGACTGTGACCGCACAGCTCTCCGTTGTCCCGAAATCCGTAGCTGGGTTGAGCGTATAAGTGGTAGGTCCACCCGTTACAGCGGCTGTATGCGCACCGCTTGTGCCACAGGAAATCGTGAATGAACTACTGGTTGCATTGACGGGTTCGCTAAAGGTCACGTCAATGTTCGAACTCACTAAAACATTGGCTGCGCCGTTGGCTGGCGTGGTACTGGAGACAGATGGCGCAGTATCCGCGCCGTTATCCGGGTCTGGGTCACCAGCAGCGAAGTCGGCAACATTGTTATCGGTATCGGTGACGCCACCTGCGAGTCGGATGACGGAAGTAGTATTGCTTGGCGCAGCCGTCGGGCCACTGCCTTCAAAGCAGTTTGCCGTCGTACCGTAACCAACAAAATCGCTAATAGGCAGCCCAGCCGGGCAGGAACCAGTCAGCGGGGTCGAGTTTTGAACTAATGCGACTTTACCGGCAGTGCCGCTCATCAGGATCGTACCTGTTGCCTCCGGCGTGGGCAAGTCAACACCACATGGAAGTCCACTACAACTCGTGCCTGCGGACTCGCCTACTAAATAATATCTGCCTGGGGCAATGGAGCCAGACAATGCAGTTACCTGCCAGGTATTTCCGGTTGCAGAAGCATACTGCACGGACCAACCAGCCAAGCTGATGGGACTGGCAGTTCGATTGTATAGTTCAATATAGTCATTCTTGAACGGAGCGCCGGCATTTCCACCGCCACCATATACCTCGCTGATTACTACGCTTCCTGCGGGCGGTTGGGTTGGCGCATCATCATTTTGAATAGTGCCCTGACCTTGACCATCTCCGAGAGTTGCTCCCACCACGTTTGTGACGTTGACGGAGAATGTTTCATTGGGCTCGTCCGTCGCATCCCCATTCACGGAGACAGTGAAGTTGTATGGTCCCGAGCTGCCCATGGGAATCGTTTGACTGGCCAGCGATTGCGCAACGTAATCGTTGTCTTCAGTTGCCGGATTGTCGTCTTGCGCAGTTCCATCGGCCGTGGCAATATCGAAGGTTACACCACCAGGACCAGCCGGGGCTGAGAGGTTGACGGCGAAAACGAATGAAGTTGTGCCGGAGTTGCCTTCATTCACAGAAACATCGTTGATCGTTAGATTCGGCATTGGGTTACTATGAGGGGTTACGGAGAAATCATCGATGGAGAGACCATCATCCGAACTGCTGATATCAAAATCATTCCATCGGATCCAGAAACTGGAACCGTTTGGAATGCTCAAGCCAGCGATAGTGGAACTGATGGTATTACGGTTACCAGGTGCGTTGCCATCTAGTGCGCCTGCGGTCGCAGCAAGATTCGGGCTGTTAAAGTCGAGGTTGTCGTAGTCGACCCAGCTACCCGTGGTTAAGCTGGTCGCATTCGTGCTGAGTTGAAAATCGATACGGTCTGCAGCGCCACGATTGGTTACGCCTGCGCGCCACATCTCGCCAATGTAAGAAATATCCAAAGTAGTGATGGTCGAGATCGTATTATTAGTGAATTGCGCGCCAACAACGGGCACGAGGCTACCGCTACGCAATCCGCCAAAGGCACGCTCAGTGTTGCTGACTGCACCGAAACTGTATGTGTCGCCCGAATTGAGCGAGCCAGTGCCAGCGGTATAGCTCGTATTGGCGTTCGTTCCAGTTTCACTGAAATCCCATCCGTTGGGCACTATGCTGGACGTACCCGAATTAGCGAGCGTGTTGAAATCTTCGCTATAGGGACTGTCTATAACCGTCAAGCTAATACTGCCTGCCGCTTGCGCGCTCTCCATCGGCAGTGCCATCAGCATCAAAGCCAGTATAGTGATTACTGAAAACGCCTTGTACAAACTTTTGGTCATATTACTCTCCTCTATGAATTATCAAAATTGATACAGAATACATCTATATGAAAGAATTAAGCTTTGTGTTGGCTTCTATGGCATAAGTGCATCTCCTTCCACATAAGTATCCAACAAAACATATCTTTCACTAAGGGCACCATTTGTGCCCAGGGCGTACGTTGCATATCTACCATCGAAAACGATGACAGTGTTCTTGCCCCATACGGTTGCGCCGGTTGCTGTGAATTCAATCGCAGTATTCACATCCAGGCCGAGACCCAGCAACGCGTGATTACGATGGAGATGGTTGTAAGCGCGCCCCCAGTGACGGTCCATGACCATGCGCGGCTCGACGGCAACACCGGGTATCCAGTTCAAACCGGGCTGAATGCTCACCCCGCTGAACAGGAAATCCTCCATCGAGTCCCCTTCAAGGCCCGATGATGTCGGCGTCGGATCCGTGCTCATTGACTGACCCAGCGCGGCGGCCACAGCATTATCTGCCAGTACAACTTTTCCGCCAGCCCATGCGTTGCGTAACGTGGATGAGATTCCTGCAAAAGCATTTATCACACGCGACGGATCAGGGGCGGTAACGAGAATACCAGTCGCATTGGCAATAGCGTTTTGAACAGCAGTTTGATTCTTCGAATCAACCACAAACCATTGCACCGTATTGGAGGCAAACGGCTGTAAGGCAGAAGCAAATGCTTTGGCATTGGCTTGTGCATCAGTGCTCTTTGCGTAACCGAGCGTGAGCACAAGGAGGCGCGCGTTACTGCCGCCACTCAATGCGACAAAGCGTTGCGCAGCGGAGCCAGCGCGATCACTGCTGAGGTCGCCAGACAGAATCAACGGTCCATGGCCCAGAGGAAGATGAAGTCCATCGAAGCTGCGACCCGTGATCGCCGGCGCGGGAAGAGGATGCCCGTCCACCAGAGGGCGGCGCATCGTGAGGTCATATCCGAATCCGCCGGGAGGGATCAGGTGAGTAGTCACTCCGTGTATGGCTAGGCTGTTCGTCGGTCCGGTGAAACGGCCGGTCGCCTGATAGGTTTGCAGGTCGATCACAATCACGGATGTCGCGCCTGTGACATCTGTGAGTTCGTCTTCATTCGTGATCACCATGCCCGTATCTGCATCCGCGCCGATACCGAGCAGACCCGTCGTAAAGCTCGTGTTGATCAGGCGTGCGATGCGTCCACGCTGGTATTCATGTTGATCAAGAACTGCAGTGGTCATCCCAAAACTCAACCCACGCCGGTTGGGATCTGAACCACCGGGCAGCCAGAGATCGACACTGCCCTGCTGGAACCCGTTTTCAGGACCGTTGTTGCCCGTGTAGCCGCCGATCATGTTAAGCGATTCGACTGCCGCGCCGGCGCTATTGCCGCTTACAACAGCACCAGCGTTGAATGCATCAGCCATCTTCGCTTCAAATGGAGTGTTGGCAACGACCTGCATCGCAATGGTCTGATCGCCGCCCAGGATGTACATGCCATCCAGCTCAGCGGGGAACAGAGCCAGATTGTCTGCCAGGAATGCATCGTCGCGGACCAGTACAGGAGCCAGCACAGCGTGGCAGGTTTGATTGGGAAGTTTGACCGCGTTGCATGCGTTTTCTACGAGACCCCGACGGTTATCCGCCAGAGTCAGATTCTGCTGGCGTTCCCCATTAGAGATATGAAAAGCATTCGTTGCAAATGTAATTGGAATGACGAGAATCTCAACTACGCCATCTGTATCGTGTTGCGCTGCTTGACTCGCAAAAAGCCGCAATGTGTCAGAGGAATATCCACTACCAATGGGAACGTAGGTATGCACTGTGCCCGCCTCTGCCTGAACGGATCGGAAATTGAGTCCGGTGAGTAAAAGCAAGATCAAAAACAGTTTAAGCCAATGCCTTTTCATGTGACTCTCCTCATGAGTTGGACTTGGTAAATGATAACCTGCCATTCGGGCTTGCGCTGGCGCAATATTTGGTTTGATGAACGCAGCGTACCTCCTCCAAGTACTGACATGCAATCCAGTGACCTTTAAATACCCCATAGGTTGTCCATTTTAGGTGAGGCTTAATAAAAAAGCAAGGTACATGTAACCTATTGCCCGTTAAATTTAGGCTAATGTTTTGTTTAAGCACGCTGATATAATGCCGCCCATGTCACTCCGTGTTGCACTCACCAAAATTTGGACCCGCGACAGCAGTATCCTGCTGGGCGGTTTTTTCATCACTGTCCTTCTCATCATCTACATCTGGTGGCCGCTTGCGGTGGAGTATTTCGCCTATGTGGATTGGAGTGGGGATTGGTGGCTCTACATCGACTGGCTGCTGATTGGTATTTTTGCATTCATGTCCATCACGATCATCGCCCGCGCCGACCTCAAAACGGATCTGTTCATCATTTTCGTCGGCACCTGCGGTGGGCTGGCGATCGAATCGTGGGGGACACAGACAAACCTCTGGCATTACTACACGGCCGAACGCCCGCCGCTCTGGATCATCCCTGCCTGGCCGATCGCTTCGCTTTCGATTGATCGGATTACACGTGGGCTGGATTTCGGACTCAAAAGCATTGTCCTGAGCGGCGAAGCCGTACCGAAGGGTCTCCAGGCTTTTGGAGGCTGGCGAAACCAAAGTCGGGAGACTTTGGACTGCGTGATTAAGATTCTTTACTGGATTACCTTCGCCTTGTTTCTAAGCCTGATGTTGACCTTCGTTGGCCCGACCTTTGACAAATCGTATACCTGGCTCTCCTTAATTCTGTGTATCCTCTTAATTCTCACACCCACAAATCATCGCCTTGCACTGCTCACCTTTGCGGCGGGTGCAGGGCTTGGTTATTATCTGGAATTGTGGGGCACTACGCGGCAGTGCTGGACCTATTACACATTTCAAACACCGCCGCTGTTTGCTGTCCTTGCGCATGGGATGGCGGCCGTGGCATTTTGGCGGGCAGGACTGGTGCTGAAAACGATTTGGGGGAGATTAGGCTTTTCGAAGTCCCAGCGGGCCAGCATTATGGAAGAAGCATAATTGGTCATTCCTCTAAAAGATAGGATTCGCATCCCAAACTGGTCACGAAACTAAGCGTCATAGATCCGGATTTCCCAAGCCTCAAAAAGACATCCTGTCGGATGCAATTTTTCCTGCGCATCCTTGGACTTATCCCGCCCCTAAAGAATGTGGGATTGGCGTTGCGCTACCGGTTCTAAGAGTCCCAGAAAGTGACATTCGTCATATTGACTCGGACAAAAATAGTCCTATAATGTGACCTGGTGGTCACATGACCACCAGGTCACATTTTCTATGCCTAAACAAACCTTTCTCAACCTCCCCACGGAAAAGCGCGAAACGATCATGAACGCTGCTATCGAGGAATTTGCCGAATACGGGCTGGAGAACGCTTCCACAAACCGGATCGTCAAGAACAGCGGCATTGCAAAAGGCAGTTTCTATCAGTATTTTGAAGATAAGCAGGATGTCTTTATGCATATGCTGGATATGATCGAGCAGCAAGAGCTCGAATTTTTCAAGAACGAGCATCCACCGGACCACAACATGGATGTTTTCCACTACTACCGCTGGATGGTCAAAAAAGGCATGGAGTTCGGTCTTGCCCACCCCCGCGCCATCCAGGCGGCCTGGCGCGTATTACTCGGCGAAGGTCTGTATTACGGAAAAAATCTGGCTGGATATCGAGAGAAGACTACAAAAGCCCTGACCCTGATGATTAAACAGGCCATGGAGCGCGGTGAAGTGGACCCGAGTGTGGATGTGGATCTGGCAGTCATGGTCATGGAAACATGGAGCAATGCAATCACTACCTATGTCCTTAACGAAGGCATAAAGCAAAAAGATGTGCTGGAATGGATGCGCTCACCGAAGACCCAGGAAACAATAGACAAATTATTCTACGTCATGGAATATGGCTTGCGGAAGACAGAATCCGAATTTACAGCGAGTATTTAGATCCGAAACCAAAAGCATTGACCTTTTCTTGACCAAACCAACTGATTTGTCCTCTCCCCTGGTGCTTAGAAGAACTTATCACATTATGACATTTTGAAATGAACGTATTCCTGAAAGGAGTTTAAGAATGCAACTATATCTGCGCCTTGCATGGCGTAACATCTGGCGGCACCGCCGCCGCACGGTCATCATCGTGCTGGCCATGGGACTCTCCCTCGGCATGATGATGTTCTACGACGGCTTAATGGATGGCTTCAACAATGCCATCGCCGGGAACGCCGTCCGTGTGCTCGGAGGCCATGTTCAGGTCCATGCGGAAGGCTACCGCGAAAAAGTGGACAGCAACCCGCTTTTGCCTCTGGCAGACGACACGGCAGTCGTCCAGGCCGCCTTAGCCCAGCCGGATGTGATCGCCGCCGCGCGCCGCATCCAGACCGGTGGGCTGGTCAGCAACCGCGAGGGTGCCTTCCCAATGACGATTATCGGTATCGACCCTGAAGCCGAGGCGCCTGTCAGCCTGATCGCAGAGCACATCGTGGATGGACGGTATGTGGAGCCCAGCGATGAAGACTCGATTCTCATTGGCAAGGGACTGGCAGAGGCTCTGGCAATCAAAGTTGGCGACCGCATCACCATGGTCGGCAGCGACATTCACAAGCAGAACCGCCAGCGCACCATGACCGTCATCGGCATTTACGATATCGGCATCCCTTCGATGGAAAAAGCCACTTCCTACATTTCCCTGGCGGAAGCCCAAAGCCTTTTCAATCTCCATGATCAGTCCACGGAGGTGCAGATCACTCTGAAAAAGGTCGGGGTGGAAGATGGTGTGGTCAACGCGCTGACCCCGCTCCTGCCGGGCTATGAAGTCGAATCCTGGGCCAGGAATTATCCTGAGCTTAGCAATGCAGTGGGCCGGAAAAATATCGTGATGGACATTTTCAGCGTCATCATCATCATGATCGCAGGCATCGGCATCCTGAACCTGCTCCTCATGGCGATCTACGAACGGACACGCGAGATCGGGCTGCTCGGTGCGATGGGACTCAAACCGCGCCAGATCGCGACAACCTTCATCCTCGAAGGAACGTTGATCGGTGTGGTCGGCGTGATCGCTGGCGTGGCGATCGGCCTCATGGCAAACCTGAGCCTGATGCAAGTCGGCATGGACTACAGCCAGTTTGCGGGTGTCACAGAATACATGGCGTTGATCAGCGGCAAAGTCTATCCCACACTGGGCGTCAGCAAACTCTTCGGGCGCGCAACCACCATCCTGATCATCGCGGCGCTTGCTGCTCTGATCCCGGCGATGATCGCCTCCCGGCGTGAGCCTTCTGAGGCGCTGCACCACGTGTAGGACAAGAGAATGCAAACCACAAGTATCCCCTACGCAAGCGATCTAAAAACAAGAGCACTGCTCGTTTGCGGCGCGCTTGCCGGTCCGTTATTCAGCCTCGTCTGGTTCATCACGGGACTTGCCCGTACCGATTACGATCCCATACGGCATCCCGTCAGCTCACTATCCATCGGAACGGTTGGATGGACCCAGGTCGCTAACTTCCTTGTCACAGGTCTGTTGACGCTTGCCCTTGCTTACGGTCTACGGGACGCGCTTCAATCCCGTGGTGGCTCGAAATGGACGGTGATCTGTATCGCTGCCATTGGGATTGGGTTTTTGGGAGCGGGTCTTTTTGTCACCGATCCCGTGAACGGTTACCCCTCCGGAACCCCGCCCCTGCTTATGCAGCCTACTGTTCCGGGGCGTCTCCACAGGCTCTTCTCAGCTCTGGTGTTCTTCGGTCTGCCCGGTGCTGGTTTTACGGCAGCACGGCTCTTTGCTCGAAATGGCGAGCACGCCTGGGCGACGTATTCCCGGTTCAGCGCAACTGCCTTTCTCGTCATGTTCGTTATGTCGACCGTCGGCTTTGCCCAGGTGGAACCTTTCGTGAATTACGCCGGGCTTTTACAGCGCATCACTCTCATCATCGGTTTGGCATGGATGACATTTCTTCCCATCTATTTGCTGAAACATCCATCGGCTCCTCGAGCCACAGGAAGAAACTAAAAGGTTCTTATGTCACAAACATTCAAACTAGCATTCAGAAACATCGGGCGTAACAAAACCCGTTCTCTGCTCTCTGCTTTAGCGGTTGCCGTTGGCATGGCATTATTGCTCCTCATGGCATCCGTCATGGAAGGAGAGATGCGCGGCGCGATGCAAAACTCGATCCGGCTCCAAAGCGGACATTTGCAGATCCGCCCCGCCTCGTATGATGAAAACAAGATCAGCCTGAAGTGGGAAGATCTGATCGAGAATCCCGAGCGGGTGGTGGAGAAGGTGACATCGCTCCCGCAGGTCACCGCCGCCACCCCGCGCCTGATCGCCAGTGCCATCCTGACCCTCAGCGACCAATCCAAAGGCGTACAGATCCTTGGCATTGACCCCGGCTCTGCAGCGAACGAACCCTTCCAGATTGGACTACTTGATGGGCAATACCTCCAGGCGGAGGACCGTGAAGGTGTTTTGATCGGTCAGACCCTTGCCGACAAATTGAATCTGAAGGTAAACGACAAAGTGAACCTGCTGATGACGACATCCAACGGTGATGTGGACGAGCAGCTCTTCACGGTGCGTGGCATCTATTCGACACACATCCCGTCCTATGATGAAAGCACCGTCCTGATGCCAATTGCCAAGGCACAGTCGTTCACGGCCACCGAAAATCATGCCAGCACCATCTTTGTCCTGCTGCAGAACCAGGAACAGGCGGAACCGGTGGCACAAGCGTTGAATACTTCGAACCTGAAGGTGCTTACCTGGCGTGAGCAGAACGCACTGATCACTCAATTCGAGGATTTTGCAGGCGTAGCACTGATCTTTTTCTATCTGATCGTGCTGGGAATTACTGCGACCGTGGTGACCAACACCTTAGTGATGGCGGTTTTCGAACGGACGCGCGAGATCGGCATCCTTTCCGCTATCGGCATGAAGGGACGCGGCATCATGGCGCAGTTCCTGACCGAGGCAGCCCTGCTTGCCACCGGCGGTGTGATCGGCGGTCTGCTGATCGGTGGCGCGCTGGTCGCCTATTTCACGGTCTATGGAATTTATATTGGCGATTACGGCGTAACGGGTATGCTCTTTGAAGATCACATCTATGCTCACCTCACGCTGCAAAATACTCTCTCTCTCACCATCGTTACATACATCATTACCCTCATTGCTTCACTCTACCCCGCCAGGCTTGCTGCCCGACTGGAACCTGTCGAAGCATTACACGGATTAGGAGCCTAAAATGGAAGTTACAAAAGTTACCAACGCCACGCGCGTCTTCAAGATCGGCGAAGTGGAAACCAAAGCCCTGCGCGGCGTCAACCTCTCCGTTGAAGACGGTGAATTCACCGCCCTTGTCGGACCTTCCGGGTCAGGCAAGACCACATTGCTGCAGCTCATTGGCCTGCTCGACAAGCCGACGACCGGCAATGTGACCATCAACGGGCAGGAGGCGACCAACCTCAACCGCAACAAGCGCGCGGATCTGCGCAAGAATGCCATCGGATTCGTCTTCCAGTTCTTCGCCCTCATCCCCACACTGACGGCGTACGAGAATATCGAGATGCCTCTCCTCTTGAATGGGATGAAAGCTGCCGAACGAAAAAAACGTGTCAACGAAATGCTGGAAGCGGTGGGACTGAGCGATCGCGCCCATCACCGCCCCGATCAGCTCTCCGGCGGACAGCAGCAGCGTGTCGCAGTCGCCCGGGCGCTGGCGACCAACCCAAAGCTCATCCTGGCGGATGAGCCCACCGCCAACCTCGACACCGAGAATGGCAAACAGGTCATGGACATTATGAAGAAACTCAACAAGGAGACAGGTGTCACATTTGTCTTTGCTACGCATGATCCGCGCGTGATCGGCTATGCCGATCGAGTGGTGACCCTGCAGGACGGCTTGATCACAAAGGATAGCAAGACCAACGGAAAGTCATAGATAGAGCAAGAATGAAGAAACTATATTTACTCGTTACCATCCTTGTGGCGTTGCTTCTCTCTGCTTGCGGTGCAACAGCAACGCCAACCGCCATCCCAACGGTATCGTTGGATGAGGGTAGTTCCAGTTCTCCGGCGAACACGCAATCCAACGATGCAAACGCCATCTCCGCCTCTGCAGTCATTGTCCCTGTGAAAGAGACTGAACTCGCATTTTCCTCTGTGGGACGAGTCACGGCTGTGGATGTAAACGTTGGGGATAGAGTCCATGCAGGACAAACGCTGGTGAAGCTGGACACAACCATCCAGGAAACACGCATAAACGAGGCAGAGGCAAATTTACTGGCAGCCCAGGTCCAATACAATTATCAAAAACGGCTGGGACTGGATGAAGTACATATTGAATCTGCTGAAGCGGATGTGGCACGCATGCAGGCGCTCCTCGATTCCGCCAAAGCAATCCTGGATACGCAATACGTATTGGTCGCTCCGTTTGATGGCACAATCGTGTCCGTGGATATCGCGCCTGCCGAGACGGTCGTCCCGGGTCAGGCAGTGATCCTGTTAGGGGATCTCTCCAGGTACCAGATCGAAACCACGGACTTAAGTGAACGCGATGTCACACGTGTACAAGTTGGGCAATCTGCGAAGGTATTTATCGAAGCCTTGGAGGAAGAATTTACAGGGAAAGTGATCGATGTGGACCGTATTTCCACAACACTTGGCGGTGATGTGGTCTTCAAAGTGACGATCGAACTCGATAACCAGCCTGAAGGCTTGCTCTGGGGCATGAGCGCAGATGTTCAGATCGAGACTGCCGACTAGGCAGGAGGGTGGAATGAAAAGATTGTACCGGTCAGTCCTTATGACGGCCATCCTTGCCCTTGTAGTCACTTCCGGCTTTGCTGCGCAGGATGGAACTGTAGTTGCCTCGGCTGTGGCGGTGCCGGCGCAGATCACGCGTTTGAGCTTTCTTACGTCGGCACTTGTCAAAGAAGTATCGGTAAAAGAAGGCGATGACGTCACGGCAGGTCAAACGCTCGTGACACTGAACACGCCCGAGCTGGAATACACCGTACTTGCAGCCCAGGAAGATTTTCGTTCCAAGCAGGCCCATGCAGAGTTACAGCGCTACAAGCGTGTGTTGGACATTCGCAAGGGTAAAAAATTCTGGGATATTGTCCCGCCTGAGGTCAGACAGCGTGCCGATGCACAGGCTGCAAGCGCTCAGGCAGCATTGGAGATCGCCCAAGCCACTCTTGCCCAATCGACCTTGATCGCGCCGCTTGATGCAAACGTCGCATCTGTGAATGTTATGCCCGGTGAATTTGTGAAGGAAAATCAAGTTGTCATCACACTCGCCACATTGAACGACTTGCAGTTGGAAACTACCGATTTGAGTGAACGCGATATTGCAAACGTAAAGATCGGCGCGCCTGTCAGCATAGTTATGGAATCATTGAATGAAACCTTTACGGGCGAGATCATTGGTATTTCACCAAAGGCAGATACTGTGGGCGGCGATGTTGTTTTCAAAGTCACGATTGCATTTGACAGACAACCTGAAAACTTGATGTGGGGGATGACGGCTGAAGTAACCATCGAGGAATAGTCAAAGGCTACATTAACAGAAAACAAAGGCACGGAGAATGAAACATTTCCGTGCCTTTTTAATTCGTGTTTCTATGGTTAAATCAAGTCACTTGAAGGATCACTTTTGAATTGGAGATTTAAACCCATGACACAACCCACAAAGATCACCGTCATTGGAGCGGGCTCCGCATCGTTCGGTGAGAATACACTTTCTGCGATCGTGCGCTCGAAGAAACTACGCGGCTCTGCCCTTGCGCTCGTGGACCGAAACGCGGAAAGTCTTGCGATCGTTAGTCGCCTGGCAGAAAGGCTTAACCGCGAATGGGATGCGCAGTTCAGGATCACATCCCACACGAATCATGAAGAAGGATTGCTGGACAGCAAATTTGTCGTCAATGCCATTGAAGTGGGCGCCCGCGAAAATTTATGGCGAAAAGATTTTGAGATCCCGCTTCAATACGGTGTGAGGCAGCCCTATGCTGAGAACGGCGGACCCGGTGGCTTTGCCCACGCGGCGCGCAATATTGGTCCGATCATGCATATTGCGCATCACATGGAAAAGGTCTGCCCGGATGCCTGGTTTGTCAATTTCACCAACCCGATGATCCGCATCTGTGACGCGGTCAACCGTCACAGTAGCATCAAGGCAGTTGGCTTGTGCCACCAGATCTACGCCGGCTACACCATGGTCGGTGTTGCTCTTGCAAAAGATCTCGGCATCGAAGTGCCCGAAGAACTGACAGGGATGCACGCCGCCGCGGATCAGTTTGCTGCACAATATCGTATGCGCCAGCAGACCGTTCCTCTGATCGATATTCGCGCCGCAGGATTGAATCACTTCACGTGGATTCTTTCTATTCACGATCGACGTACGGGCGAGGATCTGTATCCCTTATTCAGAAAGCGTTTCTTTGAGCTGGATCCGGCCTTTGAGCCGCTGACGAGGGATGTTTTCGCGGCCTTTGGCTCATTCCCTGTGCCCGGCGATACACATCTCTGCGAATACCTCCCGTGGCTTAGTGACGCACAAACAAAGCCCTGGGAGACATACAACATCCGTCTTTACGATTGGGATCTGATGGCGTCCTTCCGTGATTTTGGACTCGACCACATCAATGAAATGGCTGCCGGCAATCAGACGATTGAGCACTTACTGGAAACCGACTCAGAAGGCGCGCTGGAGATGATCGAGAATCAGATCACCGCTACCACCCATTATCACCTCGCTGCCAATCTTCGTAATGAAGGACAAATCAGTAATTTGCCGCTCGGCGCAGCCGTCGAAACTCCGGTCATCGTCGACGGCGCAGGGATTCATCCTGTTCACGTGGGCGCGCTCCCCGAACCCGTAGCCGAACTGTGCCGGCGAGAAACAGCCGTCGCCCAGCTCGGCGTGGACGCAGCCGTGGAGGGCAACCGCGAGAAGGCACTGCAATGTCTGCTGCTGGATCCCGTCATTACAGACATCGGCATTGCCAGGAAAATCCTGGATGACTATCTAACGAGCTACAAGGAATATCTGCCACAGTTTTGGCAGTGAGCAACAATGTCGTTGCGAGGAGGGTGTCCTGAGCGGAGCGAGTCTGCCAGCGTAGCTGGCGTGTCGAGTGCAGTCGAAGAATCCCGACGAAGCAATCTCCTGCTACGGAATGGGCATTTGATGTACTAAAGTCGATATGTTAACGGGTGATCGCTCCGCTCGCAACGACAGGTTCATTGTGAAAGGTCAAATGAAAATTGTTTCCTTATCCAGAGATGATTCTCACCTAATTGAGCAAGTCGCGCAGTTGCTCGTGGACGCGTTCCGCGAGCATTGGCCGGATGCCTGGCCCACATTAGAAGAGGCGTTGAAAGAAGTCCATGAAATGCTGGAAAGCGAGCGAATCTGCCGTGCAGCGGTCGATGAGCAAGAGAACTTGCTCGGAATCATCGGTGGAATCGCGGGGTACGATGGAAATGTATGGGAATTACATCCGCTTGCCGTTCAGCCATCGGCGCAGGGACAGGGAATCGGCCAGGCACTTGTAGAGGACTTTGAGGAGCAGGTCCGCTTGAAGGGTGGCTTGACGATCACGCTCGGGAGCGACGATGAAGACAACATGACATCGCTATCCGATGCGGATCTATATGAAAATCTCTGGGAAAAGATAAGGAATATACGCAATTATAAGCACCACCCTTTTGAGTTCTATCAGAAGATGGGATATGTCATCACAGGCGTTGTCCCGGATGCGAACGGAAGGGGCAAGCCCGATATTTTGATGGGAAAAAGAATATGAGGAGTCAAAGTCTCCAGACTTTGGCATTTCAACGACTGGAGTCGTTGACTCCTTCCTCTTAATGCGTCTCAGTCACCTTCGTGATGTTGCGCGGGGCGTCCGTGTCATAGCCTTTGACCTGGGTCAGGTGGCATGCAAACAGTTGCGCGGGGATGATGCTCACCAGCGGGGTCAGCCATTCGGGAATCGGGGACGGAAGCTGGATCGGTGATTGGGCAAGCACGAGGGCGTCCGGGTCGTCTGAGATCACGACCAGCTCCGCGTCCTTCTCCTTGCGAAGGCGCGTCAACATATCCCGCATCGAATCGTGGACCTTCCCCCTCGGAGCCACAGCCAGAACCGGGAACCCCCCCTCCACCATCGCAATAGGCCCGTGCTGGAAATCAGCAGAGGAATAGGGCTCTGCGATCAGATACGTCAGTTCTTTCAATTTCAGCGCCCATTCGAACGCGGTTGCATAATTGAAACCGCGACCCAGCACCACGCATTGACTCATATAGCGGTAACGCTGTGCCATTTGCGCGATCGGATGATCGAGCGTAAGCGCCTGCGCTGCCCAATTCGACGCGGAAGCTAATTCATTCCAGCGCGCCTCTGAATTGCTTAACGCTGCAGAAATCATTGCCACAGCCATGAGCTCCGCGGTATACGTTTTTGTTGCTGC
>Ga0114129_10003311_pt1 | contig 22628 bp, 21 predicted proteins | sample RhiMetdeltSRZDD1_FD_80071 | JGI IMG/M metagenome (GOLD analysis project Ga0114129, IMG submission 80071) | Populus rhizosphere microbial communities from Tennessee, USA - Rhizosphere MetaG P. deltoides SRZDD1 (version 2) (version 2) | ecosystem: Host-associated > Plants > Roots > Rhizosphere >... | reverse complement strand
CTGACTGGCGAACAATGCGGCGATCGAGGTCCTTTTCTGATATCCACCGTCGACACCGTCGCGCCGCCCGGCGCGTACGCGCGCTTCTTTGCCGAGGCCGCGCGGCTCGACGCGGACGTCACGCTGGCGCTGACGCCCACCCTGGACGATGACAAGCCGCTGCTGGTCGAGGTGGACGGCCGCCGTGTCGTCGCGCTCGGCGATGCGGCGTCCAACGCCACGCTGGCGACGGCCGGCTACTACGCGGTCAGGCCGTCGATCCTGCGCGAAGCGGATGCGGCGCGCCGCGGAGGCGCCGCCGCCCTGCGCGGGTTCCTCGCGCGGCTCCTCGAGCGCGGCTACCGGATCGACGGGATCGCGGTGGCGCCGTCGGTCGACGTCGATCGGCCGGCCGATGTAGAGACCGCCGAGGCCTTTCTGCGGCGCCTGCCGCGCCGAAGCCGCGGAGCGGCGAAGGCGGGGGTGAACCTGTGAAGCGCCTTCTCGGGATTTACCGCGAGCGCGAGTGCTCGCCCGGCCGGCACCAGTCGAACGACGCAGTGCTGCTCGAGCGCGTCGCCGAACGGCTGCGCGAACGCGACGTCGTCGTCGACCTTGCGGCGCTCGACGCCGTGCCGACGCGGCCGCGCGACACCACGCTCATCTTCTCGATGTGCCAGGGCCGTACCGGCCTCGAGCGGCTCGCTCGTTGGGAAAGGGCCGGCGCGCTCATCGTCAACAGCCCGAAGGCGGCGAGGACGACGTACCGCGATCGGCTGCCGGACGTGATGACGCGCGCGGGCGTGCCGTTCCCGCCGACGGAGCTGGTCGCGACCAATGGCGATCCGCGAATCGATCGCGCGCTGCGCCGTCGCGCGAAGCGTGATGGTGGTTCGGTTGAAGGCCTCGCGCTGCATCAATGTCAGGGCTTCTGGCTGAAGCGCGGCGACGTGCACGCGTCGGTGGCGGCCGACGTGCAATGGATCGACTCGCATGATCAGCTGGCGTCGGCGTACGCGGAGTTCGCCTCGCGCGGCATCAGCGTCGCGGCGGTGCAGGCGCACCGGTCGGGCGACGAGATCAAGTTCTACGCCGTGGGCGACTTCTTCCACTGGTTCTACACCGGGTCGCCGCGCCGCTACGCCTTCGATCACGCCGCGCTGTCGCGCCTGGCGGCGCGCGCGGCGGCGGCGGCGGGGCTCGCCGTCTTCGGCGGCGACGTCATCGTCTCGCCGGACGGCGAGCTGACCATCATCGATCTCAACGACTGGCCGTCGTTTGCGCCGTGCCGCGAGGCGGCGGCCGAAGCGATTGCCGACTACCTCATGAGGCGGGTACATGTTGCCTGGAACCCAGGCCTGGTCTCGAGCGCGAACGAAAGCGCTCTTTGACGCCGAGCAGGAATTCATCGCGCCGGGGCTGCAGACGATCGCGCTCCTCTCCGAGCTGGCCATCGAGCGCGGGCGCGGCGCGACGCTCACCGATTGCGACGGGCGGACCTATCTCGATTTGAACGCGGGCGTCTCGGTCGCGAGCCTCGGTCACTCGCATCCGCGCTATGTCGCGGCGCTCAAGGCGCAGCTCGACGCCGTGACGGTCGGCAGCTTCACGTCGCGCGCGCGCGCGGAGCTGGTCCGGCTGCTGGCCGAGCTGACGCCGGGCGATCTGAAGCGCACGCAGCTGTTCAGCGGCGGCGCGGAGGCGGTCGAAGCGGCGATTCGCCTCGCGCGGTCGCACACGAAGCGGACCGACATCATCGGCTTCACCGGCGGCTTTCACGGCAAGACCGCCGGCGTCCTGCCGCTGTCCGACGTCGCGTGGAAGCACGCCGTCGGCCCGCTGCCTCCCGGCCATCACATCGCGCCGTACCCCGATCCGACGCGCTTCGCGGGCACCGATTCGGAATGCGCCGACGAGGCCATCGGCGCGCTGCGCCGCGTGGTCGAGGACGACGCGCGCGGCACGCCGGCCGCGATATTGATCGAGCCGATTCAGGGAACAGCCGGCAACGTCGTGCCGCCCGCGGGCTTTCTGACGCGCGTGCGCGAGATGGCGCACCAGTATGGCGCGCTGCTCATCGCCGACGAGATGATCACCGGCTTCGGCCGCACCGGCCTCATGTTCGGCTGCAATCACGACGGTGTCGCGCCCGACATCATGACGATGGGGAAGGGGATGGCGTCGGGCTTTCCCGTGAGCGCCGTGATCTCCACCGATGCGATCGTCGCCGCCGAGCCGTTCTCGCTGCCGAGCGCCTCCTCGTCGAGCTATGGCGGGAATCCGCTCGCGGCGGCGGCGGCGCTGGCGACGGTCCAGACGATTCTGTCCGAGCGCCTCGTCGAGAACGCCGCGCGAGTCGGGCGTGTGTTGCTCGACGGGCTGCGCGCGATCGCGTCGCGCCGGCGATCGATCGCGAACGTTCGCGGCCGCGGGCTCCTCATCGGCTTCGATCTCGTCTCGGATCCGGAGCGCCGGACGCCGCTCGCCAAGGACGGCTGCGTCCGCTTCTTCAAGGACTGCCTGGCGGAAGGGCTCATCGCCATGAGCTATACGCCGCGCGTCCGCATTCATCCCCCGCTCGTGCTGACGGCCGACGAAGCGACGCAGGCGCTCGCCATCATCGAAGCGGCGCTCGCGCGGCTCGAAGGGTCGCCCGCTTGAGGGGCGCGATCATCGGATTCGGCGACGTCGCGCAGTTCGGTCACTGGCCGGCCTACCAGCAGTTTCCGAGCATCTCGATCGTCGCCATCGTCGATCGGACGCCCGCGCGGCGGCGCGTCGCCGAGGCGCTCGACGCGAGCCTGAGGACGTACGACTCGGTGGGCGCGCTCGTCGACGCGGAGCGGCTCGATTTCGTCGACATCTGCACGCCGCCGGCGCTGCACCACGAGCCGATGCTGCGCGCGCTCGACGCGGGCTGCCACGTGCTGTGCGAGAAGCCGTTCGTGATCGATCCGACGGCGCTCGATCGCGTGCGCGAACGCTCGCGCGCCGCCAGGCGGAGCGTCGTCCCCGTGCACAACTGGAAGTACGCGCCGATCGTGCGCTCGGCGACCGACCTCCTGCGCGCGGGCGCGATTGGCGCGCTGCGGCGCGTCCACATCGAGACGAGCCGGCTGCGCGCTTGTCCGACGGCCGAGATCGACGGCACGAACTGGCGCCGCGACCCCCGGCTGTCGGGCGGCGGGATCGTGATGGACCACGGCTGGCACGCCGCGTACCTCGCACTGCACTGGTTCGGGGAGCCGGCCGCGCTCGCCTCGGCGACGCTCGTCCGGGCCGCGCCCGATGCGGTCGAGGAGGAAGCCGACGTGCGGCTCGCGTTCCCGTCCGGGGAGGCGACAATCGCGCTGACGTGGAACGGCACGCACCGCTACAACCGGATGCGGCTCACAGGCGACCGCGGCGAGATCGCGATCGATGACGATATGCTGCGCGTCGCGGCGACCGACGGCGTCGAGTCGGCGACGACCTTCACCCGCGCGCTCTCACATGGCTCGCATCATGAAGACTGGTTCGCAGCCATGCTGCCCGATGTCCTTGCTGCGTTTGGCGACCGTCGCCAGGCCGAGCGCGGCGTGGATGAGGCTGCATCATGCCTCAGGCTGATTCGAAGCGCCTATCAAGCCGATCTCTCCGTCGCCGCCCGCGGCTGACGCCGGTTTACCCCCATGTCCTCTCGGCGCGCGATACTCGCTCTGCTCGTTCTTGCGTTGGCAGTCGTCCTGCTCCGCCTGCCCGCCGTGCTTTACCATCAGCCGATCGACGAGGAAGCCACCTACACCGTCGTCGCGAACGAGATCCTCGACGGCGGGCATCCGTACGTGGATGCCGTCGAGCGCAAGCCGCCGCTGATCTTCTGGACGTACGCCGCGCTGTTCGCGGCTGCCGGCCGGTACAACTTCGTCGCGCTCCACGCGCTCGGCGTGATGTGGACGATTGCCACGATGGCGGGCGTGTACCTGCTCGCGCGGCGCATCTTCGACCGCGAGACGGGACTCGTGGCCGCGATGTTGTACGGCGCGTTCGCCTGCTGGGCCACCGTCCACAACCTCCCGTTCAACGGCGAGCTCATGATGAACCTGCCGATTGCCTGGGCGTGGGCGCTGGCGATCCGGCCGCCGGCCGCGAGCCGCGCCCGCCTCGCGCTGGCAGGCGCGCTGCTGTGCGTCGCGTCGCTGTTCAAGCAGCCGGCCGCCGTCGCTGTCGTTCCGATCGGCATCTATCTGCTGCGCAAGTCGTTCGCGCAGGCGGCATGGTTGTCAATCGGCTTCTTCGCGACACTCGCCTTCGCGGCCGGCGTCCTGTACGAGCAGCGCATCCTGTTCGACGCGTTCTACTGGACGGTCGCCGATCACTTGCTGCCGCACATCTTCTGGTCGCGGGCGATCGAGCACACGCTCAGCTTCGTCGGCGCGTGCCTGCCGCTCGTCGCCGGCGCGGCGCTGGCGCTGCGCGACGATGCGCTCTGGAACGAGCGGCGCGGCGAGCGCGCGGCGCTGGCCGGTCTGCTGGCAGTTTCCGCCGTCGGCGCCGCGGCGGGCGCGCGGTTCTATCCGCATTACTACATTCAGCTCGTCCTGCCGCTCGCGCCGCTTGCGGCGGCATACTGGCGTCAACGGTCGCGCGCCGTCGTCGCCATCGTCGCGCCGTTTGCGGTCGCGTTCGCGGTCGCGCATGCCGCCGGCCTCGCGGCGCAGCCGGAGTCGACGGCCGCCGGCGCGTACATCCGCAGAAGCTCGCATCCCGACGATCGGATCTTCGTCTGGGGCCAGGAGGCGAGGATCTATGTGGATGCGCGCCGCCAGCCTGCGTCGCGCTACGTCACGTCGTTCGCGCTGACGGGTTACATCTTTGGCCCGCCGCTGCCGGGCGTCGACACGAGCGTGCGGATCCGGCCCGGCGCGTGGGCGAATCTGATGACGGACTTCGCCAGGCACCCTCCGGAGTACATCGTCGACGTGCAGTGGAATCCGGATGTGCAGTATCCGATCGCTCGGTTTCCGCTGCTCGCGCACCTGATCGCGGAGCACTACGAGCCGGTCCTGCGGACGCCGGAAGGCGTCGTGTACGCGCGGCGGGCGCTGATCGACTGACGCGCGTGTGTGGTAGCTTCAGGCGATGGTCGCCGCGGGCGGTCCGGTTGGGATCGTGCTCGTTTCGGACCGGGTCGCGCACGCGTCCTTCTGCGGCAGGACGCTCGTCGAGCGTCACGTCGAAACCTTTCGCCGCTGCGGCGTCCACGCGACGACGGTCGTCGACGAGGAAGCGAGGATTCCTCGCGATCGACCGGCGCTGGTCGTGCGAGCCGAGCGCATCGTCGATCCGCGGATCTATCAGGCGGCCATCGCGGCCGGACGTTCGGTCGTTCTCAGCGATGGCCCGCAGCCGATCGGGATCGAGCTGCACGTTCCCGGCTCGGTGCCGACCGCGATCGACATCGCCGATCTCGATCCGTACAGCCGGGAGCTGCGCCGCCCGCTGCGGCCGTACTGGATGCGCGTCGAGGCCGAGAGCGATCGACCGCGGGTCCGGCGGCTCCTCATCGACGCCAGCGCGAAAGGCCATCAGGAGCTGACGTCGCGAGTGATCGAGACGCCGATCGAGTCGGCGATCCTCGCGCGCATCGCCGACACGCGGATCACGCCGAATCAGCTGACGGCGATCTGCAACGTCATCGCATACGCCGTCGCCGCCCTGTACGCGACCGGCCACTTCCTTCTCGGCGCGCTCGGCGCGGTCGCGGTGGCGATCGCCGACGGCCTGGACGGCCGGCAGGCGCGCATTCAGCTTCGCACGAGCACACTCGGCCGCCTCGAGCACCTGCTCGACAAGATCTACGAGATCCTCTGGATCGTCGCGCTGGCCTACGGCCTCTCGGCCGGATTCGCCGACCGGCGCTTCGCGACAGGCATGGAGATTTGGATCGCGGCCTATCTTCTGGATACGGTCGCGTACGACGTGTTCAGGCTGCGGCGCGGCATGCAGCTCGATGAAGCGACGCCGGTCGACGCCGCCATCCGACTCGTCGCGGGCCGGCGCAACATCTACACGTACATGATGCTCGTTGGTGCGCTCGCGAGGCATCCGCAGGCGGCGTTCTGGTCGATCGTCGTCTGGTCGGCGCTGACGGCGGCGCTCCATTGGATCCGGGTCGCCGTATTGCTGCGCGATGTCACGGTTTTATCACCGCCTTGCCATCCGGTTCACAGAAGCCGGTAGTACATGACGAGGCGTGCTCGACGCCGCAGAAGAGATCAGCGCGGTTGTCGTCGTGTCGTCGGCCGTGTCGCTCGAGCGGTTTTCCGGCCGGACGCTCGTCGATCGGCACATCGAGGCGCTCCGCCGCGCCGGCGTCACGCGCGTCACCGTGGGCGCGCCGGCGATCCTCGCGGCCGACGTGCGCGCTTCGCTGGCGGCTGACGATCGACGCGTCGAGGTCGCTGCCGGCGAGTCGCTGCCGGCGCCTGAAGGCGCGCCGCCGCGATTCCGGGTCGTCGTGTGCGCGGAGCGTGTCTTCGACACGCGGCTGTACGAGGCGGCGGTTGCCGCCAGAGCGCCGGCCGCCATGCTCGCGCGCGGGCGACCGATCGGCCTGGACGTCGTCTCGCCGGACCCGCATCAGCCGCGCGCGGACCTGCACGTCGAGGACATGGACCCGTACAGCCGCGAGCTGCGCCGCGCGGTCCCGCCGTCCTGGATGCGCGTCAGCTCGATCGCCGACCGTGCCGCTGTGCGGGCGATGCTGATTGCCGCCAGCGGCAAAGGCCATCTCGAGGTCGTGGCGCACGTCCTCCATCGGCCGATCGAGGCCGCGATCATGCAGCGGCTGGCCGAGACGCGTCTGTCCCCGAACCACATCACGCTGCTGTGCAACGTCGTTGCCTACGCCGGGGCCGCGCTTCTGGCAACCGGGCATCTCGCGGCGGGCACGCTGGCGGCGATGGCCGTCGGCGTCATCGACGGCCTCGACGGCCGCCAGGCGCGCGTGCAGCTTCGCACCAGCGCCTTCGGCGCGGTCGAGCACGTGTTCGACAAGATCTACGAGATTCTGTGGATCGCCGCGCTCACCTACGCAGTCTCGTCCGGCTTCGAGATCGACGGCTACGCCAAGGGGCTGATTTGGTGGATCGCGGCGTACCTCGCGGACACCGCCGCCTACGACGTCTTCAAGCTGTGCAGCGGCATCCGTCTGGACGAGGCGTCGCCGACCGATGCGGCGATCCGCATGATTGCCGGCCGCCGCAACATTTATACATACATGCTGCTGGCGGGCGTCATCGCGCGACAGCCGGCCGCCGCCTACTGGGCCATCGTCTGGTGGGCCGCGGTGACGGCGATCGTCCACTGGATGCGGGTCACGTACCTGCTGACGCGGATGTGGCCAGCGTCACCTCGAACAGCGTGTGATGGACCAGCTCGGAAATGACGTCGAGCCGCTCGACGTCGATCGACGCGGCGCCCGGCAGGCCGCTCAGGAGCGCGCTCCATTCCGGAATCGTCAGATACATCTGATCGTCGGGCGCCGTGCGGTAGCGGCCGCCGCCAGGGACGCCGTACAACAGATTGCCCCGTGCGTGCTCGACACGATTGCGGAGTCGATACAGGGCGGTGAGCGCCGGAAGGCTGTCCTCGATCACGATCACGCGCCGGCGCGCAATGCGCGTTGCCTGCTGCAGCAGATCGATCGCGTGCGGTCGCGTGAGGTAGTGCAGCACGTAGCCGAAGATGACGACGTCGAACGAGCGATCGCGAAACGGCAGCGTGCGGCCGTCGTAGAGATGAAAGTCGAGATCGGGCAGCGCCAGGGTCGTCGGCTTGTGCACATCGACGCCGGCGGTGCGGCCGAGCTCCCGGAACAGACCGATGTCGCGCAGCATGCGGCCGTCCGCGCAGCCGATGTCGAGCACGTCGTCGCCGTCCGAGATCCGGCGCGCGATGCGATGCGCCCGCAGCAGCCCGCACGTCGAGTAGTGGCGGTAGTCCCGAGGCACCTGGCGCGGCACGTTCGCGAGGCGCGCGACGACGCTTTGCGCCTGACTGAGAAGGGCGGCCGTGAGCAGGAGGGCGATTCGTGCCACGGCCGCGCAGTATACGGCCCGATCCGCGGCCTGTGCTAGTGTGAAGCGATGGGCTTGACCGGCGACGCCTTACGGGAGCTGCGAGGCTATCGGTACCTGCGAGCCGCCAGGCGGCTGTTCGACGACAAGCCGATCCAGTGCAGCCTTTACGTCACCGATCAGTGCAATCTCGACTGCGCCTACTGCACCGAGTACGACAACTCGAAGCCGCATCCCTCGCTCGCGGATCTGACGGCCTGGCTGACGAAGATTCGCGATCTCGGCACGCTGCGCGTGGCGCTCGTCGGCGGCGAGCCCCTGATGCATCCCGACATCGTCGAAGTCGTGCGCGTCGCGCGCCGGCTGGGCCTGTCGACGAGCCTGACGACGAACGGGTTTCTGCTGACCCGGGCGCTGGTGCAAGAGCTCGAAGCCGCCGGGCTCGAGGTGATGCAGATCAGCGTCGACCGGATGACGCCGAGCGAGATCACCCGCAAGTCGTTCAAGACCATCCTGCCGAAGCTCGATCTGTTCGAAGGCTCGCGGATCAACCTGCACATCACCGGCGTGCTGTGCGCCGACACGCTTGCCGAGAGCCATGCCGTGCTGAAGACCGGCCTCGAGCGCGGCATTCCGACCGAAGTGCGGATGGTCCACGCCGATCCGGATCGGCTGCTCCGCGTCGATCCGGGCGCCCGGCCCGACGTCGAGGCGTTCATCGAATGGATGCGCGACGCGAAAGCCGCGGGCATCAAGATCCACACCACCGACGCGATCCTCGACTACCAGCTCCGTCTGCTGCGGCGCGAGCCGGTCGACTGGACGTGCGCGGCGGGATTCAAGATTTTCTTCGTCTCGGCGCAGGGCCGGTTCTGGATCTGCAGCATGCGCCACACCGACCGGCACATCCTCGACGTCACGCCGGCGGATCTGGTCGCGAACAACGTGAAGAAGTCGTGTCAGGACGGCTGCGGCGTGTACTGCTGCGTGAGCACGTCGCTCATCTACCAGCATCCGCTGCGGGTCATCGGCCGCGAGGCGCGATCGCGGCTCAGGCGGCTGCAGCCGGCCCGAGCGAGCCTGATGTAGCGCAGGGCGACTTACCTCACACGCCGGCGCGGTTTCGCGCGCGGATCGCGCGCTCGATCGGCGTGCCGTAGACGATCAGCGTCAGGGACACGATCGCGAGGCCCACCAGGAGCGCCAGCACGATCACGCCTCGCCACCCCGTGATCAACGACAGCGCCACGAAGCTGAGGGAGAACGCTTCGCGCCGGAAGAGCACGAACGTCGCCGCGGCCAGGCGCAGCATCGGCGCGCCCGTGGCGCGCGCCGCGTCCCGGACGCCGATCTCGATCGGCTTGGTGTCGACGAAGACGCGATCGTGCTGATCGCGGGCGCGCCGGACGACGTGCATGCCCCAGAAAACCGTGATGAGGACCGCAACCGCGGTGCCGACGCCGAGCGTCCAGCCCGCCGGCCCGATCCCCTGCCGCCACCACCCGACGAGGATCCCGACGTAGCACAGCAGGAACGTCGCGAAATCGACGGCCGTATCGAGCTGCTCGCCCCACTCGGACTCAGTCAGCGTCAACCGCGCCATCTCGCCGTCGATGCCGTCGGCGATCGACGCGAACCAGAACACGAGGCAGCCTGCGATGAACGTCTCGCGCGACGTCTGCGCCACCAGCCACGCGCAGACGACGCCGACGAGCAGCGTGAGAAAGGTGGCGTGATTGGCCTTGAGCCCGAGCCGCAGCAGGACGTAGCTGAAGACCCGGCTGATGCGCCGGTGGATGTGGCGCGCCAGCCAGCCGTCGGTCGGCTTGCCCGACGCGCGCAGCAACCGCCACGACGCCTGACGCCGCGCGGCTCGCGTCGAGACGTCGAAGACCAGCCCCTCCGCCACGCGCGCCGTCGAAGCCGTCGTGGAGGTATCGCCATTCGCCGTCCAGACGATCGGCGGCCGGCCGCTATCCCACACCAGGTGCCAGACGCCGTTCGCGCGCGGCAGCGCCTGGACGAGCGCCGGCGTGATGGCGACGCCGGGCGGAACGATGAGCGTGCCGGTTGCCGCCGCCCGCTTCATCACACGGGCGTTGCGCTCGTCGACCGTCAGACCGAGGAAGCGCGGGCTCGGCGGCTCGGAGACGATGCGGAGGGGAAGAGCCTGGGCGTCGGCGTCGTTCATGAGCGGCGGGTCGCGTCTCGGCTGTGCGCCGCGCGCCGGAACAGATCGATGACGACCGGCGAGATGGCGCGATGCTGCGTCGCCGCGTACGGCGCGTCGGGCCCGAGCGTCTCGACGAGCCGCCGGTGCGCGCGGCCGAGGTTGTGATAGGGGAGCGACGGAATCCAGTGGTGGAGCGCGTGGTAGCGCAGCCCGACCGGCGCCCACAGCGCCCGCCAGCCGGCGCCGAGCGCCCCCGCGAGTCCCGATCGCGGCGCGATCGTGCACGAGTCGAGCAGCTGGCTCACCATCGAGATCTCGTGGTCGACGTCGTGGTCGTAGCGGTGCGCCGCGAGGGTCCGGACGACGTTGATCGCCGACGCGAGCCCGGTCGCGATCAGCCAGCACACCAGCACCGCGCCCGACAGCGCGCCGACCCACCACAGGACGATCGTCGTCCAGCAGAGCAGGCACGCGGCGACTTCCTCCACGACGGCGACGCGGTCGAGCGGAGCGTGCCGGACGTACAGATGGTTGATGACGAGCGACGACATCCGCTCGATCGTCACGCGCCGCACCGCCGGCACGAGCCACGATACCGGCGCGACGATCGCGAAGCGGATCGCGAGCAGAACCGGCAGTAGCAGCGACACCAGCGCGTAGGACACGATCACCGCCGGCGGACGCCGGCCGAACGGCACGTATTCCGGATCCGCCGGCGTTCCGTACGATCGCTGCCGATGATGATCGGTGTGCACGCCTTCGTACAGGAAGGACGGCAGCAGCAGCGGCACGCCGACGATCGCGTTCCACCCGGCGCGGAACGCGGGGACGTCGCGCAGCGTGAGATGCGTGATCTCGTGGATGAACAGCACGGCGCGGTACAGCGCAAATGCGGCTACGATCAGAAGCGCCGCGCGCGCGATCGGTCCCGGCGCGGCCGCGGCCGTCCCGAGCGCCGCCCAGCCGACGGCCGCCGACGCGAGGAGGTCCGCCCAGTAGACGCGCGGATCCGGGCGAAACCAGGCTGCGGGGATCGTGCGGATCGCCAGGTCGATGGGCCGCGGGCTGACCTCAACCGCCATGACTGAAATTGTCACTCATCGATTCGCGTCGGCGCAAGGCGCGGTCCGCATCGAGCCGGTCGTCGGCCGGCGGCGTCTGAGGCAGTTCGTCGAGCTGCCGTACGCCCGCTACGCGCAGGCGCCGCACTGGGTGCCGCCGCTGCGGCGCGACGAATACCGTCGGCTCTCGCCTGCACACAATCCGTTTTTCGACCACGGATCCCTCGAGATGTTCCTGGCCGTCGACGACCGCGGCGTCCGCGGGCGGATCGCGGCCATCGAGGATCGGCTCCACAACGAGACGCACCGCGAAAGGCTCGGGTTCTTCGGGTTCTTCGAGGCCGACGACGAGCAGACGGCGAGCGTGCTCCTGGCGGCGGTCGAGGCCTGGGCGCGGCGCCGCGGCTGCCGCGCGGTTCGCGGTCCGGTCAACCCGTCGCTCAACGAGAGCGCGGGGCTGCTCGTCGACGCCTTCGATGCGGATCCCTTCATGCTGATGCCGTACAACCCGCCCGAATACGCCGACTGGATCGCCGGCGCCGGCTACGTGAAGGTGAAGGACCTTCTCGCGTGGTCGATCGATCTGACCGCGCCCCTCGGCGAGCGCATCGTCCGCATCGCGGACCGCGTGCGGAAGCGGCACGACATCACGGTGCGTCCCGTGAACATGCGGGCCTTCAGGCAGGACCTCGACATCCTGAAGACCATCTATCGCGCGGCCTGGCAGGCCAACTGGGGGTTCGTGGCGCCGACCGATCGCGAGATCGACGCGCTCGCCCACGATCTCAAGCCGATCATCGACCCCGATCTCGTGCTGTTCGCGGAGGCCCACGGGCGGCCCGTGGCCTGCGCGGTCACCGTGCCGGATGCGAACCAGGTGTTGAAGCGCATGCGCGGCGATCTCCTGCCGGTTGGCATCTTCCATTTCCTGCGGCGCAAACGGATCATCACGCAGGCGCGGCTGCTGCTCCTCGGCGTGCTGCCCGAGCTGCGCCGCATCGGGCTGTATCCGCTGCTCATCGCCGAAAGCCACAGAAGGACCGTCGCCAACGGCTACGTGCGCGGCGAAATGGGCTGGACGCTCGAGGACAACGCGGTCATCAACACCGGCATCGAAGCGACGGGCAGCCACCGATCGAAAACCTACCGGCTGTATGAAAAGCCGATCGGTTAGCGTGACCGGGGCGACCGGCTTCGTCGGCGCACACCTCGTCGAGGCGTTCCGCGAACGGGGCTGGTCGGTTCGCGCGATCGTGCGGCCGGGCAGCCGCAAGCCGCTGCCGGACGGCGTCGAGCGGCGCGAAGCGGGGCTCGAGCCGACCGCGCTGGCGTCCGCGATCGCAGGTTGCGACGCGGTCGTCCACAGCGCGGCGATGATCCGGGCGCGCGACGAACGCGAGCTGATGCGCGTCAACGTCGAGGGGACGCGCGCAGCGGTCGACGCGGCGAACGCCGCAGGCGCGAGGCTGATCCTCATCTCCAGTCAGGCGGCGATCGGCGCCGGCACGCCGGCGGCCCCGGCGCGCGAAGACGATCCGCCGCGGCCCGTCAACGCCTACGGCCGCAGCAAGCTCGCGGCCGAAGACGTCGTCCGCGCGCGCGCCGCGACCGCGTGGACCATTCTGCGGCCTTCGTCCGTGTACGGACCGCGCGACCGCCAGTTTCTGCCGCTGTACCGGCTCGCCGCCCGCGGTCTCTTCCCGCTGGTCGCGCCGCCCGACATGGCGTTCACGCTCGTCCACGTCCGCGACGTCGCGCGGGCGGTCGTCATGGCGGCGGAGGATCCGCGCGCGGCCGGCGCCGCGATGTTCGTCGGGCACGGCGATCCGCAGACGGGCGAGGCGATCCTGCGGACGATCGCGCGCCTCGTCGGCACGACGTATCGGCCGCTGCGCGTGCCGTCGGTTCTCGTCCGCGCGCTCGGCGCGGTCGGCGAGGCGATGTGGAAGGTCGGGATGACGCCGCTCGTCGACGCGTCACGGGTCGCGGAGCTCCGCGCGCCAGGCTTCGTCGTCGACGTCACGCGCGCGCGGGAGACGATTCGCTTCGTCGCGGAGATCGATATCGAGCGCGGATTCGCAGAGACCCACGCGTGGTACCGCGCGCAGGGGTGGCTGTGACGTCGATCTGCAACGCTAGCGTGAGCTCGAACATGCCCGACGACCACGACCCCGAGGCAGTGGCGGCGCGGGTGATGCGTCACGCCGCCGCGTCGATGATCTCGAGCTCGCGGCCGACGCGCGCGAAGATGGCGAGCGCGCGGTCGATGTCGGCCGCGGTGTGGGCCGCCGAATAGCTCGTGCGCAGCAGGCACCCGTCGGCGCGGCACGCCGGCGGCAGCACGACGTTCGCGTACAGCCCGTTCTCGAGCAGCGTCCGCCAGAAATGGACCGTGCGCTCCGCGGCGCCGATCTCGACCGGCACGATCGGCGATTCGGTTGCGCCGATCCGATACCCGAGCCGCTGCAGGCCGGCGCGTACGCGCTTCACGTTCTCCCACAGCCGGTCGCGCAGCGTCGAGTCGCGCCTGACGATCGCGAGCGCCGCGCGCACGCCGGCGACGTTGGCCGGCGACCCCGACGCGGTGAACACGTACGGCCGCGCCGCCCAGTGCATCGCCTTCAGCTCCGGGTGGCTCGAGACGCAGTAGCCGCCGATGCTGCCGAGCGTCTTCGAGAACGTTCCCACGACGAAGTCGACGTCGGCGAGCACGCCCTGCGCCTCGGCGCAGCCGAGGCCGCGCGCGCCGTACGCGCCGAAGGAATGCGCTTCATCGACGACGAGCAGCGCGCCCGCGTCCTGGCACGCCGCGACGATGTCGGCGAGCGGCGCCACGTCGCCGCTGATCGAGTACAAGCCCTCGACGACGACCAGACAGCGCGCCGGATCCGGCTGCTGCGCGAGCTTACGGCGCAGGTCCGCGGCCGAGTTGTGGCGGAAGGCGAACATCCTCGCGCCGCTCAGCCGCGCGCCGTCGTAGATGCTCGCATGGCTCTCCATGTCCACAATCACCACGTCGTCCGGCGAGCAGAGGGCGGAGATCGTCGCGAGATTCGCCTGGTACCCGGTCGTGAACACGAGCGCGTGCGGCTTGCCGTAGAACTCCGCGAACTCGTGCTCGAGCGCGCGGTGGATGGCCAGCGTCCCGTTGGCCGCGCGCGAACCCGTCGTGCCCGATCCGAAGGCGTCGATCGCGGCGCGCGACGCCGCGAGCACTTCGGGGTGGAAGCTCAGGCCGAAGTAGTTGTTCGACCCGCACATCAGCGTCCGCCGGCCGTCGATGACGACGTCGCAGGGTCCCGCCACTTCGTCGATGACCGTGTCGAACGGCACGGGGCCCTCGCCGAAGGCGCGCACCTTGTCGTTGACCTGTGCCAGCTTGTCGAGAAGGCTCATCGCGCGCTCATTCGCTCAGCGTGCCCATCCGGAAGCGCTCGCGCGTCTCGGAGCGGCGCACCTTGCCGCTCGTCGTGCGCGGGATGGAACCGGGCGGCGTGACCACGACGCGGTCGAGCTCGAGGCCCGCCGTCTCCCGGACGCGCCGCCGCACCTGATCCTCGATGTCGTGAGAGGCCGCGCTCGCGCGCGCCTCGAGGACCGCCACGACCTCGTCGGCTTCGTCGAGATGATCGATCGCGAACACCACGATGCCCGACGTCCGCAGGCCGGGGAGCTCGGCGATCGCCGCCTCGAGGTCGGGCGGATGATACTTGCGACCCTGCCTGATGATGAGATCCTTGGTGCGCCCGCAGACGAACAGCTGGCCGTCGGCCAGATACCCGAGGTCGCCCGTCGCCAGCCAGCCGCCGCGCAGCGCCTCGGCCGTCGCCGACGGATTCTCGAAGTAGCCCTGCATCACCGACGGACCGCGGCACACGATCGCGCCGACGTGCCGATCCGGCAGCGAACGGCCGTCCTCGTCGACGATCCGCAGCTCGTGATGCGGGAACGGGCGGCCGCACGCCACGAGCCTGACGACGCGCCTCGACCCGTTCACGCTCGGCACCGCGATCGACTGGCGCACCAGCCGATCGGCATCCACCGTGTCGATCACCAGGCGCTGCGCGAAGCAGACGGCGAGCGCGTGCTCGGCGAGGCCGTAGCTCGGGACGAAGCTCGATCGATCGAAGCCGGCCGCGGCGAAATGCGACGCGAAGGCGCGAAGCGTATCGGCGCGAATCGGTTCGGCGCCGCACCCGGCGAGGCGCCAGCTCGCCAGATCGAACCCCTCGATCTGCGACGGCTTCACGCGCCGCACGCACAGCTCGTACGCGAAGTTCGGCGCGAACGAGACGGTGGCTTTGTAGCGCGAGATCGTCTCGAGCCACGACGAGGGGCGCTTCAGGAACAGCACCGGCGACATGATGATCGTGTCGAGCCGCGCATACATCGCCGCGAGCAGCATGCCGATCAGGCCCATGTCGTGGTAGAGCGGCAGCCAGCTGACGCCGATGTCGGTCGTTCGCGCGCCGAGTCCATGAGGTCCGACGATCCCGGCGACGTTGGCGTACAGGTTCGCATGCGTCAGCACGACGCCCTTCGGCGCCGCGGTCGATCCCGACGTGAACTGCAGCAGCGCGACGTCGTCCATCGACCGGCGGATTGGCTCGGCCAGCGGCGTCGCGTCCGACGACGCGTCGAGCGCCAGCACCGTCAGGCGATCCAGGCCGGTGAGATCGAGCAGCGGCGCGACGGCGCTGGACGTGACGACGGCTCTGGCGTGGCTGGCGTCGAGGATGTGCTGCGACTGCTTGGCGAAGGTCGCCACGTCGCCGGCCTGCGCGGGCGGACAGAGCGGCACCGGCACGAGGCCGGCCGCGCTGATCCCGAAGAACGCGCGGATGAAGCCGCTGATCTCGGGGATGACCAGCGCGACCCGGTCGCCCGGCTTCAGGCCGCGCGAGACGAGCGCGCCGGCAATCTGCAGGGCATCGTCGAGGAGCGCGGCGTAAGAAAGTGATAATGGCCGGCCGTCGTGCTCGATCGCTCTGATGCCGCGGTCCGAGCGCGCGGCGCGAATGAGCGCCTGCGCCACGGTGCCCGCGACGGTCACGACTGGTGCTCCTGCGCGCTGACCAGGCTTCGAACTTCGGCCACGACCTGCGCGAGCGTCTTGATGTGCGTCAGGTCATTCAGCGGGACGGCGATCGCAAAGTGATCTTCCAGCTCGCCGACCAATTCAAGAACTTGGAGCGAATCGAATCCCAGATCGGCCAGCAACTCGCTTTCGAGCTTGGGATCGATGGGCCGTCGGCTGATGCGCTTCAGGATGTCGATCGTGTCGCGCTCAAACCGGTCGGAGGGGTCGGACGGAGTCGCGGTTGGGACGGGCACGTCGTGCCCGGGTTCGACAGATTGGCTCAGGCCCCGAAATGTAACATGAACTGAGCCTTGAGCGCCACGTCGGAATGCGTGTTCCTGGATTCAGCGTGTAAGCGCCTGCAGTTACCGTCGTCGTAGATGCGAACGATGGCGTCGATCGCAGATCGTTCGCATAAGTTCGCATAAGATTGAACGGATGGATCAGCTCCCGGAACGCGTCACACAGACGGTGATACTGGCTGCGGGCCTCGGCGCGCGGCTCAACGGCGGCGCCGACGCCTCCACGCCCAAGCCCCTGCTGACGGTCGCGGGACTCCCGCTCGTCGCGCACGCGCTCGACCACGCGGCGGCGAGCGGCTGCGCCGAAGCGATCGTCGTCATCGGCCACGAGGGCGATCGCGTGCGCGCGGCCGTCGAAGGGATGCACACGCCGCTGGCCGTCCGCTTCGTCGTCAATCCCGATCCGCGCACGCCAAACGGCGAGTCGCTGCTCGTGGCTGAACCGTTCGTCGACGGCCGGTTCTTTCTGCAGATGGTCGATCACCTGTTCGCGGAACCGGTGCTTGGCCGGCTTGCCGGGCTGCCGCTGGCCAACGGCACCGCGGCGCGCGTGCTCGTCGACCGCGCGCCGGTCGATCTCGATCTCTCCGACGCGACCAAGGTCCGCGTCGACGGCGATCGCGTGATGGCCATCGGCAAGGCGGTCGATCCGTGGGACGCCATCGATGCCGGCTGTTTTCTGCTCACGCGCCGGATCTTCGAGGCGCTGCGCGCCGTGCGTCCGGACGAGCCGCGGACGGTGTCGTCGGCGATGCGGCGGCTCGTCGACGAGCGCGCGCTGGCGGCCGGCGAGATCGGACCCGTCCGCTGGGTCGACGTCGACACGCCCGCCGATCGCGCGAGCGCCGAGCGGCTCTTCTCGAAGAACGGAAACGGCCGTCACGCCTGACACGGTTCATCCCCATCACGCTCGAGACGGCGCCGAGCTGGCGCGCGGCGCGCTGGTCAACACGCTGGCGATGCTGGCGTCGAACTTCCGGGGCGTGTTCACGTTTCTCGTCGCGCGCCTGCTCGGCCGCGCCGCCCTCGGCACGTTCACGATCGCGTGGAACTTCACGGATCTTGCGAGCAAGCTCGCCGTCTTCGGCCTCGGCGACAGCGTCAGCGCTTTCATCGCGAGAGCCGACGCGTCGGGCGATCACGAGCGCAGCCGCGCCGTGTTCCGCGCCGGTGTCGCCCTCGCGCTGGGGATCGGCGCCCTGCTGGTGACGATCGGTCTCGTCGCGCTTCTCGTGCTCGGACCGCGCGTCGGCGAGCCGCCGGAAGTCGTCCGCGCGTCGACGATTCTGCTGTGCGCGCTGCCGGCGATGGCCGTCTACAAGGTGGCGACCGGCGCGTCGCGCGGGAAGCGCGTCATGCGGCACGACGTCTACTCGCGCGGCATGACCGAGCCGGCCGCGACGACCGCCGCGTTCCTGATCGCGCTCGCGCTCGGCGCTCGCGAGTCGGCGCCGGCCATCGCGGCGCTCGCCGGAACCGCGGCATCGGGAATCGTCGCGGCGCGGCTCGCGGCGGGCCTGTTCCGCGGCGCCGCGGAGGAGCCATCGACGGCGCGCCCGCGCTTCCGCTTGGGGGAGCTGCTGACGTTCTCCGCTCCGATTGCGGGCTACGACCTTCTCAACACGCTCGTGCTGAATCTGGACATCGTCATGCTCGGCTGGTTCGTGGACCGCGCGGCGGGCGTGACGCTGGCGTCGGTCGGCGTGTACGCCGCCGCGTCCGACGTCGCGAGCGGCATCCGCAAAGTGAGTCAGTCGTTCAACCCGATCTTCGTGCCGGTCGTCGCCGCGATGGCGGCCGGCGGAGAGCGCGCGCGGGCGGCGGCGACCTACGCGCGGCTTGCGCGCTGGATGCTTGCCGCGCTGCTGCCGCTCATCGCGGTGATGGTGCTGGCCGGCGGGGCCGTGTTGTCAATCTACGGGTCGTCGTTCCGCGCCGGCCATCTGTGGGTGGCGATCCTCGCGGTCGCCTGCGCGACCAACGCCTTCGTCAGCCTGGGCGAAGTCGTGCTGATGGTCGAGCGCCCCCGGCTCAACCTGCTCAACTCGGCAGCCGCCGCGATCGTCGCCATCGCTGCGAACCTCTGGCTGATCCCGCGCATCGGTCTCACGGGCGCCGCAATCGCGGTCCTGCTGCCGCACGTGCTGCAGGGGATCCTGCGCGCCGCCGAGTTGCGCTGGCTGTTCGGATGGCGGAGCCGGTGGCGCGAGCTGGCGCATCCGATCCTCGCCGCGTCGGTTGCCGCGGCGCCGGCAGTCGCCGTGCGTCTGCTGGTCGGCGGTCTCGGGGGTCAGCTCGCGGCAGCGCTGGCGTTCCTCGCGGCCTACGTCGCGGTCTGGTGGCGGCTGGGTCTCGATGCAGCCGATCGCGCGATTCTCAACGAGCTCACCGGCCGCCAGACGTTCTCGGCGGCCACGTAACTCTGCCGCTCGTTCACGCTCGTGTCACCGCGCGGGCATCCCGTCGACGTCTTCGGGCCGCGTCGGCGATCGGAACTCGACGTCAGTCGTCGATCCATCGTCGGCCCTGATCCGCACCGCACGTTCGGCCCCGTCCGCGTTCACATCGATGACGATGCTCACGGGACGTTCGATCTCGTGCGTCACGTGATCGCCCGCCTCCCGTCCGACGATGACGGCGACGCGATCGTTGGCAGGATCGTCCATCGAGACGCCTTGCAGCGGCATGTCCCGCGCCTCGGTGCGCGTCCTGCCGTCGGGATCGGTCACCGACACGCGCACGAGCCAGCCTTCGTGCTGCCGACTGAAGCTGTCGAGCTCGGTTCGCCAGCTGTCCCGAGGCAGATCGCGAGTACTCATGCTGTCCTCCTGCGCGCTACGCTGTCTGAGCGCGAGGCCCGAGGTACCGCTCGAACCAGTCGCCGGCGAGGTGCGCCACGGCTTCGAGCGTGCCCGGCTCCTCGAACAGATGCGTCGCGTGCGGTACGATTGCCAGCTCACCCGGGGCGCGCATCTGAGCCATCGCGATCCTGTTCAGCTCGATGACCGGCTCGTCCAGCTCGCCGACGATGAGCAGGGTCGGCGCGGCGACGCGAGGCAACGCGTCGCCCGCCAGGTCGGGGCGTCCACCGCGCGACACGACCGCTGCCACGACCGAGGGGCGCTCGGCGGCGGCGATGAGCGCCGCACCGCCGCCCGTGCTGGCGCCGAACAAGCCGATCGCGAGATGCGAGAGCTGCTCGTCGCGTCGTACCCAGTCGGCGATGCCCGCCACGCGCTGCGCGAGCAGACCGAGGTCGAATCGCAGCTGCGCGGTGTGCTGGTCGACGAGCTCCTCGCTGCGCGTCAGCAGATCGATCAGCAGCGTCGCGAGGCGGCGTCGATCGAGGACGTCGGCCACCTGCTGGTTGCGCGGGCTGAGCCGGCTGCTGCCGCTGCCGTGCGCGAAGATCACGATGCCGCGCGCTTCCCGCGGCACGGCCAGATCGCCGACCAGCCACGCGTCGCCGACGCTCACACGCGTCGGCCACGCCTCCCGCGTCGTCGTGAGCGCTCGCCGGTTAACCATGGCTACAACCCGCTTGGATAGGTTTCCGCGACCTCGCCGTGCTCCCACCCGACCGTGCGCTCGAGCGGCGCGACCGCCCGCGTCTCGTCGATGTGCAGTACGAAGTCGAACTGCTCCGGCAGGCGCGCGTAGAAGTAATGGCTTTGCCGTTCCGTCGCCGGCAGGTAGATCACGCCGATCGCGCGCTCGAGCCGCTGCGTGGCGAGCAGGCTGGCCAGCTCGAGATCGTCGCGCAAGGGGACGAGCAGACGGGGCACCCCAGCGTCGTGGAGCAGCCGCTCGTAACTGCCGGCGATCGACGGGCGCACGGTCTTGCGCTCGGCCGGCTCGTCCCAATTGGACGCGGCAGTCACCGTGCCCACGTGCGTCGTCTGGCCGATCAGGACCGCCTTCGCGCCGAAGCGCTCTCGAACGAGCTGGCCGACGTTCAGCTCGCCTCGCTCGCCCATCTCCGTCGCGCGCGCGTCGCCGAGATGAGAGTTGTGCGCCCAGAGGACGACGCGCGAGGCGCCGCCCGACGCATCGAGATGGCGGATGACTTCCTCGAGCGTGTCGACCATGTGGCGATCGCGCAGGTTCCACGATTCGTCGCGGCCGCGGAACATCGCCCGGTAGTACTGCTCCGCGTTCCTGACGACGCGCGCGTTCTGCTCGGCGTAGAACAGCTCGTCGGCGGTTGCGCGATCGGCCCGGGCCACGAGCTCGGCGCGCCGGCGCTGCAGCTCGACGAGCTGCATCACGGCGTCGTGCTCGCACGTCGCCGTCAGACCGAATGCTGCTGCGTAGCCGTACTCCTGCGGGTCGCCGCCGCCGACATGATCGAAGCAGGTATAGCGCTGCTTCGCGCGGCGGGCAGCGTCGGGGTCGACGCGCGCGAGGAAGACGAGCACCGCTTCCATCGAGGCGCGCAGACTGTAGAGATCGAGTCCATAAAAGCCGGCGCGGCGGTCCGGCGGCTGCGTGTCGTTGTGCGCGCGCAGCCACTCGACGAAGTCGAGCACGACCGTGTTGCGCCACATCCAGGTCGGAAAGCGCTCGAACCCGGCCAGCGCCGTGTCGGCGTCGGGATCGGTCGACGCGCCGCGGACGTAGCGGTTGACCCGGTACGCATCGGGCCAGTCGGCCTCGACCGCGACGGCGTTGAAGCCTTTTTCAGAGATGAGGCGTTTGGTAATTGCCGCACGCTCTTCGTAGAACTCGTGCGTACCGTGCGACCCTTCACCGATCAGGACCAGCCGGGCATCGCCGATCGCGTCGAGGAGCGCGTCGTAGTCGTGCGGCTTCGCGGTCAGTGTCTGCGCGCGCTCGGCCACCATGCGGTGCGGGCTGTCTCTTTCCTGCGAGCTCCGGGTCGCCTGCGGCGCACGGGCGCGCCCCAGCAGCGCGATCACTTCGTCGTCGGTCGTTTGATCGAACTGTTCGTACCACAAGCCGACGGCGCGGAAAGCCTGCGGCGCATGCGCGCACACGACCTCGTCCGCCACGCGGGCGAGGCGCGCGCAGGTTTCCGGCGCGCCGACCGGCGCCGCGACGACGATCCGCGCCGGCTCGAGCTGACGGAGCGCGGCGACGGCCGCTTCCATCGACGCGCCGGTCGCCAGGCCGTCGTCGATCACGACGACCGTGCAACCGCGCAGTGGAAGCAGCGGACGACCGCCGCGGTAGAGCCGGTCGCGCCGATCGAGCTCGAGGTGCTCGCGCGCGGCGGTCGCTTCGACGAGCGCACGCGGGATGCCGAGCTCGCTGATGAGATCCTCGCTCAGCACGCGGATGCCGGCCGCGGCGATGGCGCCCATCGCGAGCTCCGGATGACCCGGCACGCCGAGCTTGCGGACGAGGAACACGTCGAGCGGCGCGTTGAGCGCGTCGGCGACTTCGCGGGCGACGGGCACGCCGCCGCGCGGCAGGCCCAGCACGACGACATCGTGGCGGCCGGCATACGAGCCCAGCCGCGTGGCGAGATGGCGTCCGGCGTCGACGCGATCGCGGAAGCGCATCAGCAGGATCCGTTCGTTTTTGTGCAACCGCCGTGCCCGCTGGCCTAGAATGGCGCGCATCTCGGCCGTCCCCATCTGTTCGCGTCACGGAGGTGTGACATGAGACGCTCGCGGCACGTCATCGGCAAGGGGTCGATCGTCGCGTGTGTGTTGGCCATCGGCGTCGGCCAGATTGCGGCGCGCGCGCAGGAATCGCGCTCGACCACTCTGCTCACGACGGAGCACTACCTCGAGTGGGAGCGCGTCAACGACGCGCAAATCGCGCCGGACGGATCGCGAATCGTGTACACACGGCAGGCGGTGAACGCGCTCGAGGAGGTCGCCCGCCTGGCCACCGAGTGGTTCGCCCGTCACCTGCTTCGGCGGGGACGGGACGAGCACGCATAGGGGAATGCGATGACTTTTCGCGATCGCACCGAGGCCGGCCGCCGCCTCGCCCGACATCTGG
>Ga0114129_10003309_pt1 | contig 22631 bp, 14 predicted proteins | sample RhiMetdeltSRZDD1_FD_80071 | JGI IMG/M metagenome (GOLD analysis project Ga0114129, IMG submission 80071) | Populus rhizosphere microbial communities from Tennessee, USA - Rhizosphere MetaG P. deltoides SRZDD1 (version 2) (version 2) | ecosystem: Host-associated > Plants > Roots > Rhizosphere >... | reverse complement strand
TTGCTGGCGGCCCGTACACGATCAGTGCGACGTTGAGCCCGGCCGCGGCGCTGGGCAACTACGCGATCACGCACAACACGGCGACCTTCACGATCAACGCGAAGAGCGCGTCGGTCACGCCGACCGCGGGGAGCAAGACCTACGGCGCGGCGGATCCGACATTGACGGGCACGCTCAGCGGCTTCCTCGCCGCCGACGGGGTGACGGCGAGCTACAGCCGCGCGGCAGGTGAGACCGTCGCCGGTGGCCCGTACACGATTAGTGCGACGCTGAGTCCGGCGAGCGCGCTCGGGAACTACGCCATCACTTACAACACGGCGAACTTTACGATCGACAAGGCGGCGCTGACGGTGACTGCCGACAACCAGACAACCGTGTACGGCGCGGCGAACCCGATGTTGACGGTGAGCTACAGCGGATTCGCGAACGGCGAGACGGCCGCGAGCCTCACGACACCCGCGACGGCGACGACGACCGCAACGACTTCGAGCGGCGTCGGAGCGTATCCGATCACCGCGAGCGGCGCGGCGAGCGCGAACTACACGTTCACGTACATGCCCGGCACGCTGACGGTGACGAAGGCGGCACTGACGGTGACCGCCGACAACCAGACGAAGGTGTACGGCGCGACGAACCCGACGCTGACCGTGGGCTACGGCGGCTTCGTGAACGGCGACACGGCGTCGAGCCTGACGACGCAGCCGAGCGTGACGACGACGGCGACGACCGCGAGCACCGTCGGCACGTATCCGATTACTGCGAGCGGCGCAGTGAGCGCGAACTACACCTTCAGTTACGTGGGCGGCACGCTGACGGTGACGAAGGCCGCGTTGACGGTGACGGCGCAGGATCAATCGAAGGTGTATGGCGCCGCGAATCCGGCGCTGACGGTCAACTACGGCGGCTTCGTGAACGGCGACACGGCGTCGAGCCTGACGACACAGCCGAGCGTCACGACGACGGCGACGACCGCGAGCGGCGTCGGCACGTATCCGATCGCCGCAAGTGGTGCGGCGAGCGGGAACTACACCTTCAGCTACATGAATGGCACGCTGACCGTGACGCCTGCGGCGCTGACGATTACCGCGAACAACCAGACGAAGGTCACCGGCACGCCGAATCCGACGTTGACAGTGAGCTACAGCGGGTTCGTGAACGGCGACACGTCAGCGAGCCTGACGCCGGGTCCAACCGTCACCACCACGGCGACGACGTCGAGCCCGGCCGGGACATACCCGATCACGGCGAGCGGCGCGGCGGGCCCGAACTACACGATCGCGTACGTGAACGGCACGCTGACCGTCACGGCGGCCGGCGGCGGGCCAGTCGCCAACGACAACAGCTACTCGACGACCAAAGCGACGGCGCTCATCGTGGCCGCGCCGGGCGTGCTGGGCAACGACACGGGCACCGCGCTGACCGCCGTGCTCGTCACCGGGCCCAGCCACGGCACGCTGATCCTGAACGCGAACGGCAGTTTCCGATACACGCCGAGCTCGACGTACATCGGCACCGACACGTTCCGCTATCAGGCGAAGGACTCGTCGAACACGCTGTCGAACATCGCGACGGTGACGATCACGATCACGCAGTTCTCGGCGGCCATCATGGGCCCGACGACTTTCACGTCGGTGGACGCCGTGCCCAATCAGGATTCCGTGGCCGTCGTCGCGCGCGCCGAAGCGAGCGTGATCGTCAGCCGCAACGATCCGTTCCGTCGTCACCAATAACGCGACGACCGCTCGATCCTCGAGCGCCGAGATTACAGTTCTGCACACCTTTGCCCGCGACGCGACGCCCGTCCCGTCGACCGCGAACGCCACTGCGACCTTGGTCGGTCCCCGATGAGACCTTGGGTTCATTCTCAGAACTGAATCCACCCAATAAGCTGACATTCGTCCCAATCAAGGAGTTCAGTGAATGCGCCCCCAGTTGCGTTTCGCCGCAGTCGTCGCGACCGTGTTGTTGTTCGCGCCCGGTCGCTCGTTCGCGGGCGATCATCATTTCGTCCCCCATTCGATTTACGTCGCGAAGGCTGAGTTCTCTCCGTACACGGCTCCGGCCCGTCCGTGCGAGACGCGCTACTTCGATCGCAGTCTCAACGGCGGGAACCCGGCCTGCTACGCACCGGCCGCCATCCGCGCCGCGTACGGCGTGACGCCGATGATCAATGCGGGCATCACCGGGAAGGGCCGGACCATCGTCATTCTCGACGCGTACGGCAGCCCGACCGCGCTCGCGGATCTGCAGGCGTTCGACGCGGAGTTCGGTCTTCCCGATCCGCCGTCGTTCAAGGTCGTCACGATGCCCGGGACGCCGGCATTCGACGTGAACGACTCGAACCACATGATGTGGGCGCAGGAGACATCGCTCGATGTGCAGTGGGCGCACGCGATCGCGCCGGGCGCGAAAATCATTTTGGTTGCGGCCGCGAGCAACTCCGAGGACGACCTGCTCGCCGGATTGAACTACGCGATCGACAAGAAACTCGGCGACGTGATTTCGATCAGCTTCGGCGAATCGGAAGCGTTTCTCCGCGACGCCGACGGGCTGCGGGTCGTCCGCACGTGGGAGAAAGCGCTGAAGCGCGCGCGCGCGCAGAACATCACGGTGTTCGCGGCAACGGGCGATCAGGGCAGCACCAACATCGCCGACGACTTCGGTGACGTGCTTCCGTTCCAGAACGTCAGCTATCCGGCTTCGTCGCCGAACGTGACGGCCGTTGGCGGCACGAATCTCTTTTTCGGCGTGGAGGGTCAGGCCGATCCGAACGGGAAGTATCTCGGTGAGACCGCCTGGAACGACGCGCCGCAGGGGATCTCATTCGCGGGCGGCGGCGGCGTCAGCGCGCTCTTTGGCCGGCCAGGCTATCAGGCGACGCTGCCTGCGGCGACGCGGCGGCAATTGGCGATGCACCGCGGCATCCCTGACGTGGCGTACAACGCCGGCATCATCGGCGGCGTCCTCGTCTACTTCGGGTTCGTCCCCGATCCGGGCTTCGTCATCATGGGCGGCACGAGCGCGGGCGCGGCGCAGTGGGCGGGATTGATCGCCGATCTGAACCAGGCCGTCGGACGGTCGCTGGGATTCCTCAACAACCATCTGTACAACGTCGGCAGGCTCGGCATGAACGAGCGCGCGGAGCGCCGTTGGAGCGACCGAGGCAAGCTGTTCCACGACATCAAAGTCGGCGACAACGGTTTCTGCGGCACCGACGTGGACTGGAATTCGGTCTGCGTGCCCGGCTTCAGCGCTGCGAAAGGCTGGGACCTCGCGACGGGATGGGGCTCGCCGAATTTTGGTGTGCTGGCGGCGCTGTACGAGCACGTGCACGGTCATCACGACGACTGCGACGTCGAGGACTGACGTCGTTCATCGCGACGCGGTCCGAGTCAGGTGATCGGCGACGATAGGGCGCCGATCACCTCCGACTTCCCACTCCTGCCCCGACATCCGAGTTGCGGATAAGCAAGACCATTAATCCATATGAGGGCAGACTTTCGGCCGAAATCCCTCCGATCAAACGCCTTGCCACGGGTACTCGAATTGCTCAGTAAATCGATCGGAATAGCGTGTTTACTTCACAGTTTCGACGACCAATCGTGCGACAACCATGAAGCGACCCGATCTCATTGCTGCAGTTTTGCTGGCCGGCGCCGTTCTGATGGTGACGCCGACCGCGGCGCAACGAACCGCGCCGTCGTCGGGGCAGATAACCAACATCAACGGACGTCCGGCCGTGGCCGGCGAGGCCCTCGTCAGGTTCAGCCGCGCGCTCACGGCGGCGGAACGCGCCACACTCGAACAGTTCATCGACGCCGATCAGGATGTTCCGCTCGGCCGCTCCGGCGTCCGGCGCGTGCACTCGCGGCGCTACGACACGTCGACGCTCATCGCGCTCTCTCGAAATCACCCGGACGTGACGTTCGCAGAACCCAACTACATCGTCCAGGCGGACGCGGTGCCGAACGATTCGTTCTTCGGCGAGCTGTGGGGCCTGCGTAATATCGGGCAGGTCGTGGGCACCGCCGGCACGCCCGGCGCAGACATCGGCGCGACGTCGGCGTGGGACATGTCCACCGGGTCGCGTGCGATCGTCGTCGCCGTGATCGACACGGGGATCGACTACACGCATGCCGATTTGACCGCGAACGTCTGGTCGGCGCCGGGCGCGTTCAGCGTCACCATCGGCGGCCAGTCGATCACCTGCGCCGCGGGCACGCACGGGTTCAACGCGATCACGAAGAGCTGCGATCCGTACGACGATCACGGCCACGGCACGCACGTGTCCGGCACGATCGGCGCCTCCGGCAACACCGGCAGCGGCATCACAGGCGTGAACTGGACGACCAGCATCATCGCGTCGAAGTTCCTCGACGCCGGCGGCACCGGGACGACCGCGGACGCGATCACCGCCATCGAGTTCGTCATCCAGGCAGCGCAGGCGACGGGCGCGAACGTCCGCGTGCTCTCGAGCAGCTGGAGCAGCGGCGCGTTCTCGCAGGCGCTGCTCGACGAGATCAACCTCGCAAACGCGAGCAACATGCTGTTCGTGGCCTCCGCAGGGAACACCACGTCGAACAACGACACGGTCCCCCGATATCCGGCGAGTTACGGTACCGCGCCGTACAACGCGCCGAATATCGTCGCGGTGGCGTCGACCGACAACAACGACGCGCTCGCCGGCGATTCGAACTACGGGCCGTCTTCGGTGCACCTCGCGGCGCCGGGCGTCAACATCCTGTCGACGACTCCTGACGACGGCTTCCAGTACATGAGCGGCACGTCGATGGCTGTGCCGCACGTCTCCGGCGCGGCCGCGCTCGTGCTGTCGCGGTGCGCGCTCACCACGGCTGCGCTCAAGGACAACCTGCTCGCGCACGTCGATCCGATTCCACTGCTATCGGGGCGCGTGATCACCGGCGGGCGGCTCAACGTGAACAGCGCCGTTCGCGCGTGCAGCGGTCCGCCGCCGGACTTTGCGCTGTCGGCGTCACCGTCGACGCAAACGGCCGCTGCGGGCGGCGGTCAGGCCACTTACACCGTGACCGTGTCGCCGTCGGCCGGATTCGCGGGCGCCGTCGCCTTCAGCGCGAGCGGACTGCCGTCGGGCGCCACCGCAGCATTCAGTCCGCCGTCGGTGACGAGCTCCGGATCGTCGACGATGACGATCACGTCGAGCGCGTCGACGCCGGCCGGCAGCTTTCCGTTGACGATTGCGGGAACGAGCGGCGCTCTCCTTCACACGACTTCAGTGACGTTCGTACAAGCGGCCGCACACACGCCTGTGGTCGATCGCATCGTCACCTCCGACGGCAACGGGACGAGAACGACGCCGCCGTTCAGCACGTCGGTGGCGGAAGAAACGCTGATCGCACTCGTGGCGTCCGACGGACCGCAATCGGGCGGTCAGTCTCTGACGATCACAGGCGCGGGGTTGAACTGGAGCCTCGTGAGACGGATCAACACCGAACCCGGCACCTCAGAAATCTGGCAGGCGACGACGACGGTCGTTCTGTCGAACGTGACGGTGCGATCGACACAAAGCGTCGGCGGGTTCGATCAATCGCTGACGGTCGTGACGTTCTCCGGCGCGGCGGGCGCCGGCGCCAGCGCCGGAGCGAGCGCGGCGAGCGGGCGGCCGACTGTCTCGCTGACGACGACGCAGCCGCGATCGGTCGTGTACGCGGTCGGCAACGATTGGGATTCTGCGACGGCTCGCACGCCGAACGCCGATCAGTCGATCGTGCACGAGTGGGTCGACACCGGCGTCGGCGATACGTTCTGGACGCAGGCGGGAAGCGCACCAATCGCCGCCGCAGGAACGGTGGTGCTCGTCGGTGACGCGGCGCCGGACACCGATCGCTGGAACCTGGCAGCCGTCGAGGTTCTCTCGGCCGACGTCGCGGGTATTTCATCGACAACGGTCCCGAACGTGGTGAATCTCACGCAGGCGGCAGCGAGAACCGCGATCACGAATGCCGGGTTCACGGTGGGAACGATCACGATGCAATCGAGCAGCACGGTGCCGGCCGACACCGTCATCAGTCAGAATCCGACCGCGGGCACGCAGGCTCCGGCTGGTTCCGCGGTTGCACTCGTCATTTCGTCGGGTCCGCCGCCGCCGCCGCCGCCGCCGCCTCCTCCTCCTTCGGGCGATGTCTCGGTCGATCAGGTCGTCTCGGTCGACGGACGAGGAACGCTCATGACACCGTCGTTCAGCACGGCGGCCAGCGGAGAAATCCTCGTCGCGCTCGTCGCATCCGATGGCTCCGGCTCCGGCAGCCAAACGGTGACGGTTTCAGGCGCAGGCCTCACGTGGACGCTCGTGCGGCGCGCCAACACGCAGCCGGGCTCGTCCGAGATTTGGACGGCGACGGCGGCGGCGCCGCTCTCCAACGTCACGGTGACCAGTACTCAGGCGCAGAGCGGACGCGATCAGTCGCTGACGGTTGTCGCATTTCGCGGGGCGAGCGCGATCGGTGCATCGGCCGCGGGAAACAGTATGACGGGGGCTGCGTCGCTGACGGTGACGTCCACGCGAGCGCGCGCTGTCGTGTATGGCGTCGGAAACGACTGGGACAACTCGCTCGCCCGTACGTTGATCAATGGGCAGACGATGGTGCACCAGTGGGTGGACTCCGGGATCGGCGATACGTTCTGGACTCAGGCGACCGCGGGACCCGTGGCGAACGCCGGAACGAATGTGCAACTCGGCACGACGGCGCCTGCGCAGGACCGCTGGAATTTCGCGGTGGTGGAAATCGTCCCGTAGATCCGAGGCGCACCCGGTGTGGGGCAGAGCCCCACGTGATTACGACGCCTTGGGGTTTTCGGACGGGACGGGCGCTTCCGCCAGGTTGTGGTGCAGCGCGAAGAGCGCGAGCTCGAGCCGGTTGGACACGCCGAGCTTGTCGAAGATGTTCGTGAGGTGGTGCTTCACCGTCTTCTCGCTGATCGTGAACCGGTTGGCGATGTCGTTGTTCGAATAGCCGCCGAGAATCACGCCGATGATCTCCAGCTCGCGCGGCGTGAGTCCGAACTGCTTGCGCGTCGGCTTCGCGCAGGCGGACGACAGGTCGCGCAGCGTCGCCGACAAATCGCTGACGCGATTGCGCCCGACCCAATACTGGCCCGCCATGACCGCGCGGATGCTCTTGAACAACACGTCGCTGGCCGATTCCTTCAGCACCACGCCCTGCGCGCCGAGCTGAAGGCCCGCGACGATTTCGGACCGTTCGATTGACGCGGTCACCAGAATGATGCGCGCGCGCACTGCCTGGCTCCGCAGCTCGCGGAGCGCGACGAGGCCGGTCATGCGCGGCATCGAGAGATCGAGCAGCACGAGATCGGGCTCGAGCTTCGCGACGAGCGCCAGCGTGTCGGCGCCGTCGGCCGCCGCGCCCACCACCTGCAAATCGGGCTTGGCTTCGAGCAGCTTGATCAGCCCTTCTCGAAAAATCGGATGGTCGTCCGCGACCACAATACGAATCGGGGCATGGTGTCGTGCTGGCATGATGGGGACAACGTTATCGTTTCGCATGAGAGGTAAGGGGAACAGCGATTTCGAGGCGCGCGCCACGCCCTGGTTCAGAATCGACGGTCAGGGCTCCCCCAAGGAGCCTCACGCGCTCGTTGATGACCATCGGACCCTTTTGGGCGGCGTCGAGATCCGCTTGCGACAGCCGGCCCCTGAATGGAAATCCACACCCGTCGTCGTCGATCGAGAGACAGCAGTCGCCGTTCACCGCCGAGAGGCGCACCGACACGTTGTGCGCGCCGCTGTGCCGCCGCACGTTGACGAGCGCTTCCTGAAGAATCCGCGCCATCTCGCGGCACGCCGGCGGCGGCAGCGCGACGTGATCGAGCTGCGTGACGAAGCGGGCGGCGATTCCGGTTTCGCGCTGGAAGCGATGGACGAACTCGGCGAGCACGTCGACCAGCTGGTCGGGATCGAGCTCGAGCGGCCGCATCTGCTGCATCATGTCGCGGAGCCGATGGACTTCCTCGCGCAGCACGGCGTCCATGCGATCGAGCTCTTCGCCGAGCGCCGGCGATTCCTCGGCGAGTCGAATCTTGAGTGCCGCGATCTGCACGGCGACGCCGGCAACCGTTTGAATCACGCCGTCGTGCAATTCGCGCGCGATCCGCCCGCGCTCGACCGCGCCCGCGGCCTCCACGGCATCCGCGCGAACCTGTTTCTCGGTGCGCGCGAGATATCCGATGAGAATGCCGGCGAGCAGGAAATACGCGGCGCGGATGATCAGGCCGTCGGCCTGGCCTTGCACGGCCGCCTGCACCAGCACGATCGAGGCAGCGGCGCAGGCCGTAGTGAGCGCCTCGACGAATCCCCAGCGATATGCGGCGGCCAACAGCGTGAACAGAAACAGCAGGAAGAACGGACTGTTCGCGCCGGTCGTCGAGAATGTGACTGCGCCGGCCACCGCCACGTCGATCACGTGCAGCGCCAGTGCGCCCGACGGCCAGTGCGCCGGCGTGAGCGTCAGCGCGACGAGGATCGCCGATGCGAAGGCCACGTAGGCGACGAGCACTGAAGACGTGACGCGAATGGACGCGTCGGATTGCGTGGGAGTGAGTGCGATCGCCGCGAGCGCGCACGCTGCGGTGAAGACACGGCCGATCGCGACGGCGCGCTCCGTGCGCCGCTGCTGATCGATCGGTAGCGGCACCATGGCACCGCTGAAAGGAACGAACCGACGAACCGCCGTCATTTCACAAACGTTTTCCTCCACGAGTGCGCGCAGCAGGACCCGTGGGCGAGACAAAAGTTATCCTAAGGTTGAGTGATGGTGGATTATTGCCGCGCACGGCGGCGATCGCAATACCGATTGCTGTGATTTGCACACACTATTACACGATTTTTGGCGGGCACTTTCGGGCCATGCCGCGATACCAGCCGGTATAGGTGTGTATCTCGTTTACACCGTTGGCGTCAGTGTTGCTCCCACATCACGATTCACCGCGCTCGATTCGATCAACGACGCGAGCCGCTTCTGCAGATACCGTTGTTCTGCGGGATTTGATACAAGCGCGAGTGCCTCGCGATACGCGACGATCGCCTCCTGATCGCGTCCGAGTCGACGGAGCACGTCGGCTTTCGCGGCCGGCAACCAATGATAGCGGGCCAGCTCGCCGCGCGCCTCGATCTGCGCGATCCAATCGAGCGCCGATTGCAAATTTGTCGCGAGGCCGAGCGCGACCGCCGCGTTCAGTTCGACGATCGGGGTCGGCGTCCAGGCCAGCAGCGCTCGATAGAGCACCGCAATCTGCGGCCAGTCGGTCTCGGTCGCGTCCGCCGCCGCGCCGTGCAGCGCGGCGATCGCGGCCTGCGTTTGATACGGACCCGGCGCCGCGAGACCCAACGCCTCGTCGAGCACGCGCGTCCCCTCCTCGATCTGCGCGCGATCCCAGAGCGAGCGGTCCTGTTCGTCGAGCGGCACCAGCTCGCCGCCGGAGGTGAGCCGCGCCGCGCGGCGCGCGTCGGTCAAGAGCATCAGCGCCAGCAGTCCGCGCGCTTCCGCCGACGCGGGCAGCAGCTCCACCGCGAGCCGCGCGAGGCGGATCGCTTCCCGAACGAGATCGGGACGGACGAGCGACGGCGCGTCGGTCGACGCGTAGCCTTCATTGAAGATCACGTAGAGGACCGACAGCACCGCGTCGATCCGATCCGGCAGCTTCTCACGTGATGGCACGTCGAACGGGATGCGCGCCTCGCGTATTTTTTTCTTCGCGCGCACCAGACGCTGCGCGGTTGTCGCCTCGGGCTCGACGAACGCGCGAGCGATTTCGCGCGTCGTGAGCCCGCCGAGCGTGCGGAGCGCCAGCGTCCAGCGCGCGTCGGGCGCAAGCGCCGGATGGCAGCAGACGAAGAGGAGCCGCAGGCGGTCGTCTTCGATGCCGGACGGATCGTCGTCGGGCGGGTCGTACGGATTGTCGAGCCCTTCGGCTCCGATCAGGGCAGGTGCCTCGAGATCGTCGGGCAGATCGACGGTGCGATCGCGCCGCATCCGATCGATCGCAATCCGGCGCGCGACCGTGTTCAGCCACGCGCCGGGATGCTCCGGAACGCCGTCGCGTCGCCACGAGGCGAGCGCGCGTGCGTACGCCTCCTGCAGCGCGTCCTCCGCCCGATCGAAATCGCCAGTCAGGCGGATCAACCCGGCGAGCACGCGGCGCCCATCGTTGCGAACGACCTCCTCGACGATGCGCCCGAGCAGCATATTTACGTGGGGACTCCGCCCCACACCGGGTGCGCCTAGTTCAAGGGTCTGACTTCGACCGTCCCGTCGACCATGCCCGGCATCTTTTCCGCCCAGTCGATCGCCTGCTCGAGGTTGTCGACCTCGATGATGTAGTAGCCGCCGAGCTGTTCCTTCGTTTCGGCAAACGGTCCGTCCACGGTCTTCGGACGGCCGTCCTTGAATCGCACGCTCGTGGCCGTCGACACCGGCTTCAGCTCGGACCCGCCTCGCATCACCGCCGCTTTCGTCATCGCCTCGCCGTACGCGCGGTGTCCGGCGTACACCTTCTGCATCTCTTCGCTGCTCATCGACGTCCAGACCCGCTCGTCCCCGTAGATCAACAGGATGTACTTCATCTTCGGTTCTCCTCCGTCCCATTGACGCGGCGGAGTCCGAAAATCGACAAGCGGATTACTTCCAGGGCGCCTTGACGTCGTACTGCTTCTTCACCATGTCGGTACCGGTCACCTGCACGCCCCGCGGCCTCACCATCCGCAGACTCAGCGTCGTGCCGTCGCGGCTCGAGAAACTACTGAGCTGGATGTCCTTCTTCGCGCCCGACTCGAGCCGCGAAAAGATGTACGTGTACGGCGCGCCTGGAGTTAGAACGGTGACTCTGAGGTCGAGCAGCGCGATGCCCGCCTTGTTCTCGACCGTGACGAACAACTGACTCGTTTCGATGCCGATGGGAGCATCGGCTGCCTGGACCAGCTCGTTGTCATGCGAGCAGGCCCCTGTCGCCGCGATCACGCCGAACGCCAACACGCTCGCGAGACACGCCTGGATCGGTCGCATAGCGAGGCCTCCCTGCAGGACGTTCCTGCCATGATCGGATTTGGGGCGGACTCTACCTCCGCCGTCCGGACGCGTCAAGGATTGTCGGCGCCGCGTGAAATAATCCGGCGAATGGAGCGTGCGATGAGCCGAACGCTGTCGATCCTGGGCATGACGATGATGATCTTCCAGGCCGGCCTGCGGCTGGCCGGTGGACAAGTCATCACCGGAACCGTTGAAGGGCGCGTCAAAGACGCGCAGGGCGGCATGCTGCCGGGCGCGACCATCACGGCGACCAACACCGCGACCGCCGCGTCCTTCGCCGCCGCCACGACGAGCGAAGGGTTGTACCGGATTCCGTTTCTGCCGTCGGGTACGTACGACATCCGCGCCGACCTGAGCGGCTTCCGCACCGAAACGAAGACCGGCGTCGCCGTGCGCGTGAACGACAGCGTCGTCGTCGATTTCGAGCTGACGATCGCGCCGGTCTCGGAAACGATCACGGTCGAGGCGACACCCTCGTCGCTGCAGCTCACGCGATCGGAGTTGAAGCGCACCTACGACGAAGCGACGTTGAAGGAAGTGCCGATCGGCACCGCTGACGCCGTGGGACGCAACGTCTACGGCGTCGCGACGAAAGCGCCCGGCGTCACGACTCCAGGCGGCCGGTTCGGACGCGCGTTCCTCGGATCGGGCGGCGGCAACGTCGTCGCGAACGGCACGACGGCGCGCTCGACCAACTACGAGCTCGACGGCATTTCGAACATCGATCCCGAAGACAACGACTACCGCACGCCGGTGAGCGTCGAGGCGGTTCGCGACTTCGAAGTGCTGACCGCGAACTACAACGCCGAGTTCGGCCGCGCCGGCGGCGCACAGGTGCGCGCGATCAGCAAATCGGGATCGAATCTGTTCCACGGATCGGCGTTCGAATATTTCTACGACAACCAGCGGTTCCAGTCCGAGGCGACCGACGTGCAGGCGAAGCGATGCACGGCGGACCAACTCGGCGGCCTCGCGGCGGCGCCGGCCGGCGGCTGCTTCGCCGACTTCCGGACGAATCTGTATGGCGCGACCGCGGGCGGTCCGGCGATTCACGATCGACTCTTTTACTTTGCGATGTTCGAGAACAACGTCCGGCGCGGCACGAACTCCTCGACCGGCACGGTGCCGCTGGCCACCGAGCGCACGGTGAACACGGGATCGGCGCGCGGCGATCAAATCATCGGCGAATGGCTCGCGCTGTACCCGATGCCGAACCGCCCGGAGATCAACACGCGGCGTTATCAAGCGAACGTGCCGTTCGCGTACGACACGCCGAACGTGTTCGGGCGGTTCGACTACAACCGCCGCGCGGACACGCGGCTGATGGGCCGCTACGACTTCCGCAACCAGGACTACAAAATCACGCGCATCTTTCGCGGCAACGGCGGCAACATCGTCGATCGCGCGCACACCGGCGGCGCGTCGCTCACGCGTGTGTTCTCACCGACCACGCTCGGCGAGTTCCGGTTCGGGTATGGCTACCGCCGCGTCGAGCTGCCGACGGAGAAAGGCTTCGAGGATTTTCCGACCATCACCGTAGCCGGCTTCGGCACGCTGGGCGCGCAGTCGGTGCAGTACCCGATTTCGCGTCAGCTCTATGACGTGCAGGGCGCGGGATCGATCGCCCACAGCCGCGGTCGCCACGCGTTCAAGGCGGGCTACGACGTGCACCGCACGTTCAACGACGGCGTCCAGAGCGACAACGTCCGCCGCACGATCTCGTTCGGCGTCGGCTACGGTCGAAGCGGCATCGAGAACTTCCTCGCCGGCACGCCCACCTCGTACACGGTCACCATCGGCGATCCGCAGCGCAACTTCCGCGTGTGGGACTTCGCGCTCTTCGCGCAGGACGACGTCCGCCTGCGGAGCAACCTCACGCTGAACCTCGGCCTCCGGCTGGAGTCGCTGACCGAATGGAAGGAAAAGAACGGCCTCACGAACTTCGGGTACGGGAACGATCTCCTCAACCCGGCGCCGCGCGTCGGCGCGGCGTGGGACGTGGCGGGCGACGGCATGTGGGTCGTGCGCGGCGCGTACGGCTTGTCGTTCGATCGCGTGAATTTCTTCTTCCTGCGATCGCTGCAGTTCCAGGAGCCGCAGATCCGGACGATCACGCTGCTGCCGACCACCGATCCGCTTCGTGTCGAGTCGCTGGGCCCGAATGTCGGGCAGGTGCAGTCGGGACCGATCGCGAAGAACGAAGTGGATCCCGATTTTCATCTCGGGCGCGTGCACACGTGGAACGCGACGGTCGAGCGGCGGATCGGACGCGCATCGACCGTGCGCGCCTCGTATGTCGGCACCGCGTCGCGCGACGTCCCGGCCATGCTCGTCCTGAACCGCGCGGTTCCAACGGCCGACGCGACGTTCGCGAACCGTCAGGCGCGGCGGCCGAATCCCGCGTACAGCAATATCAGCCGGCTCGCGAACGCGTCCGAAGGCAATTACAAGGGGCTGCAAACGAGCGTCGAGCGGCGATTCGCCGCCGGGCTGCAGTTTCAAGTGTCGTACACGCTGTCGAAGTCGCTCGACATGGCGTCGGATCCCGGCTTCGGCAGCGGCGACAACTACATCTCGATGAACGAAGCGGCGGATCGGACGTTCGTCAGCGATCGCGAGCGCGGGATGGCGCTGCGGAAGGCGGACTTGTATGGACCATCGCGCTTCGACATGCGGCAGGTGGCGAGCGTCAACGGATCGTACGAGCTGCCGTGGAAGCGGCGCGGCGGCATCGGCGGCGCGATCATCAGCGACTGGTCGGTCTCGGGATCGGCGCAGTATCGCGACGGCGTGCCGTTCACGATCCTCTGCAGCGCGAACGGCGGCGACTGCAATCTCGACGGCTCCGGTCAGGATCGCGCGAACACGATCGATGCGAGCGTCCTCGGCACGCAGATCGACGGCTATCCGAGCACGCCCGCCGACACCGCGCGCATCTACATCCCCATCACGGCGTTCGATCAGACAACGTGCCGCCAGCCCGGCGCCACCGGCCACTGCGTCGACATCGGCGGCGGCAGCACGCAGCCGCGCAACACGTTCCGCTACGACGACTCGTTCTCCGTCGACTTCGCGCTCGTCCGATCGATTCCGACCGTCGGCACACAGCGCGCGCAGGTGCGGCTCGAGGTGTTCAATCTGTTCAACACGCACTACGCCGGCACGCCGACCGTCTCATTCGCGCTGCCCGACAACTTCGGCCGCGTGTTCGGCACCAACGGCAACCGGAGTTGGCAGATCGGCGTGCGTTACGACTGGTGACTCGAAAACGATCGACGGCGCGAGAGCTGCAGGTCCTGAAGGCGATTGCCGAAGCGCTGAACGGCGCGGCGAACGTCGACGAGGCGCTGCAGGCAACGCTCGAGCAGGTGGCGGCGCTGCTCGGTCTGGACGCGGGATGGATCTGGCTCGCGGACCCGCGGACCGGACGCTTTTACGGCGCCGTCGCGCAGCGGCTTCCGCCGTTTCTGCGTGAGCCGGTCCGGATGAGCGGGCAGACCTGCTGGTGCCTGAGCGCCTTTCGCGCCGGCGATCTCGCGGCCGGCAACATCGACGTGATGGAGTGCAGCCGTCTGCGCGCCGCGGCCGGCGATCGCGCAGGGACGCACGGCCTCCGCTACCACGCCAGCATCCCGCTGTACTTCGGCGATCGGCCGCTCGGCATCATGAACGTCGCCGCGCCGGCGTGGCGCAAGCTGACTCGACGCGAGCTCGATCTGTTGTCGACCATCGCGTCGCAGGTGGGCGTCGCGATCGAGCGCGCGCGGCTCGCGAGCGAGAGCGTCCACGCGGCGCGGACCGAGGAGCGCACCCGTCTCGCCAGACAGATTCACGACACGCTCGCGCAGCGGCTGACGGCGATCGGTCTTCACCTCGAAGCGGCGATCGATGCGACCCCGAACCGCGCGCCGGCGCGCGCCGAGCTGCAGCGCGCCCTCGAGCTGTCGCGGTCGGGGCTCGACGAGGCGCGCGGCTCGATGCGTCAGCTTCGGACGTCGGTCGGCCGCCCGCTGCCGGATGCGCTCGACTCGCTCGCCCACACGTTCACGGCGGAGAGCGGCATCCGCGTGCATCTCCGATCGTCTGGCCATCCGGCGCTCGGCGCGGCGGAAGAAGACGACGTGTTCCGCATCGCGGACGAAGCGCTCACCAACGTCAGGAAGCACGCGCACGCGACCGACGTCGATCTGTCGCTCGTCGCCGACGAGCGCGGCCTCCGGTTGGAGATCGCCGACAACGGACGCGGCTTCAATCGCCGCGCGCGATCGGCGGGCTTCGGCCTGATCGGCATGCGCGAGCGCGCCGGCGCCCTCGGTGGTCGCTTGCAAATCGTCTCGCGGCCGCATCGAGGCACGCGCGTGATCTTGACCGTCGCGCGCTCCGGCAAGCCGTCATGATCCGCGTTCTGATCGTCGACGATCATCCGGTCGTCCACGACGGCGTCGCGGCGGTGCTCAATCGGACGTCCGACATCCGGCTCGTCGGGGCCGTCGAGACCGTGGAGGAAGCCGTCGCATGGTTGGCGCGCGCGAAGCCGCCTTCGCGCGCAGAGCGCGCTTCGGCAAGCCTCGCCGAAGCCTCCGGCGGAGGCGGGCCCGACGTCGTGCTGCTCGACATCAGGCTGCGCGGCGCAGACGGCCTCTCCGCCATCGGCACGCTCGTCGCCGCGCGGCCGGCGCTTCGCGTGATCATGTTCTCCGCCTACGACGTCGACGAATACGTCTTCGGCGCGATCCGCGCCGGCGCGCGCGGGTATCTGTTGAAAGGCGCAGCCGGCGCCGAGCTCGTGGCCGCCATTCGAAAGGTCCACGCCGGCGAGTCGTATCTGTCGCCGAGCCTGAGCGCGAAGCTCGTCGATCAGATGCAGGCGCGCTCGCACGGATCGCGCCTGCTGACGCCTCGCGAGCTGATGGTTCTCCGTCTGATGGCGGCCGGTCAGTCGAATCGGGAGATTGCCGGCTCGCTCGCCATCACGGAGCGCACCGTCAAGTTCCACGTGACTGCGATCCTGAACAAGATCGGCGCTGATAACCGGACGCAGGCGGTGGCATTGGCCGGACGTCGCGGAATACTGCCGACCGAAGAGTAGCTGTCAACTAACTGTCGAGACACGAAGAAACGCAACCACGAAGACGCGAAGACGCGAAGAACCTTTTCGTACCAAGAGGTCTTTCGCACCAGACGTTTTCTTCGTGGCTTCGTGCCTTCGTGGCCCGCTTTTTCTTCGTGTCTCGACACTCACCTGTCCGATCGGACAGGTGAGCTCCTGCACCCCCGCACGGCGCGCTGCATCCGCTGCTCGCGCGACACTCTTCGCATGACAACTCCACCTCGTGTCGCACTCATCACCGGCGCCAGCCGCGGGCTCGGCGCGGTCATTGCGCGCGTGCTGGCGGAGCGAGGCTACGACCTCGTTCTCAACGCGCGCGACGCCGGTCCGCTCGACGAAGCGGCGGCAGCGCTGCGCGCACCTGGCCGCAACGTCGTTGCCGTCGCCGGCGACATCACCGACGCCACAGTACGCGCGCGGCTCGTTGGCGGCGCGCGCGAGCTCGGCGGACTCGATCGGCTCGTCAACAATGCCTCCGAGCTCGGCGTCATCGGTCCGCTTGCCAGTCTCGACATCGCGCGCTTCGCGCGCGTGATGCAGGTGAACGCCGGCGCACCGCTGGTGCTGATTCAGCTCGCGATTCCGTTGTTGGCTGCGCGCCGCGGACTCGTCGTGAACATCACGAGCGACGCGGCGCAGGGCGCGTATGCCGGCTGGGGCGCGTACGGCGCGAGCAAGGCGGCGCTGGAGCTCCTGACGCGCACGCTCGCCGCCGAGCTCCGTGGCCTGGATCGCGGCGGCGTGTCGGCGGTGATCGTCGACCCGGGCGACATGCGCACGCGCATGCATCAGGACGCGTTTCCGGGCGAAGACATCGCCGATCGCCCGCTTCCCGACGTCACCGTGCCGTTCTGGAACTGGCTGTTCGATCAGAACCCGCGTGACGTCAGCGGCGAGCGATTCGCGGCGCAGCTGGAGGACCCTCGATGGCAAGTGCAGTCCGACCCCTTACAAATGGAGCGCGAGGCTTCAGCCGAGCGTTGATCCCTGATTTCGAGCTGGCGCCGGCGCTCGAAGCGTCGGAGCCGCCCGAAGCGCGCGGTCTCGCGCGCGACGAAGTCCGTCTGCTCGTGTCCGACATCGAGCGCGACGAGATCGCGCACGCGCGCTTCCGCGATCTCCCGCGGTGGCTGTCGCCAGGCGACCTCCTCGTCGTCAACACGAGCGGCACGCTGAGCGCGGCGCTCGCGGTGACGAATCAACGCGGCGAGCCGTTCGAGCTCCATCTCTCGACGCAGTTGCCCGGCGGGTTCTGGTCGGTCGAGCTCCGCGTCCCGGGTCCGATTGCGTCGCTTCCGTACCGCGAAGCCAACGCGGGCATGACGCTCACATTGCCCGGCGGCGCGCGCGCGACGCTCCTCGCGCCGTATCCGCTGACGTCGCTGGACGCGACATCTCGCCTGTGGATCGCGGCGCTCGAGCTGCCGGATCGCGTCGCGCCATACCTCGATCGCCACGGCTTTCCGATTCGATACGGCTACGTCACGCAGCCGTGGCCGAGCGAGGTGTACCAAACGATCTTCGTCACCGAACCGGGCAGCGCGGAAATGCCGTCGGCCGGCCGGCCGTTCACTCACGAGCTCGTGACGCGACTCGTCTCGCGCGGCGTGGCGATCGCGCCGCTATTGCTGCACACCGGCGTCGCGAGCCTGGAGGATCACGAACCTCCCTACGAAGAGTTCTACCGTGTGCCGCGCGAGACCGCGGAGCGCGTGAACGCCGCACGCCGCGGCGGTCACCGCATCGTCGCCGTCGGCACGACGGTGGTGCGCGCGCTCGAGACCGTCACCGACGAGCGCGGCGTCACGTCGCCGGGCGAAGGATGGACGAGCCTCGTCATCACACCGGGGCGCTCGCTGCGATCGGTGAGCTCGCTCATCACCGGCCTGCACGAGCCGCGCGCCACGCACCTCGCGATGCTCGAGCGCGTCGCCGACGTCGCGAAAATCACGGCCAGCGTCTGCGGCGTGTGCCATCTCGAGCGCGCGTACGCCGAGGCGAGGCGCGAAGGGTACCTGTGGCACGAGTTCGGCGATTCACATTTGATCCTCGGCGCAAAGTGATACCCTCTCGGCGATGGAGCGTTGTCGCGCACTGACGGTGCTCGCGGTCGGGCTCTGGCTGACCGCGGCTGTCGCGGCCCAGCAGTCTGCGCCGCGCCGCGCGACGCCGCGCGCCCCTGCGATCAAGCCAGTGGCGACCGTTCAGGATTTGATGCTCGCGCTGGTCGATCCGAACGCCGACGCGATCTTCGGCGCCGTCGCGACGACGATTTCGATTCGGGGCACCGAAACCAAGGCGCCGAAGAACGACAACGAGTGGGCGGTCGTTCGCAACCACGCGCTGACGCTCGTCGAAACGGGCAACCTGCTGAAGATCGGCGGTCGCCGTATCGCGAGCCCGGCGAGCATCGCGGCGGCGGCGCTCCTGAGTGACGAATCGGCGTCGGTCGCCGACAAAGCCGCGGCGATCGAGCTGACGCCCGAGGAGATCGAACGTCGCGTCGCCGCGAACCCGGCCGCGTGGGTCCGGCAGGCGCAGGAGTTGATCGACGCCGGGATGGAGGCGCTCAACGCCGCCGACGCGAAGGATGCGGAGGCGCTGCTCGCCGCAGGCGACACGATCGACGGCGCCTGCGAGCACTGCCATCTGCGTTACTGGTATCCGAAAAAGAAGTAGCGCAGCCCTTTAGGGCTGCCGGGGCGGCGGCGCCTGGGCAGGCCTGAAGGCCTGCGCTACGAGACGCCGGGACAAATGAAAACCTCTTTCCTCCTGTCGATTGCTGTCGCGTCAACACTCGCGATGGCGCAGAGTGCGCCGACGGGTACGGTGAAAGGGCGCGTGCGTCTGAGTGGCGCGCCGCCGGGCAATCCAATCATCCGGATGGGCGTCGATCCGCGCTGCGCCGAACTGAATCGCGGCAAGCGCGTCGTTCAGGAGACAGTCCTCACGACCGAGGACGGTGGGCTCGCGAACGTCTTCGTCCACCTCGTCGGATCGTTCCCGCCAAGTCCGCCGCCGCCGGGAGTCGTCTCGATCGATCAGCGCAGCTGCGTCTACGCACCGCGGGTCGTCGGCGCGCGCGTCGGTCAGACGGTGGAGGTTCGCAACAGCGATCGGACGCTGCACGACGTGCACAGCGTCTCGACGAAAGGCAACGACTTCAACGTCGGCCAGCCGATCACCGGCATGGTCTACCGGACGCAGTTCAAGAATCCCGAGGTGATGCTGCACATCAAGTGCGACGTCCATCGTTGGATGAATACCTACATCGGCGTGGTCGATCATCCGTACTTCGCCGTCAGCGGCGGCGACGGGACGTTCGCGATCGCCGGCGTGCCGCCAGGCGTCTACACCATTCAGGCGTGGCACGAACAATACGGTCCGCTCACGCAGAGCATCATCGTGAACGCCGGCGACAATCCGATCGCCGACTTCACGTACACCGGCGCAGAGAAACCGGGACGTTGACACTCCCTGGGGCGGGACCTAGAATCGCCTCCGCTTTTCGATTCATTTACGCCACACGTTGACGATTCTTCGGCTGCCGATCCGAGGCTTCGATTGGGGGTCCGCATGAGTCCGAGCATGGTCAGGCGACTGATCGGAGTGTTGGCGATTCTCGCGCTTCCCTCCATCGGCTTCGCGCAGGAGGCCGTCTTCAGCGGCACGATCACCGATTCAACCGGCGCGATGCTGCCGGGCGTCACGATTCGAGCGGTGCATGACGCGACAGGCAACAGTTTCGAGTCGACCAGCGATCAGCGCGGAAGCTATCGCATCCCGGTGCGCATCGGCGTCTACACGATCACCGCGGAGCTCTCGGGCTTCACCACGGTCTCGCGCACCAACCTGGAACTGCTCGTCGGCCAGACGGCGGTGATCAATCTCCAGTTGGCGCCCGCCTCCGTTCAAGAGTCAGTCGTCGTCACCGCGAGCTCGCCACTCATCGAGACGGCGACGTCGAGCCTTGGCGGCAACATCGATCAGCGTCAGGTGCAGGAGCTGCCGTCACAGGGGCGCAACTTCCTGTCGCTCGCGCTGCTGGCGCCGGGAAACCGGACCAACGCGCAGGGTGCGCTGCCGGTGCAGGATCGCGTCGACGTCCGCGAATTCCAGTTGAACGTCGACGGCCAGCAGGTGACGTCCAATATCGGCACCGGCAATCAGGCGCGATACAGCAACGATTCGATCGCGGAATTCCAATTCATCTCGAACCGGTTCGACGCGACGCAGGGACGATCGACCGGCGTCCAGGTGAACGTCGTCACCAAATCGGGGACGAACGCGCTCGCCGGATCGCTGGTCGGCAACTTCCGCAACAGCGACTGGAACGCCGCCGATCCCGTGCTGAAGAAAGTGCTGCCGTACAAGAATCAGCAGATCAGCGGGACGGCCGGCGGACCGATCGTCAAGAACAAACTGCACTTCTTCGGCAACTACGAGTACGAGCGGCAGCCGCTGACGTCGATCTGGACGACGCCGTACCCGCGATTCAACGTCGAGTTGAACGGCATCAGAAACGTGAAGCTGGGCGGCGTCCGGCTCGATCAGCAGCTCTCGTCGAAGATGCGGCTCATGGGGAAGGTTTCGCATTCCGGATTGTTCGAGCCATTCGGCGCCGGCACCGGGAACCATCCGTCGGCGACCAACAGCAACAAGGAGCACAACACCGACGTCATCGCGCAGTTCACGCACGTCATCAGCAGTCACGCGGTGAACGAGGCCCGGTTCGGATACGCGTCCTACGGCCTCGATCAGCAGAGCCTCACGTCGTGGTCGAAGCACTGGCAGGCAGCCAACGGCATCACGACCGACGGGCCGTCGATTACGTTCCGCGGCTTCTCGTTCAACCGCAACAACAACCTGCCGCGCTACCGCAATCAGAACGTCTACTCGTTTCACGACGACTTCACGCTGTCGTACGACGCGGCGGGGCGCCACGATCTGAGGACCGGCGGAGAGTATCTGCACCTCCTCGACAGCACGCGCAACTGCAACCGGTGCGGCGGCGTCATCACCGCGAACAGCGGGGCGGTGCCGGCGAACATCGAGGACCTGTTCCCCGATGCGTTCAACGCCGACACCTGGAACCTCGCGGCGATCTCGCCGATCACGACGCGCTACACCGTCGGCGTGTCCGACTCGACCAACTTCCTGACGCCGATTCACATGTGGAAGTACGGCGCATGGGCGCAGGACGATTGGCGGATCTCGTCGCACCTCACGCTGAACCTCGGCGTGCGGTACGACCTGATTTGGAATGCGTTCGCGCAGGACGTCACGTTCGATCCGTTCGAGAAGGCCGGGCGCCCGCAGGACGCGAACAACATTCAGCCGCGCGTCGGCTTCGCCTACCAGATCGACGAACGGACCGTGGTGCGCGGCGGCGGCGGGCTGTACTACAACGACATCCTGAACACGAACGTGCTCTGGCCGATGAGCCCCTTGACGATCGCGGTCATTGCCGTCGACAACATCGATCGCCGCGCCGATTTCGCCGCCAACCCGTTCAATGGTCCGCTGCCGACGTACGATCAGGCGCTGCAGCGCTTCTGCTACGTCAACAACGTACCGGGATGTCTGCTGCGCGATCTTCAGGAACAGGCGCCGCCGCCGGCGTACGCGAATGTCCCCTACAGTTGGCAGAGCTCGATCGGCATCGCGCGGCAGTTCGCCGACGACATGGCGATCGACGTCGACTACGTGAACACGAAGAGCCGCCACGAGAAATCGATCCAGGACAACGTCAACGTCACGTTCAACCCGGCGACCGGCATTCCGTATCCGTACTCGGACGTCGCGCACCGCGCGTTTCCGATGTACGGCGTCATCGGGATGTTCCCGATGACGGGCCGATCCGACTACCACGGACTTCAGACGCACCTCACGAAACGGATGAACCATCGGTGGCAGGCATCGCTCACCTACACGCTGTCGGGACTGTGGGATCAGGATCCGCGGCCGATCAGCGGACTCGCTGAAGTGCCGTTCGCGGTCGCGAACGACCTGGGCGGCGAGCGTTCGTTCGCCGAAACGGATCAGCGGCACCGGCTCGTGTTCAACGGCATCTGGCAGATCGGGTACGGGCTCCAGTTGAGCGGCATCTACTTCTACGGTTCGGGCCAGCGGACGCAGGCGGTCTGCGGCTGCGACGCGCGCGGGCTCCAGATCACCAGCGTCGATCGGTTGCGGAGAGGATCGCTGGTCGGCGCCGACGGGACGATCATCCCGCGCGAGGCGTTCGTGTTCGCGCCGCTGCACCGCGTCGACATCCGGCTGCAGGAACGCGTGCCGATCCACGGCCAGTCGACGATCGGCGGGTACGTCGAAGTGTTCAACGTCTTCAACCGCGCCAACTACGGCGCGTACGAAGTCAGGGAGACCAGCCAGCAGTACGGTCAGCCGCTGGCGAGTACGAACCTCTCGTACGCGCCGCG
>Ga0114129_10003308_pt1 | contig 22632 bp, 18 predicted proteins | sample RhiMetdeltSRZDD1_FD_80071 | JGI IMG/M metagenome (GOLD analysis project Ga0114129, IMG submission 80071) | Populus rhizosphere microbial communities from Tennessee, USA - Rhizosphere MetaG P. deltoides SRZDD1 (version 2) (version 2) | ecosystem: Host-associated > Plants > Roots > Rhizosphere >... | reverse complement strand
TGTCGTAGCCGTAGCTGCCTCCGAAATAGCTGCGCTCCCCAGTCCACGCGGCGCCGACTGACCCGAACCCGCCGCGCGACTGACTGTTCTCGATCGTGCCCTCCGGCGTATCGACGTCACCCGACCGGCGGCCGCTCCCGGAGGCGCGCACCGCCCATGTGTTGTTCCCATACAACAGGTGTCCTGCCGCCCCCACGTCGGAGGCCGCGCTTCCCAGATCGGCAGTCATCCCACCACGCACGCCGTTGACCCGAGTTGTGGGGATCGTGTCGGAAATCACATTGACGAGGCCGCCAATCGCGTTCGAGCCATAGAGCAACGTCGCTGGACCGCGGACAACCTCGATCTTCGCATCGCCCGCCGGGTTGATGACCACGCCATGGTCACCCGACTGACTCGACAGATCCCCAACTCGCTGGCCATCGTCGAGGATTAGCACACGATCGCCGTCGAGACCCCGGATGACCGGACGCGACGGACCTGGCCCGAACGACCGCTCGGCAAGCCCCGGCTGTGTCGCCAGCGTGGCGCCTATGGTCCCCTCCAACTGCTTCGCCAGGTCCTGTCCGGCGAGCACCGTTGTCGGCTGATACGAATCGAACTGGCTCCGCGCGTCCGGACTGACGGACACCACCTCCGTATAGTGCAGTTCAGGATCGACGGACACGTCGAGCGACACCGGAGCCTGCGCGACCTCCAGTTCCGCCCGAGCCGGTACGAAGCCGTTAGCGATCACGAGCAGATGATGGGACCCGGCCGGCACGCCGGTGATGGTGTAGGTGCCGTCCGCAGCCGACTTCGTTTCCAGCTTCGTGCCTTCGACGAGAACGGTCGCTCCTGCTACGGGTTTCAATGTGACGGAATGAAACAGGCGCCCCGATACGTTACTGCCCTGCGCCGCCGCCGTGGCTATTGAAGCGATGACAAACGCCGTTGCCAGCGCGAAACGCGTGGCAGATCGAACGAGATCGATCGAATACATGAATCCTCCCGCGAAATGAGAACCAACGCCGGCCATCACGCGAGGCCTGTATCGACTCCCGGCGGAGTCGTCGAGGACGCGGATCGATCGGCCAGATGGTCCGCCGCAGCGCGGCGAATCAACTCGCGCGGGGGCGGACGTTAAGCGACGATGGTTGGAAGGTGGGTGGCGGGAGGTGCGCGGGCCGGAACGCGATTGAATGCCGGACCACGGCGTGGCGATTCAATCCGGAGATCGACGACGCCGATTGCGGCACGCTGCACGGGGCCGCTCGCGGCGGAGTGCAACGCGGACCGGAAGCTGCGGGCAGCGTGGCAAACTGCGCAGTGATCGGGCTGCGAGACCGAACCCGGCTTGTCGACACGCCCGGGATCGGCTTTGTCAGTTGACGGTGCCGCGACGCAGATCGGGTCGTCGTCCGCATAGTGCGGCAGCGCCAGCGGTACGACCCACCCCGTGACCAGGATGAGCGCCGCAAGCCATCGACTGACGTGACGATGCCGCAGGAACTGCGAGTGCACGCTATGCCAGATTAGCTGTGGGCCGACCGATCGGTCAAGCCGTCCCCAACATCGTCACTGCTGTAAAGCAGGCCCCGATCGGGGCGTTCGCGAGCGAACCCAGATCGCGATCAACGACGAGGCGAGGATGCCGGTAATGAGCGTGCCCATGAAACCGCCAATCGCGTAGTTCATCGGCGTATAGAACTGCAGCCTGTTGCCAACCTGCTGCTCGATTTCGGCGGCACTCTTTCCCTGCTGGGCGAGGATCTGGCGATCGAGGGACTCGAGGCCACTGAGGTAGTCGGGGTAAACAACGGTGGTGAAGAGCAGCGAAGAAATGATGACCACGACGCCTGCGACGATCGACATCATGGTGCCCGCGATGATCTGACTGCCGTAACCCCGCCCTTCGGCAGCGGTCCGGCGCAGGCCCCACCAGAGGCCGAGCACTTCGAAGAGGATGACGACGTAGAACACCCTCGCCATCGAAGGATCTTTGTACCATCCGGTTGCGCCCATGACGAAGGTCCAGATGGCGCACCCGACACCGATGAGGAGTCCCGCGCTCAGAACCGGATTCACTGGGCTCTCCCGTTATTTCGTGCGTGGCACCAGCGTGCGGGTTGCTGGCTGACCCAGACGCCCAAGCGGCGTCGCGGCCTGTCCGTCGACCGAGATCGTCACGGCGCCGGCATCGCCGGCCCTGACAACGATGGCGCGATTCGCACCGAACCGAAAGCGCTGCCCCTCCTCGATTTCCTGCTCAATCGCCCGATCGCCGTCGACCGTGACGCGCATCCACACTTTGCGAAGCGCAACCAGTTCGACCTGAAGTGGCAAGGAGGGGGCCGGTGCGGCGGCGGCGCCCGCTTGCGAGGGCCGGTCCGCTCTCGCCGGACCCGCAGGGCCCCTGACGCCCGGCTGACTGCTTGCGGGTGTGTTCTGGCCCTGCGGCGGTCTCGCCGGCGACGCTGGCGTCCCTGAGTCACCGCCGATCCACGACACAATCGCCAACACGACGACCAGCAGGACGGCGGCGGCGGCGATGATGTACTTGTCGCGCGTCCGGTGCGAAACCGGGTCAGGAAACGCCGCGGTCGCCTCTGACATGTCGTCGAGTCTCGACACGGAGACGGGCCTGGGCGGCGACGGCACCTCGAGCTCGGGCGGGGGCGCCGGCGACCAGGACGACACGTGTGCGGGAGCGAACTGCGCCCGTTCTGCAACCTGAATAGGTGCCGCCGTCTCCGCGCGAAGCTCGATATCGTCGTCCGGCTCCACTCCCACGGCGCGTAAGGCCTCGCGCCTCGCCGACATCCGCGTATCCCGTACGAACGTTTCGAACTCGGCGACTTTCTCCTCTCGCTTGGAGCGAGCCAGACGTATGGCGCCGCGCAGCCGCTCGAGTTCCTCGAGAACGGCTGTCTCGTCAAACTCCGGCTTGTCGGCCCCGTTGGTCACGCGATTAGTTGAACGCGTTCCGCGGTCCTCGTCAAGTAAGAGAGGACGGGTCATGAAAGGATTCTCTGCGAGAGGTTCGTTCATTCGCTGCGAAGACTGACCATGGGATCGATACGGGCCGCCCGCCGGGCCGGGACGTAGCTTGCCAGCAATGCCGTCAGGCACAGCATGACGGCAATGCCCAGGAACGTCATGGGATCGGTGGCGCTGACCCCGAAAAGCAGGCTGGTCATGAAACGCGTGGCCAGGAGCGCCCCGACCAACCCGGCAACGACCCCGACGAAGGCGACGGTCATCCCCTGCCGCACGACGAGCATCAGGATCTCCTTCGGCGTGGCGCCCAGCGCCATCCGGATGCCAACCTCGCGTGTTCCCTGGCTGACGAGATACGCGATCACTCCATACACGCCGATTGCGGCGAGGCCAAGTGCGACGCAGGCGAAGAGCGTCAGCAACAGCATCGAAAAGCGGCGACGGGCCAGCGATTCGTCGACTCGGTTCGTCATCGTCCTGACGTTGTAAAGGGGCATATCGGGGTCGAGCGCGCGGATCTCGCGGGTCACCGCGGCGGTCAGGCCGGCTGCGTCCGCGGCGCTGCGAATCACGACGGTCAGCCCGCGGGACTGCGTCTGCGTATGCGCGAAATACATCGCCATGCGCGGATCGGAGTCGAGCGAATCCTGCTTCACACGGCCGACGACGCCGACCACCGTCATCCAGGGCGTGTCTGCCGTCGCGTCGAAACCGCCCGTCCGGATCCGCTTGCCAAGGGGATCCTGGCCAGGCCACAACTGCGCGGCCATGTGCTCGTCGATGACCACCACGCGCGGGTTCGTGCGCACGTCGTGCTCGTCGAAGAGACGCCCCTGCTTGAGCGGGATCTCCATCGCTTCGAAATAATTCCCGGCGGCGGTCCGGATGTCCACGTTGATGAACTTTTCGCCCGCGGACGGGACCCTCCCCTCGACGGTGATCGGACCCCACGCCATCATCTGGCTGAGCGGCAGGGCGGTGACACCGCCGGCGGCGACGGCCCCGGGAAGCTGCTCGAGGCGCTGCCAGAGCAGGCGGTAGGTCTCGAACGCGACGCCTTGTTCTGCATACTTCCGCCCCGTCATCGTCAACTCGAGCGTCAACACGTTGTCAGGGTTGAAGCCTGGGGGAACCTGCTGGAGCCTGATGAAGCTGCGGACCAGAAGTCCGGCACCTATCAGCAGCATCACCGACAACGCCAGCTCGGCGACCACGAGGATTCGGCGGACGTTCCGGCCGCGTCCCCAGACCGCGCTCGTTCCCGACGCGCCACGGCTGGCATCTTTCAGATTGCCGTGCAGATCCAGACCCGTCAGGCGCATGGCTGGCGCCAGGCCGAAGAGGACACCCGAAATGATCGACACGACGCAGGTGAACAGCAGCACCTGCCAGTTGATGCCGATCTCGTCCAGCCGTGGAACGCTGGCCGATCCGAGCGCCCGGATGCCGTGGAGGCTCCAGATCGCGAGAACCAGGCCGAATGCACCTCCAGTGACCGCCAGCAACACGCTCTCGGTGAGCAGCTGACGAACGATGCGCATGCGTGTCGCGCCCAGCGCGGCCCGCACGGCGACCTCGCGCTGGCGGGCCAGCGCGCGCGACAGCAGCAGGTTGGCGACGTTGGCGCAGGCGATCAGGAGCACGAACCCCACGGCACCGACGAGCACGAGCAGGGAACGCCTGACTCCGCCGACGACGTACTCCTGAAGCGGAACGATGGAGAACGTCAGCCCGCCGTTGGCGGGATAGAAATCAGGATGTTCCTGCCGGAGGCGGGCGGTCAGCGCCTCCATCTCACGTTGTGCCTGATCGACCGGGACACCAGCCTTCAGTTTCCCGAGGATGTTGTAGTCCTCGCGATTGCGGATCCTGGCAGCGTCCGCGGCGAGCGGCAGCGGAATCACGATCTCGGCCTGCTCGGCGCCGCCGAGCGTCGGCATCGTCTCGCGCGGAAGCGTGAACGAGGCCGGCAGCACGCCCATGATTTCGAACGGCTGCCCATTGAGCGTGATCGAACGGCCTATGGCCGACGGATTACCGCCGTAGCGCCGCATCCACGTGCCGTAACCCAGAACGGCCTTGCCAGTGCGACCCGGCAGATCGTCTGCCGCATCGAACAGCGTCCCGTGCAGCGCGCGAACGCCGAGCATCGGCAGAAGGTTCGACGAGACGCGAATCGTGCCGATCCGCTCGGGCTCGCCGTCGCCCGTCAGGTTGTAGTTCCCGCCGATCGCGATCGCGACCTGCTCGAACCCCTGATGCGTGTTCTTGATATCGAAGTACTGCGCGGTCGAGAACCAGTCTTCGGTGATGCCCAGGCCGGGCGAACGGTTCCACAGGATCGCCAGCCGATCGGCGTCCTGATACGGCATCGGCTGCAGCAGGAGGGCGCTGGCCACGCTGAAGATTGCGGTGTTGGCACCGACGCCGATCGCCAGCGAGAGGATGGCCGCCACCGTGAACCCCGGTGTCGCCATGAAAGCCCTGCACGCGTAACGCAGATCTTGAAGCATGGTGTTGATCCCCGCGAGTTTGTCACCCCCGAAGGAGACATTAGTTCGCGGAACCGGCCTTGAAACTTGCGTTTTTGCTCGATGTTTTGAGCTTTTCTGGCAAACTGCTGCGGCCTGCCCTGGCGTTTTTCTTGCCACGACAGGCACAATGCCCGTCGAACTGGTGATCGGACGCTGGCTGGCCTGGTGCAGCCATCCCGTCGCTGCCTGGCGCGTGCTCCCGATGTCAGGCCGCGTGTTGATCCTGGCGTCCTATTTCGTCTCGTCCTACGCTGCGGTGTTGCTCGCGCTGATCGCCTTCAAGGCTTGATCAGTTTCGCGCCGGCCATCTGACCGACTGCCGCCAGCGTCGTCTGCGCGGCATTCAGTCCCAGCCTGAAATCCTTGTCGCTGAACGTTGTGAAGGCATCCGTGGGCTGGTGCCAGTGCGGATCCCACCCGGTGCCGATGTGCGCGCCCCGTTCGTTCTCGCGCAGGCTGATGGCCGCGACGTAATCCTGGAACGGAACCGAGTCGGTACTCTGCATGCGGTTGCCGACCGCCGCAGGATAGTCAGTGGCGTAGCGTTCGTTCGCTGCGCGGAACGCCCACGCCAGCGTCTGGGAATCCGGGGACATCTTCGAGTTGCCGGCGAACTCGATGTTCACGTCAGCCTCCGGCCGCTGTTCGGGACTGACCGTTCCGTCCGCGCGCGGCATGCCGTGGTCGAACATCATCATGTCGTGCTGGATCATCCCGAGCCATTTCGGTTCGGGATAGCGGCCTGAGCCGGCAGGGTCTTCCTTTCCCTGCAGCTCGCGCCGCTGGTCGACATACGCGCGGCTGCCGTTCAGCCCGCTCTCTTCGTTGTTCCAGAGGATGAAGCGGATCGACACGTCGGTCTGCACGTCCGGCGAGTGAAGGATGCGCGCCAGCTCCATGACAATCGCCGTTCCCGAGCCGTCGTCGTTGGCCGCTTCACCGTAGCCGATGCCGTCCATGTGCGCGCCGATGATGTACATCTCGCCCGGGCGTGTCGTGCCGATCTTCGTGCAGTACACCTCCTCGCGCGATCCCGGCTCGCTCGGCGGCGTGTTCAGCTCGCGGAGCTTCTCGTTGGGTTGCTTCATCGGATCGTTGTTGACGCCCGTCGGTCCGCGGAAGCCCTTCTGAGGGGTGCCGGCCCCTCGACCGCCCCGCCCAGCGCCCGCACCGCGCTGACCGCCGGCGCCCCCACCAGTGCCGCCGCCACCGCCAGTTCCCGTCCGCGGCGCCGGCGCGTACTCATACTTGATGCGCTCGGTATTCGTGCAGCCGTAGCTTTTCAACTGCGCTTCGATCCAGTCAATTGCCGCCCGGTTGCGCGCGGTTCCCTGCCGGCGATCGCCAAACTGCGTGAGCCCTTTGATGGTGGCCTTGTATTTTTCGAGGTCGAGACGCCCAACGATGGTGCGAATCGGATCCTCGGGGGCCGGTAGGGCAGGCTGCGCCGGTTGCGCCGGTTGCTGCCCCATCAGGAACGCCGCCGACGAGGCGACGAGAACAAACGAAAGAAACGTAGACCTCACGGCCATCCTCCCGCCGAGAGTCTACACTGCGCGATTTCTCAGGTCGAGGCAGGATCTACTCGTCTAAGAGCTCACGCACGCGCCGCAGGCTTCGCCAGGCTGCCGTTTTCTGCAGCCTTGATTGCTGCACCGGGTCTCGCGTCGGCAAAGCCCTCTGCGAACTCGGCCCTCTGCGGGCTCGGCGAGAGCTCTTCGTGATAAGTGAAAGTGCTGACGGTGATCCTGCTGTCGGGAACCCTCACGCCGCGCGTGCTGCGCGAGCTACCTGAGGGGTCCCGAGGGCTGCGGCACAGAGCAGGATGAACGCGATCCAGATCGCGTCGGCGACGAGCAAATGAACGAGCTGAAGCCAGACAGGGGCGAGCAGGAACAGATTGAGCACGCCGAGCGCCAGCTGAAACATCACCAGCCCCGACACGGCGCTGGCGAAGCGGCCACTAGCCGGCCCCGCGATCTGCGACAGACGTGGCGCGATCCAGAGAAGCGCCAGGGCACCGCCCACCGCGAGCACAGGATGCAGCACGCGCAGCCGAATGAGCACGTGCGACGAGGTCGAAAGGTCAGCCGCCAGACCCTCAGCCAGCGTGCCGGACGGAAAGAGCGTGTCCCCAAGCGCCGCAACAGCGCCGCTGGTGCTCACCAACATCAAGGCGGCGCAGCCGGCAAGCACGCGCCACGCGGCCGGCGAGCGGTCCCGGAAACTGAGCGCCTGCCCGCCGGACAACCACCAGGCCGTCAGCGTGATGCACGCAAGCAGCACGAATGTGTTCAGCAGGTGAACCGCCATGAACATCGCGCGCGCCAGCGTCGCGTTCTCGGCGACCAGCTGAAAGAGCACCAGCCCCGCGCCGACGGCCGCTTCGGTCAACATGAAAAACACCGACAGCGCACCGCCCAGGCGTGCCGGATGACCCTGCGGGCACGTGCGGCGGATCCAGATCGCCAGCGCGACAACCGCGAGCAATGCGATCCCGCTCGTGATGCGATGCGAGAACTCGATCACCATCGCGACATCAGGCGAGCGCGGCAGGACCTCTCCATTGCAGAGCGGCCAGTGGCTCCCGCAGCCCGCGCCGGAACCGGTCGCGCGGACGTAAGCGCCCCACAGAATCACCGCAACGTTGTAGGCGAGAACCGCCCAGGCGAACCGCGCCAGACGCGTCATGCTCATCAGATCATAGTCCGCGACCGCAGGCCGCGTCCCGTCTGGCGCCCTTTCGCGGGTTCCAGTTATCATGCCCGGATGACCTCCCGACTTTTGTCCGTCATCTCAGCCGTAGTCCTCGTCCTAGTGTGGACCAGCGCTGCTACCGCCCAGTCGACGCCGGACTACAAGCCCACCGTGGGCCAAGCCGGAAAAGACGTCGTCTGGGTCCCCTCGCCGCCGGAAATGGTCGAGCGCATGCTCGATCTGGCCAAGGTGACGACCCGAGATCTCGTGGTCGACCTGGGTTCGGGTGATGGCCGCAACGTGATCGCGGCAGCCAAGCGCGGCGCCCGCGGGCTCGGCGTCGAATACAACCCGGATCTCGTAGAACTCTCGAAACGCACGGCGGCGGCCGAGGGTGTCGGCGATCGTGCCACCTTCGTGCAGGGAGACATGTACGAGGCGGACATCTCGCAGGCCACGGTGCTCGCGCTGTTCCTCCTGCCCGAGAACCTTCGGAAGCTGACGCCGAAGTTCCTCGAACTCAAACCCGGAACGCGCGTCGTCGCCAACACGTTCGCGATCGCCGGATGGGATGCCGTGGAAACGGTGCGCCTCGAGAGCGACTGCCGCAGCTGGTGCGAGGCGATGCTGTACATCATCCCCGCCAAGGTTGCCGGCACCTGGACGATGCCCGAGGGGCGGTTGACGCTGGAGCAGGACTTCCAGAAAGTCACCGGAACGATCGAGTCGGGCGGAGAAACCCGGACCATTGACAGCGGAAGTATCGTCGGATCGGACCTGACGTTTACGATCGGTCCGCGCGCGTATAGCGGGCGTGTCACCGGCGACCTCGTCGACGGGCTGGTCAAGGCCGAGGGGCGCCAGGAAAAGTTCAACGCCCGACGCACGAACCGCTGAGGGTTCGGCGCGTTCTGCCGATTATTTCATTCGGCCGCCCGCACGGGGCGCTGCAGCGGGTAAACTATGTAGACATACGGGTTTCGGCGAAGTCGGCCGGAGGCCCGCGACCCTTGAACGGGGAGGTACTGACTATGGCGAATCGATCCCGGCCTACTTTGATGAAGCGCGAGCGGGAGAAAGCCCGGCTCGAAAAGCAGAAAACGAAACAGGCCCGGAGGGCAGAACGAACCCGGCAAGGAGACCAGCGCCCGGCCGACGGGATCGATCCCGACATCGCGCACATTCGTCCCGGTCCGCAGCCGCTTGCCGACTGGCAGATCGACGAAACTTCAGAAGAAGAGAAGAACTCCTGAGCCAGCCGGCCCGATTGCCCGTCTGCCGTCACGCCTCGTCTCGCACTTCGCCGAAGCTTCACAACCGTCGCCATTCTCGTCGCCGACGTCGCTGACACCATCACCGACCGACGCGCACTACTGCGTTGGCGGAGCGTCGCAAAGGGCAGTTGCCTTGCATGAAGGAGGCGTATGCCGCGGCGACAAATTCAAGACGGTCAGCGCGGATCTCGGAGCAGACCAGCCGAACAACGCGCCCAACGCTCGACGCAATCGGGTCGCGCATCTCATCCATCGGGCGTCACCGCTGTCGCGCCGCGACCACGGAGCGCGAAACCTCGCGGACCTCATCCACGACGGGCCGCGGATCGTGCTCGTGGCAACGAGCCGCCTCCTTCGGCAGAAGCGCCGGCCGCCGGCGGCCGGCAACCAGGCGGATCACTGATCGATTGGCGCGAGCCAGCTCGAAACGCCCACGTGCTCGACTGGCGCGAGCGCGCGCACGAATTCGGATTGGTCCCGATCGACGAGTCCGACGAGCCCGGGACGTCTGTGGAGCAACCACCCGGCCGGTTGCTCGAGGAAGAGGAACCGGAGGCGTTCCGCCGGGATCCGGTCGGGCACGAGGAATACGATGAGGCCGCCGGCGATCCGGAAGAGCGATCGCCGGATATGTCGCATGAGGATCTGGACCTCATGCGGGTCTACCTACGGAACGTCGGCAGGCGGCGGCTGCTGAAAGCGAGCGAAGAACAGGCGATCGGACAGCGGATCGAGATCGCGCGCAGCGAGCTCCAGTCAGCGTTCAGTGAGATGCCGTGCGCATTGCGCACGCTTCTCGGGCTGGCCGATCGTGTGAAGCGAGGCGACGCCCCGGCCGCCGAGCTGATTCTGCTGCCTGATGGCGGCGAGTTGAACGCCGAGAACGTCACCCCGGTGATCGATGCTTTCGACCACGTCGCGCGTGAACTGCAGGGCGTCGACCGCTGGCGTAGAAAATGTGAGGATCCTCGCGCGACGATGGCGTCGCGAGCCGGTCACCGGAAGAAGATCGCGCGCGCGGCGGAAGAGATCGGCACCACGCTCGCTACCCTTCCGATTCGTCCCTCGCTCGTCGACGACATCGTAACGGAGCTGCGGGCCGTGGACAAGCTGTTTGGCGACCTCGAGCATCTGCCCGCGCCGCAGCGTCAGCAGGAGCGTCACGTCCTCGAGCGCCGTACCGGCCTCCCCCGCCGCCGCTTCCGTCAGGCTTTTGAACGCGTCCAGGAGCGTGAGGATGCGGTCCTCGCCGCAAAGCGCGAGCTGCTCGAGGCGAACCTTCGCCTGGTCGTCTCGATCGCCAAGCGCTATGCGAACCGGGGCCTGTCCCTCCTCGATCTGATTCAGGAGGGCAATATCGGCCTGATGAAAGCGGTCGACCGCTTCCAGTTCCGCCGGGGGTTCAAGTTTTCGACGTACGCCACGTGGTGGATCCGGCAGTCGATCACGCGCGGGATCGCGGACTACGGCCGGACGATACGCCTCCCGGTGCACGTCTTCGATTCGCTCAATCGCCTCATGCACCAGCGGCGGGCGCTCGCGAGCGACCTGGGACGCGATCCGACGCCCGGCGAGCTCGCCATCCGACTGAATCTTCCGGTTGGAAAAGTGGAGCTCCTGATCGAAGCTGCCCGGGTGCCAACGTCACTCGAAACGCCAATCGGGACCGAGGGTGAAACTCACCTCAGCGATCTGCTGGCGGATCAGGACGCCGAGTCGCCCGAGGACGCGGCCATCCGCGGCCAGCTCGCCGACGAGGTGGAACGGGCGATGTCTCCGCTGAGCGATCGGGAGCGCGAGGTGATGCGGCTACGCTACGGTCTGGGCACGGACCGCGCGCACACGCTTGAAGAAGTAGGCCGACGGCTCGCCATAACACGAGAGCGAGTCCGTCAGATCGAAGCGAAAGCGGTGGCGAAGATGCGGGCAGGCCGCGGACAGGCGGCCTGACGGGGGATCGGAAAATCGGAAATCGGAATCGGAAATCGAGGCAATCGGAAAAGCCGACATACGCGGCCTGCCGAGTCCCGATCCCGATTTCCGATTTCCGATCTCCGATTAACGTTGGGAGCTGTCGCTGATCTGCAGCCCCTGGCGCACACGGGTGAAGGTGTTGAGGTACAGGCGCGCTTCATCTGCCGGCGCCACGCCAATCACGAACAGGACGCTGCCGTCGCGCAGCTGGGTCGTGGACACGTTGACAGCTTCGCTTTCGCCAGTGACTTCCGACACGTTGCTCAGCGTGGTCGTCAGACCCTGACGGCCGCCGATGTTTGCGCGGCCGTACCCACCCTGCCGGCGTAGTTGCGGGTTCGACTGCGCGAAGCTCTGAAGCAGTTGGTCGGTGCTCCGCTGAAGCGTGCTGCCGTCACCCTGCATGACGCCGATCTCCACACCATGGGTGAAAGCCGACTGGTTCTGCGTACGGATGTAGCCGCCTTCCGGTGCATACGTTACGGTGTTGCCGCTGGCGATCTGTTCCCAGTTGGCCGGCACGCTGACCCGGAGGAAGCTACCCGGGCTGTAGGTTCGCCACTGTCCTGACGGCGGTTCGATCTGGGCCGGCCGGCGATCGGTCCCGACCGTTCGCGAGCGCCCCTGCTGCCGCGCCGCCTGTTCGGTCGTCAGCGCGGGGGACATCTGCGACAAACGGGATCGCGCGGCGCGAAACTCGTCGGCGGTGTTGGCGGAGCCTTCGACCTCGAGCGCCGCAGCCTCGCGGTTGATCGCGTCGAATCGATTCCCCGGATCGGGATGGCTGCTGAGCCACTCAGGACCACGACTGCCACCCTGTTCCTGAATCGTGCGGAACATGTTCGCCATCTGGCGGGGGTCGTAGCCGGCGCGCGCCATGATTTGCGCACCGAGCAGGTCCGCTTCGCGTTCGTACTCGCGGCTGTATTTCAGAAAGTACGCGCCGAGACCGAACTGCGATCCCTGCGAGATGACGGCGCCGGTGCGGCCGCCGACAATCGCGCCAAGGACCTGGCCGGCGATGGCGCCGATCTGGAATTTCTGTCCTTTCGTCGCCTGAACGGTGCCGTGCCTGAGCACCACGTGACTCAGCTCGTGAGCCATGACGCCCGCGACCTCGGCGTCATTCTTCGCTGCCTCGATCATGCCGCGGTGCAGGAACATCGGGCCGCCGGGCAACGCAAACGCGTTGATCTCTTTCAGGTTGACGACATCGAACGTGTAGCGGAACGCCGGCTGCTGGAACTCGCTCGGAATCTCGTTCACCAGGCGCCTGCCCGTCTGCTCGACGAAATCATCCGTCGCGCGGTCGTTGAGGAGCGGCAGCTGCTCGCGAACTTCATCGGCCGCCTGACGGCCAAGCTCGACGTCCTGTTCGGGTGAATAGCTGTTGCTGTGCGGTTCGATGCGCGTCTGGGCCGTCAGCGACAAACCCAGCGCGATCGCCGTGATAACTGGTATCGAAGCTGATGAGCGGCGAAGTCGTTGAGTCATGCCTGGGGTTTTGCAAAGTGAACGCCAAGCCGTTACTCCTTCAAACCGTTCATTTTCAGGCCAAAATACCCTCAGAAAGCCCACACGTGTCCTCTATTTGCGACAGCGCGCCAGTCGCTCACTTCACACTTCGAGGAATCCCGATGTCCGCTGCTGTAAGCCCTTCCGCATCCCGTCGATGGCGATCGCCACCCGCCACGAGCACGGCGCTGAGCATGCGGACGTTGCCGCGCGACGCAGCCTGATGCACGGCGGTCCAGCCGCGCTCATCGGGAACGTTCGGGCTTGCCCCCTTGGAGAGCAACCACATCGCGGGCTTGAATTGTCCCCACCGGATCAACTCGTTCAGGATCGGCCGCCCGCCGTCCCATGCCTCGTCGATCCTTGCGCCACGCGCCAGCAGCAGATCGCAGAGGTCGTAGTCGCCACGCCACGCGGCCGGCGGAAGCGCGGCTGTCGCATCCGCTCCTGAGTCGAGCAGAAGCGTGATCATCTCCGTGTCGGCCTGACCGACTGCGAAGTACATGACGTCGACGTCATGCCCCCAGCTTCGGACTGTCTCGTTGGGGTTGGCGCCGGCGTCGATCAGGAGCCTGGCAGTCTCCAAAAGTCCGCGGGCGGTCTTGCGGTCGCTTCGGCCAAGCCTCGATCCGGCGCAGCAGTGAAGCGCGGTGACGCCTCCCTCATCGCGGGCGTACGCGAGATTCGGATCCTTCGCCAGCGACTTTTTGACCTTCGACGCATTTCCAAGCGCCGCGTCGCCGAAGAAGTCCAGGCGCGCGCCACCGTCGAGCAGGGCCGTGATGTATTCGCGCTCACCCGTGAAAGCGGCAACGATCAGGGCACGCATCAGGGGCCAGGCGCCGGTCAGTTCCGGATCGGCTCCATGCGAGAGCAGCCATTTCAAACATGCGACTCGCTTCGGCGTGGACGATCCGCCGCGGTGCGGCTTCTCCTGAATCAGGGCATGGAGGGGGCGATAGTTGCGGTGCGACGCGTTCAGGTCGCCGCCGTGCTTGACCATCAACGCGAGGCCCGAGGCCAGCGGCGTGGACCATGTCAGCGGCGGCGATCGCGCTGCCCGCCGCGACCTCTTTCCCGAGCGTCTCGAGATCCTGGGCGCGCGCGGCGGCAGCCAGCTTCCTGGCGGCCGCCTTCTTCGCGTCCCGGCTTGCTGACGACCTCGCCATCAGTCCATCAGACCCAAGCGCCGCGTGCAGCACTGTTCACGTCGCACGTAGCACGTAGCACGTCACAAGCAGCACGTCCGCACGTCGCACGTCGCACGTATTACGGCTTTCCGCCTCTCAGCCTCAGCTGCGCGACCTGAACGGCATTGCGGACCTCAGGGTTCGTATCGGTCCCGGCCGCCGTCAACGCAGCGGCCGCATCGGGGCCGCCGACGAAGCCGAGGGCGATCGCCACGTTCTCGCGCACGACCGGTTCCTGATCGCGCAAGCGGGCAGCAAGGTCCACGGCGTGGGCCGGGCCCATCTCGACGAGGTACTCGAGGGCCTGGTCGGTCAGGTCGTCGTCGAGCGAAGCGTCCACCAACGGCGCGATCGGACGTCCGGCGGAGGCGAGCGCGAAGGACATCGCGAGGCGGACGCGCTTGTCGCGCTCCGACGCGAGGGCGCCTTCGATCCGAGGGGCCGTCACCTTCGCCGTACCCGTGCGGGCAAGTCCCTCGTAGGCGGATTGGCGGTGGGCCGGATAACTGGAGTCTGTCTGGCCTTCGAACAACGGTGCGCTGGAGGGATCGCCGATCCGGGCCAGCGCGTCGAGCGCCGAGCGGCCGGCAATGCCTTTGACGTAGAACTGGAACTGATCGGTGAGCGCAGGAACCGCGGATGTCTCTCTCAAATCGCCGAGCGCACGCATGGATGCCAGGCGCACGTCGAGTACCTCGTCGTTGACCCTGCCGACGAGCGCGATCCCCGCAGAGCGAACGCGCAGCCGCCCCAGCGCGCGTGCCGCCGCGATGCGGACGGCGGGATCGCGATCGCTCAGCGACGCCTGCAGCTCGAACGCGGCCGAGCTCGAGACCGGAACCGGCGCCACGATGGCGAGCACATACGCCGAGTCGCGGCGCACCGACGGGTATTCGTCCGCGAGCGCGCGAATCAACGCGCGCACCAGGTCAGGAGGTGCCGGCCACGGCGTCGCGCGATAGGGCGCGAGAAGGAAGCCTTCCTCGGCGCTCCCCACCTTGTGCTTGGGCGGTGGCTCGATGTAGATCCGCATCACGAGATCGATCGCGTCCTCGCGAATGTCGAGCTCCTCGTCGTTGACGAGGCGGCCGAGGAGGGCCAGCGGCTCCGGTCCGCCGCGCTCACGCAGAGCGCGAAGCGCTTTTCTCCTGACTTTGTCATCCGAGCTGTCGACTTCCTGAGCGATCTGCTGCAGCGACGGCGGAACGGCTGGTTGCCCGGCCGTCTGGCTGCGCTCGGCTGTGATGAGGGTTGGAAGGGCGAGAACGATGAGCGCGCTCAGCAGGCCCGTCATCAGAAGCGCACCGTCAGGAATCCACTGATCGGCAGTGACCAGCGGCTGCCCGTGTCGTTGACCGCCGCGAGGCTCGGATCGTCGAACACGGCTTCCGCGCCCGGCTTGGGTTGAAATCGAAGGCCGATCTCGGCGCCGATGGCAATCGTGTCGGACATGTCGCGACTGATGCCAGCATCCCCGCCAAAGAGAAAGAGTGTGGAGGACTTGAAGTACGGAACGTCGGCCAATGTCAGGCCCAGCTCCCGCACGATGACCGTCACGTCGGTCGACTGCAGGAATCGCAGGCCCACCACGCCGGCAACATACGTGCGTACAGGCCCCTCGGGCAGGAAGTAATAGCGAAGACCGCCCTCGATGTCGAACGCGTCGCCGTTCGAGAACCGCGTGTAGAGTGGAAACCCTCCAACCGAACCGGTGATGCGCTCCGTGCCGTTCGACTTACCGTACGCGAAGGCGGCAAAGGCCTCCTTGTTGTAGTCGAGGCCGTAGTTGCCGACGAACTTGATGCGAAATGAATCGCTGTAGTGGTTGCTGTAGGCCTGCTCCACGAACACCGCGGGCGTGCCATCGACCGTTCCGACGGCCTCGTCGATCACATTCCCCGAGAGACCGAGGCCTGTCCCCAGAGAGACGCTGGCCGATCGTGTGCCTTCCATCCCCTGCGCACGAGCCGACGCAGGCAACACCACAGCAAGGGCAAGGACGACTCCAGCAATCAGCAGACGTTTCATGTTCACGAGCGCTCCTTCGGCCGCGATCCTCGCAACGCAGCCAGACATTCTGTGCAATAGCCCATGATACACAGTCAGCATGGGGTTCAACACGGGGGTTCACAACGGGGGTTCACACGTCGGTTCACCACGTCGGTTCACCACGGGGTTCAACACGTGGGTTCACAGAGGCGCGCGATCACAACGGGGGGTCGTTGCGCGCGTGTGCGATGAGTGTCCATTGATGACCATCCCATTCCCACATTTCATCGGAGTCCTTCACGCGCCCGTCCTCACGAATGCGGCCGCCGTAGAGCACCACGCGCTCGCGGTGCATGTCATAAACCATGCCCGCGCCGGTGCGTTTGCCAGGTCGCGGACCGGTTACCTGAATCTCTTTCCATGAGCGGCCATCCCACTGCCACAGGTCGTCGAGATGCTCGGCGCCTGTCGTGCCGCCCCACATGAGGACGACACCCGCCTTGCGATCGAACACCATGGCGTGCCCGTTGCGCCCTGGGGGGCCTTCGCCGCTAACGGCCCGCCACGCGCTGCCATCCCACGTCCACGTGTCGCCGAGTCTGAGCGTGCCCGACCCCAGGCCTCCGAAGAGCACGATTTGCTTCCGCGCGCGGTCGTAAACCATTTCGGCTCCGCCGCGCGCGCCCGGACCAGGGACCTCGAGCTTCGTCCATTTCCTCCCGTCCCACTCGTTGGTCTCGGCCGGCGATGCTCGTGTATAGCCCGTTGGCGTCTCGATCGACGTCAGCCCCCCGAACAAGACGCTCCTGCCGCGCGCCTCGTCATAGGCCATGGTGTGGTGATCGCGAGTGCCGACGCTGGTGTCCGGCATCTCGAACCAGCGTTGGCCATCCCACTCCCAGGTATCGGCTCGCGGATCGTCGAGGCCTTTCCTGCCGAGTCCTCCGTAGACAACGACGCACTGCCGGCGCGAGTCGTAGATGACGGCGTCCAACGTACGCATCGAGGGTCCGGCCGCTGCGGGAAGCACCGCCCAGGCTGGGCTGCGCCACGTCCGCAGCTCCAGCTGCTCAGGAACCGCAGGCGGCTGATTGCCACCTACCATCAGCAGCCGGCGATCGCGTTCGTGATAGATCAAATGACCGGAATTGAGCGGATCGTTCGCGCGTGCGCCCGCCGCGCCGGTCTGGCGGCCGGTCGCAACTACTCGAAACCCACTCGAGACGATCAAACCGACGCCGGCAACCAACACCAGGAGTGTCTTCATCCCCTCGACCTTTCCTCAAAGCGTCTGGCCGGAATGGCCATGCAGCTCTGCCGTCAGTGTCGGGCCGTCCGGAGCCGGATGAAGCCGTCGTGACGCGAAACCTCCCAATCCCGGCACTGACGTGAGCCGCGCGCGGGCGAGGGCCGTACGCAGTACCATCCAGTCATGATTCTGGTCGCGGGAGGCACGGGCGTGCTCGGCACAGCGATCGTCCGGCGGCTGATCGAAGGCGGCCGGTCGGTCAGGGTGTTGACCCGGAAGCGGGAGCGGGCCAAGGCGCTCGATGCTGGCGGACCCCAGGTGACAATTGGCGACCTGCGCGATCGGTCATCACTCGCCGAAGCGTGTCACGGCGCCACGCACGTGATCACGACCGCAAACGCGTTCATGGGGACCGGCGCGCAGTCAGTCGCCGCGGTTGACGAGCTCGGCAATCGCAATCTGATCAACGCCGCGCGCACCGCACGCGTCAGGCAGTTCGTCTTCACATCGGCGCGCGTACCGGACGCTTACCGCTCGATCGACTTCTTCGCCGCCAAGCTCCACACCGAAGACTATCTGCGTCAGAGCGGCGTCCCGTGGACGATCCTGCGCCCCACGGCCTTCATGGAAACGTGGGCGATGATCGTCGGCGATCCGCTCGTACGGACCGGCTCGACGAAGATCTTCGGCTCCGGGCGCAATCCCATCAATTTCGTGGCCGTCGACGATGTCGCAGCGGTGGCGGTGATGACGCTGGATCGCCCGGATGCTTTGAATGCGGTCGTCGAGATCGGCGGACCCGAAGACCTCACGCTCCTCGACGTCGCGGACACCTTCGGGCAGGTCACCGGCCGCAGGGGGCGGCGCATCCGGATTCCCGTTCAGGTGCTTCGCATGCTCGCTGCGGTGATGCCCTGGGTCAATCCTGTATTCGGAAGACAGGTGCAGGCGGGCCTGTTGATCGACACGATTCCTCAGACCTTCAACCCTGAGGCGATGTTGACTCGCTATCCGGTCAAGCTGACGCGGCTGGAATCGTGGGTTCGCGCCCGTTATCAGCCCGGAGTGAATTCGACCCGCAGCCCGGCCGGTTAGGTCGCGACACCAATTTTCGTGTATTTTCTCGGGAGCGATAGATACCCTCCGCAATCGACTTTCCTGAAGGAGGAAGCCCCCCATGGACAGCCTGGCTCCCAGTGGCTTCACAGTGCCGGCCCCCTCGTGGGCCGCGTCACTCTCGGCTGCGGTCGAATCATTTCTGCGTCGTCTTCTTCCGACGTTCCCCTGGGAGCTCGACATTTCCGACTGGACCGGTCGGCGCTATTCGGTCGGGCTGAAGCAGCCGCACTGGCGCGGCTGTCCGCTGCGAATTCAGATTGGGACCGCCGCTGCGGCCCGCGACCTCCTCGCCGGTCACCCGCTCGGGTTCCTCGACAGGTTCCTGACCGGTGAAGTCGAAATGAGCGGCAACATGTACCTGCTCCAGGAAATTCGAAACTACGGACACCTGGAGCTGTCGTGGTGGCGGATGCTGCCGCAGATGATCGCGAATCGCGCTGCCTACGCCTTTCAGGATCCGAGACGCGCGCGCATCAACGTCAAGACGCACTACGACATTCCCCAGGAGGCGCTCGCCATCTACCTCGACCGCGAGTATCTCGCGTACTCGTGCGCGATGTTCGAGCGGCCGCTCGAGAAGCCGGTCGAGGAGCTGGTGAGGATCGGGACAGGCAAGGACGACACGTTCGACTCGCTCGAGAAGGCCCAGTGGCGGAAGTTCAAGGATGCAGCTGACTACATGAATCCGGCACCCGGCGAATCGCTCCTGGACGTCGGCTGTGGCTACGGCGGGCAATTGCGTGTCGCGCTCGACTGTTACCCGGAGTGCCGGGTCGTGGGCTGGACGCATTCCTCGAACCAGGTTCGCGAGGGCACGGCCCGGCTCGGGGCGTATCCGCGGTCACAATGGGAGATGCATGAAGGTGACTTCCGGGAGGAGACGCGCGTCTTCGACCACATTTCTTCAACCGGCATGGTGTCGCACGTCGGGCCGCGCGGGCTGGTGCCCTATGTTCGCAACGTGCGCAAGCTGATCAAACATCACGGCCGGTATCTGCATCACGCCTTGATGACGCCGTATTCGAACCGGCCGTTCGACTCCGCGGTCGGCGTCGCGTTCAACAAGAAGTACGTGTGGCCCGGCTTTCACTGGTTCACGGTGGGCGATCACGTCAAGGCGCTCGAGGAGAATGGATTCGAAGTGACCCGGCTCGTCAACCTGTCGCCGCACTATTCGAAGACGACGGCGGCCTGGTACGAGCGGATGATGCATCAGGCCGATACCGTGCGCGAGCTGTTGGGCGAGCCGACGTTCCGCGCATGGCAGGTCTATCTGGCGCCGGCGTCCGAAGGGTTCGCGGCGCGGACGGCTCACGTCTACCGGCTGTATTGCCGGGCCGTCTGACGTGCTGAAAGTCGAGCTGCACGCGCACACTGATCAGGACCCGGCCGATCGCATCGCGCATTCAACCGAGGAACTGATCGATCGCGCGGCGCACCTCGGCTATCACGCGCTCGCCGTCACGCTGCACGACCGCTACTTCGATCCCTCCAAGTGGCACGACTACGCCTCGACACGCGGCGTCGTCCTGCTCTCCGGCATCGAGCGCACCGTCGTCGGCCGGCACCTGCTGCTGATCAACTTCCCTTCGTCGATTATCGGCGTCCACACGTTCAGAGGTCTCGAGGCGGCGAGGGCCGAGACGCCCAACGGCCTGGTCGTCGCACCGCATCCTTACTACCCCTCCCGCACCGCGATCGGCCCGTCGCTCGACCAGGTGGCGCCCCTGATCGATGCCATCGAGATCAACGCGATGTATACGAAGCGCCTCGATTTCAACCGCCGCGCCGCCACATGGGCGCGGTCGCAGGGGAAGCCGATGGTCGGCAACTCCGACGTGCACCTCCTCGAGCAGATGGGCACGACCTATTCGCTGGTGGACGCCGCGCCCGATCCCAATGCCATCTGTGACGCCATCCGCAACGGCCGCGTGACCGTCGAGTCGAGCCCGCTGACGGAGCTGCAGGCCGTCAGCATCTTCAGCCGCATGCTGTGGGGAGGGGCGCGGGGCCGGTTGGGTGTGTGAGGCTAGCTGCGCGGTCGGGACGGAGACTAGGGAGATCACGGGGACGGAGGGGACGGAGGGAACGGGACGAGCTTCAACTCGGAGACGCGGAGAAACGGAGACGAAGGACTCATGAACTGTTCCGAGCCGATGGCGCCGCGCGTGCGCGGCGAGCGATCGGCCGATGCCCCGCGGACGCAAGCCGCGTGCGAATGTGTGGGCGGCTTGTGTCCGTGGGGCATTGGCCGATCGCCCGGCCCGGTCGTCGGCCGGGCCGCCATCGGCTGCAGTAGGTCGTGTCCGTTTTTCTCCGCGTCTCCGTGTCTCCGTTTTTGAAGCTCGTTCCGTTCCCTCCGTCACCTCCCTCCCGTAACCTCCGTCCCCTCTGTCCCACCACCCACCCCAAGCCTGTTGCAACGTCCGCGCCCTCCCACCTATAGTTAGGCATCCTACATATAGGGAGGCTCAGTGTGTTCAGTTCCGAGATGAAAAAGGGCAGCACGGAGATGCTGGTGCTGTCGCTGCTCGAAGCGCGTCCGCGACATGGCTACGAGATCGGCAAGCTGATCGAAGCGCGGTCCGGGGGGCGCCTGAGGTTCGCGCTGCCGACGCTCTATCCCACGCTGCTCCGCCTCGAGAACCGTGGCTGGATCAAGGGGCGATGGGTCGAGAAGGCCGGCGAGCGAGAGCGCTGTTTCTATCGGCTGACGTCCGAGGGCCGGCGCATGCTGGCCGATCAGCGCAAGACGTGGAAGGCCTACGTGGCGGCGGTCAACGAGGTCATGGGCGGCTGACGTGCGGAACTGGGAAGCATTCGTGCGCTCGCGGCTGACGCTCCCCGGGCTGACCCCCGAGCGCGAGTCACGGATCGTCCGCGAGCTCGCGGCGCAGCTCGACGACTTCTATCGCGAAGCGCGGGCGCGCGGCGCGAGCGAGGCGGAGGCGGACGCGCACGCATGCAGGCAAATTGGGGACTGGGATCGGATGGCCCAGGACGTCTGGCTGGCCGATCGGCCGCACGCGCGGCCGCGGATCGACCGCCTCGCCGACCGAATCGAAGGAGCTGCCGAGACACGGCGCGGAGGGTGGAAGGTGATGGCTGATTTACTGCGCGACATGCGATATGCGGTTCGACAGCTGGCAAAGGCGCCCGGATTCACTGTTGTGGCGGTGCTGACGCTCGCGCTCGGGATCGGCGCAACGAGCGCCATCTTCAGCGTCGTCAACGGGGTGCTCCTGCAGCCACTTCCCTACCCGGATCCGGATGGTCTGGTGCGCGTGCACGAGGTCGTGCCGCAGTACGGGCGCTTTTCGGTCGCGCCCGCAAACTTCCTGGACTGGCGCAAGCAGAACTCGGTCTTCGAACGCATCGCCGCCTACGCGGCCGGGAGCACCACGCTCGCGGGAACGGAGGGGCCCGAGCGGGTGTTGAATGCAGCAGTGTCGTGGGACACGTTTGAACTGCTCAAGGTGAGTCCCGTGCTCGGGCGCAGTTTCACTGAAGAAGAAGAGATGCCGGGGAAGGCCAACGTGATCGTCCTCAGCCAGGGTGCCTGGCAGCGGCGCTTCGGCGGCGATCCCAGCATCCTCGGACGGACGGTGAACGTCAGCGGTGCACCCGCCACGATTGTCGGCGTCATGCCGGCCGGATTCTATTTCCCCACGCGCGACGCCGAGCTCTGGATGCCGCTGACGATCAATCCGGCGAACCCGCCGCGTGGCGCGCACTTTCTCGGCGTGCTGGCCCGCCGGAAGCCTGGCATCTCGACCGATCAAGCCCAGGCGGAAATGAAGACGATCGCCGAACGGCTGGCCGTGCAATATCCGGCCTCGAATGCCAACGAGTCTGCCGAGGTCGTCCTGCTGCACGAGCAGATAGTTGGCGCCATTCGCCCGGCGCTCATGACGCTCTTTGCTGCAGTCGTGGTGGTCGTGCTGATCGCCTGTGCCAATGTCGCCAATCTCCTGCTCGTTCGTGCCTCGGTCCGTGAGAAGGAGATCGCCATACGTGCCGCGATTGGAGCGGGACGGAGACGACTCGTGTTGCAGATGCTGGCCGAAAGCCTCGTGTTGTCGCTCGCCGCCGGCGGCCTCGGCCTGCTGCTC
>Ga0114129_10003307_pt1 | contig 22632 bp, 26 predicted proteins | sample RhiMetdeltSRZDD1_FD_80071 | JGI IMG/M metagenome (GOLD analysis project Ga0114129, IMG submission 80071) | Populus rhizosphere microbial communities from Tennessee, USA - Rhizosphere MetaG P. deltoides SRZDD1 (version 2) (version 2) | ecosystem: Host-associated > Plants > Roots > Rhizosphere >... | reverse complement strand
TCGGAGGCACTGCACGAGGGGGCCGAACGGCGCCGCATTCACTATGAAACGCTCGGCGCTGCTGTCGTGTCCGATGACAGACTGGAAGTTGTCGTCGGCATCAGCCCTGCCTTCGGCATCAAGCTCTTCCAGACGGTTGGCGGACATCCGCTTTCGGAGGTTCTGGGCGTGATCACCGACTCCATCGTGGCGCGGGGCCTCAAGGCCCGTGTCGTTCGGTTCGGGCACACGGCCGATACCTCCTTTCTCGGCCTTTCGGCGGCGCGACTTGCTGGCTCCGGAATCGGTATTGGCCTCCAGGCCAAGGGCACCGCAGTCATCCACCAGCGCGACCGTCTGCCGCACAATAATCTCGAACTGTTCTCCAACGCCCCGATCACATCGGTCGAGCACTACCGAGAGCTCGGCGCCAATGCTGCAGCCTATGCACTTGGCGAAATGCCGGAACCTGTGATCGTCCCTATGCGAGGTCAGGCCATGGGCTCGCGCTATCACGCGCGCGTCGCGATGATTTACGCCATTGAAACGGCTTACACCAAAGCAGGCGCGCGTCCGGAGGAGGTGGAGGTAAAGTTCCTCGGGCGTGCATCATGAGCGAAAAGCTGTCAATCGAGGATTATCCGCTCTCGGAGAAGCGGCCCGAGCTCGTCGCCGGGCGCCGCGGGAAGACGCTCAGTGAGATCACGCTTGAGGGTGTGATGGGCGGGAAAATTCAAATGGAAGACCTGCGCATCACCTCGCAAGCGCTGCGATTTCAGGCTGAGATCGCACGAAGGGGCGGGCGGCCGACACTGGCCGAGAATTTCGAGCGCGCCGCCGAGCTCGTCGAGGTACCCAACGACGTGATCATGTCGGTATACGAGCTGTTGCGACCAGGCCGGGCCGCCGACAAGAAGGAGCTTATCCAAGCTGCAAATGATCTTCGCAGAGACTATGGCGCAACCCGGCTGGCGGCGTTCATCGAGGAAGCTGCCGAGGTCTACGAACGACGGGGACTCTATACCTTTCGTTTTTGACGTGGGCTCTGCGTGCCAGAACGGCAGAGGGTGTTTTTCAACCTCCACCAAGGCGCTGAAGGACAGTCTTTGTCAATTCGGATGCTATTTCGGTCAAGCTCCGGGCTACGCGATAGCCGTAGGGTCTTGGCGGCCCTGAGCCTTTATGGTCATATCGGTCCGGGGTCATGAACAGATTCTAAGAGGGCGGCAAGCGCCCTGCCAGGGAGGAAGACAATGCCGAATGTCGTTTTATCGCGCCGAAACTTCATGCAGCAAAGCGCGTTATGGGCTGCTGCATTCGCAGTCGGCACATCAGGATTTGCGGGCGCCGTTCGAGCCGCTCGCGAAAAGGAGCTGAATATCCTGTGCTGGGAAGGCTACAACTCCGCTCAGGTGCTCGATCCTTTTCGCCAGCAGAGAGGTGCCACGGTTAAGGCCGAGTCTCTTACTAATGATCCGACAATGATCAACCGGCTGCGCGCCGGCGAAACCAACGTGTGGGACCTCATCAATGTGAACAACCCCTGGGCGCGCAAGGTGATGCATCCGGAAAAACTCATCAAGCCGCTCGATCGTGCGCGCTTCGAGCCTTATTTCGAAAAGATGCTGCCGGCGTTCAAGCCGCCCTACAAATGGGCAATGGATGATTCCGGCAAGGAGCTCCTCGGCATGTGCCAGCGCTTCGGGCCTTACAGCTTCGTGGTGAATACCGACAAGGTGAGTCGCGCCACGGCTGAGGATCAGGGCTGGGATTTGTGGAACGATCCGGCAAACGACAAGAAATACGGCATTCTGGAATCAGACGACTGGAACGTGTTCTGCCTGTGCTGCATCTCGGGGTTTGATCCTTTCAAACAGCACAGCGACGATGAAGTGGCGAAATTCACCGACACGGCAAAGCGCGTGTTCAAGGGAGCAAAGCTCGTTGGCGACATCGCCACCATGAACCAGTCGCTGATTGCAGGCGAGATCGACTTCCATTTGACGGGCGGCACCTATTCCGCCTCGCCGGCTCGTGCCGATGGTCATCCCGAAATACGCGGCGTTACGCCCAAGAAAGGACCCATGGTGGAGGGCAAGGGGGGAATTTCATGGATCGAGGTGACCTCGACCGTCAGCAACCCCGAGCTGTCGCCTTTGGCGACCGACTTTCTCGAATATGTGCAGGACCCGACGATGGCGCACGTCGTGGCCTTCGCGGAGGGCACATACAATCCGGTCGCTCAAATGGGAAATCCCGAATGCTTCAAGCTGTTCACCAAGGAAGAGCTCGACGCCATTCAGTGGGACAGTCTGGAAGAGGAGATGGCACGTTCGGTGGAGTACGATATCGTCCCCGATTACGACAAGCTACTTGACATCATGACGGCGGCAAAACGTGAAGCGTCAGGAGGTTAGTTCGGCCAGTCAACGCACTTGCCGCGGAACTCGCTCGATGGTTCCGCGGGGAATGTGATTTCCACGATTATGCGTGACACACCCCCGGCGACACGCCAGCCCGTGCTTGCGCTCAGGAACATCCGCAAGGATTTTGGTGCGCTTGCGGCTGTTGACGGCCTCGATCTCGACATCGCTCAGGGCGAATTCTTCACCATCGTCGGCCCATCCGGTTGCGGGAAAACGACTTTGCTGCGCATGCTTGCGGGACTTGAAGTGCCGACTACCGGGGATATTTTGATCCGAGGTGAGCGGGTCAACGATCTGCCGGCAAATCAGCGCCCAACCTGCATGGTGTTCCAGTCGCTGGCGCTGTTTCCGCATCGCACTGTCGGCCAGAACATCGAATTTCCATTGAAGATACGCGGGGTCGAGGCCAGCAAACGCAAGTCGAAAGCACTCCAGTTGATGACGCTGCTGCGTCTCCCGCAAGATTACTATCAAAAAAACGTGCAGCGCTGTTCGGGGGGCGAGCGACAGCGCGTCGCCCTCGCCAGGGCGCTAGCCTACGATCCGGAGATCTTATTTTTCGACGAACCCTTGTCAGCAATCGACTACAAGCTCCGTAAGACGCTCGAGAAAGAGCTCAAAGACATACATCGGGAAACCGGAAAGACCTTCGTATACATCACGCATTCGCTCGAGGAGGCGATGGTGATGAGCGATAGGATCGGCGTCATGCGCGGCGGCAAGCTGATCCAGGTGGGAACACCTCAGGCGATTTATTCATTGCCCAACTCGAAGTTCGTATCTGAATTCATCGGGGACGTGAACGTGCTACCGGTGGAACTCGGAGGCGATGGCCGACTCATCTCATCAACGGTTACTGGCGAACTCGCTGCGCCAAATCTTCCGCAGTCCTTTACCCGTGGCTATCTCGTGATTAGACCTGAATTCTTGAGGTTTCTTGAAAGGGCGAGCGATGCGCAGAATTCCGTGAGGGGGCAGCTCTACAACGAATATGCGCTGGGCTCGCGCATCCAATACCAAATAAGGGCTGGAGAGCAGGTGTTCGTCGTGGAGAAACTGCGGCAACAAGCCTTTGCAGGACATCGTGACGATGAGGTTCTCATCGGCTGGGATGCAAAGGACAGTATCCTCGTCTCGAACTGACCGATGAATTCGTCTCGCAACAAGGAGCAAGCGGGGTCCAGCGCACGCCGTCTGGCAGAGCAGGCGGCAGCACGGCTGGGCCCTGGGGAGAAGACCGCCCTTCCGGTGCTGATCTTTCTATTCATCGGTTTTGCCGCGCCGCTGCTCGCGGTGATCTGGTACAGTTTCATGCCGCCGCGAACATTCTCCTTTACCGGCGTTCCGACAGTCCAAAACTATCAAACTATTTTTCAGAGCACGAGCTACATATCTTTTCTCTGGTCGCTGAGCCTTGCTGCATTGACCACGGCAGTTCTGGCATTGATCTGTTATCCGGTGGCGTATGCGATGGTGCGGGTGTTCGGCCCGTATTCGATGTTGCTAACGCTGTTGTTCACGATTCCGCTCTTCGTCTCGGAAAACATCCGTCTTTACGGATGGGTGCTCTTCTTCATCAAAAACGGAGTGCTGCTCGGTACGGTAAAGCATTTGAGCGGCCTCGATCTGCAGAGTCTGCTTTTTACCCGGGCGGCCGTCATCTTCGGAATGGTCTACGTCTATATACCTTTCATGCTCTTTCCAATGACTCTCGGGGTCAGCATGGTTCCAGCAGAGACGCGCGATGCCGCCTTCGATCTCGGCGCCACGCGCTGGCAGGTGTTCCGCGAAGTGGAACTGCCCTTGTCAATGCCCGGCGTTTTGATCGGCAGCCTGCTGACCTTCGTACTAGCCGTCGGCGCCATAGCCGAGGCAAAAGTCCTCGGCGGGCAGAAGGTCATTCCCATCACGCATGACATAGAAATTGCTTTCACCTATGCGCAGAACTGGCCACTCGGCTCGGCGTTGGCGGTGCTGCTGATGGCGGTCGTTGGCGCGCTGGTGCTGCTGGTGCTGCGCCGCTTCGACCTCGACCTCCTACTCGGGAGAAAGTGAGGCGTGAATACGCGAGAGCAAAAGCTGCGGCATGCACTCGTCATCGTATGGACGCTGGTGCTGGTGCTGTTTGTCTACCTGCCAATCGTTTGTATCTCTTTGGCGTCCTTTACCGCCAGCCGGTATTTCCAGTTTCCGATAACGCGATGGGGGCTGGAGTGGTGGGCGAAGACCTTCTCGTCAATCGAGATCAGGCAGCTGTTGTCGACGTCGTTAAGCATTGCGCTGGCAGTGACGCTGCTTGCAGTGGTACTCGGCTTTTTCGGTGCGCTTGCTTTTGCCCGATACGATTGGAGGGGGCGCAACTTTTTTCAGAGAGTCATTCTTCTACCGATCTTTTTTCCCCAGTCCGTGCTTGGCCTCGCCTTGCTGCTGTGGTTCAACGCGCTGGGCGTACAACTCAACTGGACAACAGCGGTGTTCGCCCATCTGGTATGGATTGTTCCGGTCGTAACCCTCGTCATGGCCATTCAGGTCTACAGCTTCGATCCGGCCTTGGAAGAAGCCGCTTTCGATCTCGGCGCCAGCCGCTGGCAGGTGTGGAGCGAGGTCACTCTGCCCGTACTGTTTCCCGGCATTTTCTCCGGCGCATTGTTTGCCTTTCTCCTGTCCTGGGGCAATTTTCCGCTTTCCCTGTTCACTACCGGCGCAGATACCACTGTGCCGGAATATCTCTACGCGAAGATGGTCGCCGGCTATACGCCGGGCGTGCCGGTGCTCGGCACGGTCTCGACGGCGGGTGCAGCTCTGCTGTTGGTCGGCGGCTATGGCGTGATCTTGTTGCTGCGCCGCCAGCAACGCGAGTTATGAGGGAGGATCTTGATGACGCATTCTGTTGAGGGCCGTTCGGTCCTGGTGACGGGCGGGTCGAAGGGTATCGGCAAGGGTATCGCGCGGGTGTTTGCCAATGCCGGAGCCAGGGTGGTGGTCGTCGCGCGACATTTGGACCAAGCGGCCGCTGCCGCCAAGGAAATCGGCAAAGGATGCCATGGAGTTGCTGCGGATGTCACCCGGTTGAGCGACATGGAAGCTGCGGCCAAAGCGGCGGTCGACCGCAACGGTGGCATCGATGTCGTTTGCGCCAATGCCGGCATCTTCCCGCAAGCGAAGCTTGAGGAAATGACCGGTGAGCAATGGGACGAGGTGCTGAATACGAATCTCAAGGGATGTTTCCATACCGTGAGGGCTTGTGTTCCCTATTTAAAGACATCAGACCAGGGGCGGGTCATTCTTACATCTTCGATTACCGGTCCTGTCACGGGTTTCCCCGGCTGGAGTCATTACGGCGCCTCGAAAGCGGGTCAGCTGGGCTTCATGCGCACGGCGTGCATCGAGCTTGCCAAACACGGCATCACGATCAACGCCGTTATGCCGGGCAACATCATCACCGAAGGTCTTGCCGGGCTGGGCGAGGAATACCTGAAGACCATGGCCGCCTCCATTCCGTTGAAGAGGCTGGGCACGGTTGAGGACATTGGCTATGCAGCTTTGTATTTCGCCTCCAGAGAGGCGGGCTATGTCACCGGGCAGACGATCATTGTCGACGGTGGACAAATTCTTCCGGAGTCTCTGGAGGCATTGGCGCAGGCCTGATGCTAGCTCGGTACGTTCGCGCGGTAAGTGCGCGGGCTCCGGCCCGTCCACCGCCGGAAAGCACGGCTGAAAGCGGAGAGCTCCGAATAGCCAAGAAGCAGGGCCACTTCCGACAGCGGCAGTTGGCGCTGCTTCATGTAGGAAATTGCCAGGTCGCGACGTACATCTTCGACCAGCGACTTGAAGCTGATATTGTTGGCGGAAAATTCGCGTAGGAGCACGCCGACCGGCAAATGGACCTCATCGGCGATGTCGCTCAACGACAGCGATGATTGACTCAGCCTGGCGCGAACAGCAGTTCGCACCCGATCGACAATGCCAAGTTCGGCCGTGCTGCGCTCGCTCAGCTCAATCAGGCACATGCGCATCAAGTCCATGAGGCGTGGATCCTGCGCGGGCATCGGCCGGGTCAGAATATCGCCACGGAAGAGAAGCGCGTTGGTAGGCTGGCTGAAATAAACCGGCGCATTGAAGGCAAACTCGTGTTCGCGTGCCTCGATGGGTCTGGGGTGTTCGAAATGCACCTCCTCGGGCGACCAGCGGGGACCGCAGCACTCGCGAATGAGATTGAGAAACATGCCGAGCGATAGTTCGGCATCTTGCCGCCTTTCAACGATCGCTGGTGCTTCGATTTGGTACTCGAGACGCATGAGACCATTCTCACTGGCGATGAGATTCATGCGCGAGCACTCCTGGTGGTAGGCAAAAAGCTCGACGAAATTTTCCAAGGCGCTGCCCAGAGTGGGAGCGGAAACGGCGGCATAGCCCCAGAAGCCAAGATCACGCGGCTGAAACTGGTTGCCGAACCACAGTCCGAAATTGCCGTGCTTCGTCTGGCGCGCCGACTGCTCGAACAGCAGGCAGAACGCCGACAGGCGCAGTTTCAGGGTGGGACTGCCAGCCATGTCGGGAGCGATACGGGCATTCCCGAATATGCGATCGACATCACCTCCCATGTTGCTGATGAAATCGACGATGCCGGTGGCAGCGGAAGCAAGAACGCCGGGACTCCGGTTCGTTCGAAAAGAGGAAGTTGTGTCAATGGGTACGCCCTGGAGCATTCCGTTCCTCGAGCCATTCTCAGAACAACCCTAGGTATGTTCGCATGCTGAGGAGCGGATAATCAAGTAGAGATCCGCGCTCTTGCCAAAAGCGTTAACTGTCAAGATCGGACCGCGTCCGGTCAAGCCGCCGTGATCCTCACGGAATAGTGTCTGTCTGGAGGCAGCCGGCGGTATCGGCCTGCATGGCAATGAGCGCAGCAACTAGCGAAAACTCCAGCGATCTCTCGCCTTTCCATGCGCAGCAGCTTGTCGAGAAAGCGCGCTGGGCCGCGGCTTCGTTTGCAAGCTATTCGCGAACCGAGGTTCTGGCAATCGCGGAGGGCGCCGCGAAGGCCGCGGCTGCCCAGTCGCGCAAATATGCCGAATGGGCCGTCGAAGAAACCGGCTTCGGAGTTGCCGACCATAAGGAAGTCAAAAACCGGCTCTGCTCGATTGGCCTGTTTGAACACTACAAGGGCGAAAACTACACCGACTACCGGATCGACGAAGCTCGCAAAATGATCGAGATCCCCCGGCCAGCGGGGGTGATCTTCGCGCTTACGCCGTCCACCAATCCCATTTCATCCGTGTTCTACAAGGCGATCCTTGCGCTGCTCACGCGCAACGCGATCGTGATCAGCCCGCATCCCATGGCAAAAAAATGCTGCGCCGACGCCGCCCGGCTTTTGGCGGGTGCGGCGGAGATGGCGGGTGCGCCGGATGGGGTCATTCAAGTCATCGACGAACCCTCGCTGCCTGTCATCGACCAGATCATGAAGTCGGATCGAATCGACTTGATCCTGGCGACCGGCGGTTCGCCCATGGTCCGCGCGGCATACTCTTCCGGCAACCCGGCTCTCGGCGTCGGCCCCGGCAATGTGCCTGTTTATGTCGATCAAACAGCAAATCTACCTCAGGCTGCGAAGCGTATCGCGGACAGCAAAGCCTTCGACAACTCCATTCTGTGCACGAATGAGTCGACGGTGATCGCGCATTCGGCAATCAGTGAGCGGTTCTTAGGCGAGCTGCGTCGGCAGGGATGCCATCTCCTCAGCGAGGAGGAGCGCGACCGACTCTCAAATCACCTCTTTCCAATGGGCAAGTTCAACATCCCTCTCATCGGCAAATCAGCGGAACACATCGCGCAGGGCGCTGGCATCAGGATTCCGAAAAATACACGGGTCCTGCTTGCGCCTTTGGAGCGCATAGGCGACGACTATCTGCTCAGCCGTGAGAAGCTCTGTCCCGTTCTCGGCTATTACGAGGTGACGAACCTCGAGGCCGGCATGACCGCCGCGCGGGCCTTGGTTCGCCGCCAAGGGCAGGGGCATTCGGCGGCCATCCACGCCGAAGATCCAGCCGTGATACTGCGCTACGGCGCTGAGCTTAACGTTCTGCGGGTCGTGGTCAATGTCGGCAACAGCACTGGCGCAGCCGGGTTCGACACGTTTCTTGCACCATCGATGACCGTCGGCACTGGCTTCTTCGGCCGGTCATCGGTGAGCGAGAACGTGGGTCCGCAGCACCTCTTGCAGTGGGTGAAGATTGCCTACAACAAGTCGGACGAGGTGCGCTTCGGCAATTTCCAAGGCTTGGCCCTGCCGCGCCCGGCGACACGCCCGAGACCGCCAAAGGGGACGATCGACTATTCGTTTAATTGGGCGGGCGGCAAGACATCTGGTGGTGGCGGAGAGTCGAGAACCGTCAATAACTCCGACAACGATGAGCTCAGAGAACACATCCGCGCATTGATCCTGGAAGAACTCAGGGCCATTCAGCAGGAAGGTCATTAGTGGCGACGATCCGCTCCTATATCTTCGTCGACCAGTTACAGCCGAAAACTATGTGCTTTCTCGGCACTTTCGCTCGCGGATTCCTGCCCCGGCGCAATATGGCGGCGATCGTGATCGAAGTTGCGCCGGGCCTGGAGATCGAGAATCTCACCGACATCGCCGTCAAGACCGTGGATGTGAAACCGGGTATACTGGTGGTCGAGCGCCAATATGGATATCTGGAGTTTCATGCCTATTCGACGGCGTCTGTGAGAGCTGCCGGCGAAGCGGTTCTGGACCATCTCAACGCCACCGCCGCCGACGCGATGAAGCCGGAAGTCCTTGCCTCGCAGATCGTCAAGCGAGTGGACAACTACCACGCTTTTCTCATCAACCGAAACAAGTCGGGATCGATGATCCTTCCTGGCGAGTCACTGTTCGTTTTGGAGATGCAGCCTGCCGCCTACGCCATCATTGCTGCAAACGAGGCAGAAAAGGCATCCGATATCAAGATCGTAGACTATCGCATGATGGGTGCGACAGGTCGGGTCTATCTGTCGGGACCGGAAAGCGAAGTCAGGGCTGCGGCCCGTGCGGCGGAGACGGCTTTGAGCATGAGGCAGAATTAGGATGGGTCAAGAACTGGACAGGGAAGAGCTGCGGCAATTGGTGCGCGAGGTACTTCGTTCATCGCTGCAGGACCAGACTGCCGCTCCCCCACCGCAAGAGCCATCCAATCTTATCGAGGCCATTCGGCAAGCAGTATTGCCGGGGCAGAGCGGCACTGTCGTCGTCGCGGACGATCTCAATCGATTCGCTCGCGATATCGTACAGGCTGCAGGGCACGAGGATTTGAAGGCTGCGATCATGACTGGCCGCGTATCCTTCAGCGGCAAGAGCGCGACGAGCAAGGCGAACCCCGTCGCTGTCGTGAGAGAGGGACCATTCCGCATTGATCAAGGCATGCTGACCGAGATGCGCATCGCCGAAATCGGCAAGACATACCGCAAGGTCATCGTCGGCCCGGGGGTGGTGGTGACGCCGCTCGCCCGCGACAGGGCGCGCGAATTGAAGCTCGAATTGGTGAGAAGCAAGACATGAAGACAGGCATCGTGATTGGAAAGGTTTGGGCGACGAAGCGGCTCGGCGAGTTGCCAGGGGGTGCGCTTCTCGAAATCGCAGTCGAAGAAGAAGGGCCAGGCGAGAGGCTCGTCGCCTACGATCCGCTAGGTGCGGGCACAGGTGAGCGGGTGCTGGTGACGATGGGTTCCGTAGCCCGAGGCTGGTTCAAGGACGCTAAAGCCGTGGTCGATGCGCTCGTCATCGGAATCCTTGATGAGCCGCGCAGTGCGCCTAAGTCCAAATCTTGAATTTTGAAGGAGGAAGAAATGTCAAATGCCATCGGTTTTGTCGAAACAAAAGGATATGTCGCGGCCTTCGCCGCGGCGGATGCCATGGTGAAGGCCGCCAATGTCACCATCATCGGACGAGAGCAGGTCGGAGCAGGGCTGGTATCAGTGCTCGTCCAGGGCGACGTCGGCGCGGTCAAGGCTGCTACGGAAGCCGGCTCCGAGGCCGCCAGCCAGATTGGCCAAGTCGTGTCGGTCCATGTCATACCCCGCCCCCATCCTGACGTCGTGAAGAATTTCGGAACCGGAGCAGAACCCGCCCGGACCAGATAGCGATCTATAAACCTCAGGCCCTGCGGTGACGGAGCTGCGCGTCTATCTGCTGATCGAGAACCTGCGGCGGCAATTTGCGGCCTATATGGCCTCGCCTACGCGGGCGCGGGGTTATGTTCCGGTAGAGGGGATGCATTCGCTGATCATCGAGCTCGCGCCGGCTCTGGCCATTCACCGAGTGATGGACCTAGCAGTGAAGTCTGTACCCGAGGCCGAGCCCGGAATGCTCTATGTGGAGCGCCAATTCGGCATCCTGGAGCTTCACGACAGCGATCTTAAGCGCCTAAAGCGGGCAGGGGAGGCGGTCCTTGCGGGTATCGGTGCAGCGGCGTCGGACCAGCTGAAGCCCAAGGTACTCTATACGGACATCGTCGATGACGTGACCGATCAGCACGCTGTGATCCTCAATCGCAATCGGGACGCATCGATGATTCTTCCCGGCGAGAATCTACTGCTCGTCGAGGTCGTGCCCGCACTCTTCGCAGCTGTGGCTGCAAATGAAGCCGAGAAGGCGGCGCCGGATGCTACTCTCGTCGACTGTCAGATGATCGGCGCGTCCGGTCGTCTGTTCATATCCGGTAAACGTGCCAGCATTGCCGGAGCCCGCGATCATATCCTTCATACACTGGCCGGCATACCGGGCAGAAACTAGAGCAGGCTGGCGAAGAAGATGGGCCGCTACCCAAATCTCCGGAGATAGTCTTCGCACAAGCCAACCGTCCCCTGCGTGTAGGGGATTCCCATCGATTTCGCCAAATCGGTTTCGTGATGCGAGCCGATCCAGGCGACCAGCAGCAGGCGCCGCAGCATGATGAAGGTGGGAATCTCCATTTCATCCTCCGCGGGAAGATGGGTCACACGACGGTATCCGCGAAGCCAAGCAGCGATCAGATCGGGAACTTTCGGATCGTGCTCATAGAAAGATACCGGAGTCGCGGCATCGTACATGAACCAGCCAAACCCGGAATCGTCGAAATCGATGACCTTTACCGTTTTATCGTCGACGAGCAGGTTGGCGAGGCGAAGATCGCAGTGGATGAGGCCAAAACGTTCGGTGCTCTTGCCATAGCGTGCCAGTCGTCTCGCGATTACGTCAGCCGTCCTGCCGAACAGGTTCCGCTTTTCGGCGTCCACACCCATTCCGTCTTGCCAGTGGCCCCAGTGAGGAGTTCGACCGATGCTCGTGTCGAAATCCCAGATCAGGCGCTCGAAGCCCGGTGGACGACGCCACAGTCTGGAATGCAAATGCATGCGGGCAGTCACCTCGCCCAGGGCTTCGAAAGGCCCCGTAAGATCTTCGTCGCCGATTCCGGGCTCAGACCCTGCTTCCCAATCGAAGAGGACCACGTTGCGCGGTCGGGGCATCATAGGATGAGCGACAGTCTGGATCAGCTCCCCATCTTTGCCTCTGATCGGTCGCGGGGTGATGACGACGCCGCTATTTCGGAGATCGATCAGCCAAGCCAGTTCCGAGGCAATGGCATTCCGGGAATGATAACCCTCCCGGTGTACCCGCAGCGCCCATTTGCATCCGGTCGGACTTTCGACTGCATAGGTTGCGTTCTCGGACAAGTTGATGAGGCCGATCTTGGCATCCTGAGGAATGGGGTAGCGACTCCTCGACAGCGTGGCGAGGTCGTGCAAACACGCCAACTGGTCCTCGTGGGAAAGCTGGTCGAACTTGCTCATCGGCTCGGCAGCGTGGGGCTCAGGCTGCCCGTTCGGCATGTCTTGCGTGGTTTGACGACGCGACATAGGTACGGGCGCGCGAGCCTCGGATTTCGTTTCGCGCCTGCCCAACGGCGGTGTCGAGACGGTTGAGAATCTCATCGCACAAATCGCGGTCGGCAAGGATGCCCGGCTTGAACTGCAACGCGCTTGGATCGAGCGCGGAATAGATAGCCCAAACACCGTTGCGATAGAGCCAGCGCATGACGAATTTAGCGCCCTCGGGATGGTCGAACTCCAGGCCCATGATGGTCGCGCGCTGGCGAATGCCAACAAAGAAATCCGGGTAGTGCCTCTGGATCTCGCTCAGGCCGGACCTAAGATGGTGTGAGATATAGTGAACCTGGGCGCGGGTTTCCGGCCTCGAACAGATCTCCAGCACCTTTTCGGCGGCAATGCATCCGAGTTCGGCGCCGCCAAACGTCGACATGTGACCCCAGCCGTCCTCTTTCAGCCAGGCAGCGGAGCGCTCATTGGCGATCACTGCGGAGATGGGGTAGATGCCGCCGGAAAGTCCCTTGCCGCAGACGATCATGTCCGGGACGACCCCATAGGTCTCGATGCACCACATCTCGCCAGAACGCATGAGACCGGTTTGAACTTCGTCGGCGATGAATAATGTTCCCGCCTTTTCGCACATCCTCTTGATAGCCTCGAGATAGCCTTCCGGGGGCATGGGAAAGCCATAGGTCGCCGGGATCGATTCAATGATGACGCAGGCAGCATCGGCCTTGCCGATCTCTCGCTCCATAGCATCGAGGTCCCGAAATGGCACCTTGGTAACTTCTTCGGGAGTCGCCTCGGACAGGAAGAGCTTGGAAAACCGGTCATCCCCAACTTTCATGGCAAGCCCGGTGTGGCCATGGTAACAACGTTCGAGACAAATGATGCGACGCCGCTTGGTGGCGTGCCGAGCCGATTTGAGCGCGATATCGATCGCCTCGCCGCCGCCCGAACCATACATCGTATAATGCAGGCCCTTCGGTGAAAGCTTGGCGAATTTCTCCGCCAAACGCGTTCGCATGAGCGCCGGAAAGTGGTGATTGCCTATGTCAAACTGGTCCATGCCGGCGCGGACCGCAGCGATGATTTCTGGATTGCGATGGCCGAGACTATATGTTCCGCCATTGATGTGGACGTCGATCAGCCGGCGACCATCCATGTCGTAAAGATAGTAGCCTTCTCGACGGTCGATGACGAGATCGATGCCGGCGCGCTGCCACTCCAGCGTTTTGCCGGGATTCCAATACTGCACCGTCCGGGCGATGAATTCGTCCTTGGCTTCGCTCATGGGGTATCTCTTTGCAACCAACCTTAGTGATGATAATCCCAAGCCCGCTATTAGACTTGACCGCAAGGAAGGCGAAATTGACAGGCGTCGCCTCAAGCACCCCTAGCGGCCAACGTTCAATTCATGCACGAAGAGTTGAGGGTGCAGGTTGCTTCAACCGGAGCAGGGGATTCCTTATTCCCAGCGAACCGGGAGCAATAGACGGGTTCGGTTCGAGTACCTTCAAGCTGATGATCAGGATCTCGCGGTGCCTGTGGGCTCATGCGACCCATCGCCGCCCGGAGCCGATCTGGCATCGACCGTCGGATCCCCTATATAGCTTGGCGAGGCCGGGCTCCCCTAGGATCTCCAGCCGATGATTCCTGTGTCTTCCCGGGCTTGGCTTGTCGTCATGCTATTGCCCCGAACAAATGGAAGGTTCAGAATTTCGACGCTTGGGGGCTACCCTATGCTCAAAGGAGTTTGTGATGCGGGATAAGGGCGATGTGAAGTTGTCGATCGACGGGCTTGTGGCCGGCCGCGAAGCATTTGCGACGGCTATCAAATGGCAACAGGAATTCTTGAGTTTCTTCGGCAGGAGAATGGCGAGCTATGTCGAGCTTGGCGGCCACATGCCGCAATGCCGCAATCCGGGTGACTGGCTGGTGCTGCAGACGCGGTTCCTTCAGCAGCTGCTTGCCGACTACCGAGCCGAAGCAGAATGGGTGACAAGCCAGTTCTCGCACTGGGAGCGGCCGGTGCAGAAGGAGATCGACCAGGTGTTCAACTCGTATGAGGAGACGTTGCTCAAAGCGCAGAGAGACGCCGCCAGGATCATAGGCATGGCTAAGGATCAAGCCCAACGGATCGTCGAAAACGCGCAGGCGCCCGCCCGCAAAGCCGGCGAGACCACCCCCAGGCGGAACAAGAAGACAGCAAGCCATTGATCGTGTCGGTTCTCTGCCGAGGTTGCTCTCGGTTCTTTTTTCTTGTGGTTTTCTTCGCGATGGTCGGCGCCCTTCAGCCCAGGGTGTTTGCCTCGCCGCCGCCCCACGAGCGGCCGAAACTCGCGGCCCGAAACGTGTGCGAAATAATATCGCGCGAAGCGCGCCGTCGCGATTTGCCTGAAAACTTCCTGGCGCGCCTTATCTGGCAGGAAAGCTCTTTCAACCCCTCAGCCCTCAGTCCAGTGGGGGCTCAGGGTATTGCGCAATTCATGCCTGATACGGCGCGTGAGCGCGGCTTGAACGACCCCTTCGCGCCCCAGGAAGCGCTGCTTGCCTCGGCGGAACTTCTTTCCGAACTGCACGAGACCTTTGGCAATCTTGGTCTGGCGGCTGCCGCCTATAATGCCGGACAGGCCCGCGTGAAACGCTGGCTCTCTGGCGGAGGAGAACTTCCGGACGAAACCCGGGACTACGTTCACTCGATAACAGGCCGACCGGCGTCCGACTGGATCGATATCAATGCGCAATATTCGATCCCGCCCATCGGCGAGGCCCAGCATTTCCTTGCCGATTGTGTGAGGCTCGCCTCGCGGGGCCTGGAGTTGCCGAAGCCGATCTTACATGCAAAGTCCGCGCCTACCGGCCAACCGTGGGGCGTGCAGGTGGCCGGGAGCCATTCGGAATCTGTAGCGCTCGCAAGTTTCCAACGGCTCAGGTCCCGTCACCCGGAGCTTCTCGGTGATGTCGATCCAATCGTCGTGCGTAAGCGCAATGTGGGAATGGGCACGAGGCGCATGATCAACATTCGGATAGGCGCCCCCAGCCGATCAGAAGCTGATCAGCTTTGTGCAAAGCTCCTCGCACAGGGCAGCGCCTGCGTCGTCCTGAAAAACTAAGCGGCTCACAGAAGGCGGTGGGCCTCGTCCTCCGTTGGAACGCGTCCGTCCGGCGTCAGATTGTCCACAGCTTCGGGGAGTGTGCGCGTCAGACGCAAGAGCAGTTCATCGCGTGACAGTCCCGTCTTTTCCGACAGGGTGGCCACGACGTCAGCGCCCAAGGCACGCTCCAGTTCCTGTGTGGAGATGGGCTGGTTCGGACCTTTGCGAATCCAGGATTCAGCCGCCTCTCCCTGACCGGCCTGCTTGAAACGGTCGACCAAATCACCAAGTCCGCCGCTCAAGACGCTGCCGGTCGAAGCACCGCCGAGGAGACCCCCGAGACCGCCTAAGACTCCGCCCGGCCCTTCATTCTGACGGCCGGCTTCACCCGGCAGCCGCTCTCTGTTCTGGCCCATGCCGCGAATGACTTCGGCCAGCTTTTCCCTATTTTGATATCCCGCCATTGCGAGAAGACCCAAAAGTGCAACCATCGAAGGCATTCCGCGCGCCATGCTCAATCCTCCTCATAAGAAACTTCTAAACCACCGGGAATTCATAAAGTTCCGCTTCTCGTATTGATAAACAGTGTGACACGGAACAAATCCTATGTTCAGCCGTTGTGCGCGAGCTTGGCCGCAAGTTCGCACCAAATGGAAGGGCATCATGGGAATCATCTGGACAATCATCATCGGATTCATCGCCGGCGTGATCGCAAAGTTCATCATGCCAGGGTCGAATGAACCGTCGGGATTCATATTGACCACCATATTGGGCATTGTCGGAGCCTTTGTCGCGTCTTATCTGGGTCAAGCTTTGGGATGGTACCGACCGGGTGAGGGTGCCGGTCTGATTGGCGCCGTGGTCGGGGCAATCGTCGTACTGTTCGTATGGGGTCTGTTCACGCGGCAGCGTGCCTAGCCGGCTCTCGAGTTATTCACCTGTTTTTTTCTGCTGGCTGCGGCTGCGGGCAGCGAGGGATATGACATTGGCGACGCTGCGCAAGGATTTGGAAGTTTGTACCAAAGCCGGCTGGCTCTCCGGCTCCACGTCGGAGGTGGCATGGGCAATTTGGGGATCAGGATGAGGCAACACGTCAATCGTATCCGTTGATTCGACTGCAGGCTGCGGCGGTTCATCGACCAGCCTTATGGGCTCATCGCTCAGGGCGAACGTCTCGTCGGATTCGGCCGACAAGGTGCCGCTGAGCCTTGCCGCATTGTCGATCCCGAAGTCCAGCTCGGCCAGCCGCGCATTGAAGGACTGGTCGAGCTGCCGCAGCTCGTTTTCCAATTCGGCCGTCTCGCGCTCGGCCGCGTTCAATTGCTGTTCAAGGTCGCGGCTGCTCTCGTCGAGTGTCGTGAGCGCATGGGCCGCCCCATCGCCTCCCTGGACCTCGCTCGAACTCGAGGAAACTTCGCCGCCCGCCGGTGTGCCAGCGGCTATCTCTGACTTGAGGCTCGCCAGCTCGGTCTTCTGGTGCACGAGATGGCGGCGCTGTGTTTCGATCTGTTGCGAGAGAGAAGTCAAGTCCTCGATGCGCTTCTTGAGCCGGGCCTGGGCGGAAAGGGCGTCGGGATGAAGAAGGGCGCCCGTTGCCTCACGATCGGCAATGTCCTTTTTCATCGCGGCGATCTGTCGATTGCGCTCGGTCAGCTCGGTGCGAAGCTTCTCGAGGGTCTGGGCGAGCTTCTGAACCTCCTCGTCGCGGTTGCGCAGCTGTTCCTTCAACTGCTGAACGGAAGCGGTACGCGCCGTCAGCTCCTGCTCGAGGGGTCCCAACTGGACGCGCAGCGACTGCAACTCGGTGTCGCGCTCGTTAAGCTGTTTGTCTCTCGCTCTCAGCTCGGAAATCAGGTGGTCAATTCTGTTGCGGTTTCGGGAAACCTCCGCCATTTGCTCGGCAAGCTTGGTCTTGAGCTCGGACATGCGCAATTCGAGCCGCCGGGACAGCATGGCATATTCGGCGCGCAGACGATCTCGGTCGGATTGCAGCTCGGCAATGGTCGTGGGCGTCGAGCGCTGCATGCGCTTCTTGCCGAGACTCAGGGCGAAGATCCAGGCAATGCGGCCGAGGAACAACGCGATCAGCGCTGCGACGGCAAAGCCCAGCGCCACAAGCATGATGGTCTCAATTTGAGACATTCACAGGTCCTCAAAGCAGGGCGGCCAAAGCCGTCCGTGCCCGTGCAGCATAGTGCGCAGGTTCACGCGAGGCGATGACAAAAATATGATAGGTCAGAGACCGTTCTAGAAAGGATTCCAGGTGGGTTGGGGGGAATATTTGAGGTAGCCGGCATTGACGCCCAAGCGCACGCCTAGGCCTGTTCTTATGGGCGCAAGCCTGACATGACCGGACTGCTGGAAATTGACGCCCAAACCGCCGATGACGTAGGCGGTGCCCTCGACGCCGCCGAAGCGGGCATAGATGTCATTTGGGTGCCTCAGCCCGTATACCAGCACCAGAACGCGCGAGCCGTTGCCGCCAAAATCCCAGCCGATTGAAGGACCCTGCCAATAAACCTTCTTGCGAAGGCCATTTTTCATGAACAGCGTTCCTTCGCCATAGCGCAGACCGCCGATAATGGCTCCGGACCCCTCCTCGCCGACGATATAGCCATTGGGCTCCCCGTGCTTCTGGAAGGCATATTCGACGACACCGGCAATCTCCTTGGTAGTGCGGCCGAAAATCTTGTGTCCGTTGTCGACGATTTCCTGAGACGTATAGGTATCGGACTCGGGCGCGGAGGTTGCACTCATGGCCGCAGAGGCCTCGGTCGCGGTGTTTCCCAGGAGGAGCGCCAATGCCAGCCCCAGGGCAAAGCGGCTCGGGCGAAGATTATCCATGTCCAACCTCCACGTTCTCCTTGTCCTGCTTCATCGCTATCAGAAAGCCACTTCCAAACGGTTAAGACTTGGTTATGGACCTGAGGCAATGAAGGCGGGGTTGGCGAAAGCCTTGGAACGCTTGCCATAGGTCAGCGGTCGGCTGTCCGTGCAAAGAACCTTGCCGCCGGCGGCTGCAAGAATTGCATGACCTGCCGCCGTGTCCCATTCCATGGTGCGCCCGAAGCGCGGATAGACATCGGCCTCTCCCGCAGCAACGAGGCAGAACTTCAAGGACGAACCGGCCGACAGATAGGTGCTCACATCGCGTGCGCGAAGCCACTCTTCCGTCAATGGATCGAGATGGGAGCGGCTGGCTATGACGCGCAGGCCGCGCGTGGGCACCGGCACAGCCATGAGGCGGCGGAAAACAGGATCCACCAGGCGGAGATTTCCGTTAACTGCGGCTTCATGGGCGCCGCATCCGGCCTCGGCCCAGAACAGGCGCGGAAGAGCGGGAGCCAAAACGATGCCAACCGTTGCAACCGCATTCTCGATCAAGGCGATATTCACGGTGAATTCGCCATTGCGGGACAGGAACTCCCTCGTCCCATCGAGGGGATCGACGAGAAAGAAGCGGTCAAAATCGGGGAGTTCACCCTCAGGCAGCGCGCTTTCCTCGGAAATAACCGGAATCCTGGGGGCAAGCTTCGCAAGGCCAGCGAGAATAATGCTCTCGGCTGCAAGATCCGCTTGAGTGACGGGCGTTGAATCCTCCTTCAGGCGGACCTCGGCGGCGCCGGCATAGACCGCCATGATGGCGTGGCCGGCGGAGAGGGCCAAATCGAGGAGGCCTGCCATAAGCGGCGAGGGTAGGCTCTTCATTGGAGAGATTTCCGCCAGAAGATTGAAATTATGGGGCTTGGCCTGGAATCAGCGGTTCGTGTATCAGTCGTCTGAAGCATATACTGGAGTGATTCATGAGCGGCAACCAAGTGCTGAGCGACCTCGATCTTGCGGCCCTCTTGTGCAGCCGCGTCTGCCACGATGTTATTTCGCCCGTCGGGGCAATTGCCAATGGCCTGGAAGTGCTCGAGGACGAGGACGACGAGGACATGAGACGAACCGCCATGGATCTGGTGCAGCGATCGGCGCGCCAGGCTTCGGCGAAGCTGCAGTTCTGCCGTATCGCATTCGGTGCAGCTGGCTCGGCCGGCGCTACGATCGATCTCGGCGAGGCGGGGGATACGGCGAAGGCATTTGTCGGCGAGGAGAAGGTGAAGCTCGACTGGCAGGCGCCCCGCATCACCCTGCCGAAAGGCGAGGTTAAGCTCCTGCTCAACATGATGCTGCTCGGCATAGGGGCGGTGCCACGAGGAGGGACGGTGAGTGTGGCTCTCGAGGGGGACGCTCCAGTGGTGCGGGCGACAGGTGATGCGGCGCGAGTGCCGGAGAAAGCGGCGCAGGTCCTCACAGGCCAGTTCGATGCGCAGGAACTCGATGCGCGTCTGGTGCAGCCGTATTATACGCGGCGGCTCGCGGAGGAGTCCGGATTCGAGGTTCGGTTCGAAGCCGAGGGAAACAAGATCACGCTCAGGGCCCATAAGATAGATCAATCAGAGGGAGCAAAGAAAATGGCCGGGTCGAGCCCGGCCATGAGCCTGTAGAAGAGCTTATTCTCAGGCGGTTTCGCGCATGTCGGCAGGAGCGTCGCCGTTCTCGCGCAGGACATAGCCGCGGCCCCACACGGTTTCGATGTAGTTCTTGCCGCCGGCGGCGACGGCGAGCTTCTTGCGGAGCTTGCAGATGAAGACATCGATGATCTTCAGCTCCGGCTCATCCATGCCACCATAGAGGTGATTGAGGAACATCTCCTTGGTGAGGGTGGTGCCCTTGCGCAGGGAGAGAAGCTCGAGCATCTGGTATTCCTTGCCGGTCAGGTGCACGCGTTGGCCGCCAACTTCCACTGTCTTGGTGTCGAGATTGACGACCAGATCGCCGGTGGTGATGACCGATTGCGCATGGCCCTTGGAGCGGCGGACGACCGCGTGGATGCGAGCGACGAGTTCATCCTTGTGGAAAGGCTTGGTCATGTAATCGTCGGCACCGAAGCCTAAGCCCTTGACCTTGTCTTCAATGCCTGCGAGGCCCGACAGGATCAAAATCGGCGTGTTGACCTTGCTGACGCGCAGGGACTTCAGGACCTCATATCCACTCATATCGGGAAGATTCAAGTCGAGCAGGATAATATCGTAGTCGTACAATTTCCCAAGATCGACACCTTCCTCGCCAAGATCGGTGGTGTAGACGTTGAAACCCTCCGACTTCAGCATCAATTCGATGCTTTGCGCCGTTGCGGTATCGTCCTCTATGAGAAGAACCCTCATGCGAATTCCCTTCAATTCCATCCCGCGGCAGACACGCTTTGCCGGTGGGCACGCACCTCAAGCGAAGCTAACCCGTCGGGGTTAATGCTGCCCGTTAAGATACGCCCAGAAAGGTTAACAAAGCCTAATTCATGAAGTCCAGCAAAGGACTTCCGACAGCCTTAACGCGTGGCAGAATTGCTCGTTGACCCAGATTACGCACACAGATTGCGAACGCGGAACCGGCACAAGCTATTCTCGTGTCGAGTGTAATCCCAGGGTTTACCGAGCCTTAAGGCAGGTCGTTCACAATTACTCGAAGCCGGAGATTTCAACCTAGTCGATTCGTCTGAGACTGCAAAGGGAAAGCTCCGAAAAGGCAGATTCGCAGTCGTCGCATCCAGCAGTGCTTAGAGAGAGAGAGGCCAGTCATGCGTTCGAGAGATAATATGTTGCGGCTTCATCGATTCAAGCATGAAGAGCGGCGCCGTCAAGTCGCCGAAATCGAGACGATGATCGCGGATTTGCTTAAAAAACAAGACGAACTCGAAGCGCATATTCGCATGGAGGAGAGCCGGAACGGCATCTCCGATCCTTCACACTACAATTACTCCACAGTGGCGAAGGCGTCGCGCGCGAGGCGCGATAATCTTCTGCTTTCAATTGGCGAACTCAAGGATCAGCTCGATGCCGCAAAATCGGCGCTCGCCGATGAAGAGGCGGAACTCAGGAAGATCGAGCTTCTGGCCGAAAAGGAAGGCGAAGCACGGGTCGAAGTTGCCGCAAGCGAAAATGCGCAGCAGGTCACCTACATTCGCTAGTTAGAAACTCACGGCAGAACGTTTTCAAGTTTGGATGGCACTAGGCGGTGAGCGTGCAGCCGCTGGTAGACCGGTGCTGCTTCCTCGGCGATGCGCTGAAGATCGGCAGGCAAGGGTTCGGCGGGAGCGCTCGCCGGCCGGTCGAAGCCCGTGGATGCATGAACGGCATTGTACCAATGCCGACCCCAGACGCCGTCGTATGGCTTGGGCCCAGGCGGCCATGTCAGCATGGATTCGGAAAAATCGATGTTCAGGGCGCGGCACAGCTTCATCAGAGCGAGGCGCGGGTCAGGGAGCACGTCGTCGGCATCGATTACTATCGGCGGCGAACCCTCAGCGTCGGCGATGAGCTTGAACAGTTCCCACTGCTCGAGGATCCCGATATCGCGGAGGGAGACCGTTTCCCATTTCCGCGCATAGCTCGCGAGGACGCGCACAGGATCGCGGATGAGGAAGGCATTGGCGATCTTGAGGATCCAGCGCCGGTCAAAACCAGGCAGCATATGGTGTGTCATGTGCTTCTGGTAGAACAGGCGTTTGCCATGGGGCGGAGGCGCAAGGCAGTGAGCCACGATAGCCGCGTAGCCCGTCTCGTAGCGGGAGATGATCTCTTCCCTCAAGGGATGATCATTGCCCCGCTCCTTCAGGGAAAAGGCATAGAATGGTTCATCCCAAACTTCACAATCAGGCCGGCTTCCAAAGGAATACATCATGGCCGTGGAGATGTTGCGCGGGCCCGACCACATGGCGATATTCACGGACATCAGAGCGTACGCGTGGCTTCCCTGATACAAAGTTCCTTGTAGAGTTCGATGAGCTTCAGCGTCATCGGACCAGTTCCCCGCCAATTCCCACCCGGCTCGAGCGGGTGGTGGACTGACCGCCCGTCGACTTCGCGAACGGGGACACAGCCGGCAAAAGTTCCGGTGACGAAGACCTCATCCGCCCCATAGACGTCGTAAAGCGAGAAGGATTTCTCGAAGACCGGCACGCCCGCCTCCCGGCAGAGGCGGATCATGTTGCTGCGCGTGATGCCGGGAATGCAGTATTGACCGGTAGATGTCCAAACCTCGCCGCGGCGAACGATGAAAAAATGCGTCGAATTGCAGGTCGCAACAAAGCCGTGGGGATCGAGCATCAAAGCTTCGTCGGCGCCAGCATTGGCGGCCTGGATGCAGGCCGTTATGCAGTTGAGCTTCGAATGCGAGTTGAGCTTCTGATCCTGCACATCGGGGTAGCCGCGGCGGAC
>Ga0114129_10003306_pt1 | contig 22637 bp, 20 predicted proteins | sample RhiMetdeltSRZDD1_FD_80071 | JGI IMG/M metagenome (GOLD analysis project Ga0114129, IMG submission 80071) | Populus rhizosphere microbial communities from Tennessee, USA - Rhizosphere MetaG P. deltoides SRZDD1 (version 2) (version 2) | ecosystem: Host-associated > Plants > Roots > Rhizosphere >... | reverse complement strand
GGAAGATATCAGCAATAATACCTTTATGCCGCCTTCGTGTATGGTAGGCAGTGTGGATGATTTTTATAAGGAAATGGAGAAGCAGGAAGCGCATTTTAAGGAAATTTACAAACAGGCGTTAGAAGCAGGAAAGAAACTGAAATTTGTGGCCAAATACGAAAACGGCAAAGCATCGGTAGGCTTACAGCATGTTGATCCGAAGAGCGATTTTTATCACCTGTATGGTAAAGATAACGTGGTGCTGTTTTACACAAATCGCTATCCCGAGCAACCTCTTGTTGTAAAGGGGGCAGGAGCTGGTGCCGAAGTAACTGCATCGGGGGTGTTTGCTGATATTATCAGAGCAGCACATTAGAATGTGCAAATGTGCAAATTGGAAAATGTGCAAATTGGAAATTGGAAAAATGTCAAATGACAGCGAGGGTCGGTCCCCCTCTCAGGAGTGGCTCACCCTCGCTGGCTAAATAAAGTCAAACGATTCAAAATGGCAATTGAGAAAAGCATTTCAAAGGATGGAAGTATAAAAGTTTTTGCGCCGGCCACTGTGGCTAACCTGGTTTGCGGGTTTGATGTGCTGGGCATGGCCCTGCAGGAACCACAGGATGTAATGACCTTACGGTTGCGTAACGAACCGGGGTTGGTTATTCAGCACACCGACGGTTATAAGTTGCCGGTAGAACCTGAAAAAAATGTTGCCGGTGCTTCACTGCTGGCATTAATAGAAGAATGCAAAGAGCCGGTTGGCTTTGAAGTGATCATCGACAAAAGGATAAAACCAGGCAGTGGTTTGGGATCCAGCGCAGCCAGTTCGGCCGGCGCTGTGGTAGGAGCCAATCATTTGCTGGGCAATCCGTTTTCGAATGAAGACCTTGTTCGTTTTGCCATGAATGGCGAAAAGGTAGCTTCCGGCGTAAAACATGCCGATAACATCGCTCCCTGCATTTATGGTGGCATTACGCTTATTCGCTCAATTTTTCCGCTCGATATTGTACAGTTAACAGCACCGCCTTTGTATGTAACGGTAGTGCATCCTCAAATAGAAGTACGTACTTCCGATGCAAGGCAAATATTGCGCAAAGAGGTGCAGTTAAAAGCTGCTATTAAACAATGGGGCAATATTGCCGGCCTGGTAGCAGGATTTATGAAGAACGATTATGACCTGATCGGCCGCTCGCTCGAAGATGTGATCATTGAACCGGTGCGCAGCATACTGATCCCCGGCTTTGATGAAGTAAAAAAGAACAGTAAAGAAACCGGCGCGTTGGGTGGCGGTATTTCAGGTTCGGGTCCGTCGATCTTTATGCTGAGCAAAGAAGAATCTGTTGCTCAACATGTTGAGAAGGTAATGATCGATGTGTATACCAAACTCGGTATTGAGTTTAAGACCTATGTTACGATGATCAATTATAATGGAGCGAAGTGCGTAGCCATTGGGCAGTAGGCAGTGGGTAATAGGCAGTAGTGAGCTTTTTTAAAGATTCGGGTTTTTCAAGATTGCCGATTGCCGATTCACGATTACTGAGTGCCGGTTTACGATTCACCATTGACGATTCACCATTCACCATTCACGACAATGAAATACTACAGTTTAAATAAACAATCACCTGATGTAGATTTTAAAGAAGCTACTATAAAAGGACAGGCGCCTGATAAAGGCTTGTATTTCCCATACGAAATTCCCGTTCATGAAAAGGCTTTTTTTGAGAACATCGAAACGTATAGTAATGAAGAAATAGCCTTTCGCCTCATTCATCCTTATGTTGGCGGCACCATACCCGACGATGTATTGCGCGGTATTGTAGCAGAAACCATCAACTTTTCCATTCCGCTGGCACCGGTAAATGATAGCATATATTCCCTGGAGCTTTTTCATGGACCAACCCTTGCGTTTAAAGATGTAGGCGCCCGTTTTATGAGCCGCTGCCTGGGATATTTTGCAAAGGAGCGTAGTGAAAAAGTAGTAGTGCTGGTAGCCACATCGGGCGATACCGGCGGCGCCGTTGCCCATGGTTTTTATAATGTGCCAGGCGTTGAGGTAGTGATCCTGTACCCATCGGGCAAAGTGAGCTCGGTACAGGAAAAACAATTGACCACACTGGGAAAAAATATTCATGCGCTGGAAGTAACCGGCACGTTCGACGATTGCCAGCAATTAGTAAAGCAGGCATTTGTTGATGAAACGCTGACTAAAAAAATATTTTTAACCTCGGACAACTCAATCAATGTTGCGCGCTGGTTACCGCAGCAGTTTTATTATGCTTTTGCATACAAGCAATGGCCCGATAAAAAGAACCCGCCGGTAATTTCGGTTCCCAGCGGAAACTTCGGCAATATATGCGCCGGTTTGCTGGCTTATTGCTCGGGCTTGCCGGTAAATCATTTTATTGCTGCCTGTAATGCAAATGCAGTAGTGCCTGCGTTTTTACAAAACGGGGAATATCAACCGAAAAAAGCCATTGCCACTATATCCAATGCCATGGATGTAGGCAACCCCAGCAATTTTGTTCGCATATTGGAACTGTTTCATCATAAGTTAGGCGATTTAAGAAAAGTGTTAACCGGCTACAGTATTACCGACGATGAAACAAGGGCGGTGATCAAAGAAGTATACGCACAATTTAATTACCTGCCCGATCCGCATGGCGCTGTTGGCTACCTGGCATTGCAACGGTATTTGCAGCAACATAGTAATGATAAGGGCATCTTTCTCGAAACGGCGCATCCGGTAAAATTCTATGATGTGGTAGAGCCTGTTATTAATGAGCAGGTGCCTGTTCCCGATGCCATTCAGGCGCAACTGCAGCTGAAGAAGCAAAGTCATTTAATGGCGCCGGATTATGAGGCGTTGAAGAGTTTGCTGATTACCAGATTTTAAAAGAGAAGGCAACGAGGCATAGAGGCATAGAGAAATACCCCGTGCCTTTTTGCCTTGTATTCTGTATTTTTCGTTGCCTTTGTGCCTTTATGCCTCGTTGCCTTGTATTCATATAAGGGTTTTTATCAGCTGGTGAAAAAATAATGCTCCGAAACTTTTTTATCTGCCGGAAAGGTGTTTAATTGTGACAGAGCAAGCCCAACCAACCAGCAAACTATGAGAGGAACTATCTTTCTGGGGATTGTCATGCTCTGTTGCTGTACAATCCGTGCCAATACAGGAGATCCGTTACAGGCCACAAAGCCATCTCTGCAATACGAGACCGGTGTGGTGCGTATTGCCAATGGCATTGTACAATTAACTATTCCCTCCGGATATAAATTTCTGAACGCCGAACAAAGCAAATACATCATCAGTGAAGTATGGCGTCGGTCGCCTCAGCCCGATCTGGCAGGTATGCTTTTTCCCGAATCGCACGACGCGTTTGCAAAAGATTCATATGCATTTGTTATTAATTATGAACCAAGGGGTCATGTGAAAGATGGCGACGCCGATAAAATTGATTATGACCAGGTGCTGAGAAATCTGCAACGTAATGAGGCCAATGAAAATGCTGAACGAAAAAAGATGGGGTATGCGCCAATACACATCGTACGTTGGGTACAACAGCCTGCTTACGATAAAAACGGTCACATTTTAAGTTGGGCAAAACAAATACAAACCGATCAAAAAAGCCAACCTTCTTTCAGTTATAATATACGGGTGCTGGGCCGTAATGGTATTCTTTCATTAACTGCCGAAGCCACAGTAGCCCAACAACTGCCCTTGAAAAACGACATGCAAAAAGTAATGCATATGGTGTCGTTTTCAGAAGGGAATGCCTATGCCGATTTTAATTCGAATACTGATAAAATTGCCGCCTGGACCATTGGTACCCTGATAAGCGGTAAAATAGCAGGCAAAATCAATATTTTTGCTTTATTGGGAAAATACCTCAACCTCATAGTATCGGGTCTTGCCATAATTACTTTATTAATAGCAAATCTCCTGAAGCACAAGGCAAATGGTCAACAATTCTGCTGTGAAATGGGCCTCGCCCGGGATGAAGTTCAGGCGAATGCATAACCTGCCAGGTAACCGGATCCAACACCGGACTATTTTGAAGAATTAAGCGGTAGCAAAAAAGCTTTAAATGATCAATTTGAAGAATTAAATGAAGGCAAAAAGCTTTAAATGCCGTAATTAAAGGTTTAAATGATCGATTTGATCAATTAAATCATCAATTTGAAGGATTTTATAATGGCAAAGATCTTCAAATGACATATTTAAAAGATTAAATGACCGATTTGAAGGATTAAACAATAGCAAAAAGCATCAAAATAATCGATTTACTCAATTAAAGCTTTCCGGAATTTTCAGGTTGTGATCTCCGATATAAATTTCCTTTGCAAAGGGTCCCGGCGCAGGAAAATTGCAGGGCTACCGGATTTCTTCTTAAATTACCTTTATAAACCATCCCGTATGATCATACGTAAAAACCTTTTCCTGCCGGTTTTACTTTTAGTAGCTGTTACCGGTTTTGCCCAGGCACCGCCTACTGCCAATACGGTCATGAACCTTGCCATGCAACGTGCTACCCGTGAACATAAGAATGTGTTCATCATTTTTCATGCATCATGGTGCGGTTGGTGCCATCGTATGGATAGTCTTATGAACAGCGCAGAATGCCGGAAATTTTTTGCTGATAATTATGTTGTGGAGCATCTTACCGTAATGGAATCGAAGGATAATAAGAACCTGGAGAATGCCGGTGGAGAAGAAGTATTAAAAAAGTACAACGGTGAAAAACAGGGCATCCCTTTCTGGCTTGTTTTTGATGCAAAAGGAAATTTACTGGCCGATTGCCAGATGAGGCCCGATGGCGCAGGTTTAGATACACGTGGTGAAAATACCGGTTGTCCGGCCACGAAAGAAGAAGTTGCCCATTTTATAAAAGTGCTGAAAAAAACTTCTTCGCTGAAGGCTGATCAATTGGCGGTTATTGAGAAGAAGTTTATAAAAGAATAGGCGGAAGAGTCCGGAAGTCGGAAAGTCCGAAAAAAAAATACATTTAATGTAAGATTCTTTCGGACTTTACTGACTTCCTGACTTGTATTAAATAATCCCTGCTAATTCCAAACTTTTCTTCTTCAACTTCCGTACTTCCACATCTTCAATAATTGGATCGGGGGCCAGAATGAGTGATGTTTTATTTTCGCGCCACCAGTTATTTTGCACCAGCTCATTAAACGACAAAACACCCACCAGGTATTTGCGGTCGGTTTCAGCATGCCACTCTTCAATCCATTCAAATTTTTCTTTGGGAATGTATTGCCAGTCGTCGAAGCTTACAAACACCCGAACATAAAAGTCGTTCGTAAGCTCGTTGGGTTTATGGTGATACAACTTCTTGTATTCGTATTTATATTGATAGCGAAGGGCCGATAAGTCGCTTAATACGGCAGAGGCTGTAGGAAAGCTGCCGGCGCCTTTTCCATAAAAGAATTGTTTATCGGCAAAACCACTTTCGATCACAACGCCATTGTATTCGTTCTTTACAAAGGCCAGATGATCTTCATGTTTAACAAACTGGGGCAATACAAAAGCGGCTACTTTGCCATTTTCGAGTTTTTTAGCCTGGGCCACCAGTTTAATATCATAATGTTTTTCGGTAGCCACCAAAGCATCGCTTGCATGAATATGCTGAATACCGTTAAATACAAGCGTATCGGTTGTTGTTACAATTCCATAAGCATGGGTAAGCAGGAATGTCCATTTGTTGGCTGCATCAAAACCTTCCACATCAAGTGAGGGATCGCTTTCGGCAAAACCCAGTTGCTGTGCCAGCAACAGGGCCTGCTGATAATCGAGTTTATCTTCAAATATTTTGGTAAGAATGAAATTGGTAGAACCATTTACAATGGCCTTGATAGAATGCAACAGGTCGTTGTCGTAGTATTCTTCGAGGTTGCGTATAACCGGTATCGAAGCGCAGGCCGCTGCTTCGTACAGGAAAGACCGCTCGGTAATTTTTTGAAGTCCCAGTAATTCGGGTAAGTGTTCAGCGATCATTTTTTTGCTGGCGCTTACCACATCTTTACCATTTTTTAAAGCGGTAGAAACGATGTCGAAAGCAGGTTCCGATTCATTGATCACTTCTACGATCACATTTATTTCAGGATCGTTCAGCAATTCGTCTTTGCTGGTAGTGAACAGACTTGCCGGTGCACTGCGCTTTTTGTCGGGGTTCTTTATACAAACTTTTTTTATAGTGGCTTTCAGGGAAGGCGTTTGTTGTAAAACTTTATAAAGGCCTTCTCCCACTACGCCAAATCCGAATAAACCGATTGTTAAGGGCTTGTGTGCGTCCATATTCATGTAATTTGTAAATTAGCTAATTTGAAAATTTGAAAAATGCTTAACGCTAAATGCTTAACGCTTAACGCTCAAAGCAAAATGCAGCATGTGAAATGTTTTAAGCGTTCTGCGTTCAGCTTTTTACATTCGTACTGTCCATTCATCTTCCAGTTTCCAGTCGTTGAATTGTTCTTTACCGCCACGAATTTTCCAGTCAGAATCTATGGTAAGTTTTGAGCTGATGCCGCCGCGTGGATTACAGATCATAACCAGCCGTAACCGTTCAGGTTCATATGCTGCACACAGGTCGTCGTAAATAATATTGATCAACCGTTCGTACGAGGTTACAATATTGCGTAACTGAAAAACATATTGTTTCAGTGATTTCAGTTCAATTACTTTTTTACCCGGATAAAACGTTAGATAAATAACCGCAAAATCAGGTTGTTCCTTAACGCCTAAAAAAGTGAATTCGGGTATTTTGATCTTGATCTCATACGCTTTATCAGTAGGGTTAGGAATACCTTTTAAAATACTACGGTCTATATCTTTATAGGTTTTGATTACTTCACGGGTTGTTTCTATCTGGTCTGACATGGTTCTTTCAATGTTTATTTTAAGCTCCTGGTTTTATGAAGTCTGGTGTCCGAAGTCTGATGTCAGATGTCGGAGGTTCCGAATATCGGGTCCTTCTGACTTCCGACCTCCGACTTCCAACTTCGGAGTTCCAGCGCCTGCTGCAGGTCCTGTATCAGGTCGCCGGCATCTTCGAGGCCAATGCTTAACCTGATGAGACTGTCGGTTACACCGGCTGCCCTGCGTTTATCGGCAGGAATGGTTTTATGCGTCATGGTAGCGGGATGGCTAACCAGACTTTTAATACCTCCCAGGCTTTCGGCCAGTTTAAACAAACGGGTGCCGGTAACAAAAGCTTTGGCTGCTGCTTCGTCATCGTGCTTCAGAGTAAATGAAACAATACCGCCAAACCCTTTGCTTTGTTTTTTGGCAACAGCATGGTTGGGATGATCTTTCAAACCCGGATAATATACTTTATCAACTGCGGGATGTTGTTGTAAAAATTCGGCTACATCCTGTGCGCTGCGGCAATGTTGTTGTACACGCAGGTGCAGGGTTTCGATACCGCGAATTACCAGCCAGCTGTCGAAGGGGGCCAGCACGGCGCCGCAGGCATTTTGATAGAATTTAATTTTATCGCCCAGCTCTTTTTCTTTTGTAACCACCAGCCCGGCGATCAGGTCGCTGTGCCCGCCTAAGTATTTGGTGGCGGAATGCACTACAATATCAGCTCCCAACGAAAGAGGTTGTTGTAATGCGGGTGAAGCAAAAGTGTTATCCACGCAAAGTAAACACCGGTTGGCTTTGGCGATTTTAGCAATGGCTTCAATGTCACTGATCTTTAAAGTAGGATTGGTTGGTGTTTCGAGCCAGATAAGGCGTGTATTGGGCGTAACGGCGTTGAATACTTTTTCGGGATCGGAAGTATCTACAAAATTTATTTTAACGCCAAACTGCTGATACACCTGGGTGAATAACCGGTACGCACCACCGTAAATATCATCTACAGCTACAATTTCATCGCCGGCCTTTAATAATTTGGCAATGGCATCGATGGCCGCCAGTCCGCTGGCAAATGCAATACCTACCTGTCCGCCTTCGAGTTGAGCGATCAGGTTTTCGAGTGTAGCGCGGGTAGGGTTGTTGGTTCGTGCATAATCAAAACCTTTGTTTATACCCGGTGCTTCCTGCACAAAGGTGGAGGTTTGATAAATAGGCACCGATACTGCGCCGGTGAGTGGATCAACAGGAATGCTGTGAATTAATTGTGTTGTCGCTTGCATGATAAACATTTTTGCCTCCATCTGCATATCCAAACAGGATAACAGTACGAGGAGCGTGATTAATAATTTGTTTAGACAGTTGTACTGAAGAATAATACTTCGACCAGTACATTGGTTGCGACAGCACTTATCAAGATGAGTTCTTACAGGAGGAGCTGATTTATTGTGTGGGTTGATCCGGCTTTGCTAACGCTTCGGCCGATACAATCCGCCTTCGCTAAAGCTACGACGGATACAATAAAAAAAGCTCTTCCGTAAGTCAGAAGAGCTTTCAATATGATGAATTTCAGTATTGTAGAAGCTTTTATCTGACTTATCTGTCCGCCAACTAGCGGATGGACGTGGCACCTTACACTTCATGTTTATTCAACATGAATGCAGGTTGTCAAGGCTTCAACGGGCCATTTCCCTCAGCCTTTCTTGATAAGCGATGTGTAAAGAACTGGCGCAAAGATAATGACGAAAATTAAATTGTCAAATTTCTTTTTAGCACCATGCATTAAAAACGATAACCAACAGAATTGCCAAAGCCGGTAATATAAAAAAATCCCACCTTTTGAGCGGGACTTTGTAAAATAATTTGAGGGTACTAATCGTAGCTTCTATACTATTAAAAGCGATAGCCAACGGAAAAACCGAAGCCGGTATTTTTGGCTTTGCCTTTGTCGGGATAATCGGTAATTTTTGTATTGATCTTCACCAAACCCAATTGGGCATTCAACTGAAAAGATACTTTATTGCTCAGCTCATAACCAGCGAGGAAATTGGCACCTGCATCAAAACGTTTTGCGTAAGGAGCCTGTACGTATTTTGCCAGGGTTGTTTTATTGTCGAATTCGAAGTCATCAGAATTACTTCCCTGTTTTGTTTTTCCACCAACTGCAAACGCAAGATAAGGCCCAACACCCAATAACAATTTGCCTGTTCCTAATGTGGGTTTGTACAAAAAGTTGATGGGAATTTCGAGATAAGAGATGTTGATCTTCCTGTCATCTGCATTTGGTATTTTATCTTTCGCTCCTTTTGTACTAAACAATAATCCGGGTTGTACATAAAATTCAGGAGCTACAGGTACTTCGGCAGTTACACCTATGTGAAAACCTGTTTTTAAATTGTAATCGAGCTCGTTTCCATTAGGATCGTCTCCATTGATGTTTTGAAAATTAATACCGGCACGTATGCCAAATGATGCTTTTCCCTGGGCTTTCGATGTTAATGCAAAAACTGTAGTTGCTAATGCAAGCATCAGAACTTTTGATTTCATAACTGATCGTTGTGGTTTAAAATGTAAATATTTAGAACTTAGTTATAACACTTAGCTGTAAAAAAATCTGCCTTATAACGTAATAAGTATTATTTAAATTGCATACATGCTTACATGTATAACGAAAATCATTTTTACACAAACGTTATACATCTGAAATGAATTAATAGTTCGTATAGACCATAAAAAAAGTTTGCATTAAATTATCCTGTTCGACGTGCATAAAAAAAGGCCTCCCGATTCAGCGGGAGGCCTTTTATAAATACTTTGAGGTTAATCTGCACTATATATGTCAAATAAATTCAACACATTTATTACTCAAAAACGATAACCTAACGAAATACCAAAGCCGGTGTTTTTGTATTTGGTTTTATCGTTTGATACGCCGTCAATTTTTGGATTGATCTTTACCATACCTAACTGGGCATTGAGCTGTGCCGATATTTTACTGCTTAGTTCATAACCAAATAATAAATTACCGCCTACATCAATACGTTTAGCGTATGGATCGGCTAAGAATTCCTGTGCAGTAATACTGTTTTTGAATTTTATATCCGTTTCATCTCCGGTGTTATCTGTAAATTTTCCACCTACTGCAAAAGCAATATAAGGTCCTATGCCCAATAACAATTTGCCATCGCCCAGTGCAGGTTTATACAGGAAATTAATGGGCACTTCAATGTAAGAGAGATTAATTTTAATATCATCATCATCTTTATCTTTTCTGCCTTTGGTGCTGAACAAAACACCGGGCTGCACATAAAAATCGGGCGCAACCGGAACTTCTGCATTTACACCAACATTAAATCCTGGTTTTAATTTTCCATCTACATCACTTCCATCAAATTCTTTTCCGGTGATGTTTTGGAAATTAACACCTGCCCGTATACCAAACGTTGCAGATCCCTGCGATTTAGCAACAAAGGTGGCTGTGCTTATTATTGCTGTAAGCACCAGAACTTTTGCTTTCATAACTAAATAGTTGTGGTTATTTAATAAAAAAATGCTAAACGACGGTATTACGGATTATTGAAGAAGCGCTTATTTTCCTTTCGCTGCTTCTTTCTTGGCGTCTTCTTTCATTTTTTCGTTGGCAGTGATCAAAAAGTCAACGCGGCGGTTTTGCGCGCGTCCTGATTCGGTATCATTGCTGGCGATAGGAGCTGTTTCACCAAAACCTTTTGTTCGTACACGGCCGCTTGCAACTCCTCTTCCACGCAAATAATTAGCAACGGCCGAAGCTCTTCTTTCAGAAAGTTTCATGTTATAATCATCAGCGCCTTTGCTGTCGGTGTGGCCCTGAATTTCGATATCAGTGTCAGGATACTGCTTTAATACATCTGCCAGTTTGCCTAAATTACTTTCAGCACTGGAAGAAAGATCAGAACGGTCGAACCCGAACAATATCTTTTCATTAAATTCAACTACAATTCCTTCACCTACACGATCAACTTTTGCACCTGGTACTTTGCTTTCGATTTCTTTTGCCTGCTTATCCATTTTGTGGCCAATAACGGCGCCGGTAACGCCACCTACAGTTGCACCAATGATAGCACCCAGTGCTGTATTACCTGCTGCTTTTCCGATCACAGCACCAACAGCGCCACCGCCTGCGGTACCAATAATTGCTCCTTTTTGTGTTTTGTTCATGCTTTTGCAGCCTCCAAGAATAATTGCTGCTGCAACAAAGGCTGTCAGGGTTTTTTGGATAGATCTCATATATATTGTTTTAGTAAAAAACTGTTTTATGTCTGCTCACAACTTTCAAACTTTGTACCACAATTCGCTAAACAAATGCTATTCCATTGATTTTGAGGCGCAAATATCTTATAACATAATCAACTTTCCTATACTTTTTTTGTTGTTATCTTTGACAAATTATTTAGTAAAATGTTGCGATAAGTTGTATTTTCCCGGATAAATTTTTTTGCGTGTTACAACACAGGTAACAACAAATTGTTCGTGTACCGTTAAAAAAATGCGTAATTAAAATCAAATAAAAGGTTCACTTATTATATGGCAGAGGTGAAAGGCAAAAAGTCAACTCAAACAAACAATGTTCAAACCGTTCCTGTAGAAACTGATGAGGCAATTCATGTGTTTGGGGCGCGTGTTCACAATCTCAAGAACATTGATATCAGCATTCCGAAAAATAAACTGGTAGTTATTACAGGTATCAGCGGCAGTGGCAAATCGTCGCTTGCTTTTGATACCATATATGCGGAGGGGCAACGCCGTTATATGGAAAGTTTTGGAGCCTATGCCCGTCAGTTTATTGGCGAAATGGAACGGCCCGATGTAGATAAGATAACCGGCTTGTCGCCGGTAATATCCATTGAACAAAAAACTACCAATAAAAACCCCCGTTCAACCGTAGGAACTATAACGGAAGTATATGACTTTCTGCGTTTGCTGTTTGCCCGCGTTGGGGAGGCATATAGTTACAATACGGGGAAAAAAATGGTCAAGTTTAGCGAAGAAGAAATTGTTGAAAATATTTATAAGAAATTCAGCCGCAAAAAGATAACACTGTTAGCACCCCTGGTAAGAGGCCGTAAGGGGCATTATCGCGAACTGTTTGAAGATATACGCAAAAAGGGTTATCTCAAAGTGCGGGTTGATGGAGAAGTGAAAGACCTTGCCCCGAAAATGCAGGTCGACAGGTATAAGATACATGATATTGAGGTGGTGATCGATCGCATGGCGGTTACAGATGATATGAAAGTGCGATTAAGTCAAAGTGTTCAAAAGACACTGCAAATGGGGAAGGAGCTGATGTTTTTGCTGGTGCAGGATGCCAGTGCTGCAACAGGGTCAAAAAACGGTAAATCGCAGCAACAGGCCGAAACCCTGGTGCAATACTCGCGGCAGCTGATGTGTGAAGAAACCGGCATCAGCTATGAAGAGCCATCGCCCAATAGTTTTTCTTTTAATAGTCCGTATGGCGCCTGTCCAACCTGTAAAGGCCTGGGTAATGTATATCAGATCAGTCTCGACGCTGTTATGCCCGATAAATCGCTTAGCATTAATGAAGGTGGCATTGTTCCATTAGGCGAAGAAAGAGATACCTATGTGTTTAGCCAGGTACAACGAATGGCCAAAAAATATAAGTTCAGCCTCGATGTACCATTGAAAGAAATGCCTAAAAAAGCATTGAACCTTGTTTTATATGGTAATGAAACCGGACCAGTGGAAGAGCATCTTGATTTTGATACCATTGAACCGGGAGCCAATATATATACCGAAGAATATGAAGGACTGGTACCTCAGCTGAAACGATGGTTTGCCGGCAGTTCAAGCGACTCAATACGTCAATGGACAGAACAGTTCATGGAATTAAAAACATGTACTACCTGTGATGGCGCCCGTTTGAAAAAAGAAAGTTTATGGTTTAAGGTAGATGAAAAAAACATATCGGAGCTGAGCGAACTGAACCTCGATAAGCTGATACTATGGTTTAAGGGAGTTGAAAAAAGGTTATCTACCAAACAAAATGCCATTGCCAAAGACGTATTGAAAGAAATACGCGAGCGGCTGCAGTTTTTGCTCGATGTAGGACTAACGTATCTTACCCTGAACCGGCCTTCGCGAACCCTCAGTGGCGGTGAATCGCAGCGCATACGGCTGGCCACTCAAATAGGATCACAATTACAGGGCATAACGTATATTCTGGATGAACCGAGCATAGGATTACATCAGCGCGATAATCACCGGTTGATAGAAGCATTGAAAAATCTGCGCAATATCGGTAACAGTGTGCTGGTGGTTGAGCATGATAAAGATATTATGCTGGCAGCCGATCATTTGGTTGATATTGGCCCCAAAGCGGGTTTTCATGGCGGCCGCATTGTGGCGCAGGGCGAACCTACCGCTTTACTGAAATTAGATACGCTTACTTCGGCCTACTTAAATGGCCATCGTGAAATTGCTGTTCCCAAAGAAAGAAGAAAAGGGAATGGAAAGGTGCTTGAGCTGATCGGCGCCAATGGCAATAACCTTAAACAGGTAACGGCAAAATTTCCATTGGGAAAATTCATTGTGGCAACCGGCGTAAGCGGCAGCGGTAAGTCAACGCTTATTATCGAAACGTTGTATCCTATTTTAAGTAAGCATGCCTACAACTCAAGAATGACGCCCCTTGAATATAAAACGATCAAAGGGCTCGAGCACTTAGATAAGGTAATTGAAATTGACCAGTCGCCAATTGGCCGCACGCCGCGCAGTAACCCCGCAACCTATTGTGGCTTTTTTACTGATATACGAACCTTATTTGCGTCGGTTCCCGAAGCAAAGATCCGTGGGTATAATGCCGGGCGTTTTTCGTTTAATGTAAAAAGCGGCCGCTGCGATGTGTGTGAAGGCGGTGGTATGCGGGTAATTGAAATGAATTTTTTGCCAGATGTATATGTGCATTGCGAAAAATGCCAGGGCAAACGATACAATCGCGAAACACTTGAAATACGGTACAAAGGCAAATCGATCAGTGATGTGCTGGATATGACGGTAGATGATGCCGTAGAATTTTTTCAGAATGTTCCTTACGTGTACCGCAAGATAAAAGTTTTGCAGGAAGTTGGGCTGGGTTATATAACCCTGGGACAAAGTGCTGTAACGTTAAGCGGGGGAGAGGCGCAGCGGGTGAAGCTGGCTACCGAACTTTCGAAAAAAGATACCGGTAAAACATTTTATATACTCGATGAACCAACTACGGGTTTACACTTTGAAGATATTCAGCATTTGCTCGATGTATTGTATAAGCTGGTCGACCGTGGTAATACGGTGCTGGTCATTGAGCACAATATGGATGTGATAAAAGTGGCTGATCATATTATTGATCTGGGCCCCGAAGGAGGCGATGGCGGCGGACAAATATTGTTTGAAGGAGCACCCGAAGACCTGCTGAAAGTAAAAGCAAGCCATACAGCAAAGTTTTTAAAAGCAGAATTGAAATAATATAACTATGGAAAGAGTCATTATCGATATGGATGAAGTAATTGCCGATCCTATGGGCGCTATGATAGCATGGTATGAAAAAGAGCATGGGTTACCGGTCAATTTCAGTATGATGAAGGGATCGTGGCTGCCTGGTTTTCCCGAACAGCATCACACAATGATCCGTGAACGTTTATATGAACCCGGTTTTTTCAGAAACCTGCCGGTGATGAAAGATGCTGTGGATGTGTTAAAGGAAATGAACCAGCGGTATGAGATATTTATTGTTTCGGCTGCAACTGAGTTCCCGAACTCATTAAAAGATAAATTAGACTGGTTGCTTGAGCACTTTCCCTTTTTTACCTGGAAGCAACTGGTGTTATGTGGCGAAAAGCGCATGGTTTACGGTGATTATATGATCGATGACCATGTTCGCCATCTGCAACATTTTAACGGAAAGAAATACCTGTATACTTCTCCCCACAATAAGGATATTACCGGTTACGATCGCTTAAACAACTGGCAGGAAGCCGCGGAGATTTTCCTGAAGTAGTTTGTGGTTTGTAGTTTGTTGTTTGTGGTTTTGCCGAAGATGGTAATGCTACAACTTCAGGCTTCTTACTTTCTGACTTCCGGACTTTCGGTCTTTCTGACTTCTTTAAAAGCAAAAGCCGGCAATTGTTCATCGCCGGCTTCTGAGGATACTGGTGGATTTAACCAGAAGAATTTAAAAGCCAATAAGCAAGCGCAGGGAGTGATTAATAAAATCTTTGTGTTTCAGGGTACTTATAATAGGGAACGGATCAGGTTTTGACTCAACCGGATATATGGATCTTACTAATTTCCCTGCAGCTTATTGGTTTATTAGTTATGATAAGCAAAGAACTTGTTTGATTTATTTAATAATCACCTGTCCATTCTCAATGCGTTCGTCATCACTGAACACTTCGAACAGGTAACTTCCTTTTTCAATATTGTCTAAAACGGTAGTTTGTTTGTTTTTGATATTGGCCTGTTTTACCAGGGTGCCCTGCACATCAAACAAAAACAGCTGGTATACTTTCCCCTCAAGTCCACGTGCGCTAAAGAACAACACATTCTGCTCCTCGTTGGGGTAAAGTTTGATTTTATGTTTTTTACTGGTAGTTTGCTTTTGTACCAGAATGGTATCATTTTCATAAAATGATACAGGTAAAGGACAACCGAAAGACGGGCATGATATTGCCTGCAGCATTATAAGTGTAAATAGAATGGACACACTATGAGCAGCTCGTTTTCTTACGGTTCCGGTGGTTTTCATGGGTTTAATTATTGCAGCCTTAGGGCTTAAAGTTTTCAAAAGGGTACGGATCAACAAATATTTTGTATACGGATTATTAGTGCAAAGTTGCAATTAGAAATTAACCGGACAACGGGTAGAACTGTTCCATCTGTTTCCACCCTGACCTAACCTGATACCTAACTTAATGTTTATTGAATAGTATGCATCATTATTAGTGGCAGTTCCTCTTTTTGAACCAACAGTATACGGTGTTGATGCTCCATTATTACCGCTTTTGTTGGCCATTCTTTCTGCCAGCTGTGCCTGTGCAAAAGGTAAATGAGCGTAAAAAGCACTGGGATCAATATAGGTAGTGCTTACGTCATCAATATAATCGGTAAAAGTTGTTCTGTGTAAAATTTCGAGGCCAATGTTAACTTTTTCGCTCAGGAAATACTTTGCACCGATACCGATGGGTACGTTCAATTGGGTTAATTTGTATTCCTTGCGACCAGGAAATTCGGTAAATCCCTGACCTTCGGTATGTAAGGCCTTCAGATCAACCCAGGCGCCTGAAAGAGGATCGGTTCCCTGCGGATTGAAATGGAATACACCTACACCAAAGGCGAGATAAGGTCTTAATCTCATAAATACATCAGAAGGATCGTTTTCCAGAAATACAGTAGGATAGATCTCGGCCAGTAACATGGCTTCGGTTATTCGCGAACGGAAGTCGGAGTTGCGGTATTTACGGGCTTCTTCAAAGCCGCCTTTGCCTTTGATGATAGCGTCATCGCCTTCTAATGTTCCTCTGTTGATAGCCAACCTGAATCCGAGCCATTCATTAGGCTGATACGTTAAAAACGCACCAAACATAAATTTGGTCATCGGGAAGTTGTTGTCTTTAAGGCCTTTTGTTCCTTTTCCTACATTACCTCCCAGGTCGCCCAGGAAGTTAGAAGGGCCAACGGTAATTCCGGCTTCAAAAAACGAGGAGCTTTCGGTTTGGCTGAATGAAGGTAGATGATTACACAGGCTAACGATTAGTAACAAGCCACACCGCCACAGTGGGTGTAAAATTTGTTTCATGAGAATATCAGATTTAGTTTTCAGATGGTCATTGGATTCCGGCGCTAAAATAATAAACACCAGTTACACAAACAATAAACGCAGAATTGTTTCTTTTTGTGTGCAGTTTTCAAAAAAATATAGAAATAAGTATTTTGATAGGGGTTTTGGTGTACGATTTTCAGGCTAAACCCGGTAGAATCATATGGATATGCTCAATTCCATCTTCAATATATACCTCACTTTTCTGCTGAAACCCGAGTGATTCGTAAAATTTACGCAGGTATAATTGCGCCCCAATAGTAATCGTAATTTTCCCCCACAAGTTGTGTAATGTACGAATAGAGAATTGCATTAATGACCTACCTAATCCCGTGTTTCTTACGGTAGAAGAAATTACTACTCGTCCTATAGATGGTTCTGTATAGGCAACACCAGCGGGCACCAATCGTGTATAACCAACGAGTAAATTATTTTGCCACGCCATTATATGATGCGAAGATTGATCTTTATCATCTGCATCGAGAAAAACACAGTTTTGTTCAACCACAAATACTTCACTGCGCAATTTTAAAATGGCGTACAGCTCATTTGTTGAAAGTTCATTGAATGATTTACATGACCAGGTAATGTTGTTCGTACTCATTTAATATCCATATTTTTCTTTCCACAGATTTTTTAAATACTTTCTTAGTTCTTCTTCACGCGCGTTTTTGCCGGGGTTGTAAAATTTATTTCCTGCAAGCGGGGGTGGCAGGTATTCCTGGTTCGAAAAATTTCCTTCGTAGTCATGTGAGTACTTGTAGCCTTTGCCATAATCGAGCTTTTTCATCAGTTGCGTGGGTGCATTGCGAATGTGCAGGGGCACCGGCAGGTCGCCGTGTTCACGCACAGCAGCGAGTGCCGCATCGATGGCAACATACGACGCGTTGCTTTTGGGAGATGTAGCAAGGTAAACAGCGCACTGCGATAAAATGATGCGTGCTTCGGGATAACCTATTTTATCAACTGCCTCAAAAGTGGCATTGGCCAGCACTAGGGCAGTTGGATTGGCATTGCCTATATCTTCACTGGCCAGTATCAGCATACGGCGTGCAATGAACTTCACATCTTCGCCACCTTCGATCATGCGGGCCAGCCAGTATACAGCGCCGTTGGGATCGCTGCCACGCATACTTTTAATAAAGGCCGAAATAATATCATAATGCTGCTCACCGCTTTTATCGTATAGGGCAATACGTTGTTGCGCAATTTCCATTACAGCATCATCCGTTATTATGACGTTATTGCCCAATGCATCGGCCACCAGCTCAAGCAGGTTGAGCAGTTTGCGGGCATCACCGCCTGAAATGGTAATCAGGGCGGCCGTTTCTTTCAGTTCGATATGTTTTTGTTGAAGCGCTGTGTCTTTTTCAATAGCCTGTTGCAGCAATTTGATCAGGCTTTCGACCTGCAGGCCTTTTAACACATACACATGGCACCTGCTTAGTAAGGCGCTGTTCACTTCAAACGAAGGATTTTCGGTAGTAGCCCCGATCAATGTAACAATTCCTTTTTCCACGGCGCCCAGCAGGGCATCCTGTTGCCCCTTATTGAACCGGTGAATTTCATCGATGAATAAAATGGCCCGTTCTTTTTCTTTGGCCTCTGCAATTACTTCGCGTACTTCTTTAACACCCGAACTGATGGCGCTGAGCGTATAAAAAGGAACATGTAATGTGTGGGCTATAATGTTGGCTATGGTAGTTTTACCTGTACCGGGTGGTCCCCATAAGATCATGGAAGGCACTTTACCCTGTTCAATAGCAGTTCGCAAAATACTTCCCTTACCGGTAAGGTGCCCCTGACCTACCAGTTCATCCAATGTATTCGGACGCAACCGTTCTGCAAGTGGTATTGATTGCATAAAAACGGTTCAAGTTAATTATTTTTTTATTGATGGGTTCGGCAACTCAGGCAATCTGTTACTGAACATTCGCCATGAGAAAGCTGATGATCTTATTTATTGAATCATCCATGGTGGCGGCAGTAAAACCATGTCCTTCGCCGGGGTATACAATTAATTGGTGTACTACACCGGCTGCATTTAATTTATCGTTTAACCGGTTTGCCTGGTTTACCGGCACCAGTATGTCGGCGCTGCCCTGTAATAATATAGTAGGGGCCGACAGGGCGGTAACAAAGCTAATGGGGCTTGATGCTGTATATAAAGCGGCGTTTTGCGTTGGACTAAATCCGATAAGGCTATCGAGTAACACAGGTATAGCCGGGTAGCCGGGATGTTCGTACAGGTAACTGAGATCGGTTGGACCGAAATACGATACGATGGCCTTTGGCGAAACCATATTGTCGTTTTTGTACCCCTGCAGTAAAGCCAGGTGAGCGCCGGCGCTGGCGCCAAGCAGTACAATTTTATTGCTGTATTTATATTCGGTTCGTTTGCTCAATAAAAATGCAACGGCCGCCTTTACGTCTTCTTCCTGGGCGGGAAATGTATTTTGTTTGTTCTTATACAAACGGTAATTAATGTTGGCAAAAGCGTAATCGGGTAACCGTTTTTTGATTTCGTTAATGGCCGAAGTAAAATCAGCTTTATCGCCTTCAATCCACGCTCCGCCATGTATAAGTATCATCAGTTTGGTATTGGCAGTATCCCGGCCTTCGGGCAAATAAACATCCATTTTTTGCTGGCTGTTAGTGCCATACGAAACATCTGTATAGGATTGCCCGGGTGTAGCAGGGGTGTTGTTGGTGTTTTTTTGGCAGGCAATTGCAAAAAACAATATTCCAAAGAGTAAAAATCGTTGCATTCTTAAAAATAGTAAACGCTTTTCCAATCTGCGTTATAAATTTTATTAATAAAACGAAAAAAATGACGAAACGGCGTCTACTCGCTGTTTCGTCAGGGATTTATCGTTTATTTACCCGACAGGTTATAAGCAAAACTTAAATAATATAACCCACCAATTTCAGGGTTGGCAAAAGCATTTTTGTAGTAGTGGTTCAATATGTTAGTGCCTCCCAGTTTAATGATTGAATTGATTTTGGGAAGTTTATAATTTACCTGAGCATCTATAGTCGTAAATGCACTAACCGGGCCGGTTGCCAGTTCGCCCTCTGAATGAAATGCATTCTGCCAGTGAAGAATGATATTAAAACCGGCTAATTTATTCTTGCCAAAACCTGTATTGCCAAAACCCGCATTTAACCGGTATCTGGCGGTATTAAAGTAAGCCTGAAACCCTGTGGGCACATCGGTAATAACATCGGAGTATACATTTACGAATATAGAATAATTATTACCCGTGCGATAATCTGCGCTCAATCCAAATCCATGTATTTTTACTTTTGTGCTGCTGTTTACTACAGTCGAATACACGGTATTGGTTGCAGGCTGATATAATACATTTCTTCCAAGGAAATCGCGGTACCGGCTAAAATAAGCATATGCGTCAATCAGCAGATTTTTGCCAATCGCACCTTTATACCCAATTTCAAAAGAACTACAGTTTTCGGGTTTTAATTCTTTATAACTATATGGCATACCTGTTGATGCATCGACTACCGGGGTCGCTTTAATGTTCATGGTATCCAGCACCCAGGGTAATCCTCCAAGCAGTATATAATCACCAACATTTAGCTTAATATATTTTTGTTGTGTGCTGGGAAAGCGATAAGCTGTTTGATAAGATAGCCTGAGATGGTTGTCTTTTGCCAGTTTAATTAAAGCGGTGGCACGGGGTGTGAAATGCCCGCTGAAATTTTCATTTTTATCATACCTGCCTGAAAAAGAAAGGGCCAGTTTATCAGCAAACAACTTTTTTGCAACCTCGGCATAAGCACCATACTCGTTGAATGTGATGGGAGTACCTGGTTTATCGATAAACAATGTTCCCTCCGAATTCAGAATATACCTTTTCCAGTTACCGCCTATTACAAAATCAACGAACTTAATGGTATTTGAAAGATTGTATTGGCCTTCTGTCATCCATAGTTGCGATTTTTCAAGAAACAAACCACCGCCCATTGAAATGGGTCTGCTTTTTACTGAATCAAAAAGGTGCTGAAATTGTGCAGAGCCTGGCGCTGGTCGGCCTATATCGGCCTGGCTGCGGGCATATTCATGAGCCTGCTGGTCTGATGCCCCGCCTGTTTTTGCTCCAAAAAAATTACCCACGTATTCGGTGTACCATTGTTCGCTCGGTTTCCAGGCCTCATTAAAATATTGTGTTGCAACAGTAGCACTATAGGCTTTACCGGCATCTTCCTGTGTAGTATAGGTGCGCAGGAACCAGTTCCGGTGTTTTAGTTCAAGTTTGTATTGTCCTATTTTAATATCTTTTAAAACATAGCGGTTATTACCTGTATAAACAGTATTACCGGTAGCCCAATAGGCCGCTAACTGAGCCTCGAGCCGGCTGTTGATCTTATAATGCAATGCGCCCGTAAGTTTGATGTTTTTTGTGTTGTTATCAATTACATCGTGTTCGTGATAACCTGTTCGTGATATTTTCATATCATAAATATTGGCACTTGTTTCATCGCCGTATACGTTAACGCCATCGTAGTTTGGATCTGTTTGCCGGTTGCCGGCAACAATGTTGCCCGAGCTGCCGTTGCGCGCGTAATTGCTGGTGTCGCCGGCTATCCAATCTTTGGCTTTAATATATTGTGCACAAATTTTAAAGGCATACTTGTTTTTGAAAGCTTTTGCCCATCGCAGCGAATAATCGTAAAAAGCAGTTGCTCCCTGGCTGTTATTTACATGCATTATGCCTTGTTTTGCCTGCACGCTTATTCCTCTGTAATCAAATGGATTTTTACTTTGTATCAGTACAGTGCCATTCATACCACCGGGACCATATAAGGCAGAAGAGGCGCCGGGCAATATTTCTATATTTTCAACATCAGGTTCAATTATACCCGCAAAATTTCCTACAAAGAAATTCAATCCGGGCGCCTGGTTATCCATTCCGTCAACCAATTGGTTTACCCTCGTACTTCCGCTTCCGTTAAAACCTCTTGTGCTGATTGTTTTAAACAAATAGCCCGAAGTGGTAATATCTATTCCTTTTTTGTAAAGGGCATGATCATAATACGAAGTAGCCGGGGAACCGGCTATTTCCTGATAACCGTATCGTTCAATGCTCACTGGCGCATCTATTATTTTGGTTGGCTTGCGGTTAGCCGATACAACTACTATATCGCCTTCTTTTACCGATACGTTTAGTGAAACATCAACCGGTTTTGAAGTGGTTGTTACAGTTAGTTCCTGTTTGTTAAATTCAACCGAAGTAAAAACAAGTATAACAGGCAAAACATGCGACGTTGAAATTTTAAATTCTCCGTTAGCATCAGTTATCGTTTTTTCATGGGTTTGTTTTACAGATACGGTAACTCCGATGGCAACCTGGCCCGTTACCTTATTCAATACTTTTCCTGAAATGGTTTGTATTTGTGCGTTTGCATTAAAACAAACCAGTACGGGTAGCAGGCTTAAACAGAAAATAGAAATCCGTTTCATAAAAGAAGCTTTTATAAAATTCGCCTACTCTTTTTACAGGTTTTCGGCAATCCCTGGGCAATCCCTGGTTGTTGGTGGTCTATAGAATTTTCATGAAGTACCCAATGGTTTACCGGACCTGTTTTTTACTACGGGGTGATATGGCGAAACAAAATCCCAGAAAAATGCGCCCGTTATCCATATTAAGATCGTGTTGGGTAAGGTTTACCGAGTTGGTATACTGAAGTTGTACCTGAAGGGCTCCGCCTGCACGGATCAACATCGAAGGTTCCCAAAAAAACATAAACGGGTGCTGCTCCAGCGTATGTAACTGGTCGTAAGAATATGCTTCGCGGGTTGCGCTGAAACTGTTTTCTTTTACGTGGAAGTTGATTGCCGAAAAACGGCTGGCGATTCCCCACTGGAAGGTTTGATTGTTGTTGGTATATCCAATAGAAGGTTGAGCAAAAAATTTAGTC
>Ga0114129_10003305_pt1 | contig 22638 bp, 27 predicted proteins | sample RhiMetdeltSRZDD1_FD_80071 | JGI IMG/M metagenome (GOLD analysis project Ga0114129, IMG submission 80071) | Populus rhizosphere microbial communities from Tennessee, USA - Rhizosphere MetaG P. deltoides SRZDD1 (version 2) (version 2) | ecosystem: Host-associated > Plants > Roots > Rhizosphere >... | reverse complement strand
TGGGCGCTGGTCGCCCCGCTGGCCGAGCGCTGGTCCACCGTCGAGGTCGGCGTCGAGCCGACGATGATGGGCACGACCCTGGTCCGTTCGGCTGCAGCGGCCGGCCTCCAGCCGTTCGATACCAGGGCCGACGGTGACAAGATCACCAGGGCGATCCCGTACGCGCACCTGGTCAAGGCCCGCCGGGTATGGCTGCCGGCGGCTGCGGCGTGGCTGGACGAGTGGATCGGGGAACACGCCGACTTCCCGACTGGCAGCCATGACGACCAGGTGGACGTCGGCGCCTACGCCGCTCGGCTGGTCGTCGCCGAATGGAACCCGGTTACCGACACCGCCGGCCAGGTCAACGGCTACCGCGCCGGCGGCCGGGATCGGGAGATCGACTGGGACGCAGTACCGATGTAGGCCGGGTGTGCGCGAGGATCGTCAGGCAGGGGCCGACATACCGTCGGCCGACACGAAGGTTGAGACCGCGCAGGGCACCCGATCGGGTGCGCGGGCTGCCGTAGAAAGCGGCCAGTCGGAACCAACGGCGGCCGGCCGTGATCTTGATGCTGGCACCGACCTGATCCGGTGACCGTTCGCTGTGAAGTTCGACCGCGAGTAGCGTCCAGTCGCTCATGGTCGGCCGTCCAGATAACGCACCGGCACGGCTTCGATGAAGTGCTGGTCGCCGGGATCGACGGGAGTGCGGACGGCAGTCACCACATAGACCGCCACCCTGCCGCTCTCCATCGGCAACAGGATCTCGTCTTCGAGTCGCATCCTGCCGGCAAAGCAGTGGCCGGAGAAGATGGGTGCTCCGTCGGGTATCCAGTCGGGCGCGTCGGCAACCGTGCGGACCGTGCGTCTGATGTGACAGGCGTGGCCCCAGCCTGGGATGCGGTAGTCGTGGACGGCCATGGAATGCCAACTCCTCGCCTAGTGACGCGGGTGCCGTATCGCGGCCCGCGCGATGGTGAACGGCAGCAGCAGCAACGCCAACAGACAGGAGCCTTCGCCAGTCGTGGCAGCGAGGTTCGCGGATCGGGTGGCGTCGGCGGTGTTCTCGCCGGTCCGGAGCCGCTGGTACTCCTCGCAGGAGTACGGAGCGTGGTTGACCCGGCATTTTTCGCAGGCGGCCATAACAATCTCCGTTCGTCGGGTGGTGGCTTGAGGTTACCACGTGAGACAGACCCCGGGGAGGTGCCGTGACCGCCCCCAGCCATGCCGTCGGGATCGTCGATGACTCCGCCGTGTTCTCGCAGTGGGCCGGGGTCTACGGGGACATCTTCGAGACGGTGCCTGACCTGTACCACCCGATGAGCGTGCAGACCTACGCGCAGATGCGGCGCGATCCGAAGCTGAAGTCCATCCTGTCCGCGCTGACCCTGCCGGTCCGCCGAGCCACGTGGCAGATCAACCCGGCCGGCTGCCGCCCCGAGGTCGTACAGGTCGTGGCCGACGACCTCGGGCTGCCGATCGCCGGGCTGGACCAGGAGCCGACCGGCGCCCGAGTGCGCGGGGTGAAGTGGCACGAGCACCTGCGACTGATGCTGCTGCGCGAGGTGTTCGGATACATGCCGTTCGCCCACGGCTATGAGATCCGCGACGGGCTGGCCCGGCTGGTCACGCTGGCCGTGCGGATGCCGCAGACCTGGTACGCGGTCAAGACCGACAGTGACGGCGAGATGGAGTGGGCGCAGCAGCGCACCGTGGCCGGCCAGACGGAGACCCCGCAGATCCCCGCATCGTCGCTGACCTGGCATGTGCGCGAGCGGGAGGGCTCCAACTGGTGGGGCACCTCCGCCCTGCGCGAGTCCTACGCCGCGTGGCTGATCAAGCGAGAGATGCAGCGCGTGCTGGCCACCGGCAACCGCAGGTTCAACGCTGGCGTGCCGACAATGCGGGCGCTGCCCGGGACCACCCCGTCCCCGCGGCAGATGCAGGAGGCGCAGCAGTCGGTGTCTGCGGTCCGGGTCGGGGACCAGGGCGGTATCGCGGTGCCGCCCGGCTTCGCGCTGGAGCTGGTCGGCATCAGCGGCTCAACCCCGGACACGCTCTCGTTCCTGCGGTTCCTCAACGAGGAGATGAGCGCCACCGCGCTGGCCGGATTCCTCGACCTCCAGTCCACCCGCAACGGCTCCCGCGCGCTCGGCGCCGAACTGGTGGACGTGTTCATGCTGACCCTGCAGACCCTCGCGCTGGACGTGGCGGCGACGGAGACCGAGCAGACCGTGGCCCGGCTGGTCGGCTGGAACTGGGGTGAGGACGAGCCGGTGCCGGCCATCGAGGTGGCCGATGTCGGGTCCTCCCGCGAGGTGACGGTCGAGGCGATCCAACTGCTTACCGCCGCGATCCCGGCGCTGGCCAGCGATCAGGCGCTACAGGACTGGGTGCGCCGGGAGTGGCGGCTGCCGCCTCGCGATCCCACTCAGCCAGCACCGACTCCGCCTCCCACAGTGCCGGCCGCGCCCGCAGTGGAACCGGCAAAGATCGTGGCGGCAGGGCAGCCCACGCTGTTCGACCCTCCGGGTGAGGTCGAGCCGTGACCGGGCCGACCGTCCTCACCGCGCCGGTGCTGACCACGGTGCCGAGAGTGGAATTGGGTGCCGTGGGCCGCTGGAACATCAGCAACATGCAGGGATGGGAACCGACCCCGGACGACTTCGCTTCCGCTGTGGCCGCGCTCGGATGTCCGGCAGTGCGCAGGCCGGTTTTGAAATGGGGCCACACCGGGGTATCCGGCGCGGGCGATCCGGCGCTCGGGTGGATCGACAACATGGCGGTCACCGAGGACGGACAGGTGCTCGTCGGCGACTTCTGCGGCATCCCCGCATGGCTGGCCGCAGAAGACGAGGCCGGCCTGTCGGTGCTGTCCTCCGCCTACCCGGACCGCTCGGGCGAGTGGGAGCACAACTACGTCTGCCAGTTGGGCCATACCCATCCCTTCGTGCTGCATGCGATGGCGTTGCTCGGTGTCGAGCGACCCGGTATCGGCACCCTGCAATCGCTGCACGATCTGTACTCCATCCCGCTCGCGAAGGAGCCGCCGATGCCTGCCGCGTCCGCCGATGGCATGGCGATCTCGGCCGCCACCGCTGACGATGTCCGGGCCGCCTACTATGCCGGCCCGGGCGCCAACCCGCAGTTGTACATCCGCGAGATGTACATCGATCCGCCCGAGCTGATCGTCCAGAACGACGCCGACGGCACGCTGACGCGTGTCGCGTACTCGATCAACAGCAAGGGCGCCGTGACCTTCGGCGATCCGCAGAAGGTCAAGATGCAGTACGTCAACGCCCGGACGGCCAGCGAGACACCGGCGGTCGCCTTCGCCTCGCTGGTCGAGGCCCGGCCGGCCGGGCAGATCGCGTCGGCGGTGTCCGACAAGCCGTGGTCCGATTTCAGCCAGGCCGACTACACCGACGCCCAGTGGCATGCCGCCTGCCTGATCCACCTGCACTCCGGGTCCGGCTCCTATCCGAAGTCGGACTGCAAGCTGCCGGTGAAGGAACCGGGTGGCGCGGTCAACCGCAACGGCGTGCACGCGGCGGCCGGCCGGCTCAACCAGGTGACCGGCATCACCGCCGAGCAGAAGAAGGCCGCAGCCAAGGCGCTGGTCGGCCTGTACCGGTCGCAGCTGAAGGAAGACCCGCCGCAGGCACTGCTGGACATGGCTGACGCCTCGGCCCCCGTCACTCCCGTCGCCGCCTCGGCCGCGGGTGCCCCGACCACCCAGGAGGGAGCCGGCATGGACCCGGCCAAGCTCCGCGAGGCGCTCGGCCTGCCGGCCGACGCTTCCGACCAGGACGTGACGGCGGCGTTCGCCGCAGCCACCGCCACCCCGACCCCACCGACGCAGCAGCCCGCAGCGGCCACCCCGCCGGAGCCGGTCGTCCCGGCCGCAGGTGCCCCGCCCCGGCCGGCCGGCGGGGTGGTGACCATCGACGCCTCCCAGCTCGCCGAGTTCCACGCCGCGAGCACCCGCATGGCCGCGCTGGAGCGGCGCATGCAGGAGCGCGACCGTGACGACGTGATCACGGCGGCAATCAAGGAGGGCAAGTTCGGCCCCGCCCGCCGGGCGTACTGGGAGCGGTACTGGGATTCCGACCCTGAGGGCGCCAAGACCCTCATCGCCAGCCTGGAGAAGAACCTGGTGCCGGTCTTCGCAGCCGGGTTCGCGGGTGGCGACGACGCCGAGGGCTTCGAGGAGGCCCAGTTCGACCACCTGTTCCCGCCCGGCCAGCGGTCGGCGGACCTGCGGAAGATGGGGGCGTAAGCCGTGGCCGACTACACCCCGGTCTACCTGCCGGGTGCGATGATCACCATGACCACCTCGGGCATCGTGGCCGGCGGTGACGTGCTGGTGGTCTCCGGCTCGGATACCGTCGCCAAGAACGCGGGCGCGTCCTCGACCAACTACGTCGGGATCGCCGCGCACGATGCCGCCTCCGGTGCCCGCGTCACGATGTACGGGCGCGGCACGGTGCACGAGTCGATCGCGGACGGCGCGATCACCGCAGGCGACCAGATCGTTTCGACCTCGACCGCGTCCCGGCAGGTCAAGACGACCGGCGCCGTCGGTGCCCCGACCGCGCAGGGTGTCACCGACACCCGCGCGGTGATGGGCATCGCGCTGCGCACCGCGGCGGACAACGCCAAGGTCCGCTGGATGGCCTTCTAACCTCCCGAGAGGAGTCAACGACATGCCCGGTTCGTTCCCGGCTGCTCCTCCCACCCTCTCGGGTGATCTGGAGACCGTCAGCCGGTTCCTGCAGTTCCCGTCGTTCCTGCGGCGTCGGCTGCGCGGCTTCGGCGACCTGCGGTTCGTCTCCGACCAGTTGCTCACCCAGCGGTTCCGGTCGCAGGGTGGCGCGATCCTGTACGAGCAGACCGAGCCGTTCGTCACCGACCGCACGGTTGAAGCCGTTGGTGCTGGCGCGGAGTACCCCTACGCCAACCTGCCCACCGGCGTCGCTGCCATCGCGGCGGTGCAGAAGTGGGGCCAGAAGGTCAAGCTCACCGACGACGAGATCGCCCGCAACGTCTACGGTGGCGCGGCGGTGGACCGGCAGCTCCGCAAGGTGGTCAACTCGATCATCTCGCGGGTGGACGCGGTGACCCTGGCGGCGATCAACTCCGCCGTCTCGCAGTCCCAGGCCGCCTCGGCAACGTGGTCCAGCGCGACCCCGAAGATCCTCCTTGACATCTTCAACGCCGTTGCTGTGATCGTCGGCCTCAACCTCGGCTACGTCCCGGACACCCTGCTGGTGACCGACACCAAGCTCGCGCTGATGATGGCTGACACGAACGTGACCAACGCGCTGCGCCGGGAGAACACGACCAATCCCGTCTACACCGGGCAGATCGACAGGCTGGCCGGTCTGACAATCGTCAAGACGACGGTGGCCAACCTGCCGGGCGCGGCGGACAACCCGTGGGTTCTGGACTCCACCCAGCTCGGCGGGATGGCCGATGAGGTGGACGGCGCGCCCGGCTACGCCGTGTCGGACCTGGCTGTGGAGGTCAAGAGCATCCGCAAGGACACCGAGGACGCCTGGGACCTCCAGGGCCGCCGCAAGACGGTTCCGGTGGTACAGGAGACCGGTGCCGCCTGCAAGATCACGGGTACGTGATCACATGGCGACCACGTACCGGGTGATCGCACCCTACGTCACCCTGATGCAGAACACGGCGCTCGGCCCGATGCTCACCGGCATGTACGAGGGCGCGCTGGTGGACGGCGACGCGGTGCCGGAGTGGCAGCTCAAGCACCACCTCGACGGCGGCATGATCGAGCCGGTCGAGGCACCGCCGAAGCCGGTCGCGACCGCTGCGCCGACCACCGAGCCGGCCAGTGACTCCGAGCCTGCCAAGGGCGACGAACTGAAGCAGCCAGCCCTGGCCGCGCCCAAGGCCGACTGGGTGGACTTCGCCGTGTCCCGGGGTGCCGCCCGGGATGCGGCGGAGGCCATGACCCAGAAGATGCTTATCGACCGGTACGGCCAGCGGTGACGCCCGGCGGGGCACCGGAGCAGGTGCCGACGGTGACCGTGCCCGCTCCGGTGCAATGGCAGATCAACACCGGACGTGCGCCGGACGGGCAGCCTGTCTGCCAGTTGGTCCTGATGCAGGGCCAGTTGACCGCGCTGCTCATGCTGCTGCCCGCCGACATGACCCGGTTGGCGCAGCAGATGGCCGATGAGGCCCGGCAGGCCGGCACCGGGCTGATCCTGCCGAGCGCGATCATCGCTAACGGAAAGGCAGGCTGAGTCATGGCTCTCGCCCGGCCCTACAAGGTGGGCGTGTTCGACACGTCAGTGTGGCTGCCCACGGGCGCCACCGTGACCACGACTACGACCACCCCGATCCTGTTCTGCTCCACCTCGGCGAACAGTGATCTGAACATCTCCGCCATGCGGATCGGGATCCTCGGCGCTGCGTCGTTCCCGAGCAACGCCTCGGTCGTGTTCAGCCTGAACACGGTGACCGGCACGAAGGCCGGCGGCCAGGTCGCAACGCCGACCCAACAGTCCGGCATCGCGAAGGCGACCCTGGCCACCTGGTCCACGGCGGGCGGTACGACCGCTACGGCGATCACTGGCCTGACCGCCACCACGGAATGGTGGGCGATGCCGGTGCCCTTCACGGCCGGCTCGGACTACGGCGAGTGGAAGACGCCCACCTTCGAGATCAACTGGCCGGTGTCGGGGCAGTTCGCGCTGTGTGTGACGGCATCCAGCGCGGGCACCGGCACGACGTTCTTCGGTGCACTGGAGTACACCGAATAGCGACCAACCGCATCACCACCACCGCCTGGACCGTTTGGCCATGTCTGATCGAGGAGGGGGGCGTGCGCGGCATGAGCTTCGGCACGAATGACCAGCGGACACTATGGCCGGCCTACATCTACCCGGACTGGTGGAACGGCGACGCTTCGGCGTGGGCACGGTTCGGCGATTATGCCAGCGTAGGTGCCGACCGTGGCGGATCGATGGCGGTGATGAATCCGGCCAGCGGCCCGGGGTCGGCGTCGGTTCTGGATTACACGGCGGCCGTGAACTACGCCCGCGCGGCTGGGCAACGGGTCGTCGGATACGTCCACACCTCCTACGGCGCCCGGCCACTGGTCGATGTGAAGGCGGAGGTGGACGCCTACTACGGGTGGTACCCGGTGGACGGGGTGTTCGTGGATGAGATGTCCACCGACTCCGTGACACAGCCGTACTACCGGGACCTGTACACCTACATCCGCACCAAGCCCGGCCAGCACGTCGTCGTGGGGAACCCCGGGACGGCGGCGGCCACGGATTGGCAGGTGAAGACCACCACCAAGGTCGCCGACAGTATCGTCCTCTTCGAGGATGTCCAGGCCGTGTACTCGACCTGGACGCCGCCGGCCTGGGTCGCCAGCTATCCGGCATCAACGTTCGGGCACCTCGTCCACGGCGCGACGGATCTCGCCGCGGCGGTGGCGCATTCGAAGACCACGAACTGCGGATGGCGGTACGTCACCGATGACGTGATGCCGAATCCGTGGGACACGCTGGCATTCTGGCCGGCGCAGGCAACGCCGTAAGGAGGACGGGTGGCTCTCAGCCTCGCGCAAGGCTTGCAGCTGGTCGCGGCCACAGGGTTCCGTGCGCGGGTGCGGGTGGCGATGGTCCGTGCCGCGGTGGCGGTGTCCACCGAGGTGATCGGCAGCTTCACGCAGCAGGCGTGGGTGAAGCGTCGGCAGTTGTCGACCCAGGTCCTGAATAAGCCGGATACATGGCTGGACGCCTTCCTCGCTGCTGTTGCGGCTGACCCGAATAACTCGTTGTCGTGGTTCGCGCCGGTCAATATCGCATCGTCAACGAACGCGAACCCGATTGTCATCACAACGGCAGTCGCGCACAACCTGACTACCGGCGATGTCGTGGAGAACGCGAACCATTCGGTCAACACCAATGCGAACGGGGTGTGGCCTGCGACCGTGCTGACCAGCACGACGTTCTCGATCCCACAGGTAGGCAATGGGGTGGGCTTGGCTACGGGAACCATACAGAAACAGGAGACCGACGCGAATATCGTGTTCACGGTGAACTCGGTGTTCTCCGCGCAGGCCGGTCTGTTGCCGGGGGAGTGATCGGTGTCCTCGACCATCCAGCTCGCGGCGTACCGCGGCGTTACCACAGTGATGACGACCGAACTGGATGCACTCGGTTCCGGTACCGGCAAGGCGATCTCCGCGGCGGTCGACAACTCGGTGAACCTGGACCTGTTTGCCGACCTGGAGTTGGCCGTGGATTTCGTGTCCGCGCCGACCGTGGGTGGGCTGATCGAGGTATACCTGCTGCCATCCATCGATGGCGGCACCACCTACCCGGACGGCTCGGGCAGCATCCTGCCGCAGTCGGCGCTGTTCGTCGGCGGCTTCGCGGTGCGGGCCGTGACATCCGCGCAGGTCATGTTGCTGCGGGGTGTGCCGCTGCCTCCGGGCTTCTACAAGTACGAGGTGCAGAACACCACCAACCAGCCGTTCCCCGCGTCGGGTAGCACGCTGCGGCAGAACACCTACCAGTTGATGAGCGTCGGCTGATGCTGGCCGTCGTCCCCCGCGCTGCGGTCGGCCGCATGATCAAGCCGCGGTCGGTGGTGCGGGGGCTGGCGTCGCGGCTGCCGTGGGCGTGGGACGGCCTGTGCTTCGCCGTTCCGCTGCACCAGACCTCCTACGAGGGCCTACGGGACGTGGTCGGCGGTGAGGTATGCACGCTGAACAACCCGTCCAACTTCACGCCGGGGTTCGGCTGGCAGGAGGACGACCAGGGCAACCCCGTCGGGTACTTCACCGCGACGGACTACGGACAGTACCCGGACAGCCCGGTGCACGACCGGCCGGCGGCCGCGATCACGGCTCATGTGCGGATGCAGTATGTCAACCAGGGCGACCCGTGGGGCGGCTACTTCTCCAATCCGCACACCGACGGCGGCCCGCTGTACGACACGTGGAGCATCCAGGACAACGGCGACGGCGCCTACAAGCCGTACTCCGAGTTGTCGATTTCCGGCGCCGAGTACTTCCTGTCCTCCACTACTGCGGTATCCGCCGCGGCCGGGCAGTATTTGAACATGTTCCTGCGGTGGCAGTCCGGGGCGGCGCCTCGGCTGGACGTGTACGGCACGAAAGGCGACCTGATCTCCTCGACCGTCTACGGCTCGACGATCTCCGGGACGTTCACCTACAACCCGGGGCAGGGGATCCGGCTAAACGCGATGGAATCCACGTCCGGCAACGGCTTCTCCCGCTATTCGCAGGCGATGGTGTGGTCGCGGTATCTGTCGGATACCGAGGTCGGGCTGCTGATGGCGGACCCGTACGGCTGGTACTCGCCGCGGCGGGAGACGCTGTCGGTGGCGTCACCGTTCCCGATCGCCGCTGTCACATCGTCGGGCAGCATCCAGGGCGTAATCCCGGTACTGCGGCGGATGGGGCACCTGTGAACGGCGGGAGAATCTGATGGGCGACCAGAAGATCATTCTCCCTGCCGATAGCGTCGGCAAAGCGATCCACACACGCGAGATCACCGTCTCCGGGCCGGGTGTGGTGCAGGAGCAGTACGTCATTCCCATCAGTGCCCGCCTGAACACGGGCGTGTTCCGGTCTCACACAGGCGCGCATGTGATCCTCGCCGCCGCCCAGAACGGCACGAGTACGGGGTTCTGGTGGCTGTACAACACCAGCAGTACTGTCATCGGCGGATTGCGGCGGGTGCAGTTCATGTCGCAGCGCGGCAGCGCGCTGGCCACTCCGACCTCGCCGCGGATCATCTTGCAGCGGTTCACCTTCACCGGCACCCCCGCCGGTACGGCGATCACCCCGGCAAAGACCGATACGGGATTCGCCGCCGCGGTACTGTCGCTGCGCTCTACACAGGTCACGTCGGTGGTGACCCTCACCGACCAGTTCATGGCGTTCTTGCCGTGCTCGGATATCACTGCCACTGCCGGCGGCACCGCTCCGGCGTGGGGTGACTGGGTGCCGGACACCGAGGACGGGGAGATCCTGCTGCGGCAGAACCAGGGTGTGGTGTGCTGGCAGGCCGACGCCGGCAGCACTTCGGACACGCGGAGGTTCGTGACGAACCTTGCCTGGTCTGAATTTACAGTGCCGTAGGATGGCGCCATGAACACCATTGATTTGCCGCGTCAGCGGATCGTCTATTGTGGAGTAGCAGACCCGAATCTGGAGCCGCCGGCCGCATCCGACGGGCGATTCGGGGACTTCGACGTCTATGTCAGGCGAGTGGGTGACCGCTATGAGCGGTGGCTATATATCGCGGGCGGTTGGGCATTGCCGGCCAATCCGGCGAATCCGCACCTGGGGTGACGGGCAATCGCAGTAACGCCCCCGCGTGGGTCTGAGTCCCATGGGCGGCTCGTGCTGATCATCCCGTAAGGGGGCGGGCCGGTGTCGCTCGTCCCCCTCGCCGAGTTCGCGTTCACTTCGGCGTGGCCGCCACCGATCTCGCCGGTCCTCATCGCCTACGCCGAATCCTCGTGGACGACCGGCACCACCAAGACCACCGGCACCCTGACGTGGCGGGCTGGCGACCAGTTCTTCGTCCTCGGTGTCACCACCGACAATGCCACCGCGGCGTTGGCGACTCCGACCGCGACCGGGTTGACGTTCACGCCGGTCTCGGGCACCCCGACCAACGTCGCTAGCTCCTGCAAGGGCTATGCGTGGGTTGCGACCGCCGCGACGGACCAGCTGACACCGACGGCGGTCTCGGCTGTAGCGTCCGGCGTCAACGGGACGCATTCCGGCATCGCAGTGTGGCAGTACCGGGCGTCGTTGGGCCTGGGGAACGTCGCCGTCGATGTGTCCGGCGCGAAGACCGCCGCGCTGGGCCGGCAGCTCGACCGGTCCGCGGTGGTGGGCCTGTCCGCCGACTGGTCGGCTGCTGTGACCACCGGTTTCGCGTTCGCTCCCGTGGCGGGCGCGACGAACCGCGAGGCCACCCAGGACGGCTCCAGCTACACCATCTACGTGGCGGACTGGCCCGATCAGGGCACCAGCTCGCCACCGACGACGGCGTACGGCATCACCGGCACGGCGTCGGTCGGTACCCACACCAAGGTCGTCCTCGAGGTCCTGGGCTCGGCCGCCGGGCCTGCGGGGCGGTCGCTGGGTCGGCCGGTGCGGGCGCAGCCTGCGGCAGTCCGCGGCGGCCGAGTTCAGTTCCGCGCGGGAGTTCTGTCGGTCGTCGCTCCCACGTCCGGGCCGCCCGTTCGTCCGCTGGACGGCCCGGTCCGGTCACCGGTTCCGACTGTCCGCGGCGGCCGGTCCCAGTCCCGCGCTGGCGTCCTGGCCGCAGCACCGACCAGCGGGCCGCCTGTCCGCGCTCTTGACGGCCCTGTGCGGGCTCCGCAACTGCCCGCCCGCAGCGGGGTCGCGGATGGCCGCGCCGGGACGCTGGCTATCTCCGGCCCGCCGGTGCGCGCCCTGGACGGCCCGGTTGCCGCGTCGGTCCGGGTGCTCTCCCAGCGGGGGCGAATCGCCAACTACGATGGATCCTTCGGCGGTGCCGGTCCTGCGGTTCGGCCGCTGGACGGTCCAGTTGCCGCCCCGCGGCCGGCACCAGCCAGAGGTGGCCGTGTCGCCAGCCGGGCCGGCTCGTTCACCGCAACGGCGCCGACCTCCGGTCCCCCGGTGCGTCTGCTTGACGGGCCGGTGCAGGCACGGTGGCTGCCCACTCGCGGTGGGCGCACCGGCGACATCGCCGGGCCGTATGCGGGAACCGGCCCTGCGCTTCGACCGGCCGCCGGTCCGGTCCGGGCGCAGGCCCAGCCGGCCCGCGGTGGCCGGGTGCTCCACAGGGCTGGGGTCGCCACCGCGGTGGCCCCGCAGGTTGGGCCACCGGTCTACCCGCTGGGTCACCCGGTCCAGGCCCGCAGGCTCCCGGCCCGCGGCGGGTGGACGCTGGACCGACCCGGCATCTACGCCGGGACCGGCCCGCAGGCGCCGCAGCTGCGGCAGCCGGTGGCTCGAGGCCGGCAGCAACCACCGCCTCCAGCGCGCGGCAGGATTCAGTCGCAGGACGGCACGCGCAGCGGGCTCGGGCCGCCGGTCCGTCCGCTGCGGGGACCGGTCCGGGCTCGACTTCCCGGTCCGGTGCGCACCGGACGCGCCGACTCCACGCTGTTGCCCGCCGTTGCCGTGCTGGTTACCTCCGGGGCTGGCGTGACCGGCGTCGGGCCGGGTGGCGGGTACACCGCAGGTGGCGGTACGCCGTCCGCGACCGGCGCGGGCGCGGGCAGCACCACCGGGATCTCGGCCGGCCAGTCCAGGACGGAGGCGCCGTGGCAGTCGTCGTCGGTGACCGGCCCAGCCTGACCTACACCCTGCGCGACCCGGTCACGGGCGCACTGGTCAACGGAACCGTGGTGTGCACGGTTACCAAGCCGGACGGCAGCGCGCCGAGCCCGCCAGCCGTGGTCAACGACGGCGTCGGCCTGTACCACGCGCAGATCACCGTGGACCAGGCCGGGCTGTGGCGCTGGACGTTCACCGCCTCCGGTGCGGTGATCGACACCACTGACGGGGCGCTGTACGTGTGGCCGGTCGGGCAGGCGCTGCCCTGGGTGCCGAGTCTCGCCCAGGTTGCCGGGTACGTGCCGTCCCGGACGGTGCCGATCGACACCGCGATGGACAACCCGCTGGACACGTTCACCGACGCCACCGTGCCGGACGCCAGCCAGGCATACGACAAGATCACCGCGGCTGTCGGCTGGGTGACGACCAAGGTCGGCGCCGTGCACGCCTCGCTGTACCAGCAGGCCAGCGATGTCGCGGCGATGCGCGCGGCCGGCCTGATCGAACTGTCCTACCCGATCCGGGACGCGGACGTGGCCGTCGGCCAGAACTGGCTGGACGAGGCGGAAAAGGCCGTGGCGGCTCTGCTGACGGCGAACAGCAACGTCACCGGCACCGACCCGGAGGAAGTCCTGCCGGTCTGGTCCTTCCCCGTCCCGGTCGCCTACGGCGACCTGAACCTGTAGGGGGAGGGGCCGTGCCGGACGGGATCCGCGTCAACTTCGACCAGTCCGCGTTCGAGCGATGGGCGAACGACCCGACCGGACCGATTGCGCGTCACCTAGACAACCTCGCGCAGGTCGGCGCGCGGGAAGCCGTCCGGCTCGCCCCGGAGTCCCCGGCCGGCTCCGGTGGCCGGCCGGCTGGCTGGCTCAAGCGGCATATCGGGTGGCGGTCGGGCCGGGACGCCCGAGGGATCTACGCCGACATCTACGCCGACGCGCGCACGCCGCAGGGCCACGACTACGGCCTGGACGTGGAGCTCGGCACCAAGCCGCACCTGATCATTTCGCACGGCAACTACCCGCTGCGGAATCGCCGGACCGGGCAGGTCTTCGGCCGGATCGTGCACCACCCCGGCACCAAGCCACAGCCGTTCCTGCGGGGCGCGCTGGAGTACCTGCGGGGCATCGGCCGGTAGAGCCCAAATCCCTCCGCTCCCGTTTGAGGGGAGCGGAGGGATTCATCCCACAGGGGAGGCCGGTGCCCACGGGCCGACTGGCGCGCTATGCGTTAGCGCAGGCGGAGCAACTACGGCACGAGCGTACCGCCATTGGGGGTTAGCGATGCGTTACGACGCGGAGGGTCTGGTCCGGGACTGGGTCAACACCAACTCCGGGCTAGCCGGCGCCGGGCAGCCCCTGCCCAAGGGTGCGCACCTGCGGCGGCTGCGCGGGCCCTACCAGGGTGCCTACCTGCTGCTGTCGGTCATCGGCGGGGCGGCCGAGCTGACCCCCGAGAAGCCGGCCCACCGGGCCCGGGTCTCCGGGCAGATCTACGGCATCAACAAGGAGGGCGCCGCCGCGGCGGCGGTCGCCTATGCCAGCGCGCTGGACACGTTGCTGCGCGGAGTGCCGGTCGCCATGGGCGCCGCCACCTGCCTGTGCGCCACCGATGTCACCGGCCCGTCCTACGCGCCCGACGTGGACGAGGAACGCTACCTCGTGGACGCCGACTTCTACCTCGCCTGAGGGGCGAGCCCAACTCGAGCCTCGAGGAGGCAGCCATGGCGGACACCCCGACCGTCGCCGAGCAGGTCGTTCCGGATGACCAGTTGCCGCCGGAGGCGGTCGAGCGGCGGAACGCCCAGAAGATCGAATACGGGACCTGGGTGGCCACCTCGCAGATCTGGGCCGGCAACGCGCTGGCCTACGACGTGGGGCACCCGGTGCCGGTCTCCAATGTCGAGCGGCACGGCTACGACAAGATGGGCCTCGTGGCCAAGCGGGACTCTAAGGCCGGCAAGGCCATCCTCGCCGCGCTCGGACAGGAGGTCTGAGGCATGCCCACTACGGCAACGCCCGTCCTGCTTCTCGACCCGGGCTACCTGTTCGTGGCGCCGTTGCTGACCGCCGAGCCCGCCAACACCGTAGCCGGCTCCAAGTTCACCGACGCATGGCCGGGCGCCTGGGTGTCCATCGGCGCCACCGACGACGGCTCCACCTTCAGCTATCAGGTCACGCTGGAGGCGGTCAGTGTCGCCGAGTTCTTCGACCCAATCGCGTGGCGCACGACCAGCCGGCAGGGCAAGTTCAGCTTCGCGATGGCAAGCTGGGCGCTGGCCAACTGGAAGATCGCCGCCAACGGCGGCACGCTGACCATCGTGTCCGGCACCGGCGCCACCCAGCTCAACAAGTTCGAGTTCCCCGACCCCGGTTCCGAGGTCCGGCAGATGCTCGGCTGGGAGTCGCTGGACAGCACCGCGCGGCTGGTCATCCGGCAAGCCATCAACGGCGGCAACATGGAGTCCAGCTTCAAGAAGGCGCCGAGCAAGGCGCTGATCCCGTGCGAGTTCCAGTTCGAGGTGCCGGCCGCCGCGAAGCCGTTCACGTTCTACACCGCTGGTACCACGAGGGCCTGACATGGCGAACCTCGGCAGCTTCGGCACGGCCCGCGAGACGGACAACGACACCTTCACCTACTTCGACACCGAGATCCGGGTGCACCCCGCGCTGTCCGACCTGGCGCTGCACGACTTCATGGAGCGCGCGGCCCACATCGACGAGAACGACCCGGGCGCCTGGACGCTGGTCAAGGACTTCATCCGCGAGCAGATCCACCCTGACGACTTCGAGAAGTTCTGGTCGCTGGCCCGGGCCAACCGGCAGCAGACCGAGGACGTGATGGCGGTCGCGAAGGGCCTGTATGCGGCGGTGACCGGCCGCCCTACTGGGCGACCGTCCGCCTCGCGGGCTGGGCGGTCACGCACGAGGCGGAAGTCCGCGGCCGGCTCCTCCTCGCCGGTCATCGACCGGCTGGCCGGGCGGCCGGACCTGCAACTGGCCGTCGCGCAGGCGCAGGCCGAGCAGGCCGCGACCGGTTCTGCGGGCTGAGCCTGGCGGAGGTCTGCGACGTGGCGTACGTCCTGCTGGCCGACCGGCTGCGCGCGCAGGTGCTGGCCGACCGGCAGATCGCCGGGGCCCTGCTGGCCGCCGGCGCGCAGGACGTGGAACTGCCCGACCCGGATGAGGTGGCCGAGCGGTTCGACGCGATGCTGGCCGAGGAACCGCGCCGGATCGACCCGGAGCAGGCCGAACTCGCGCGAGCGCTGGGGGTGGCCTGAGTGGTTACCCTCGGTGAGGCTTTCGTTAGAATCCGGCCCGACCTGACCGGGTTCGGCCCAGAGTTGAAGGCCGCACTCGAGCGAAACCCGCCGCAGGTCAAGGTCCGCGTCGATCTGGACACCGCCAGACTGCCGGCGCAGCTCGCTCAGGTCAGGGCGATGTTGCGGGACGTGGGCCGGCAGAGGATCACCCTCGACGCCGACACCGGCGGGGCGACGGCCCAGATCGCGCGGGTGAAGGCCGAACTGCGCGAGGTGGACGGCCGGACCGCCCGCGCCCGCGTGGACGTGAACGTGGACGGCGCGCTGCGCGGCATCGCTCTGGTCACCGCGGCCCTGGCCGCGGTGACCGGGTTGGCCGTCGGCGCCGGGCTGGCGGTGGGCGTCGGCGCCATCGCCGGGGCCGGCATCGGTGCCGCGGTGGCGGGGCTGGCCGGCATTGGCGTCGCGGTCAAGGCGCTCGGCGACGCGGAGAAGGGTGCCGGCGAGCAGGCGGCCCAGGCCGCCCAGCGGCAGTTGAGCATGGCCGGGGCGATGGACCGGGTGCGGGACGCCCAGGCCAGCCTGCGCAACACCCAGGCATCCGCGGCCGACGCCGTCCGGCGGGCCGCCGACCAGGAGGCGAGCGCGCAGCGGGACCTGGTCACCGCGCAGCGCGCCGTCAACACCGCCCGGGCCGAGGCGGCCGCCCAGATCCGCGACCTGATCCGGCAGCAGCAGGTACTGGCCCGGCAGTCGGAGGACCTGGCCGCCGCTCAGCGCGGCTCGCTGCTGGACATCCGGCAGGCGCAGGAGGACCTGGACCGGGTCCGCGCCGATCCGCACGCCACCCAGTTGCAGCGCGACCAGGCGCAGTTTGCCTTCGACGAGGCGGTCCGGCACAACAAGGACCTGAAGCGGCAGGCGGCCGACCTGACCGCGCAGCAGAAGCAGCTGGCCGCCGAGCGGGCCGCCGCGAACCGGCGCGGCATCGAAGGATCGGACCAGGTCAGGGCCGCGCAGGCTCGGGTTGTGGTGGCGCAGCGGGCGGTCAGGGATGCCGCCCTGGCCGCCGCCGCGACACAGCGGCAGGCCGCGTTCCAGGTGGCGCAGGCGCAGGGCCAGGTCGTGGACGCGCAGCGCGCCGTGCAGGCCGCGTCGATCTCGGCCGGCACGGTCGGCCAGTCCGCCATGGACAAGATCGCCGACTCGATGCGGCAGTTGTCTCCTGCCGGACAGGAGTTCGCCCGATTCCTGCGCGGCTTCATCGACGGCCCGGTCCGGGACCTGCGGATGGCGACCCAGACCGGTCTGCTTCCGGGGTTGCAGGCCGGTCTGGCGTCCCTCGGCCCGGTGATCGCCAAGAACCTGCCCGCGTTCCAGGCGTTCGCGAAGGTGCTCGGGCAGGCGCTCGGTGGGCTGATCACCACGGCCGGCAAGCTGACCGCCCCGTTCCTGAAGCTGGCCACCGTGGCGCTGCAGGGGCTCGCGCCGCTGGAGGGCATCCTCGGCCAGTTCGCCGACGACTTCGGCAAGATGGTGGACCAGGTCGTCGGGGATGGCTCGCTGCAACGGTCCATGGGCGCGCTGGTGGACCTGTTCCGGCAACTGTTGCCGATCCTGCCCACGCTGCTGCCGCTGTTCGTGCAACTGGCCAGCGACGTGCTGCCGCCGCTGGCGGACCTGTTGGTCGTGCTGCTCCCGCTGATCGCCGACCTCGCCGTTGCGTTCGGCCCGGTCCTGGTCGACGCGTTGCGACTAGTCACGCCGCCGCTGCGATGGTTCGGTGACTTTGCCCGCGATCATCCGGCACTGGTCCGTGACCTGGCCATTGCCATAGGGCTCGTCGCAGTTGCTGTGAAGATATGGGCGGAGCGACAGGCGATTCTGAACGCCGCGTTGAAGGCGTGGGCCATCATTCAAGGCATCCTGAATATCGTTTTGGCCGCTAACCCGATCGGCCTGATCGTCATCGCCATTGCCGCGCTGGTTGTCGCGTTCATCTACGCCTGGCAGCACAGTGAACGGTTCCGCAACATCGTTATCGGCGTGTTCCTGGCCGTGGACCGGGCGAAACAGATCGTCATCGACGCTATCCGGACGGTCGCTCGGGTTTTCGGGGAGATTCCCGGCGCAGTTGCGGACGCTGGCCGATGGGTGGGCCGCAAATTCGGCGACATCATCGGATTTGTCAGAAGCCTACCCGGCCGATTCGCCCAGGCCGGGCGCGGTATCTGGGACTGGCTCAAGGCCGAGTTCCTCGGGGCAATCAACTGGGTGATCACACAGTGGAACTCGCTCCATTTCGACGTGCCCGCGATCAAGCCATTGTTCGGGCCGACCTGGGGTGGTTTCAGTATCGGCGTGCCACCTATCGCCCCGATCCATCTCGCGGCCGGGGGTATTGTCGGTGCCCGGCCCGGAGGGGTGTTCGCCAATATCGCCGAAGGTGGCCGGGACGAGGTCGTCTCGCCGCTGAACGGGCCGGGCGGGCTGGAGGATTCGCTGTATCGGGCCATGACGCGGGCGCTGAACGACGGCTACCTGCGGCTGGAGCCGCGCGGTACCGAGGTGCTGGCCAGGCTAGTTCGCAAGGGTGAGCTCAGCCTGTCCGGGCTCTGACCTAGCCGCTGGCGGTCCGCTGCACCTTCACGATCTTGCACTTGGTCCACTTGCCGCTGGTCGAGCCGGTCAGGTTCACCACCGCGCGCTGCTTCGGCTCGATCGCCTGAGTGAACGCGACACCCGTCCCGACGTGGGTTCCGTCGGCGGCAACGAACACCACATCGACGACGTAGTCAGACCGTTTGCTGCTGTGGTTGACGATGGTGATCTTTCCTGTCGCAAGGCCGTAACCGCTGTCGGCACAACCGGCGATCTTGACATCAGCGGACGCGTCCTGCGACCCGACGCCCTTGTCGATGGTGGCGGTCGGTGCCGGCCGGCCGGTGCCGGTGTCCTCGCACGCTGCGGCTCCGCCGAGCAGGAGCAGGCAGAGCACGGTCGCGACGGGTGAGCGCATGTGGCAAGGATGTGGCCAGCCGACCGGTATTGTCCAGTCCGGGCCGGCCGCGGCGCCTACACCCCTGTTGCAAGCGTTGCGAGTGTTGCCATGGAAGGGGCGAGCCCACCCCGTAGCAACACCCGCAACGGAAGCAACACCCCTACGGGGGGCTGGATTCTGCCCGGACGGGTACGGAGGTGAGCGGTGGCGCTGTTCTCCCTCGCCGTGCAGGACGGCACCCCGGTGGCCCTGCCGCCGCCCGGCAACGGGTTCTCCGAGACGAGCAAGAAGATCGGCGGCATGCAGACCACCCTGGGCGGGGCTCAGATCCAGCAGACCACCGCGGTCAAGCGGGAGTGGCGGCTGCCCTACAAGCACCTGACCGACGCCCAGTACCTCGGCCTGCTGGCCTTCTTCGACGGCACGCTCGGGCTCGGGCCGTTCGAGCTGCGCAAGACCGGGGACACCACGGTCCGGCTGGTCAACGTCGTCGAGTTGACCAACAGCGTGCCGATCGTCGGTTCGCACAACTGCGACCTGACGCTGGTCGAGGTATGAGAGGTCGGGTGATCCCGTGGCCGTGACCGCCTCGGTGCGGGCGACCTGGTCCGCCACCCAGACCGCGGCGCTGGACCTGGGCACCGCGAAGGCGCCGGCCGCGCTGGACCTGCTGACCTCGTTCCTGTCCGGCACCGCCGCCTACCAGGCCGACCTGCACTGGACCGACAGGCGGACCCTGACGGCCAGCGCCAGCGAGAACCTGGACCTGGCCGGCGGGCTCGTGGACCCGTTCGGCGTGACGATCACCTTCGCCCGGGTGCGCGCGTGGTTCGTGGCCGCCGACATCGCCAACGCCAACACCGTCGTCGTCGGCGGTGCTGCGTCGAACGCCTGGGCGACGTGGTGCGGCGCGACCACGCACACCGTCACCATCCGACCAGGCGGCATCATCCTGTTCGTGGCGCCGGATGTGACCGGCTACGCCGTCACCGCCGCGACGGCCGACCTGCTGAAGATCCTGAATGGCGGGGCTGGCACCAGCGTGGTTTACACTGCCGGGTTCCTCGGGGCCTCAGTCTGATGCAGGCCGTCTCCGACGCCTACGCCAGCCAGCTGGACCGCGGCGAGCAGGCGCCCGTCGGCGTGATCACCTTCGACTGGTGGCGGTGGAACACCCAGCACCTGCCCGCCGTCGTCGGCACGCCGACCCACGCTCCCTCGATTCTCGCGCCCGCCACCTCGATCACCGTCGCGGTCCCGGACAAGGTCAACACCAATGATGTGCTGATCGCGTACCTGTACCTGGAGACCACCAATGCGGTGACCGCGCCGACCGGATGGACGCTCAAGGACACCGTCTCGGTGGCCGGTGCCGAGGCGCACACGCTGCGGGTGTTCTGGCATCGCGCCGGGGCTGCCGAGTCCGGCACCTATCAGTTCTCGTGGACCGGCGCGGCGAACTGCGAGATCCTCATCTGCCGGTACACCCTCATCGTCACCCAGGGTGATCCGTTCGACGCCACGAACACCGCCAGCCGGGCCTCCGACCTCGCGACCACCCCGGCCGTCTCGGTCACCACCCTCGGCAAGGACCGACTGCTGTGCTGGGCCGCCACCGCCTTCAACGGCGGCGCGTTCACCGGCCCGCCCGGGTTCACGGTGAACTCCAGCTCGACGTTCCTGATCGCCACGGCCCACGCCGCGCAGACCGACCCGGGCGGCACGGGATCGCTGGTCGGGTCCTACACCTCCTCCAGCTTCTCCACGGCGTGGGTCGGCGCGCTGATCCCCCGGCCGGTGCCGCCACCGGTCGCGGTGAACTTCTCCGAGGTCTCCGTTGACCGGTCGATCTCCGGCGGGCTGCCGCCCGAGGTGACCCTGACCACGGGCGTCTCCACGGCCACCGCCACGATCACTCTGACCGGGATGCCCACCGATAACGCGCAAACGGCCGGCGTGCTGTACTCCCCGTACCAGCCGGCCAACACCGGAGTCCCGGTGGAGGGCGCGCCGGTCACAGTCAAGCTCGGGCAGACCGTGAACGGCATCCCGGAGACGTTCACCGTGCTGGACGGGCAGGTCCGCGACATGCAGGTCGCGGCCGGCTCCGACGGCACCCGCGGCTCGGTGCAGGCCGTGGACCAGCAGCGGCGGTTCAAGTTCGTGCCCAGATTGGATCAGATGGTCGGCAACGACCCGGTGATCCCCGGGTCGGGGCTGCCATTCCGGCCCGGACTGGACGTGCAGCGGATTGTGGACGAGGTCGCCCGGCAGGCCGGCTACTACGCCAGCCCGCCCACCCGCTCACTCGCGATCATGTCCGCCACCCTGCACGGGTCGGCGTGGCCCGAGGTGGGCACGATCCGCACGGCCGCCTATTGGGACGGCTCATCCACTTCCACCGCCTTCCCGGTCAGGTTCGCGCCGGCCCGGTTCGCACTCGGCACGGAGGACCAGCCGACGAATCTGGCCGGTCCGCAGAACTATGCCCAGTGGTTCTTTACCGTCAGCCAGACCCAGAACAACGGGCAGACGATGTTCTGCGAGGGATGGGTCTATCTCACCCCGACTCTCAACGACGACGTGCACGCCGTTTATGACACGACCGGCACTTCACGGCGGATCTTCCTCCGCGCCGACGGGGCCGGGCACCTCGGCCTGCACTGGTCCCGTGATGGCACCACTTTCGCGGACTCGTTCCCGGCCACCGCCAGGATCACCGCCAGCAAGTGGTACTACGTCGCTTGGCACATCACCTACGGCGCGTCCACGACGACAGTCCGCATCCGGGTGGACGGCGATACTGACACCCTCACCCCGGCCACTCCTTCGGCTTATTCAGCTCCAGCCCTCGGCAGTCTCGCGGTGTACAACCACGGCCACGAGGCCGTGCAGGTCACAACGGAACAGTTCAGTTCCGCGATGTTCAACGACGCGTTCAAACCGAATGCGGTCATCGAGCCGGGACTGTCGGAACTGGTGGCGATGCCGCCATTGGCTGCCGGCACGACCGGCCAGCAGATTCTGCAGGACATCGCCACCGGCACGGCCGGGGTTGCGCTGCTCGACGAGCCGGGGCTGTTCCGGTTCTGGAACCGGCAGCACTGGGCGACCGCGCCGGCGGCGGCCACGATCCAGCGGACGCTACGGGCGACGGTGCCGCTGAAGTCCGCCACCGTGCAGCAGACCGGCGACCGGATCCGCACCATCGTGCGCGCCACGGTCACCGCCTACCAGATCACCGCCGCACTGGTGATCTGGTCGCTCGGAGAATACCTGACCGTCCCCGGGCACGGCTCAGTCGTGCAACTGGTGGATCTCGGGGCGAACCAGGCGTACCAGGTGGACACGGCCACCGGGATCATCCCGACCGGCGGAGCACTGATCAACGGCCACTCCGGGTACCGGGCGGCCCGCCGGCAGGACGGCACCGGCGGGGAGATCACCAATCTGGGCATGGTCGTGGAACCGGCCGCGAATCAGATCCGGATCACGTTCAGCAACCCCAACGGCTTCGACGCGTGGCTGGTCACACCCTCGGCGGGTTACCCGGCTGGCTCCGTCGGGATGCCTGCGGCGGCGGTCGTCGGCCGCTACATCACCACGGCCAGCACGGCGCCCGACACGGGCGCGTCGGTCGCCTCCTCCGCTGTCATGGTGGAGTGGCGCGACGAGCAGGCCATCGCGGATCTAGGTGGCGCGCCGGATGGGGAACGGGCCGTGGAGTTGTCCGCGTCGCCGTGGCTGCAGAACACCGATGACGCTAACCGGCTGGTACGGGACGTTGGCTATAGCGTGTCGCGACCCTGCCCGCAACTGTCCGCCGTGCAGATCCTCGCCGACCCGGCGCTGCAACTGGGTGATCTGGTGCTGGTGCAGGACGACTCCGGAGCCACCGGCATCAACGACCCGTACTGGGTCACCGGGTCAACGCTGCGGCAGACCGCCACCGAGGCCACCCAGGATCTCGTACTGCGGCCCGTCGCCCCGCCCGGATCGGTGCTGTACCTCGATGTCGGCCTGTCCGCCCGG
>Ga0114129_10003304_pt1 | contig 22642 bp, 19 predicted proteins | sample RhiMetdeltSRZDD1_FD_80071 | JGI IMG/M metagenome (GOLD analysis project Ga0114129, IMG submission 80071) | Populus rhizosphere microbial communities from Tennessee, USA - Rhizosphere MetaG P. deltoides SRZDD1 (version 2) (version 2) | ecosystem: Host-associated > Plants > Roots > Rhizosphere >... | reverse complement strand
CGCGGACCGCGCAGAACGATTGGACGTTCGCACGCGCCTGGTTGTACCGGGAGCTCACGAAAGAGTGAGACAGCAATGAGTACGGACCGCTGGCATCAGCTCGATCGAGTGTTCGTCGAGGCGCTGCAACTCGCGCCCGACGCGCGGGCGCCATTCGTCGAACGCGCGTGCGGAGAAGACGATGCGCTGCGAGCCGAAGCGCTGTCGCTCTTGGTTGCCGAGCGTGCCTCGGAAGAGTTCCTCACGAAGCCGGCGCTCGACCGACTCGCAGAGGGAGTCGCTGGCGACGGACGAAGCCTCTGCCCTGGCGATCGTTTGGGCGCGTACACCGTCGTGCAGCTGCTTGGTTCGGGCGGCTTTGGCGAAGTCTGGCGGGCTAGAGACGAACGGCTCGCCCGCGACGTCGCGATCAAAGTCCTGCTGCCACATTTCTCGACAGATACCGAACGTGTTCGTCGATTTTCGGACGAAGCACGCGCCGCCGGCGCCCTCAATCACTCGAACATTCTCACGGTGCACGATGTCGGCGAGCATCATGGCGTTCCGTACCTCGTATCGGAGTGCCTCGAGGGAGAGAGTCTTCGTCAGCGACTGAAATCCGGTTCGTTGGCGCTCGACGAGGTTGTTGCGATCGCGCTGGGCATCGCGCGGGGGCTCTCCGCCGCGCACGTGCGCGGCATCGTCCATCGAGATCTGAAGCCGGAAAACGTATTTCTGAGGTCCGACGGAGTGCCGAAGATTCTGGACTTCGGTCTCGCGAAGCTCCAGCTGCCGATCGACGATCAGACGACCGCTACCAGCCACACGATGACCGGCGTCATCGTCGGAACCGCGGGCTACATGGCTCCGGAGCAGGTGAAAGGGGAGCAGGTCGACGGGCGCGCCGATCTGTTTGCTCTTGGCGTGATGCTCTACGAAATGCTCGGCGGGCGGCATCCGTTCAAGCGCGCGAGCACGTTCGAGACGCTTCACGCCATCCTCACAATCGACCCACCGGACGTCTCGATGTTGAATCGGAATGTGTCTTTGCCGCTGGCGCGGATCGTGACGCGTTTGCTCAAGAAGGATCGAGAGGCGCGCTTTCAGTCCGCGGGCGACCTCGCGTGGGCTCTGGAGCAAGTGGGACAGCGTCTCGACGATCAAGCGGTGCCTTTTCAGCGGCCGGCCGAGACGCTGCCGTTCTGGAAAGCGCGATGGCTCACATGGGTGGGAGCAGCTTTGACGAGCGCCGCGGTTCTCGTCGGTATTTGGAAGGTGCTGCCCACGTCTCGTGCCGAGTCGCCTCCGATTCCGCTCACCCAGTTCGCGTGGACGCTGCCGGCGGGAATGTCCCTTGATTCACCGCCGGTCGTCGCGCCAGACGGACAGAGCATCGCCTTCATTGGCAGGGACGCAACGGCGAGCCGGCTCGTCGTCCGGAGTCTCGGCTCGCTTGAGCCGAAGGCCATCGCGGGCAGCGAAGGGGCCAAGCAGCCCTTCTGGTCACCCGATAGCAGATGGCTCGGGTTTTTCACTCGCGGCCGTCTGATGAAGGTGGCGCTCGCGGGTGGAGCGCCGATCGCGATTGCCGAAGCGCCCGACGCTCGTGGTGCAGCGTGGAGTCCGACCGGAACGATTGTCTTCTCACCCGATCTGGTGCTTTCCGCGCTGGTTCGTGTGTCGGCTGATGGCGGGCCTGTCGAACCTGTGACGCTGCTCGATCAGTCGAAAGGCGACAACTCGCATCGATGGCCCGTTTTCCTTCCCGACGGAGTTCGCTTCCTGTACTTCAATCGTTCGTCGGTCGACGAACGTCGTGGCGTGTACGTCGGTCGCGTCGACCGCCCGGCATCGGCTGCCAATTCCCTGCTGTTGCGCTCGGAATCCGAAGCTGTCTACGCAGACGAGCCGGGCAGAGCCGAGGGTAACCTGCTCGTCGTCGCCGACGGCCGCATCGAGGCGCGCCGGATTGATACCAGGCGCATGAGCGTCACTGGCGACGCGCGCACGCTCGGCTTCGAGAGCGGGGGGAACACTCCGTATCACCCCGTGATGCTGAGCGCTTCGGCCAATCTCCTGGCGTTTGCGGCATCGAGTGTGCCCTACGGCCTCAGGCTCGAATCGATCGATCGGACGGGCGACCGCGAGCGAGTGCTCGATGAACCGCAGGCACAGAACTGGCCGCGGGTGTCGCCTGATGGCCGCTACCTCGCACGTGCGCGAATTGATGCCGTGCGCGGAAACCCGGATATCTGGGTGGAGGATCTCGATCGCGGACCGCGCGTGCGCATCACGACCAGTCCGGAGCCGGACATGCTTCCAGTCTGGTCACCCGACGGCACGCGCCTGGCGTTCGTGTTGGGCAGACCGCCCGGCCGGCCAGGGGCGCGCGTGCTCACGATCGCCAACGCGGATGGATCGGGTGTGGTCCGGAGCTTCCCGTGTCCTGGCGAATGTTATCCAACCGACTGGACGTCCGACGGCCTCGATCTGATCGTCAACGTTCCAGATGCGAAAGGCGGTGATGTGTGGGCGATTCCGGCGTCCGGTGCCGGTGCCGCACGGCCGTTGCTCAATGCTCCCTTCACCGAACGTGATGCACGCATCTCTGCGGACCGTCGATGGATCGCATATGTATCCGAGGAGTCCGGACGCCCTGAAGTGTCGGTTCGTAATCTCTCCGGCCCTGCAACACGCGTTGTCATCTCCGCCTCGGGCGGCGATCAGCCCGTGTGGGCACGCGATGGCTCGGAGCTGTTCTTCGTCAATCCGCAGGGACGTCTGCAGAGCGTTCGAGTGCGGCGGAACGGAGACGCGACGACGTTTGGATTACCCGTGGAGCTGAACGTCCCGTCGATCGGATTCGGTCACTGGGGAACCCAGTACGACGTTTCCCCTGATGGGCGACGCATCTACTTTCTCAGCCAGAACAAACAGGATGCGCCGCGAGAGTTCAACGTGGTCATGGGATGGCGCTCACTTCTCAAGTAGGTCCGGCGAGTAGATCGGCGCGACGTCGAACGGCGACAGGTAGCGCCGCTTCGATGTCCGCTCCCGCCGTCGAAGCCATGGCGCGTGGGGGCAGCAGCCGAGACGATCCTGGCGCGGTTCGAAGAAGCAGATCGTGACGTTCCGCTGCACGGCCTGCCCGAGCTTGAGAGTAAGCTCGACGATTTGAATTTTCGCCGATCGGAACTTGTTGCTGCCGCAGCAATAGCGATTGCGCACATTCACGAGCTTCAACAGAGTCGATGCGATTGTCACAGATTTTGCGGCAGTGCTCAAGAAGAAACCTGAAGACATGCGCAATCGAGTCGCGGCCGCTTCATCAAATATATCCGCGCGAACACTGCCGACGGTCGGTGGGTCAATGCCCGACTCGGTGAGCGAGCGGATCCGCGATCTTGAACAACTCGCCGAGGACGTGCGGCAGCGTGGCCGCGATGCTCAGTGGGGGCCGGTTGTCCAGCATGTCCTCGAGCCTTTACGCCGAAAAAAACGGCGGTGATGTCGCCGGAATGAATGCGATCGTCTGCCGCGAGTACGGCTCAGCCGCGGTCGAGGAGCGAGACCGGCCGTCGGTGCCCGACGGGCGGTGCTCGTGCGCGTGCGGGCTGGTGCGCTGAACGCGTTCGACTGGTTTCTCGCGATGGGGAGGCCGTACTTCGCGCGATTGATGGCGGGCGGCGTACGCCGGCCTCGCGCGCATGTGGTCGGAGTGGAGTTATTAACACGTTGCCCTCCAGTACGTCGCCGCTCACGCTTCTGACCGGCTGGCGATCGCATGTAACGCGCTGAGTTCCTGGTCGTCTTGCGCGATCCGGGATCACAATTCCAGGCAGTCCACTGGAGTCCCCGCTGGTCCGACTTTTTCTAGCGGTCTTGAGCGGGGAGCACGACTACTCCATGCGGGCGTGCGGGCCCCGTGCTGATGTCGCGATCGAAATCGACATCGAACGCCGGGTCGAGCTCTAAACGATTCCCGTGCACGTTGATCACATGGATCTTGTGGTCGCCTTCCACGTTCACGATGCCACCCGGTGCCAGATCTTCGACGAGAAAGTAGTCGGTCACCACCAGACGCCGCTCGTCGTCCGTGAGCCGCAGGAAATGCGGTCCTGAGCCGGCGCCTAGGTCCGCGACGCTGAGCACCTCCGGGTCGTCCGCACGCGCGATGTTGAACATCACGACCTTGCCCGCGCCGTTGAGCGTGACGAACAGGCGCGTGCCCTCTCGGTTCATACGCAGGAGCTGCGGCATCGCGGGCGTGTCAGGGCTCGAGAAGACATTGAAGTCGAATACGGCCGTCGCCGTGCCTCCCTGCGTGTCGAGGAGATACAGCTGGTTGTCGACCATACCCGCTGTGAACGCGCGCAGGCCGCTATCGCGCGGAATCAACTGCACCTCCATCGTTCCGGCTGGATGCGCCGGGTCACCGACGGCGATGGTCCGGACGATGGAGCGCTGGGCAAAATCCCAGACCCTGACGCTGCCGCGGATGTCCGCTGCGTTGCCACCGTGCACATGGAGCGTGCGCAGCGGGCAGATGAAGTCACTGGTAACCATGAGGTTGTGCGCTTCGTCGATCGAGATGCCGTGCGGATTGAATCCGTCATCGGGAGGCGTGATGGGCCACGTCTGCATGCGCGCCGTTCCGGCGTCGTACTCGACCACTCGTCCGGGTTGCGTGCCGTTCGCGCCGCCCATGAACGTCACGAGAAAGCCGCCGTCGCTGAGCGGGGCGAACTCGTCGGTGATGGAGGCCTCCGGCGGATTGTCCGAGCGAATGAACGTCGGGAGGCGTGGTTGGGTCACGTCGAAGAAGAACACCTGATCCTGGCCACGCAACACGCTGAGCAGGCCGCCGAGGGCCAGCGTCCGTCCATCGCGGGACAGGCCGACGTGGTGCGGCTCGTTTCCGACCGCGCTGGCTCCCTCTAGCGGGACGGTACGAATGACTTTGCCGTAATTCGGTGAATCGCGGGCGAAGTCGACGACGGCAAGGAAGTCCGGCGCGATGTGGGCTTTGTCCGACGCCCAGACGAGCAGCGTATTCTCTCCATGATCAGCGCCAGCCAGGCGCACCCCCAAGAGCAGCCCCGTTGCCATCAATCCGCCTACGACACCCACGATCGTGCGCCGCCATGATGCAGTCATCGTGAAGCTCCTTTGGCCTCGAATCGTCAACAAGGTTCCCGTGGTTGCAGCAGCCGCCGCACGTCGAGCAGGTTGTCCTTCAGGACGTATCCGCAGGCGCCAGCAGCGATCGCGGCCGCCCGCCAGTGCGCATCGTCGTACTGCGTCACGATGAGGACTCGCGCGGTCCGGTCCGCGGCAACGATCCGGCGGGTGGCTTCGAGGCCGCCCATGCGGGCCATCTGCAGGTCCATCAGCACCCAATCGGGGCGCTGTACGCCGTACGCCGCGACTGCCTCGTCGCCATCCGCGCACTCGTTCACTTCGTCGGCGAGCCCTGCCACGACAGTTCTGAGCAGCTCGCGAAACTGAGGACTGTCGTCGACGATCAGAACGGTCATTCGGGTCTGCTTGGTGGACGAGTATGCGTGGTGCGGGAATGGTGCAGGGAATCGCCGCCGGTGAACACCGAGGCTTCTACCGTTTATTCACAAGTAGATCTGCGAATTTCTCTGGGTAGTTGTACAGATACGCGACGACGGACGCCGCCGCGCCACGCACGTGAGCCGGGGGCTAGAACCCATCTCACAAACCGGAGACGCCGCCAGCGGTGAGAGTGGTTGAGGCCGATTGCGAGCGAACGTCTCGAGCGAGCAACGCGAACGGAGCGAAGCGGCGAAGCGGCGAGCGAGAGCCCAGCCTCCGCCAAGGCTACGGCGGGTCCGCCGGAGCTTTAGCGAAGGCGGAAGCGTGTGGGGGATGAGACTAGAGGTCCGATTGGTGCTTGAGAGCGAACTTGGTTAGGGCGTGGCTGCCTCGCAATTCGAGCTTGACCGCGACGTTATTGCGATGGTGCTCGACGGTGCGCACCCCGATGCCCAGTTGCCCCGCGATCTCGCGGCTAGTCAGGCCGTCCGCGATGAGCCGCAGAATGCGGCGCTCCGCGGAGGTGAGCTGGTCGAGCGCGGGCTTCTGCTCCGCCAGGATATTCACGCGCGTGTGGCGCCGAATGAGGAACGACGACAACGTCGGGCTGATGTACTCACCCCCTCCCGCGACCGATCTGACGCAGTCGACGATCTCGGTGGTGGCGTTGTCCTTCAGGACGTAGCCGCGCACGCCAAGATCGAGCGCGGCGTTCAGATAGTGCTCGTCCTTGTGCATCGTCAGAAAGACGAGGGCAACCGCCAGGCGGCGTTCGCGGACCTCGCGCGCGACGGCGAAGCCGTCTCTGATCGGCATCGTGAGGTCGAGCACCGCGACGGTGACGTCTCCATTTTGCAGCCGTTCGAGGGCCTGACAGCCGTCCGATGCTTCGGCAACGACGGTAAGTCCTCGCTGTGCCTCGAGGATCACGCGCAACCCCTGTCGAAAGATCGGGTGATCGTCAGCGATCAGGACGCGGATCTCACTTCCCATGCCCCGGCTCCCTCTGACCGGCGCCCACACCAATCCGCACGGTCACTGTCGTCCCCCGGCCCGGGCGCGATTCAATCGTGTGTGTCCCTCTCAGCATGTGCACGCGTTCTGCGAGCCCCTTGAGACCAAAGCCGTGATGGGTCGCTCTGGCAGTCGACGCGCTCGAGGCAAAGCCCTGACCGTTGTCCCGAATCGTGATCTCGACGTGATGCTCGTAGCAGTGCACGGCAACGTGTGCCTCTCCCGCTCTGGAATGCTTGACCACGTTGTTCAGGCTCTCCTGGATGATACGGTAGATGGTGATCTCCTCGGCCGGTGGGAACACGCCGTCGATATCGTGGAGCTCACTGCTCATTCCTATCCCGGAGCTCTCGGCGATCTTTTCGACCATCGCGCGAATCGTCGTCGTGAGTCCGAGCTGATCGAGATGATGTGGCCGCAGATTGTAGGAGATGGTGCGCACTTCCTCCAGCGTCTGCGCCACCGCCGTCCCGATCTCATTGAACTGGTTGCGCGCCTCCCCCTCCTCCTGATGCGACAGCGCTCCCAGAAGTGCACGGTTCTTGACCACGAGCAGGTTCTGACCAAGGCTGTCGTGCAGCTCCGCGGCAATCCGCTGACGCTCACGTTCCTGCGATTCGATCAACTGCCGCGAAAACGCCTGTTGCGCGGCCTGCGCGCGCCTCATCTGGGCGATGCGATAGCGCCAGAAGAGCCACACCAATGCCACCAGGCTCGACGCGACCGCGGCATGGAACCACCAGGTCTGGTAGAAGCGCGGAAGGACCACGATCGCGAGGGTCTTTCCCGTAGCATTCCAGACGCCTTCACCGTTGTCGGCGGTTACATTGAAGGTGTAGGAACCTGGTGGAAGATGCGAATAGTACGCCGTGCGACGCGAGCCGGCGTCCACCCAGTCGCGATCGAGTCCATTGAGCCGGAATCGGAACCTGATCGCTTGCGGCCGGCTCCAGCTCAGGCCGGTATATTGAATTTCGAGGTTTTCCTGGCCGGGAGTCAATCGAACCGGCCCACTGATCGCAATCGGCTCGCGGTCGACGGTGATCCCTTCAATCAGGACGCGTGGCGGCTCGGTGTCACGGCGCCGAGGATCGATCACGACGATGCCTTTGGTGGTCGGAAACCAGAGCGAGCCATCGCGCATCTTCCAACCGGCAAGCTTGCCCCCCACACCCTCGCTGCTCAACATCCCATCGGCGGTGCCATACGCGAACGATTCCACAGCCGTTCGACGGCCGTCGGCGACCTCGTTCAGCTGTCTCAAGCTGGTACGCCAGATGCCGATGTTGCAGTTCATCCACAGGTTCGCGTCGTCATCCTCGAGAATCTGAAAGATGTCGTCGTTGTAGAGACCCTGGCGCGCCGAGATGTTGGCGAACCTCCCGTTCTTAAAGCGGCTGAGGCCGCCGCCGTGCGTGCCCATCCACAGGGTCCCGGCAGCATCCTCGTAGAACACCTTCACGTGATTCGCCGCCAGGCCGTCGACTGTGGACCACGACGCCATTCGTTCGCCGGAGATCCGGGTCACGCCGCCCCTGAGGGTGCCGACCCACACACTTCCCGCACGATCTTCGAAGAGCGTCAGCACGGAATCGTCGGCCAGGCCATCCTTCTTCGTCATATGAGTGACATGGCCGCCGCGAATGCGTATCAGCCCACCATCATGAATGCCGACCCAGAGCGTGCCGGAGCGATCTTCGAGGAAGTCGTTTACGCGATCCCACGGGATCCCTGCGATGTCCTTCGCGTAGACGAAGCGTTCGCCCGTCCAACGAGCCAGGCCGGCTCTCGTGTACACCACGGGCAGGCCATCGATGCCAGTATCCAGGCTCCTGACTCGACCGCCCGGGAGACCGTCGTTCGCCGTGAGGACCTTGAAGGCGCCGTTCACGAAGCGCGTCAAGCCGCCTCGCGTCTCCACCCAGACGCTGCCCTTCACATCCTGGAAGATGCTGCCGATGAAGTCGTTCGCGAGACCGTCACGTTGGGTGTAGATCGTGAACCGCGGCTTCTTGAGTCGCATGAGACCGCCGTTGGTGCCAATCAACAGACCGTTGTCGACGCTCCGCGCAATGACCGGCACACGCACGCCCGGCAAGCCATCGGCCGCTGCATAGCGCTCGAAGCGGCCTGCGGAGTAGCGGAACAAGCCGTCGTTCAACGTGCCGACCCACATCCGACCCTCTTCGTCGGCGAACAGAGACTCCACGCGATCGTCCGTCAGTCCGTGGTCGGGGCCGAACTCGGTCACGCCGTGCGAGTCGACGCGATAGAGCTTCTCACTCATGGGTGCCACCCAGACCGATCCATCTGGCGACCGAGCCAGCGTGCTGATGTCGGCGTGCGCCACGTCCGCGCGCCCCTCATAGGCGCTCACGCGACCGTCGGCGATCCTCGCAATACCCCGGCTCGTGCCGACGAGCAGCCCATCGTGCCCATCGTCAACGATGGCTCGCACGAGATTGCTCGGCAGGCCATCGGCGATCGTGTACGGGGTGAAGCGGCCCCGGCTGAACGCGTTCACACCGCCACCCTCGGTGCCGATCCAGAGCGTGCCGGCATGGTCTTCGAATAGGCACAAGACGAAGTCGCTCGACAGCCCATCTCGCATGGCGTACTGCGTGAATCGGCCACCGGAGAGGCGCGACACGCCGCCGCCATAAGTCGCTAACCAGAGATTTCCGTCGCGCCCCTCGAGAAGCGACGTCACAAACGAATTGCCGATACCGGTCGTGTTGCCCGGGTTGAAGAGCGTGAAGCGGACACCATCGAAGCGGACCGCGCCTTCGTAGGTCCCCATCCATAGATAGCCGTCGCGCGTCGTCGCGATCGCGACCACCGTATTCTGCGGGAGCCCGTCCCGTTCCTGCCACGTGAGCTGCTGATAACGCCCGAACACGTCGTTACGACTCATCGACTGGGCTGTGGCGCTAGCAGCCCAGAACGTGTTCGCGATGATCAAGACAATGATGTGTTTCACGATGCCGGGAGTTGTGTGGCTCGTTCAGAAGGAGTCTAGCGACCGCGGGAATGCGAGGCAACCTACCGGCTGACGTCTCCCCGACAACGGCGCCAACCAGAAGCAGGGCACACGTCCTTGCGGCGGCCGACGCGTGCCAGGCGATGCTGCAGCCGCGGCAACGTCGTCCCGCGCGCATGCACGAATGGCCTTCGACGCACTCGTCGGAAGCTTGATTGCATGCACGATTCTCGCGCCACGCGCGTCGTCGGTGATCGACTCGACGATGCGGCGCCGCGCCTCGTCGACGGTACGACCATGCGTGTGACAGCCGCGCAGTTCGTGCTTTGACACTACCCGCCTGCCTGCTTCGTCTCGTTCGTACGCCGACGTGATAGGTCTTCACGACTTTTTCAGATGAGATCCGCGGTGGCTCTCATTAAAGCAAGGCGGCGGTCAGTAAAACCGTCGCCCCGCTTCGTTTTCCTTCCATTTCAGTCAAACAAAACGACAAAGCGCAGCCGAGGGTGCCCAGAAGTGTGCCCACGCTGGTGTGCCCAGCTATCGGTCACGCCAACCACGGCAAGCGTTGCTGTTGGTTGCACTCGTCCATGTGGCTGCATTCCCGTATACTTACAGACGCGCGGTAGGTGGCCGAGAGGCTGAAGGCGGCGGTTTGCTAAGGCTGCCAGGCATCACAGAACGGGCGGGAATCTTCGAGATTTCGGCCCGTTTTTTCTTGGGAACTTGGTTGGCTTCGGCTGCTGGATGATGGTCGCTGGACCACGTTTGGGCACACTGGTGGGCACACTAGCGCCGATGCCAACGTGTGCCTTAGGGGCACACGTCGTGCGACGCTGTAGTCAGTGAAGTACTTCGCCTGGGATGACGCGAAGAACGCGAAGCTCAGGAAAGAGCGCGGCATCGGGTTCGAGGACGTTGTCTTCCACATCGAGCGCGGCGACCTACTCGACATCCTGGAGCACCCGAACCCCGACCGTTACGCCGGCCAGCGCATCTTCGTCGTCCGACGCGAGGACTACGTGTACCTGGTGCCGTACGTCGAGGACGAGGACGCGATCTTCCTGAAGACGATCATCCCGAGCCCGAAGGCCAGGAAGCAATACATTGGTGAGGAGTCCGACGACCATGAAACTTGATGCCGATGAGAAGGAGTTGCTGGAATCCGTCGACCGCGGCGAGTGGAAGTCTGTCGGCCGACAGAAGCGGACGCGGAGCCGCTATGCTCGCTATGCAAAAGCCACGTTTCGAAAGGATCGTCGGCTGAACATTCGCTTGTCCAGCAAGGACCTCGAGGCGATTCAGAAGCGGGCGCTCGAGGAGGGTCTGCCCTACCAGACACTGATTTCCAGTCTCCTCCACAAGTACGCCTCGGGACGCCTCAAGGAAGTCGAACAAAAGGGCAGGCGAGCCGTCGCCGACTGAGTCGACGCGCCGGTTGTGGGCGACGGCCCGGTTCGTAGAATCACTGTCTATTGGGGATCCTCGCCCGCGCAACGCCTGATAATCTCGGCGATGAAGTCACTGCGCGCCTGCGCGCTGTCAACGAGCGCCTGAAAGCGGGCCCGCATCTCATCGCCTCGGCCGGCGTTCCGAGCGGCCCTCATGGTATTGGAGCAGGCCGCCCACACGTCCGCGCTCGTAATCTCATACCCGTGGCTATGGATCAGCCAATGGAGGGCTGCCATGCCAGCCTCGGTGGCGAACGCGGCGTTCTTCTCCGCGAAGTCACGAGCCGCGCGCGTCAGTGTCCGCGGATCACAAGGGGCTTGGTTCGCGAGCACGATTGCCTCGTCGAACAGCTCTGCCTCCTTCGCCGCGGCGAACCATTTGCCTTCGTCACCGGGCGTGAGGCGTACGAGGTCCGACAGGATCGTCGCCGCAGGTTTGTGCGGGTACTTCTTCGCGATCGCCCGGAACCAGACGACGTACGTTCCTGCCCGGTTCGCGGTGAGAGCGTAATGCGCGTACGCGTCGTCGATATTGCCCGTCGACAGGAGAATCTGTTCACAGACCGCATCGATGGCTGCATCGCTCGCCCAGGGGTTGCGACACTTCTCGGCATAGCGCAGCGCATCGGCATGCCGTCCCTGCGCAACGAGAGCCTTCACCGCCCATCGCTTGTACGGCCAGAACGTGTCTCCCTCCACTAGTTCGAGAATTTCTTCGTAGCGCGCCGCCGCCAGCAGGGCGCTGAGGCAAGCGGACGTGCCGTGGGAGTAGCCACGGATGTTCTTGTTTGGGCTGAGTGCCATGCGCGTCACGCCGATGAGCCGGTCGGCCCACGCGAATGCAAGCTCGGTCGAACCGCATAGCTCGCCCCAATAATCAGCGAGTCGTTCGATGTACGGGATCTGGTCGGCCCCGTGCGCGTCGAACAGGCGCTCAAGCCAAACAGCCCGCGTCGTCTCATCGGCCGGTGCTTCGCCTATGATTGGCACGAGCTCGGCGATGGCGTTGGTGACGGCGGTACCAATGGCACCCGAGGAGCTGTCGACGTTCTCGAGCGCGGGCGAAAGCCGCTCGATGAAAGCTACGGCGCCTTCGGCCGCTTCGACCGGCTCCGTTCGGGCGACCCGCTTGATCTCGGAGACAGCCTCCCGTATCCGCACGATCGCCGGCTGCGACTTCCATCCGAACGCCTGGCGGCGAAACCGAGCCTTGAACTGCCACTTGCGTCCGGTGCGCGTTGGCATGGCGCTCACACCCGACAACACTTCTTGTACTTGCGGCCGCTCCCGCACGGACATGGATCGTTGGGCCCGATCTTGGGCCCCGAGCGACGCGCAGGCCGGGATGACATTTCGGTATTCTCTCGGACGGCCCGGAGCTTGTCCTGACCGGGATGCGAGAGATCATCGACGATGAGCTTCCACATCGTGTAGTTGCGCACGAGCCGGTCGTGGCAGCCGCGGTCGCACGCCATCATGTCTGCCGTCAACTCGAGAAACGCCGGCGACATCGACATCTGTGGATTGAGCGGATCGAGGAAGATCTGCCCTTTGTCCTCGAACGGCGGCTCCGGCGGCTCGAAGGCGTAGTTGATGGTGTCGACGTCAGTGGAGGGGGCTGGACCCTGCTCGAAGATGATGAGCTTCACGTCCGAAAATGTCATACACCATGGCGACGAACTCGAGTGGCTCGGCGCTGCCCGAAGGCGTTGTTCTGACCGAACGCCGAGCGCGACTCTATCGCTCGCGCCCGCGTCTTTCGCGCCAGTACTTCTTCATCCGAGCGGAAATGGCAGCGCGTTTCACAGCAGACGATTTCGGGGCGCGTGTCGTCGTTGGTGAAGCCGCGTCTGCGGTGCACTGCGCGGGGTCCGGTGGTACGGGCTTCGTCCCGCCGGCTGCGGATCCCGCTGCCCGCGCTCGTATTGATGGCGGAGCCGAGCCGCGCACGACTCGCTTCTGGCGAGTCGTTGACACCGATGCAGGCTCGGATTGAGCTATCTCGATGCCGAAAATCTGCGAGAGATCTCCCGTATCGAGAACCTTCGCCGTCACTGGTCCCTGCCTCGCCGGCTGCAAGCCGGAGTCAGCCTTGGCAATGAGATCCTGCTTGTCCGCGCTTCTGAGCAGGAACAGCAGCTCCGGCCGCTCGTCGAGGCGCGCGCCGATCCCATACAGCACCGCGGCGACATGCTTGCACATCCATGCCCAGTCCGGGCAGCTGCACCCGAACGAGATCTCCTTCGGGGCGGGAAAGAGGCCTGTCTTTGGCTCGCAGATGCGAGCCATGACGCTCGTGGACAACCGCCCCTGCAGTAGCTCGACGACCGAGTCGATGGCGCCCGTGCAGTCGCGACAGATGGCCCGCCAACGGGCTTTGGGCACGACCGCCACGTCGACCCAGACATCGTAAATGTCGCACCCGCTCACCAGAGCCGTCACCGTGCCAGGCGCCACCTGCAGATCGATCACCGATCCATTGCGCACGTACGTCCGGCCGCGTGGCAGGCGATTCTCGAAATCGCTGTATCGCTCCAGATTCTCACACCAAGCCTTTCCCCAGAACGTCGCCGCGATCTTCCGGCCTTCGATCTGGACCGGTGAGACCTGATGGCCCTTCGTCCTCAGCTTCGCCAGCCGATGCGCCGCCTGCTGCCGGCGCGCCGTGACCCGCACATATGGGTTCCAGCCATAGTAGTCCATGCATTACTCCTGCGAGGCCGCGCGCAGATCGAGTGCGACCAACTTCAACAGCTCGTCGTCCTTCATCTCGGTGAGCAGCACCTCGGCGCCACCCTCGAGCAGATCCTGTGAGAGCTGTCGCTTCAACTCGATGAGTTGGTCGATTTTCTCCTCAACCGTCCCGCGGCACAAGAACTTGTGCACGAGCACATTCTTCGTCTGCCCGATCCGGAACGCGCGATCGGTGGCTTGATCCTCCACCGCCGGATTCCACCAGCGATCGAAGTGAATCACGTGCGAGGCGGCGGTCAGATTGAGGCCGGAGCCGCCGGCTTTGAGCGAGAGCACGAAGAAGGGTACGCGCTCATCCTCCTGAAACTGGCGGACGAGCGCATGGCGCTTCTTCACTTCGGTCTCGCCGTGCAGCACGAGCCCGGGCCGGCCGAACACCGATCCCAGAAAGGCCGCCAGCGGAGTGATGATCTCGCGGAACTGCGTAAAGAGCAGCGCTTTTTCCTGCTTGGCGGCAATGACTTCCACGATCTCACGCAGGCGTGCCAGCTTTCCGCTTTCGGCCTCTGCCCACGTTCCGTCCCCAAGCCATTGAGAGGGATGGTTGCAGATCTGCTTGAAACGCGTGAGGAAGGCCAGCACGACTCCCTTGCGCTTGATCCCGTCGGCCGCCGCCAGCGCGGTAGCCAGCTCGGTCACGCTTCGCTGGTACAGTGCTGCCTGCTTGCGCGTGAGCGGGCAGAACGCTTTCACCTCGGTCTTGTCTGGCAGGTCCGCGACGACCGACCTATCCGTCTTGAGGCGTCTGAGGATATAAGGCCGAACGAGATCCCGCAGCGGCCCGTAGCCGCGTTGCGGGCTCGCGACGAGCCGCTTGCTGAACCGGCCAAACTCGGTCTCCGTGCCGAGAAGGCCAGCGTTAACGAAATCGAAGATCGACCACAGATCACCGAGCCGATTCTCCACCGGAGTGCCGGTGAGCGCGATCCGCGCTCGCGCGTCGAGCTGCTTGACGGCCCGCGTCTGTTTCGCGCTCGGATTCTTGATGGCCTGCGCCTCGTCCAGGACCGCTACGTCCCACTGGATCTTTGCGAGTGCCGGCGTGCGGAGCAGGGTTCCATAGCTCGTGAGAACGAGATCGATGTCACCCAGTCTGTCGGAGTCGACAGTCTGGAGGTCCGCCGTCGGCATGATTGACGGGTGCGCGATGAACGTGCGCAGACTCGGTGCAAACCGTCGAACTTCCGACTCCCAGTTGGCGACGAGCGACGCCGGCGCCACGATCACGCTCGTGCGACGACGACGCTCGCCATTCTGTCGGCGCAGCACCAACAACAGGGCCAGTACCTGCATGGTCTTGCCGAGTCCCATGTCGTCGGCCAGACAGGCGCCCAGCCCCAGGCTGGATAACAGGTGCAACCAACGCACGCCGGCCTGCTGGTATGGACGAAGAATGGTTTTCAGCTCGTTGCCAGGATCGATGCCCGCGAGCGCATCCGGTCGGCGGAGCGCTTCGAGGGTCTTGGCGAGCCATGGACCCGCGACCACCCGCGACCAGTCGGCAGCGACAGGATCGAGCTGCTCAGCGCCGGAGACCCGGGCACCGGCAAGTAACCGCATGGCTGCGGCAAAGTCGAGGCCGTTTTCCTTCGCCACTTTCTCGACTGAGCGAAACTCGTCGAGCATGCGGCCAAGCTTGGCGCGGTCCACCTCGACCCATCGGCCCCTGACGAGGTGCAGGCCATCTGAGGCCGCGAGGAGCGCGTCGATCTCCGTATCAGTCAGGCGTTCGCCATCGAGTATCACTTCCATCCGGAAGTCAAGGAGCGCGTCTGTGCCAAGGCCCGTCGGTGGCTTGGCGCCGACGATGGCGCTCACTTGCGGGCGAGGAGGGCGATTCGCGCGCCATGTGCCCGGTACGCGCACGATCACGCCTGCCGCCTCGAGGCGCGAAAGGTCCGTCAGGAGCTGGTAGGCCTCGGCGGGCGTCCATCGCAGCGGGTGAAAAACCTCACCGGAGTCGACGATCGACTTGAGCCAGCCGCACTGCTCCGCTGCTCGCTGCACCGGCAAGAGCAACGACAGGAGTCGCGATCGGTTTGCCGCGCCGGCGTACTCGGTGAGAGCCCGACCAAGCGGGAGATGTTGCGCCTTCGCGTGCCCGGAGAGCCGCGCGGTGTACGTCGCGAGAAAGGCGAATGGTGCCTCGTTATCCAGGCGGTTCTCGGCCAGATTAAAGTGCACGCGGCCGACCACATTCCATGCGGGACTCTTGCGTCGGAGGAAGTCTTGAACCGAGGTCTTCGACTCGGCAAGCTCGGATTGGAACGCTGCCCCCAGCTCGTCCCACAGCGCTTCCAGCACGGTCGGTGTCAGATACTCCGCGCCGAACATGGGCGGCACGGCCGCCGCCAGCGTTTTAAGGTGGTCGAGCGGTGGGGGCCCAATGATCGTGTGCGAGCGACTCGTGTCCAGATCCTGTTGTCCACACACCGCGCTCACGTAGCCGGCCCCGAACTCTCGCCAGTATCCGAAGACGGGCGGTAGCATGGTCCCCACCTCGGCCGCGCCGAGCTGCAAGAGCCCATGTCCAGACCCACGCGCAAACGCCTTCTGCAGCCGGTGTGACAGGTCGGATGACAGCGCCGCCGCATCGTCTGCTGGTTCGAGAAGGAGACGGCCGTGGGGCGTCAGGATGGGGGCGAGCGCCGCCGTCACGGACGCCGTCGCGGTGCGGTCAGATTCCACGTCCGAATCGATATCATGTCATTCAAGTCGGCGATCAGGCCCAGGATAAATCCATGACCACCGAAAGCGCCGCCTTCGATCGCGCCTCTCGTTACCTGAGTGTCTTCATTTCCAACCGGGAGTCGCGCTGCGACGACTGTGGCGAGGATCTCGGCCGGCGCGCCATGATCTTTCTTGCCGGCAATCGTGGCGCCCTTTGTCTCACCTGCGCGGATCTCGACCACCTCACGTTCTTACCTCCCGGCGATGCGGCGCTCACGCGGCGGGCCCGAAAGTACTCCACGCTCGCCGCCGTCGTGCTGAAATGGAGCCGCGCGCGGAGGCGGTACGAGCGCCAGGGATCACTGGTCGAGGAACAGGCGCTCCAGCGCGCCGAGGCCGAGTGCCTGAACGATGCGGAGGCGCGGGCGAGGTGTCGCGACCGCGAGGCGGAACGGCGCGCCGAACTAGACGCTGAGTTCGTGGCGCGGTTCGCAGCACGCATTCGGCAGCTCTACCCTGGCTGCCCGCCCGATCGGCCGGAGGGAATCGCTTCGCACGCGTGCCAGAAGTACAGCGGACGCATCGGACGCTCGGCTGCGGCCAAACGCTTCGACGAGGAGGCGGTACAGCTGGCGGTCCTCGCGCACGTGCGTCACGACGAGACGCACTATGACGAGCTGCTGGCGCGCGGCATCGAGCGCCGGGACGCGCGCGACCGCATCCGTGAGGACGTCGACCGTGTGCTATCACGCTGGCGCAAAGGATGACCCTGGCTCCGGTCGGAGGAATCACGGGAACAGACATGAAAAGGAAAAAGAACAAACCTCGCAAGCAGGCGGCCGGCAGGCCAATGCTCCAGATCAAGACGACGATTGATTTTGGCGAGGACGGCATCCCGTTGGAGCGGCTCGGCGAGATCACGAAGCTGGTGAAAGAGCGACACCTGGGCGCCATGTCCAAAGTTCAGCGCGGATTCGTGCCCATCCCGTTCGACCGTTACGTGGACCTGTACGTGCAGAGCAATCCCTCGGTTGACAGCGCGGAATTCGTCCGCCGACTGAGGCAGGCCGTGGACGCGCGCAAGGCAAGGGCGCGTTGTGCCTGTGGAGCGTTCATCTGGGCGATCGGATCGGCCGAGGCCGGCGCCGCATGCTTTACCTGTATTACCGGCGAGGCGTTGCCAGATAGCGACTACGAGATCGACGAAGCGTTGGGCCTTCCGCCCGGTTGAGTCTCTCAATCAGCGCGACCCTGTATGCGAATCCCGAATCGACCTCAGACGGTTCTGGACGCGGTGGTGTCAGCGCGCTGATTTCTCCGTTTGCGTGAGCTGGTGAACCCGCTGGTGCGACAAACCCAGCAGCCGCGCCGTATCGCGCGCGCTCATCTTCAGTTTTCCGGTTCGCAAGACGCGGACGGCGCGTTGAGCGGCGCGGGCTGCCCGCCGGTCCTCTTCCTCGGCCTTCTTGCGAAGAGTCGCATAGGCCCGAATTGCCCTTGTCGCGGCACTCGGCAGCTTCACGTCGTCCACGATGGGGGCCCTGCGCGCATCGTCGACGAACAGTTCCAGCGCCTCTCGGATGCGGCGCCGGGCCTCGTCGACGGTGCGACCCTGCGTGTGGCAGCCGCGTACACCGCGCACGGTGGCGACCCACCAGCCCGACTCGTCACGCTCGTAGGCCACGCGATAACGTTTCACGGCTTCTTCAACCATCCCTTCCCGAGGCACGGCTCCATGTCGCGCTCGATGCGGCGCAGCAGACCGGGCCCGATGTCTTCACCCGCATGAACCGGTACGGTCGTCACACACCGGCCGCATTCGATGCGTAGATGCGAGCCCCGTTGCCGGCTCTCGACGCAACCGAAGGACCTCAAGACGCGCCGAAGGTCCTTCGCGGTCACGAGGTGAGGATAGCCGAAGGCGCCCAGATGTGTCTATGGCAGTAGACAGATCCGACGATCGAGCGCGGTAGACCGCGGCTCAGCCGTCGGCGCGACGCCCGATCACCTGTTGCCGGATGATGCTCGTGGGAACCCGTTTGGGCACACTCGTGGGCACACCGCGGCCGATGCTAGCTGGCGCATTCGCACGGTTTCGCTGCGACGCAGGCGGCTTGGATCGACCACTGCCGTTCTCGTATAAAGAGGCGTGGATTTTCACCCAGCTGCGGTGGGCGCCGGATGGCCCGAACGCGCCCCCACTTGGTCGACCATGTCCTTCCGACAGGCTCGTGCGGGAGTGGGTGTTGAATCCGTTACGTCGGATTCGGTCTCTCCTCGCTTGGAACACGTCCGCGTTCGTCGGTATGACGTCCCACGCTGGAGTGTCGCGTCGATGATTGCGCGCGCGCGTCGCGTTCGAAGCGCGCTCGTCGTCCCGAGTCACTCGTGAAAATGCGCGGCAGAATTTGATCGCAACGTCGCGCCCGAGTTTCGTGTCGCGCGCGATACCTACTTTGCACCGATGACCCGACACTCCATTAGGAAGATGTACGAGCGAGTCTCTGTTCTCGCCCGATCATTCGCGACTCGCACCAGGGGCCTCTCTCAGCGACGTGGCGACAAGAGTCCCGCTAGCAGCACCACGTCCGCCTCGCCCTCGGCGAGTGCGGCAAAGACAGATCGGCCGTCAGACGCCCACGACAACCGGCGCGCGATGAAGGTCGGCCGCCGGCCAAAATCGGTGAGCTGGCGAAACGTGCCGTATCGAGCGCGGCGATCTGCTCGACATCCTGAAACACCCGAACCCCAGCCGTTACGCTGGCCAGCGCATCTTCGTCGTCCGGCGCGAAGACTACGTGTTCCTGGTGCCTTTCGTGGAGGACGAGCAGGGGACGGCGCCAGAAAAGTTCATCGCCTCCAATGCTGTCGGACACCGACAGCCCGGCGACGGCCCGGCAACTGACCAAATTCGAGGGTCCGTTCGTGGGAAGTCCGCGGTGGAGTGCCAACGGCGATTTCGTCGCCTTCGATTCAACTCGATCCGGCTCGGAGAATATCGGCTCGTTCAATATCTGGGTGGTTGCCGGTGACGGTACCGGAGTACGCCAGATCACGGATGACTCCTCGATCAATGTTCGGCCGTCATGGTCGCGCGACGGACGATGGATCTACTACTCATCGGGACGTTCAAGTGATTTGCAGGATTTGCAGATCAGGAAAGTCCTCGCGTCGGGCGGTGCGCCGGTTCAGGTGACGAAGAATGGAGGAGGCCGTGAAGCATTCGAATCCCCTGACGGCAAGCACCTGTACTACGCGAAACCGGAGACACTTCCTGGCATCTGGCGAGTCCCGGTGGATGGCGGCGACGAAGTGCAGGTGATCGACCACGGCATGCAAGGCTGGTGGGCTGTGATCGACGGCGGAATCGTGCTCATGAACAAGCAGGCCAGACCGCAGGCGACCGTGGAGTATTTCATTTCGATGCTGCCCGGATAACATGGACTCGACAGCTACCGGCAGGACTACGGTTCGATATCAATCCGGGCTTCTCGGTCTCTCGCGACGGTCAGTGGATGCTGTTCGTTCAGGTCGACAACTGGGGCAGCGACATCCACATGCTGCAATACTCGCGCTGACGCGACACTTCGCTGACCTCACTCATCGCGGCACTCCTGCCGCACACGTCGCGTGATGTCCTGCGTCGACGGCGGGTTCTCGCCGAGGCCAAGTGTGTGCAGCATTTCATGAATGAACGCCGCGACCACATACGTCGGGTTCTGCTGCCACGTTCGCTTGAGCTCGTCGTTACAGAGATGAACCACACGGCTGCCGGGGCGCGTGAACCCAATCACGCCTTCGACGCATGAGCGGTTACGAGTGTCGTCAATGAACACAATCATCGTCAGGTAGGTCTGCACATTGACGCCGAGTGTCTTGAGTCGATCGGCGAGGGCATGCCCTTCTCTGTCGGCGAACTGGGTGAGGACACTCCTGCACCGAGGCTCCGCGAGCAGCCGCTGCGCCTGGCCGAGCGCTTGGCGGCTGGCGCGTCGGGCGACGGGATCAGGAATGTGAACACCAGGCCAGGCGTCTTGTTCGACTTCCGACGAAAGTGTGCGCTTGTCCTGATTGCCGGCCTCGGTGTTGATTGAGAGCACCGCAGCCAATCCTGCTGCAGCGAATCTAGCGACCAGCGCGTGCTTCCCTGCGACCATCGGTCCGCTCCTCTCGAGTGGCCCGAAGGTCGCCGGTATGGTCGTCTACCTCAATGACAGGAGGGTGAGACGAAGCTCAGATGAAGGTAACGTCGCAAGCTGTTGATTGCGATGGTCCCCAGGGTCTTTGGCAGGTGCGGGGGTAAGCGGAGAGCCGGGCGTTGACCCAACTGGCCGGGACGAAGTGATTCGCGCCTATCCGGCCTTGTTGGCCCGGCGCCGCGGCGAGGCAACGGTGGTTCCACTGATAAGGGCCCGATTTTCAGGTGACGATTCCACGCTGTGCCCAAAAAGTGTGCCCACTCAGATCGGAGCGAATCACACGTTCAAAATCCCCAACTCATTGCTGATCAGAGGTTTGAAGTGCGTCCGCCAGGTCGTCCGGCATCGGGCGGTTCCGCCGATCGAATTAGGATACGAGTCGGCGACGCATCTCAAGATACGTGCCGCCGTGAGAGTCGACACCGTCATCCAGCCACTCGAGCGGTCGACTGAATCCCGGCCTGGTCAGTGCCGGTTCTTCTCGAACGACATCCTGCGTGATCACGTACCACATTCGTTCTCTCTTGCGGTGGAGAGGGGCGTTTTGCGTAACGCGTAACGAGTTGCGTAACGCCAGCCGTCCCGAGATTGCGTTGCCGCGACCTCTATCGCCGCTCCGGTGGAATGTCCTTGATTGCGGCAGCGAACGTTGCATGTGTCGCGGGATCGACGGGCCTGTGCCTGACCCTCGTGCTGGCGGGGTGTTTGCCGAGAAAGTTGTCGCCCCTCCAGTTCTTCGACGGCCGAATTGGCCTGGGCACGAACGCGCCGCCGCAGTTTGGGCAGACGTTCTCGAGGACGCTTTCAACGCACCGTGCACAGAACGTGCATTCGTACGTGCAAATGCGCGCCTCGAGTGAGTCGGGTGGCAGGGCTTTGTTGCACTGTTCGCACGTTGGGCGGAGTTCGAGCATCGTGTGTCCTCGTCGATCGGATTTGCATAGGGACAGCAAGCTGCGGGCCGCGCCCAGGACCGCGAACGTGGCCGCGGATACTTAGCGCGCAGGCCGACAGCTTGCAGGCCCCGCTGACTTCCGGCTTAGGGGTTCAGCGTTCGTTGAATGCTGGCGAGGTGGTGATAACTGGACGCCGTGATCCTCGAGCATGAACTGACACGTGATCGGGGCATTCGAGTAAAGCGATGCCGCGGCAGCTCGATCGAGTTCCTCGTCGCTGAACGGACAGGCCCGCGATCGTCGCGAGCTCTTCCTGCGTGTCGGCCCGCTGACTCACGAAGAGTTTGAGTTGTGCCCAAAGGACCGCGGAGCGCCAGAGGTCATGACGCTTAATCCTACCGCCGCCTGTACGGGCGGCGTACGAGTCGCGTGCGGACGTTGTCTGTCGTCGCCGACGCGCCCGTATAACACACTGGCCATATGGCGGGGAACACACTGGCGAGCACGTTTGCCACAGCCGGCTATGTCCAGGCAGTGTAGTGCGCGGAATCGATCGTGTCGATCCACAATTCAGACTTTCGGGCCGCTCTAGATGGAAAGCACAGAGATCGCCGTCCGTAAGATCGAGCCGTCTGACCGCGACTGGGTCCGGTCCTTCTTGAAAGATCACTTCGGGTCAACAAAAGTCGTGTCTCGCAACGTCGTGCATCAGGCAGCCGATCTCCCAGGGTTCATCGCTCTCTACCGCGGCGAGCCCAGTGCGTTGCTCACGTACTGCGTGATGAATGGCGAACTTGAGGTGGTCTCGCTTCACGCCGCCATCGCCGGACGTGGACTCGGCTCTCATCTTCTGGCCTCGGCGCGGCAGCGTGCGCTCGACCTACGGTGCCGAAGACTATGGCTCATCACAACCAACGATAATGAACCCGCAATTGCATTCTATACACGCTGGGGTATGCATGTCGCCGCAGTTCATCGTGGGGCGATTGCCGAATCACGCAAGCTCAAGCCCGAAATCTCGCTTTCGGCGTGGGGGGACGTCCAATTGAAGACGAGATCGAGTTCGAGTTGGTCCTCGAGTAGGCGTCACGACAGCAGCTCCGCCCGATGGCATCGTGTCCTGTAACAATCTGCGCG
>Ga0114129_10003303_pt1 | contig 22645 bp, 21 predicted proteins | sample RhiMetdeltSRZDD1_FD_80071 | JGI IMG/M metagenome (GOLD analysis project Ga0114129, IMG submission 80071) | Populus rhizosphere microbial communities from Tennessee, USA - Rhizosphere MetaG P. deltoides SRZDD1 (version 2) (version 2) | ecosystem: Host-associated > Plants > Roots > Rhizosphere >... | reverse complement strand
TTTCCGATGACCTGCCACAGCGGCGGGGAGCTGGAGATCTACATCGAGCCGATCATGCCGCCCGAGCAGCTCGCGATCGTCGGAACGACGCCGGTCGCGCGCGCTCTCGTCGCGATGGGCGCGATGCTCGGATTCGATGTCGTGTCGACGATCGCCGACGCTCGGCTTGACGAGCGCGCCGCGGTCGTGATCGCATCGCGCGGCGATGGTGACGAGGACGCGGTGCGGGACGCTCTGGCGACACGCGCGCGGTACGTCGGCCTCATCGCGAGCCGCAAACGGGGTGACGAGCTGGTCGGCGCGCTGCGCGACCTCGGTGTGAGCGCCGACGAGTTGGCGAGGCTCAAGTACCCGTCCGGCTTCGACATACACGCCCGCTCCGAAGAGGAGATCGCGCTCAGCATCCTGGCCGAGATCGTGTCGACGCGGCCGCGGGCCGCGGCGGCCAAGGCGCCACCCGCAGAAGCTGTCGACCCGATCTGCGACATGACCGTCGTGATAACGGAGAGCGCGCTCCACGCGGACCATGAGGGCAAGACCTACTACTTCTGCGGCCCAGGATGCCTGCGCCGCTTCCTCGCCGATCCCGCTGCCGCGATCGCCGGCTCGCCGTGAGGCAGATCGCAGGCGAGCTTCTCGCGTGGCGTGCCGCTGACTCGCTCGTCGCGATCGCGACGGTCGTGGGCATCACGGGATCCGCGCCGCGCCCGCTCGGTGCGACACTCCTCGTGGCTCCCGGCGAACGGCTCGCCGGCTCGGTGAGCAACGGCTGCGTCGAGGCCGACGTCTACGAAGAGGCGCTCGCGGTCCTGAAGTCCGGTCGAGCGCGCGTGGTCCGTTACGGCATCAGCGACGACCGCGCATTCACCGTCGGCCTGTCCTGCGGGGGCACCATCGAGGTCCTCGTCGAGGCGGCGGGTCCGCTCCACGAGCGCGCGGCCAGCGCGATACGCGACGGCGTCGGCGTCGTGCTGGCGCGCATCATCTCGCCCGACGATGTCGCCGGCACCGTCGGCATCTGGACCGGAGATCCGGACGGCGACGTGTGGGGCCCGGAGCTGGCGGCGCTCGGGCGCGACGCTCTGGGCGCGCTGCGCGAGGGTCAGTCACGCGTCGTCCCGATGCGTCTCACCGATGCGCGTGAGGCCGTCGTCTTCCTCCAGGCCGTCGCCGCGCCGGCGACCCTCGCGATCGTTGGTGCGACGGACATCGCGATCGCGCTCGTCCATTTCGCGAAGCCGCTCGGTTATCGCAGCGTCGTCGTGGATCCCCGCAGGGCGCTCGCCAGCCGGGACCGTTTTCCCGAGGTCGACGAGCTCGTGTATGAGTGGCCGGACGTCGCGTTCGCGCGGCTCGCGTTCGACGCAGCTTCGGCGATCGTCGTGCTGAGTCACGACGAGAAGTTCGATCAGCCCGCACTCCTCGCGGCGCTCGGGAGCCGCGCGGGCTACGTCGGCGCGATCGGCAGCACGAGGACGAATGAGAAGCGATTCGCATGGCTGCGAGCGCAGGGCTTCAGAGACGAGGATCTTGCCCGCATCCACGCGCCGATCGGTCTCGATATCGGTGCACGGACCGCCGAGGAGACCGCGCTCGCGATCGTCGCGGAGATGCTCGCGGCGCGACGCGGCCGGGCCGGTGGCAGCCTTTCCGCCCGGACGCTCGCGACGACGCGATAGGTCCGATGAGCGCCCCGGCCGTGCGTGTCGCCGCGGTGGTTCTGGCGGCGGGGCAGGGCCTGCGTTTCGGCGGGCAAAAGCTCCTCGCGCCGCTCGATGACCGGCCGCTTCTGCAGCATGCGCTCGATGCGGCGAACGCGTCGTCGCTCTCACCGATCGTCGTCGTCCTCGGCGCCGACGCGGACGCGATAGAGGCCGGTCTGAACTCCGGCCGCGCGCGGCTCGTGCGCAACCCCGATCACGCCACCGGTCAAGCCAGCTCGCTGCGGGTCGGCCTGCGCTCGCTCGAAGGGAGCGATGCCGCGGTTGTCGTCCTGGGCGATCAGCCACATGTCACCGGGGCGCTCCTCGACGCCCTCGTCGCGACCCAGCGTTCGACGGGTGCGTCCGCCGTGGTGTGTCGACAGGACGGTCGGCGTTCGCCGCCGACGCTGCTGCACCGCGATCTTTGGGCACAGGTCGATCGGCTTCGCGGGGATACCGGGGCGCGGGACGTGCTCGCGGGCCGCACGGATGTCGCTGTCTTCGAGGTCGCGGATCGTGTCGCGCGTCTCGACGACATCGATACGCAGGAGGATCGGGAGCGCCTCTCCCACGGCTAGTCTCACCACCGACGCTCGCGAGCTCACCGCTCGCTATTCTCGACCCGGCCCGATGTCCGAAGAACTCGTCCTGTGGCACGACTTCAACGTGAGCCTGGTCACGGCGTCGGCCGGACTGCTCGGGCTGCTGTTCGTCGCGCTGTCGATCCACGTCCGCGTGCTCAGCGCCAGGCGCAACGCCGAGCTGCGGGCCGTCGCGCGCACGGTATTCCTCGGCTATGTCGTCTCGCTCGCATATGGATTCTTCGCGCTCGTGCCCCAGAGCCTGACCGCCTTCGGCATCGAGCTCGTGGTGCTGGATCTCGTCGCGACCCTGCCGTTCGCCGCCGCCGCGCGCAGCGGACTGCGCGCGACCGGCGTCGGCTACGACCGGAACGTGACGGTCTGGCAATTCCTCGCCGGCTTCGTCCTGTTCATCGTCGCGATCGCCGCGTCGATCGGAGTACTCGTCGGCGAGACCTCGGCGCTCTACGTGACCGCAGGCGCCGCGGTGCTCAGCTTGCTCTGGGGTGTCTTCAACACCTGGGAGCTGATCTTCCGCGTGCAGCGGATGGACGAGCCGGAGCGCGCCCAGGACAGAGATCGCCCCGGGGTGTGAGCCCGGGGCGATCTGTGAGAAGGGAGCGGGACGGCTATTGGATCGTCGGCGCCGGTCCGTTCATCTGGAGATAGCCGGCGTCGCCGTTGCCGATGACGGCGCCGTTGACGTTCGTGTAACCCGTCGGCGCGAAGTACCAGGAACCGGGCGGCGGGCACGACGCGACACACGCTGCGTTCGTCGCGAGTGACAGCGTTCCGGTGCCACGGAGCTGGCCGAGGCGGATATCGACGGCTCCGGCACCTGATCGGCGCTGGAAGGTCGAGATCCCTGATTCGAAGACGCAGCTGAACGGGTTGCAGGTGAACCGGTTCCACCCCACGCTCAGCTGCTCGGTGTTGACGACGAGCATGCCGGTGGGATCGATCGACAGCTTGGCGTCGCGAAGCGGGAGGTTCGCCGTACCGCGGAGGCCGGACAGGCCGGCGTCAGACAGATCTCCCGAGACGGACGCGTTGCCGGTGATCTGGCCACCAAGGATGCTGCTGAAGCTGACGTAGCCGAAGTACGCGCTGACCGTTTCGGTCGCCGGTGCGGCGAGGGCGGTGGTCGTGAGCGCAAGGGTGAGCACGAGACCGAGAACTGACGCGAGAAGTGATCTGCGCATTTGCCTTTCCTCTTCGCGAGCCCTGTCCGGCCCCGGGGCCGGTCCGCGTCTTCGCGCGGTGGCTCGTGGGTCACGGTCTATTGGCGCGCTCGCCCGCAGGCCGTGCGCGTGCCGACTGGCTCGCGGTGGGCCGCGGCACGGCGGTTATGTGGCGGAGGACACGCAGTCTTCGGTGGCGCCGCGCGCGGCGCGCCCGAGCTGTGCGCGGGCGCTGTCGATGCGCTCGATCGGGAGCAGCAGGCTGTCGGTGATCCGCTCGCGGACCTCGGCCCTGATGCGCTGGCCGATCCTGCGTGCCCACCGGCGCCCGAGCCATCCCGCGTGGATGCGGAGCGCGAGCGCGAGAACGTAACCGACGAGAAGCGTCGCCGCCAGCAGCACGACCGGCGTCGGCACGAGGCCGAGGTACGGGACGTCGACGGAGCCGACAGGCGCGTCGTGGATGAGGAACAGCGCGGCGAACCAGAGCGCCGAGAAGAGCAGCGCCGCCGTCACCGCGTACTGCACCAGCCCGATGACCGACCACAGGGCGCTCGTTGGGACGCGGAACTCCGCGGCCTCGGTCGCCAGCGAACGGTCGACAGTCTCGGCCAGACGCTGCTCGAAGATCTCGGGCGTGCTCAGCGTCGCGAGCCCGGCGCGGATCGGTGCGGGCACGGTCGGCAGGGTCACGGCGACCAGCTCGCGCAGCGGCTCGACCGCGGGCGCGAGCGAGCCGCGGAGCTGCCAACGGCGCAGGTATCCGGCGGGATCCGCCGAGGCGCGCGCGCGGCCGCTGAGCCGATAGACCCAGCTCGTGAGATGACCGAACGGTCCGGCGCCACGCGGTCGTGCGGCAAGGCGCGTCGCGGCGACCGCCTGGCGCTCGAGGCCGGGGATGTCGACGAGCGCGAGCACGCCGCGCGCGACCGCGTCGAGCGTGCGTTCGCGCCGTGCGGGGTCGACCATCGGCGCGACGTCGCCCGCGAGGACGCCGGCACGCTCCGCGATGTCGCGCACTGCCGCGTGCGCGTCGGCGGCGACGCGCGACGCCACGATGCGCTTGGCGACGGCGCCGGAGTCGAGCCAGCGTCGGAACTCGGCGACGCCGGGCGCGCCTTCACGCGCGCGCGCGCTCGCGATGCCGACGTCGGCGAGGCCTTCGCGTCGGAGCTGCATCCGCATGTCGTCGCTGACGCGGGTCGCGTCCTCCGCGCTCAGCACATCGGCGCGATTGAGCACGACGAGCTGACGGCGGAGACGCGGCGCGTGCGTGCGCAGATATCCGCCGTGCACGACGTCGTCCTTGTACTTCTCGGGGTCGACGACCCAGGCGACGGCGTCGACGCGGGGAAGCAGCGCGTCGACGCGCTCGCGGTGCTCGGGTGCGATGGAGTCGAAGTCCGGAAGATCGATGACGGCGAGGTCGCGGAGGCTCTCGGCCCGATGCTCGCGCACCAGCGTGACGCCGAGCCAGTCGAGCAGGCCGGCGAGCTCGCGGCGCCGTTCGGCGGGGACCCACGCGATCGGCTCGGCCGTGGTCGGGCGGCGCGCGCTCGCCGGACTCACTTCCTCGCCGGCGATCGCGTTGAGGAGAGTGGACTTTCCGACGCCCGTCCCGCCGGCGAGCGCGAGGACATACGCGCCGCCGGGGAATCCCAGACGGGTCCGCGCCGTCTCGCGAACGCGCGCCGCGGGCGCCGCGTCGAGGCCAAGAGCCGCCGCGGCCGCGATCGCGTCGTCGAGGTGCTCGAGGCACTGCTCGAGACTCACGCCCGCAGGCCCTCCACAGCGGCGCGGAGGCCGGCCGCGAGCTCGCGCAGCGTCGCGGGCCGCGGGGCGAGCGCATTGAAGCGCTCGCGCTCGCGATCGAACAGGGTCACCAGGAGCGCATCGAGTCGGGTCCGCGCCTGCTCGATGAGCTGCTCCATCGCCCGTTCGCCGAAGAGCGCCTCGAGCAGCTTCTGGTTGAGGTACGCGGTGCCGGCCGCGATCCCCAGCTCCGCGCCCGTGAGTCCCGCGGTGTGCGCGAACACGCCGAGCATCACCGCGACGCCGACGGCGTTGACGCCGAGCGCAGCGACCTGCGCGACAGCGCGCTTGCGCCCGCCGGCCGTGCGCACGTCGTCGATGGTCGCCCGCATCCATGTCGCGAGGCCCTCACGGATCTGGGGTGCGAACGTCTCCGATGCCGACCACAGCGTCGGGTCGCGCGCGATCAGGGTCGCGGCATCTGAGCGCTCGGACCACACCGACGCGGTGCGGCGCGCGGCGTCGCTCGCGTGGCGTAGCGCGAGCGCCTCGAGTGTGCCCGCCATCTCTTCCTCGACCATAGCGACCGGCGCGCTCGGCGTGCCGCGGAAGGCGCTGAGCAGCAGTCCGCGAAGCTTTCCGAGCCCCGATGAGACCAGACGCGTGACCTGATCGGCTCCGACGAAATCATGCCAGCGGCGCAGGACCTCGCCGCGCAGGAGCACACCGCTGCGCAAGGATCGCGAGAGGGCAGCCAGCTCCTGCGCGTACGACGCCTCGGCGACACGGCGCAGCGCTTCGGCGTCGATCGCCTCGTGCTCGAGATCGTCGGCGACGGCATGGACCAGCGGGGCGAGTCCGAGCACCGCGCCGGCGAGCGCGTCGAGCGCGACACGGCGCCGCTCGTCGCTCCGCGCCGCGAGCTCCTGGATGCGCTCGAGCAGCGGGCGGACCGTCTCTCGTCCGAGCCCGTTCACCCGCGGGTCGACGTCACCTTCGGCAACGGCGATCAGATCCAAGGTGCCGTCCGCTTCGCGCATGCCGGCGTCCGCGAGAAGCCGTCGCGCGTCGGCGAGGACGACGTCGCGGTCGCGCGTGTCGCCGGGGACGCGGTTGAGCAGCACGACCAGCGGAAGTCCGCGCTCCTGCGCGCGCCGCAGGACCTGCCACGGCACGAGGTCCGCGTAGCGCGTCGCGGTGGTGATGAAGACGCACAGGTCGGACGCCTCCAGGAGGACGTCCGCGAGCAGGCGGTTGTCTCGCTCCACCGAATCGATGTCCGGCGCGTCGATGACCGCGACGCCGGCGGACGTCGCCGGCGCCGCGGCGAGGACTATGCGGTCGGCGGCAATGAGGCGCAGCCGGCTGCCCGAGAGGATCTGTTTCGCGTCGCTTCCGGTCGCGTAGAGGACGGCCTCGCGCGTGGTCGGCCGGAGCACGCCCGCCGGGCTCACCTCCGCGCCCGCGATCGTGTTCAGCAGCGAGGACTTCCCCGCACCCGTGGGTCCGAGCAGCAGCACGAGCAGCGGCGCCTCGAGATCCGCGGCGCGCGGCCGGATGAATCCTTCGAGGTGGTCGCGGAGCTGGCGCGCGCGCTCTTGCGCGGCCGGCTCCGTCGTTGCGAGACCGAGTCGCCGCTCCGCGAGATCGGCAAGCCGGTCGCTGCGGTCGACGAGGCCGGCCGCGACCGAATCCACGTGCCGCACTCTACGTTCGCGCGCGGAAAGAGACCCAAATGGGCTCGCTTCCTCGTTCTCCCGCCGGTCTTTCGCAGCGTCGGCCCTTCGCGGAGGGGCCCGTCCACCGGTCGCGTCGCGATCTCCGCCGGAGTTTCAGACCGGCATCCGTTCCGGCGCACCGCGGCCGCTTCGTACTGGTGGTGCGCGCGGAGTCGTTAGGTCACACGGTGGGTCTACGGCTTCTCGCTCGCATCGCAGGCTCGCTCCTGATCGCGAGCACGCTCGTGCTGGGTCAAGGGGCGCGGCCCGCGAACGCCGCGTGCGTCGCGAGCACGGGTCCGGGGATCCCCGCGCCGGCGGCCGTGCCGACGGGCATCACGGGCTTTCACGCGCAGTGGTACGGGCAGAGCGGTTATCCCACGCTGTGCCCGGGCGGGCGATCGACCGCCACCGTCGCGTTCTTCAACAGCGGATCCCTCGGATGGGTGAGTGGTCGCATGGGCGAGGCCGCGTATCTCGGGACGTGGGGGCCCGAGCCGGGCCAGGATCAGATCAGCGCCCTCGGCGGCGACGGCACCGCGGGCTCGCTCGCGACCGGCTGGCCGCGCTACAACCGCATCGCGATGCAACCGGCGGCGTACGTCGGTCCGGGTCAGGTCGCGTGGTTCCAGTTCACGATCCAAGCGCCGCTCACGCCGGGCTACTACCGCCTCTACCTCCGACCGCTCATCGAAGGAGCGACGTGGCTCGAAGACTTCGGGGTCTTCTGGCTCGTGACCGTCCTGAGTCCCGACGGCAGCACGCCGCCGCAGAGCGGCGGGGTGTACAGCCCGCTCGGCTATAGCGACCTGAGCGTGCCGACGGCGCGCGGGACGTTCAGCGTGCATCTCATCAAGGAGCGCCTCGCGGACGTGACCGTCCGCACGCTCACCGCGAACAGCAGCGACTGCGCGAGCGATTGTCCCGCGAAACCGCTCGCGCAGTACGTGAGCGAGAACGGCGCTTACGCGGGTATGAACGGCACGTACCTCTGCCCGCCCGACTATGCGGCGTGCGCGGGCAAGGTGAACTCGTACGACTACGCGGTCTACAACAGCAACCTGCGCCGCTGGATCAACCGTCCGGCGCTCATCGGACAGAACGGCCTGCTCACCTTCAACGGGAGCGCGACCGGCGTCTACCGTCGCAGCTACGTGTACGGGCAGAACGCGTCGCTCTTGAGCGCGCCGATCACGGCCGGCATCACGATGTTCCCGCTGCTGCTGCAGAACGGCGCGGTCATCGACTCGGAGTTCGAGCAGACGGCGGTCCAGATGACGCGCGGCACGAAGGGCTCGATCGGCGTCGACGGCACGTACGTGTATCTCGCGATCGTGGCGAGCGCGACCGTCACCGAGTCGGCGTACGTGCTGCAGGCGCTCGGCGCGCGGGACGCGCTCAACCTCGACGGCGGCGGCACGGCGGCGATGTACATCGCCGGCACGTACAAGGTCGGCCCCGGCCGGCTCCTGCCGAACGCGATCGTTCTGACGAAGCCCTAACCGCGCTCGGCGACCGCCCTCTTCGCGATGTGGTCCTCGATGCCGACGGCGTTCGTGATCGCGCCGGCCGCGAGCAGCCCCGCGGCGACCAGCATCGCGAGATGGAACGCGTCCGTCGACGCCTCGCGCTCGGCCGCGATGCGCGCGAGGTCGTCAGGGGCCGGTGACGCGGCCGGGCGCTCGACGTTGAGCGGCGAGATGCGCAGGCGCGTGTGCGGATCATCGACGTCGACGTTCGGCACGCGGGCGTGCAGGCCGGAGTAGAAGCTCGCGGTGATCGCGACGAAGATGAGTGCGCCCGCGAGCTGTGGTCCGACCCGCGAGATCGCGTTGTTCACCGCCGAGGCGACGCCGGCGTGCTTCACGGGAACACTCGTCATGAGGGCCGTCGTGAGCGGCGCGACCATGATCGCGAGGCCAAATCCGTAGAGCAGATTCGCGGGCAGGAGGTCGATCATGTAGCTGGCGGGCGGGACATACGTGCGTGGATCGTCGAAAGCGAAGAGCCACGCGGCGGTCGCCGCAGGGATACGTGCGTACCAGAGCACGCCGAGGAACATGAGCGCCGGACCGATCGCCATGAAGCGGCGCGGCCCGTAGCGGCCGGCAAGCGCGCCGAAGCGCGAGCTGAGGAACACCAGGAACAAGACCTGCGGAACGAACGCGAGGCCCGCGGCTGCCGCGGTGTAGCCGATCGTCCCCTGCACGAACAGCGTGATGAAGTAACCGATGACGTAGAGCGCGCCGTAGATGAGGAACGTCGAGATGTTGGTCACCGTGAAGTTGCGTACACGGAACAGCTCAGGCGCGATGAGCGGATCGCGCCGCTTCGTCATCAGCAACGGGAGCGCCACCGTCGCGGCCATTCCGACGACCAGCACGGCGATGCCGAGGGCGTCGCGCCACTCGCGCTGCTGGCTGTAGATCGTCCCGAACGACAGCCCCCCGACCGCGACCGCGACCACCGCGGCGCCGAGCCAGTCGAACGAGCCGGTCGCGCTCTCGTCGCGGCTCTCGCGCACGAACGTCAGCGTCGCCCAGAGCGCGAGGAGGCAGAGCGGCACGTTGATGAGGAACGCGACGCGCCAGGACAGCGTGTCCACGAGCACGCCGCCGACGAACGGGCCGAGGATCGTCGTCGCCGCCGACGCGCCGGCCCACAGTCCGAACGCCCGGCCCTGCGCCTCGCCGCTGAACGTCGCGGTGATGAGCGCGAGCGACCCCGGGACCAGCAACGCCCCGACGGCTCCCTGCAGGATCCGAAAGACGATGAGCAGCTCCATCGACGGCGCGATGCCGCAGAGGAGGCTCGTGAGGAGGAAGCCGCCAAGGCCGATGGCGAAGGTGCGACGCCGCCCGTAGTAGTCGTTGAGCGCGCCGGCCAGCACCAGCAGCGCCGACAGCGTCAGGAGGTACGCGTTGTACACGTACGACTGTCCCTCGAGGACGCCGAAGATCGACGACGGAAGCTCGCGACCGATGCGCGGCAACGCGACGTTGACGACGGTGGAGTCGATGAAGACGATCCCTGTGGCGAGGATCGCGCCGAACAGGGTCCAGCGCTCGGCGCGACTCACACGAGCTCGCCCGCGTTCACCTCGGAGCTGAGACGGTTCGAGAGTGGCGCGAGCGGGCAGGTCCACTTCGGGTCGTAGACGCAGGACGGGTGATAGGCGAAGTTGAAGTCGAGGACGAGCTCGTCGCCGCGCGACCCGAGGTCCGCGCCCTTGGCGGTGTCGAGCAGATAGCGCCCGCCGCCGTACGTCGTCTTCCCCGAGGTCGCGTCGCGGAATGGCAGGAACACGCCGCCGCTGTACTCGTCGAGCCACAGCACCTCAAGCGAGCCGAGCGGAAGATCGACGGCGCCGAAGCGCACGAACCGGATGACGCCACCGGTGCTCGTGTCGACGTCGTAGCTCTCGCGCGGCAGCGGGCGCACCGCAGCGGTGAAGACGAAGGCCGGATCGTACTCGCGATAGGGAAGGCCACGGAAGTCCGCGCGCTTCTCGGGCGGGACCGCCGACTGCGGGTGCGAACGGAAGAGGTTGTCGCGGACCTCACGCCATCTCTTGTGCGCGGCGCGCGGGTCACGCGCGCGCAGCGCGCGCACCTCGGCATAGAGCTCGTTGACCCGGCGGCGGTAGTCGATGAGGTCGAGGAGCGGGTCCGCCACCTCTCACGCGGTCCGCGTGGGCTGCGCCGCGAGCACGTACGCGATGGCCTGGTCCGTCGTCATCGCGAGCCCGCGCTCGAGCGCCTCCCTGCGTTCCGGGGGGATGTCCGTCGCCAGGACGCGGCCTTCGGTCGTCCCCCAGAGCGTCGCCAACCCGACGCCGGTGCGCTTGGCCATCGCGGTCCACGCTCCGACGAGCGTGTCCTGGCGCTCGATCTCGCCGCGGGACCGCGCGAGCTCGGAGAAGTCGCTGATGAGCAAGATGATCCCGCTCGAGTCGCCGGCATCGACGAAGATCTGGATCGACTCGCGCCAGTCGCGCTCGGCGTCCTGCAAGTCGCCGAGATGCATGGCCGCCAGGCCGGTCGAGTGGAGGTCCCAGGCGATGTCGAAGCGGTTGCCCAGCGCCCGATGCTGCCGCAGCGCCTCCTGTGTCAGCTCCCGCGACCGCAGATAGTCCTCGCGCGAGCGGTTCCATCCCTCGCCATAGACGGCCCCCAGCGCCCACGCCGCGCGGCCAATGGCCCCGCGGTCCTCGCCCTTGCGAAGGATCGCGAGGGCCTCTTGCAGCAGCTCCTTGGCGCGGTCGTGCTTGCTCTCGTTGAGCAGGTACGCGAAGGAGAGGTTGTACGCGGCCTTCGCGCGCTCGGCCTCGTCACCGAGCGCGCCGGCGCGCTCGTACGCCTCCTGGTAGTAGCGCTCGGTCAGCTCGAGCTCGCCCGTCCAGTACGTCAGCCCCCCGCACGCTTCGAGCGCGCGGAGGCGCAGCCGTGCGTCGCCGGGTGCGAGCACGAGGACGCGCTGCGCCCATGTGAGTCCCTCCCGCAGGTAGCCACGCACCTGCCAGAAGCGCCACAGCGAGAACACGAGGCGCGAGGCCTCGTCGACAAGCGGACCGCCGATGGCGTGGTCGAGAGCGGCGCGCATGTTGTCGTGCTCGAGCTCGAGCAGATCGAGCCAGCGCCGCTGCTCGTTGCCCTGGACCCGCGATCCGGCCTGCTCGGCGAGGGCGAGGTAGGCCGCGAGGTGGCGTTGCCGGATCTCGCGCGACTCCCCGCTCGCTTCGAGCCGCTCCACCGCGAAGTCCCGGATCGTGACGAGCATGCGGAACCGGGGTTCGCCCGCCGCTTCGAGCTGCCGGATCAGGCTGTTGTCGAGAAGCTCCGAGGTGCGCTCGAGCACGTCGCCGCCGATCTCGCCCGCCGGTCCGCAGACGCTTTCGAGCTGTTCGAGCATCGCACCCGCGACGAATACGCCGCTCCGTGCGAAGAGCCGCTTCAGTCCATCGTCGAGGAGCTCGTAGCTCCACGCGATCGCACCCCGCAGCGTGCGCTGACGGTCGACGCGGTCGGGAGCGGAGCTCGCGAGGAGATCGAGGCCCTTCTTGAGCCGTGGCAGCATCGCCTGCGGCGCGAGGAGCTTGACGCGGGCGGCGGCGAGCTCGATCGCGAGCGGGAGGCCATCGAGCCTGTAGCAGATCTCGGCGACGGACGCGGCGTTCTCCGCGGTGACCATGAAGTCAGGTTTGACCGCGCGAGCCCGCTCGATGAAGAGCCTCACCGCGTCCGACTGCGCCAGAGCCTCGAGCGAGGGGAGGCGCTCGGGATCGGGCAGCTCCAGCGGCGGGACCGGGAATTCCTGTTCGCCAGAGATGCGGAGCGGCGCACGGCTCGAGGCGATGACCTTGAGGTCGGGGCCGCTCGCGAGGAGCGCCGACACGGAGGGTGCGGCGGGCAGGATCTGCTCGAAGTTGTCGAGGACGAGCAGCATCCGCTTTCCGCGCACGTGCTCGAGAACACGCTGGAGTGGATCTTCCTTCCCGCCGACGTGCACACCGAGCGCGTGCGCGATCGTCGATGGCACGAGCTCGGGATCCGCGATCGGCGCGAGCGGGACCCAGAACGCACCATCCGGAAAGCTGGTGGCGGATTCGGCCGCGAGCTGCAGCGAGAGTCGGGTCTTTCCCGTGCCGCCGGGCCCGGTCAGGGTCAGCAGCCGCGTCGCGTCGAGAAGCTTGAGCCCCTGGACGATGTCGCCGTCGCGCCCGATGAACGTGGTCACCTGCTGCGGCAGGTTGTTCGGCGTGCGATCGAGGCTGCGCAGCGGGGGGAAGTCGTTCGGCACGCCATCGATGACGAGCTGGTGGATGCGCTCCGCTTGCGCGAGGTCCTTCAGGCGGTGCTCGCCGAGATCGCGCAGCGCGACCCCCGGCTCGAGATCCTGTACCGCGAGCACCGCGGTCGCCCCGGAGAGCAGCACCTGCCCGCCATGCGCGACGTTCGCGATCCGCGCGGCGCGGTGGACGTCGATGCCGACGTAATCCGCGCCCGCCTCGCGGCTCGCGGGCGTGCCGTCGCCGGTGTGCATCCCCATGCGCACCCGGACGACCGCCTCGTGCGGGAACGGCGTCTTCGCGAGGGCGCGCTGCGCGCTCGCGGCCGCGCGGATCGCTTTCGCGGCACTGTCGAACACGACGAAGAGGGCATCGCCCTCGATGCGTACCTCGGTACCGCCGGCGAACGCCGCACGCAGCGTCCGCGTATGCGTCGCGAGGACCTCGTGGTAGCGGTCCGTCCCGAGGGCATTCAGCAGCTTGGTCGAGCCCTCGATGTCCGTGAAGAGGAAGGTGAGCGTGCCGCTCGGTAGGCCCCGGTAGTTCACGACTCGATTGTCCGCTCGCGGTCCGTGAGTTGCCAACCGAGCGGCGCAGGCCTAGACATGTGCGATGGCGACGGCCCGCGGCAACCTGATTGACGTCCTGTCCAGCCTGACTCTCTTCTCGGACCTTTCGGCCGCCGAGCTCGAGTCGGTCTCGCACATCGTGGACGAGCGGCGCTTCGCGGAGGGCGAACGTATCCTCCGGCAGGGCCTCTCGGGATCGGGCTTCTACATCATCCTGTCCGGCGAGGCGATCATCCGCGTCGACGGACAGGAGTACGGGAAGCTCGGCCGCGGGGACTTTTTCGGTGAGATCTCGGCGCTCCTCGCCGATCCGCCCGTCGCGGACATCGTCGCCGGACGAGAGCTCCACTGCGCGATCATCCCGGGCCCCGCGCTCGAGCAGTTCATGGTCGGACACCCGAAGGTGATGTTCCGCATGCTGCAGAGCGAGGCGCGCAAGCTACGGACGGCAACGCGCTGGCGGAGCTGAGCGAGCCGCCCTACCCACCCGGCGAGTATCCGGTCGTCGTCGTCGGCAGCGGCCCGGGTGGCCTCCAGCTCTCGTATTCCCTGACGCACTACGGCGTCCCGCACGCCGTCATCTCCGCCGATCCGGCCCCCGGCGGCATGTTCCGGCGCTGGCCGTTCTTCCAGCGCCTGCTGTCGTGGACGAAGCCGTTCGCGCCGTTCGAGCGCGGCACCCGCTTCTACGAGCGCTACGACTGGAACTCGCTGATCCCGGACGACGACCGGTACCGCGCGATCCAGCCGCGCCTCATGGACGGCAGCTCGTACTTCCCGTCGCGTTCGGAGATGGAGCAGAACATCGCGACGTTCGCGCGCGAGACCGGCCTACGCGTCCGTTACGGCACCCGCTGGACCGGCACCGCGCGCGACGGCGATGGCTTCCGTCTCGAGACGACCGTGGGCGACTACCGCGCACGCGTCGTCGTATTCGCGTTCGGCCTGGCCGAGCCGTGGAAGCCCGACATCCCGGGGATCGAGCACGTGCCCCACTACGCTGAGACGCGCGCGCCAGAGACCTACGCCGGAAAGCGCGTGTTCATCATCGGCAAGGAGACGTCGGCGTTCGAGCTCGCGAACGGCTTCCTGCCCTGGGCGAAGCAGATCGTGCTCGCGTCGCCGCGGCCCACGCAGCTCTCCGTCGTCACGAACTCGCTCGTCGGCGTGCGCGCGCGTTACGTGCAGCCCTACGAGGACCACATCCTCGGTGGCGGTGTCGCGATCATGAACGCCTCCATCGACGAGGTCTCGCGCGCCGGCTCCAGCTTCCGCGTGCGCACGACGCGCAGCGACGGCGGCGGCTCGCTGGTGTTCGAGGCCGACGACGTCATCGCGACGACCGGATTCCAGCCGCCGCTCGGCGATCTTCCGGAGCTCGGCGTGGTGAGCTCAGGCCGCGAGAAGATCCCCTCGCAGACGCCGCTCTTCGAGAGCATCAGCGTCCGCCACGTGTATTTCGCCGGCACGGCGACCCGCGGTGCCGCGGGCCTCAAGAAGAACGGGATCCCGAGCAGCTCGGGCGCGGTGCACGGGCACCGCTACAACGCGCGCATCCTCGCGCGCCACATCGCCCGAACGTACTTCGGCAACGACCCCGCGCGGCCGACGCTGAAGCGCGGCGAGGTCGTCGATCACCTCCTGTCGGAGATGACGCGCGCGCCGGAGTTGTGGCATCAGAAGTCGTATCTCGCGCGATCGATCCTGTGGGACGCGCGGCGCGGCATCGTCGACGACGGCATCGTGCCCTTGCAGCTGTTCGTCGACGGTGAGGGTCCGGACGGCATCGCGGTCACGGTCGAGGCGAATCCCAAGGCCGAGATCTATCCCGCCGTGTACGTCCGCAAGAACAACGTCGTCACCGAGCATCTCCTGCCGACGAACCCGCTGCTCGACTTCGAGACCGCGGAGCATCGCGCGCAGCTGACCGCGGTGCTCGCGCCACTCGCCTAGCGGAGCTTGAGCGCGGCCTTGCCGAAGAGGCCGCCGAGCTCGCGCGCGGTCGTCGGGAAGGCGTTCACCGTCTGCGCGAGCGTGTCGATCGGCGTTCGCAGCTTCACCGCGAGCACGGCCTGATGGATCGCCTCACCCGCGCCGACGCCGCCGATGAACGCGCCCACGACGGTCTTGTTCGCGCGATCCACGACGATCGTGACGTGTCCCATGTCGGCCTCGACGATGTACCCCTTCGACGTCCGGGCCAGGTCGATCGTCTCCTCGAAGGCGTCGATGCCACGTTCCCGCGCCTGATCGAGGCGAAGCCCGACCGCCGCGGCCTCGGGATCGGTGTAGACGACGCGCGGGATCGCCCTGAAGTCCGCGCGCACGTCGTCGCCGAGCGCGATCCGCACCGCGATCTCGCCCTCGTAGTGACCCAGGTGCGTGCTGAGCTCGTGCCCGATCGTGTCGCCGACCGCGTAGACGTTCTCCGCGATGTGGAGGTCGTCGCCGACGGTGAGCGTGTCGGCCCCGTCGTACGCGACGCCGATCGTGTCGAGGCCGAGCGTCCGCAGGGCGGCACCGGAGGTGCGCCCGACGGACAGTTGGATCACCTCGGCCGACACATTCGACCCGTCCGACAGATCGATGACGTGCTCGCCGCCGGGACCCGCCTTCGGACGCACGCGCCGCGGGCGAACGCCGATGCGCACGTCCACGCCGGAACGGCGCAGCGTCTCGGCGATGAGCGCCCGGTTGCGCGGATGGTCGGTGGGGTTCACCTGCCGCGGCGCGACGATCGTGGTGCGCACGTCGTACCGGCCGAAGTACTGCGCGATCTCGACGCCGGACGGCCCCGCGCCAAGGACGACGATGCTGCGAGGGAGCGCGCGCAGCGAGGTCGCCTCGACGTTGGTCCAGTAGCCGGCCTCCGCCAGGCCCTCGATCGGCGGCACCTTGCCGACCGAGCCGACGGCGATGATGACGTTCTTCGCGGCGAGCTCGTGCGTGGTGGTCTCGTGCCCGACGACGACGCGGCCGGGTCCATCGAGCCTCGCGGTGCCGCGGATCACGGTCGCGCCGGCGCGCTCGAGCGACTTGACGTGGCTTGTGTCGTCCGGGTAGTCGCGGTGCTCGCGGTTGATCATGTAGTCGCGGCGGTCGGACGCCTTCGGCCACGGGTAGTCGCCGCCGTGCGCACGCACCTCGGCCGCGTGCAGCAGCGTCTTCGACGGCATGCAGGCCCAGAACGGGCACGAGCCGCCGAACAGGTCGCGGTCGACGATCGCGGTGGAGGCGCCGCGGGCGCGCGCGTAATGCGCGGCCGCCTCGCCGGACGCGCCCGCGCCGACGATGACGAAGTCGAACGGGCCCTCGGTCACGGGAGGGCCCGGTACCAGAGTGGCCCGCCGTGGCGGCTCACGAAGACGTCGAGGCGCGCGCCGCTCCACGCGCAGCTCACGCTGTCGCCGGGGGGCGCTCCCGCGACGATCTCCCAGGGCACCCAGCGCTGGCCGTCCCACCAGCGGTGGTGGAGCCGTCCCTCGCGATCGAAGGCGAAAACGTCGATGCGGTCCGCGTCGCGCGCCGCCGCCGCGGGCTGTCCGGTGAAGGTCCCGCCGAGCGACTCCCACTCGTGCCAGCGGCGACCATCCCAGTAGCGATCGCGAAGCTCACCGTCGTCGTGGATGGCGAAGAGCTCGCACTCTCCGCCATCACCCCACGACGTGACGGCTGCGCCCCGATCGAGCGCGCCGCCCAGCGAGATCCAGTCGCCTATTTGATGAGACCCTGCTTCTTGAGCCACTCCTTGGCGATGTCCTTCGGGTCCTTCTTGTCGATGTCGGCCAGCTTGTTGAGACCGGTGAGCTCGGCCGTCGTCAGCTTCGGCGCGATGGAGTTGATGAGCTTTTTGAAGTCGTCGCCGGCCTTGGACAGGTACTCGTTGCGCACGACGGGCGCGACGTTGTCGGACAGCTGCAGGTGCTTGTCGTCCTCGAGCAGCACGAAGCCCTCGGCGGCGATGCGCGCGTCGCTCGTGAACAGCAGACCGACGTCGATCTGGCCGCCCCTCAGCGCCGTGACCGTCAGCGGGCCGCCGGTATCGAGGGGCTTGAATTCCTTGAACGTGATGCCGTAGGTGTTCTTCAGGCCCAGCGCGCAGAACGGACGGTTCGGACATTCCGCGGGCCCGCCGAGCGTGAGCTGGTTCGCGACCGGCGTGAGATCGGAAAGCTTCGCGAGCTTGTATTTGTCCGCGGTCGCCTTCGTGACGACGAAGCCGTTCTGGTCGACCGCGGGCGCGTAGTCGAGGACGGTGGCGTTCTTCGGATCGAGCGCTTTCTGCAGCGTCGCCCCCGTCTGCTTCGGATCCGTGGACCCGGTCGCGGTCTTGTCGATGAACGCGAGGAGCGTCGCCAGGTAATCCGCCTCCATGTCGATCTGTCCGCTCAGGAGGGCGGGGAAGACGATCTCCCGGTTGCCGAGGTTGAACTTGCGCGTCACCGTGTAACCGTTGGCCTCGAGGATCTGGCTGTACAGCTCCCCGAGGATGAGCTGCTCGCTGAAGTTCGTGGAGCCGATCGTGATCGGCGGCTTGGCCCCCCCGGAGGTGCCGGCACTGCCGCAGGCGCTCGCGACAATCGCCGCCACGATGAATGGGATCGCGACGCGGATGGCTCGCTTCAACTGGGACTCCTTCCGGGCCGCAGCGCATTTCTCTCGGCCCACGCTCGCAGTATCGCCATCTGGGGCGACTACCGAGTCACAACGCGCCCTGTTGGACGCGTATGCCCGGCGAGACCGCGGCCCGCTCGAATGTGCCCAGTGCGACCTCCACGGCGATGGCCAGGAGCGCGACCAGGAGCGCTCCGGCGAACAACCGGTCGTACTCCTGGAGCCCCAGCCCGTCGACGATGTACCGGCCGAGACCGCCGAACGCGACCAGCGCCCCGAGCGTCGCCGTCGCCACGACGTTCACCGCCGCGGTGCGGATCCCCGCGAGGATGAGCGGCAGGGCCAGCGGAAGCTCGATCTCACGGAGGATCCCGGCTTCGCTGAACCCCATGCCGCGACCCGCCTCGATGACGTCGCGATCGACGGCGCGGACCGCGACGTAGGCATTGGTGAGGACCGGAGGGAGCGCGAGCGGGATGAGCGCGAGGAACGTGGGCCAGAAGCCGAGGCCGTTCTGGACGCCGAGCAGCGTCCCCGCGATCGGGATGGCGAGGGCGATCGCGGCGAGCGACGGGATCGCGCGCCCGATGTTCGCGATGTTCACGGCGATGAATCCGAGGCGGCCGGTGTGCCCGAGATACAGGCCGATCGGGAGCGCGACGAGGACGCCCACCAGCACCGCGAGGCCGGACACCTCGAGGTGCTCGAGGATGCGCGTCTGCACCGCGTCGGGTCCCTGGTAATGCGCGGGCTCGGCGAACCAGCGGGCCACGTCGCCGAGGAGCTTCATTCGGCGCGCGCCCATGGGGTGAGCCGGCGCTGCAGCAGGACCAGCAGCGCGTCGGCCACGATCGCGAGGGCCACGGACAGGACCGCTCCGGCGATGAGCTCGGTCGTGAAGAAGCGCTGGATCCCGATGAGGATGAGGAAGCCGAAGCCACCCTGGCCGATGAGCGACGTCACGGTCACGAGCCCGATCGTGCTGATCGTGGCGACGCGGACCCCCGCGATGATGACCGCGAGCGCGAGCGGCAGCTCGATCCGCAGCAGGACCTCGCGCGGCGCGTAGCCCATTCCGACGGCGGCCTCGCGCACGTCGGGCGGGACACCGCGAATGCCGCGCACGATGTTGCGGATGAGGATGAGCAGCGTGTAGCTGACGAGGCCGATCTCCGCGGTGAGGATCGTCAGGCCCGTGTACGGGATGAGGAGTGCGAAGAGGGCGAGGCTCGGGATCGTGTACATCGTTCCGGTGACGGCGGTGATCGGACCCTCCGCGCGCGGCACGCGGAGGATGACGAGCGACAGCGCGAACGCGATGACGAATCCGACGCCGACGGCGATGACGGTGAGCTCGACGTGCTCCGCCAGACGGAGCGCGAACTCGTCGAGGTGGCTCGCGATCCAGTCCCAGCGGATGAGCGGCTCGCCTTCCGTCACGCGTCGCGGCCTTCGATCACATGTCGTCTCGGATCATGCGCCCGATGGTCGACAGCGTCAGCACGCCGAGATAACGGTCTCGGTCGACGACGACCCCGACCTGCGCTTCGCTCGCGAGCATGCGCGCCAGCGCGTCGCGCAGCGTCGTCGACGGCGAAAGCACCGGCGCGTGCGACGGCACGCCGGCGCGGTCGACGCCGGTGTCGAGATCGGCGCCGCCCACGGTGAGCAGCGCGAGGCGCTTGAGCCCGCGATCGGAGCCGACGAACTCCGCGACGAAGTCGTTCGCCGGGTGCGCGAGGAGCTCGCCGGGTGGTGCGTACTGGACGAGCTTTCCGCCGGCCATCACCGCGACGCGGTCGCCGAGCTTGATCGCCTCATCGATGTCGTGCGTGACGAAGAGGACCGTCGTTCCCTGGTCACGCTGGATGCGCAGGAACTCGTTCTGGAGACGCTCACGCACGATCGGGTCGACCGCGCCGAACGGCTCGTCCATGAGCATCACCGGCGGCTCCGCCGCGAGCGCGCGTGCGACGCCGACACGCTGCCGCTCGCCGCCCGAGAGCTGCGCCGGATACCGCCGCGCGAAACGCGCTGGCTCGAGGCCGACCAGCGCGAGCAGCTCCTCGGTGCGCGACGCGATGCGCTCCCGCGGCCAGCCGAGCAATCGAGGCACAGTGCCCACGTTCTCCGCGATGGTCTGATGGGGAAAGAGCCCGACCTGTTGGATCACGTACCCGATGCGGCGGCGCAGGGCCGTCGGCTCCTCCGCGAGCACGTCCTGACCGTCGATGAGGATCGAGCCGCCGCTCGGCTCGATGAGCCGGTTGACCATCTTCAGCGAGGTGGTCTTGCCCGAGCCGCTCGGCCCCACCAGGATGCAGATCCGTCCCGCGGGCACCGCGAACGAGAGGCGGTCGACGGCGAGCTGTCCCGGGTAGCGCTTCGAGACGTCACGGAACTCGACCGTCGCGCCCCGGGTGCTGACCATCGCTGGAGGATATGAGCGGCGGGCGCGTATCGTCGGAGTGGTGACGACCGAGGTACAGCTCTGCGCGCATCTGCGAGCGGCGAAGGATCACGCGCCCAAGACGCCGCGCGGATGCGAGGAATGTCTCGCGAGCGGCGACAGCTGGGTGCACCTGCGCCTGTGTCTCACCTGCGGCCACGTCGGCTGCTGCGACGACTCGAAGAACAAACACGCGACGAAGCACTACCACGCGACCAAGCACCCGGTGATCCGCTCGTTCGAGCGTGGCGAGCGCTGGCGCTACTGCTATGCGGACGATCTCTTCGTCGAGTGAGTGACTAGAATCCCCGCGCGATAAACGCGTAGGGGAGGATCCATTGAAGAAGCTCCTCATCATCACGGCGATCGTCGCGTCGCTCCTGCTCACGAGCGGCTCCGCGCTCGCACAGACCGGCGACGCGCACCTCGACGGCAACGACCATCCGAACGTCGGCGCGTTCCTCCTTCGCCGCGCCGATTTGAGCCTGCGGATCATCTGCAGCGGCACGCTGGTGTCGCCGACGGTGTTCATGACCGCGAGCCACTGCACCGCGTTCGCGCTGTCGCGCGGCCAGACGGATGCGTATGTCACCTTCGATCCGACATTCGGGACCGACCCCGGCCACAACATCTTCTCGACGCCGTACCACGGCACGATCCATCACAACCCCGACGCGAAGCCGCCCTATCACGCGGACGTCTCGGTAATCGTCCTCGACGCACCGGTCAGCGGCATCACGCCGGCGAAGATCGCGCCGATCGGCTTCCTCGACGGCCTGCGTGCCGCGGGCACGATCAACACGACCGAGTACCTCAACGTCGGCTATGGGACCGCCGAGCAGCTCGTCGTCCCGACCCTGGGACCGACGTTCCCGTTCGACGGGATCCGCAAGTGGACGATCTCGGGCTTCCACGCGCTCGACCCGCAGTACGTCCACCTGAATCAGAACATCCACCAGGGCTTCTCGGGGACCGGCTACGGCGACTCGGGCGGACCGACATTCGTCCAGACGGCCAATGGCCCGGTGATCATCTCCGTCGTGTCGACGGGTGACGTGCCGTGCTACGCCACGAGCGTGAACCAGCGCATCGACACGAAGGCCTCGCAGGACTTCCTCTCGCGGTTCGTCTTGCTCGACTAGCGCGGTCGCGCGGGCGGGGCCGAGGCTCCCGGGCGCTGCGCGACCGCTCGGCGCGGGTGCATCATTGAGATCCACCGATGGTCTCGCCCGAGAAGTTCCCCGACCCGGAAGCCGATATCGCGCGGGCCACCGGCGCGGAGAGCAATGCCGTCCTCGCCGGCGGTTGCTTCTGGTGCGTCGAGGCCGTTTACAAGCAGCTCGACGGTGTGACCGCGGTGACGTCGGGGTACGCGGGCGGCTCGGCCGACTCCGCGGACTACGAAACGGTCTCGAGCGGCGGCACCGATCATGCCGAGGCCGTCGAGGTGCGCTTCGATCCGGCAAAGATCACCTTCGGTCAGATACTCAAGGTGTTCTTCTCGATCGCGCATGACCCGACGACGCGCGACCGGCAGGGTCCGGACGTCGGACGGCAGTACCGCTCGGTGATCTTCTACGTCGACGGCGAGCAGCGCCGCGTGGCGGAGGCATACATCAAGCAGCTCGACGCCGCGCACGTCTTCGATCGGCCGATCGTCACCGAGGTCGTGCCGCTCGACCGCTTCTACGAGGCCGAGGCGTACCACCAGGACTACGCCGCGCGCAATCCGCTGAGCCCATACATCCTGTTCAACGCGCGGCCGAAGGTGCAGAAGGTCCGTAGCTACTTCAAGGAGCGCCTCAAGCAAGCCTGAGCGCGTCAGCCCAGCTGATACGCCGACGGGTCCACGTGCGCGGCGATGAGGATCGGCGCGTCCGACGGGGAGACACGCAGGGCCTCGCGACACTGGGCGAGCGTCCGCACGTCGACACCGGTAATGCCGAAGCCCTTCGCCAGCGAGACGTAGTCGAGCGCGCCGAACGTCGTGCCCGTGGCCGGGTACCCCTTGCGCTCCTGGCCGGCCCTGATCTGCGAGAGCGCGTCGTCGACGAGCACGACGACGGTGAGGCCGAGCCTCTGGCGCACGGCGGTCTCGAGCTCGGCCATGAGCATCGCGAAGCCGCCGTCGCCGAGCACGCACGCGACCCGCCTCATCGGGTGCACGAGCTTCAGACCGAGCGCGGCGGCGAGGCCGTAGCCCATCGACGACAGCCCATTGGACATGAAGAACGTCCTCGGCTGGTACATCGGAAGACACTGCCCGGTGACGGCTTTGTTGTAGCCGACG
>Ga0114129_10003302_pt1 | contig 22649 bp, 20 predicted proteins | sample RhiMetdeltSRZDD1_FD_80071 | JGI IMG/M metagenome (GOLD analysis project Ga0114129, IMG submission 80071) | Populus rhizosphere microbial communities from Tennessee, USA - Rhizosphere MetaG P. deltoides SRZDD1 (version 2) (version 2) | ecosystem: Host-associated > Plants > Roots > Rhizosphere >... | reverse complement strand
TTCCAGGCCGCCTCGGCGGCTGCGTCGAGCGGGTCGGTCTTGTAAGACTGAGCCTGCGTCGACTCCAGCGAAAGGTTGATGACGCGGATGTTGTAGGCGTCCTTGTTGTCGACGGCGAACTGCAGGCCGTAGATGACGTCGAGGAGCGTGGCGTCGCCCTTCTCGTCGGCCACCTTCACCGAGATCAGGTTCGCGTCCGGCGCGACGCCCACGTAGTCGCCCTGGAGCGAGTCGCTGTTCGGGCGGTTGCCGGAGTTGCCGGCGATGATGCCCGCCACGTGCGTGCCGTGGCCGTAGCTGTCGTTGTCGCTGGTCGCATAGGGGTTGGTGGCGACGGTCGCGACCACCCGGCTCGCGCTGTTCGACTGCGACGTGCGGAAGTCGGGCAGGGTGCCGGCGATGCCGGTGTCCACGACCGCCACGCCAACGCCCTTGCCGGTGGACGAGGACCAGGCCTTCGGGGCCTGAACCGAGTCCGGGTAGGACGTCTGGATCAGCGACGTGTCGATCCCGCCGACGAGGCCGGTCTTCTTGACGCCGGCGTTCAGCGAGACGACCCGCACGCCTTCGACCTGGGTAAGCCGGTTTGCGCGGGCTGCGCTCATGCGGACCGCGAGGCCGTTGATGATCGACAGCTCGCCCGTGACGCGGCCGCCGTTCGCCCGCACCAGCTGGTGCGCACGCGCCGGGCCGACGCCGTTCTCGAATTGGACGATTGCCTCGACCGAGCGGCCGGGGTGCGTGTCGGCCAGCCGCACGAGCGGCGCGCTGGCGATGCCAGTGGTCGCCTCGTGCGAGGCGGCGTGGTTGAGGCCGGTCGCCGACAGAGTGGCGAGAACCACCAGCACGGCGAGCATCACGAACGATGCTGCTGTGGTGAGACCCCAACGAATGCGGTAGGGCAGGGCAGGGCTAAAGCTCATGGGGGGGCGAACCTCCGTGTCGCGTTCCGATTGGCAGCCGAGCTGTCTCGAGGGGGGACCGAGACCTCTTGCTTTGCGTCACCGCCTCGCGGCGGCTTTGCCGAGGAGTTCCGGCTTCGCGCTACACGGCCAGCATGCGTCAGCCCGAGGCACCCGCGCAACCACAATTGGCCACTTTGGCCGTATGTATGAGTTAGCCCAGATTCGGCGTGGTTATGCGGCGCCGCCCGCGCGCTTAGGAGTCGCGCCTAGCGCGCGGCCTGCGTGACGCCGAGCGCCGGCAGTGCCGGGTCGCTCGTGAGGTCAAGCGGCATCGCCAGGTAGAAGCCCTGGCCGAGCTCGCAATCGAGGTCGCGGAGCGCATCCAGCTCCTCCTCGGACTCGATGCCCTCCGCCACAACGCGGAGCTCGAGGGCGCGCGCGAGGTCGATGATCATGCGCACGAAGGAGTTCTCCTGGCTGCCGCGCGCGATGCCCTCCACGAAGGGCTTGGCGATCTTCAAGATGTCGAGGGGCAGAGTCCGGAGGTAGCTGAGGGCCGAGTAACCGGTGCCGAAGTCGTCCAGGGCGAGGCCGACGCCCATCGCACGCAGCTCGTGGAGCGCCGGAGCGTGGGCATCGGCATCTTTGATGAGGCTCTCGGTGATCTCCAGGATCAGGCGCGACGGGTCCAGCGACGCGTCGCTGAGCGCCGCGCCCACCGTATGCGTCAGGTGCGGGTCGGCGAGCTCGACGGCAGACAGGTTCACGTGGATCGCAGGAGCCCGCGCCGGGTCCCAATCCTGCCAAGCCCGCGCCTTCCGGCACGCTTCGTCGAGCACGTGCTGCCCCAGCGCGACGATCAGCCCCGTCTCTTCCGCGAGCGGCACGAACTCGGACGGCAGCAGCCGTCCACGGCCCGGATGGTTCCACCGCACGAGCGCCTCCGCGGCCACCACCTCGCCGCTCGCCAGCGCCACGATCGGCTGGTACTCGACCACCACCTCCTCGCGCTCGACCGCCCGCTGGAGCTCCTCCTTCAGGCCGTGGCGCTTGAGGACCGCGTCGCGCATCTGGAGGTCGAAGATCTCGAACCGGCCCTTCCCCGACTCCTTGGCCCGATACATAGCCAGGTCGGCGTTGCGAATCAGCTCGTCGGCGCGGCGGCTGTCGGAGGTGGTCGCGATGCCGATGCTGAGGTGCACGGAGATCGTCTCGTTGGCGGCCTCGACCGGGACTTCGAACGCGCGCATGATTCGCTGGGCGACGAGGACTCCGTCCTCCCGGGCGTGCCCGCTCTCGTGCACCATCACGGCGAACTCGTCGCCACCCAGGCGTGCGATCGTATCGCCCGGGCGCACCGAGTCCCGCAGGCGGCTCGCGACCGCCATCAGCAGCTCGTCGCCGGCGGCGTGGCCGAAGCTGTCGTTGAAGGTCTTGAAGTCGTCGAGATCGATGAACAGCACCGCGACCTCGCTCGACCCGGCCACCAGCGTCTCCTTCACCCGGTTGATGAAGAGGGAGCGGTTGGCGAGGTCGGTGAGCGGGTCGTGGAAGGCCTGATGGTGCAGCTGCTCCTGGAGCTCGCGGAGCTGGAGCACCGCCTGCTCCAGGCGGTCGTACTGAAGGGCGACGCTCGCGTTGTTCGCGAGCGTCTCGAAGAGCTTCAGGTCGTCATCGCTGAACGACCGGATTACCCCGAACCGGTTGGCCAGCATGATCGTGCCGATCACGCGGTTCTCGCCCGGCAACATCGCGAGCATCGCATCGGTCACGAGGCGGCCATCGAGATAGCGGCGCAGCGCCTCGGAGCCGAACGGCCGCTCCAGCCGGACCGAGGGCCGGTCCGTGTCGATCAGGGCCCGCAGCTCGTTCGCGATCTCGTCGTCGATCGGCTCCATCACCTCGCGGTAGTCGCCCGGACCGAGCGTCGTGCGCAGCGGCGGGCTGCCGTCGGAGCTGAACAGCACGATCTCGGCGAGCTCCGCGCGGAACGCCTCCAACGACTTCGCAAGCAGGCCCTCCAGCGCCTGCACGATCTCCGGCGAGCGTGACAGCGTGCGCGTCGCCTCGTACAGGAACTCGAGCCGCTCGTGACGCTGGCGCTCGATCAGGTATGCGCGGTAGGCCAGGAACACGGTGACCGCGGGCACGAGCAGCAGCGGAATCGCGCGTGGGTCGGTCGCCACCACGATCGCTCCGGCGAGCGCGAGGCTGGTGTTGGTGGCGCTCACGACGAAGTCCATGACGAGCATCTGGGCGAGAGTGCGGGGATGGACGGTCCCCTCGGAAAGCGAGATCGCCAGGCCGATCAGCAGGACGGTGAGGGCGCCGCTGGCCTGGGTGGCGATGAACGTCGCGATCCACAGGTGCGGCCCGAGCGCCTCCGGCACGGCGGCGAGGTGGTGGACGACGAAGATGCCGATGCTCGCGGTGAGCGCGAACTGGGCGAGGTTGAATACGAACTTGATCGGCGGTAGCCGCCGGTCCAGGAGCAGCGTGAGCGACGTGCCCGCCAGGACGCCGGCCAGGAGGTTGCTCGGGGTCGCAAAGATCAGTCCGAAGACGAGGGGGATGTCGCCGAGCGAGAACGAGTGCGCGCTGCGGCGGAACTGAAGGTGGACCACGCAGCGCTCGGCGATGAAGAATCCCGGCGCCAACATCCACCACGTCAGATGCGGGCTGTCGAGCGGCGGCAACCCCTGCTCCACGGATAGGAACAGCGCGGCGGCGGATGCCACCAATACGGCGTTCAGCCACCAGACCGGGTTGAGGCCGGGCAGCAGGCGTTGCCTGACGCCCGGCGGCGCCGGTTTTCGATTGCCTCGCGAGTGCATCTGCCAATGGGCAGCATCGGCAGTCCATGGGGCTTTCTTGACCGTCCGGCGGGTGGGCCGGTGCCCTTGGAACAATCGCTTGCTTTCGATCAGCGCGGCGTGAGCGACTGCAGGGCGAGGTGGTACTGCTCGGTGTCCTTGACCTTGCCGAAGGGTGAGTCGATCGCCGTTGCACTGCGCATTTCGCGGCGGACGAGCAGTCCGTCACGGCGCGCCAACCACGAGTCAATCTGGTTCACGCCGGCGATCCGGCCACGCAGCGCAGCGCGCGCACGAATGAGGACCGTCCTCACCGGGTGGCCCGCGACGGCGAGCGTGCGTTCCGCCACTACCCGGTAGCCGACGGTCACGCGCGAGCCCGCCCCGCGGCAGCGGTCGGTCCAGCGAAACCCGACCTTGACCTCCGGGGGACGCGGGACGAAGGGGCCCCGGCAGGCAAAGCGTTGCCTCACCGCCTGTCCGAAAAACTCGTGGTAGTCGACCAGCGCGTCGAGCCGCCAGCGCCGGGGCCTCAGGCAGAACCGCGACTCGGAGGAGCGCTCCGGACGGGGCACCCAGCGTTCGGTGAAGCCACAGGCAGTGCGGGTGACCTCCACCGTGGACCGACCGGGATAGCGGTGCGAGCTCGAGAAGACGGCGCTGAGCCGCTCGAAGCCCTTCGTGTCGTACATATAGATGCCCAGCGGCTGCACGGCGGGACGGGCCTGCGGCGTGCGATGGAGCGCCGGCTTCGAGTCCGAACTGCCGCAGGCGGCAAGCAAAAGCGTCCCCGCGGCGAGCACGGCGAGCAGGCGCAGCCTCATCGCCCCATGATGTCGCGCCCCGCGGCCGCGGGTGTCAGAAGCACAAGGGGCTGTCCGACCATCGACGTAAAGTCGGTTGGTTCCGATGGAGGCTGTGCACAAACTTCAATTCCCTGAGCAGAGCGTCGATCTGCGCGCCGGCGCGGTCGTGATCGATCACCTCGTGGTCGAGGACCGCACGCTCGCCGAGCTCGTCGCGCGCAGGCTCGAGCGCGACATCGCAGCGCTCGAGACCGTCACCGATGCACTCGAGATCGGCGCGCGCGTGCTCGATCGTGAAGCCACGGGCGCCGAGGTGGACGCCATCCGCCGCGAGCTGGAACGTGTCTCGGCCGAGGCCGAGCACTCGTTCGCGGAGCGTGCGCGCACGATCGGCGAGAGTCTCGAGAAGCAGTTCGAGCGCTTTCTCGGCGAGGACGGCGGCGCCATGTCGAAAGTGCTGGACTCGCACTCCGACGAGCTCGCCGAGCTGGTCGCCAAGCACTTCAGCGGGGACCGCAGCACCGCGGTTCAGCACGAGGTGCGGGAGCTGGTCGCCAGGGCGCTGACCGAGTCGCGGCACGAGCTGCTGCGCCAGTTCTCGGCCCAGGACGGCCACAACCCGCTGGCGGACTTCAAGGCTTCGATAGTGCGAGAAGTGAAGCGCTCGGGCGAGTCACACGACCGGCTGCTCGAGAAGATCGCGCAGCTCGAGGTCGAGGTCAAGCGCCTGCACGACGCCAACGCGGCCGAGGCCGAGCTCGCCGCAGAACGCGAGCGGGGCACCGGCAAGGGACGCGACTTCGAGGAGCGGGTCTTCGACGTGCTCGAGCAGCTCACGCTGGCGCGCGGCGACATCGCGCACCACGTCGGCGATCAGCCGTCGCTGAGTGGTGGCAAGCGCGGGGACATCCTGGTCGAGATCGACGCCGCAAACGGGCCGGCCGGCGGGCGCATCGCGTTCGATGCGAAGGACGAGAAGCTCTCAAAGAACGAGGCGTGGACCACGCTCAACGGCTCGCTGGCCGAGCGCGACGCGGACTTCGCGATCCTCGTGGTCGCCTCCGAGGAGAAGATCCCGGCCGGGCGGGAACCGCTGCACGAATACGAGGGCAACAAGATGATCATCGTGCTCGACAAGGAAACGGTGGACCCGCGCGGGCTCGACTTCGCCTATCGGTACGCGCGCTGCCGGACCTTGATGGCGGCCGAGAAGGGCCTCGGCGTGGACGCTGCCGGCGTGCGGGACGCCGCCGACGAGGCGCTGTCCGCCCTGAAGGACGCGCAAAAGATCCGCCGCTCGCTGACCGGGGCCACCAACAACGTGGAAAGCGCCAAGCAGGCTCTCGACATCATGATCGCGCGCGTGGAGACGTCGCTGGCGCGCGTCGAGTCGCTCATCTCGACGTCTCCCTGACCCGCGGTTAAGCTTCGCGCTCGGCCCGCGAGCGACCCAGAAAGCGAGTGACGGGATGGCGGTTTCTCATCTAGACCGGCTCAGTGCGACAGACGCCAGCTTCCTCACCGAGGAGAAGGAGGCTGCGCACATGCACATCGGGGGAGTGTGCGTATTCGAGGGGCCACCGCCGAGCTACGACGAGTTCGTCGAGCACGTCGAGGCTCGCCTCCACCTGGTGCCGCGCTACCGCCAGAAGCTCGCCTTCCCGCCATTCGGGTCGGGCAAGCCGCTCTGGGTGGACGACGCGCGGATGAACATCGAGTACCACGTGCGGCACTCCTCGCTGCCGGCGCCCGGCGACGACGACCAGCTCGCGCTGCTGATCGGCCGGATCTTCTCGCAGCGGCTCGACCGCTCGAAGCCGCTCTGGGAGATGTGGCTCGTGCAGGGTCTCGAGGGGAACCGCTTCGCGCTGATCAGCAAGACCCACCACGCGCTTGTGGACGGCATCTCCGGGGTCGACCTGGCGACCGTTTTGTTCGACGCCAACCCGGTGCCCGTCGGGCTCACGCCGCCGGTTCGGCCGTGGGAGCCGCAGCCGGAGCCGAGCGACGCGCAGCTGCTCGCCAAGAGCGTCCCGAACGTCGCAAAGGTCCCGGTGCGGATCGGCCGGCGCTTCGTGCGGGCCGCGCGGCGTCCGCGCCAGACGGTGTCGCACGCGACCGAGGTCGGGCAGGGATTGGGCGAGATCGTGTGGGAGTTGATGAACCCGGCCCCCAAGGTCCCGCTCAACACGGCGATCGGGCCACACCGGCGTTACCGGTGGGTGCACGCGAGCCTCGCCGACTTCAAGGTCGTGAAGGACGCTTTCGGCGGGACCGTCAACGATGTCGTCCTGGCCGTCGCCGCCGGGGCCCTCCGCCGCTGGCTGCGGGGCCGCGGGATCCGCACGCAGGGGCTCGAGCTGCGCGGCCTCGTGCCGGTCAGCCTTCGCACGGAGGAGGAGCGCGGCATGCTCGGGAATCGCCTGGCCGTGTTCCGGGCTCCGCTGCCTGTCTACGCCGAGGATCCGGTCGAGCGCCTCCGCATCGTGCGGGAGGAGATGAGCAAGGTGAAGCAGTCGAAGCAGGTGATGGGCGCGCAGGCGATCGTGGGCCTCAATGACTTCGCGCCGCCGACCGTGCTGGCACAGGCCTCGCGGCTCAACTTCTCCACCCGCCTGTTCAACATGATCGTCACGAACGTGCCCGGCCCGCAGTTCCCCCTCTATGTGCTCGGGCGTGAGCTCGAGACGGTCGTGCCGGTCGCGTTCCTGCCGGTGAACCACGCGCTCGCGGTCGCAAACTTTTCGTACAACGGCAAGATGAGCTTCGGGCTGCTGGGCGACTTCGATGCGCTCGACGACATCGACATCGTGCAGCAGGGGCTCGTGACCTCGCTTCGAGAGCTCGTCGACGCGGCCACCGCCGAGCATCCCGAGACTCGACACGTGGCGCCCGAGCCCACGCAGGCGACCTGAACTCGCCCCGGCTCGCGGACCGCCGCGAGGCGGGGCGGCTCCTGGCCGAGGAGCTGTCCGACCTTCCCGAGCAGGACAGGATCGTGTTCGGCATCCCGCGCGGCGGGGTGGTGGTCGCGCATGAGGTCGCGGAACGGCTCGACTGTCCGCTGGACGTGCTGGTGGTGCGGAAGCTCGGCTACCCGGGCCACGAGGAGGCCGCGTTCGGGGCGCTCGGTGAAGAGGGAGCGCTGGTCCCCGAAGCGCTCGCGCGCATGCAGCCCGGAGATCCCGGCTACGAGGTCGTGCGGGCGGCGATGGAGCGCAAGCGGCAGGAGGCCGAGGAGCAGGTTCGCACGTTCCGGGGCACGCGCCCCCGGCGCTCGGCCGCCGGCGCTACCGCGATCGTGGTGGACGACGGGCTCGCGACCGGATACACGTTCGCGGCCGCGCTCGCGATCGTCCGCCGGGACGGCCCCCGCCGTCTGATCGCCGCGATCCCCGTCGCGACCGCGGACGGGGCCGACCTGATCTCCAGCTATTGCGACGAGATCCGGCTCTTGCGGGCCGCCCAGCGCGGGCGCTTCTTCGCGGTCAGCATGCACTACGAGAGCTTCGGCCAGGTGAGCGACGAGGAAGTGGTCGCGCTGCTTGCCTCCCGCGAGGAGGGTCGGCACGGCTCCTGACCCGGGGTCCCGAGGCCCTGGATATCCTTCGGATGTGGACCCACACCGGAAGCGATCGATCCGCCTCGCGATCGCGCTCGGGGTCGCGGTGGTGCTCGCAGGCGCGCTGATCTACACGTCGTTCAGCGCCGCCACCGAGGCCCAGCAGCCCTCTCAGCTGCTCGCGAGCGGCAAGCAGGGCAAGTCCTATGAGCTGACGGGGACGGTCGCGGCCGGCTCCGTGCGCCACCAGGGCGACGTGCTGCTGTTCCGGGTGCGGGACAGGACGGGATCGGCGTCGGTGCCCGTGCGCTACACAGGGGAGATTCCCGACCCGTTCCGCGAGGGCCGCGAGGTAATCGTGAAGGGCGCCCTGTCCAACGGTCAGTTCGTGGCCGAGCGGGACAGCCTCGTCACGAAGTGCCCTTCGAAATTCAAAAAGAAGAACTCTCAGTAACGAACCTCACCACATGACCACCTTCGGCCGCGGCCTTCTCATCGTCGCCCTGCTGACAGCGCTGTACGCGGCATTCGCGGCGCTGCGCGGAGCCCGCGGCGGCGGCCGCGAGTGGGTTGTGTCATCGCGGCGTGCGATCTACGCGCTGGCGGCGGTCCTGACGGCGGCCGTGATCGTGCTCGAGTCCGCGTTCGTGCGCTCCGACTTCTCGTTCGGGCTCGTGGCGGACAACTCCTCGACCACCACGCCGACCTTCTACAAGCTGACCGCGATGTGGTCGAGCCAGTCGGGATCGCTGCTGCTGTGGGTCTGGGTGCTGTCGCTCTTCTCGGCCGGGGTGCTGTTCGCGACCAAACGCCGGCTGCGCGAGATCGTGCCATGGGCAACGGCCGTGCTGGCGGGCCTCGCGACCTTCTTCTGCGCGCTGCTGGTCTTCAAGGTGAGTCCTTTCACCAGCATCGCCAACCCGCCGACGGAAGGCGCCGGGCTCAACCCGCTTCTGCGCCATCCGAGCATGATGTTCCACCCGCCGATGCTGTACTCCGGCTACGTCGGTTTCGCGATCCCGTTTGCGTTTGCGATCGGGGCGCTGGCAGTGCGCCGGGTCGACGCGGAATGGATCCGCGCGACGCGCCGCTTCTCCCTGATCGCCTGGACGTTCCTGTCGATCGGGATCCTGCTGGGCGCGCGCTGGTCCTATTCCGAGCTCGGGTGGGGCGGCTACTGGGGATGGGACCCGGTCGAGAACGCGTCGCTGATGCCGTGGCTCGTCGGCACGGCCTTCCTGCACTCGATGATCGTGCAGGAGAAGCGGGACATGCTGAAGGTTTGGAACGTCTCGCTGATCGCAGGCACGTTCACGCTCGCGTTGCTGGGGACGTTCCTGGTTCGCTCGGGCATCCTCGACTCGATCCATGCGTTCGGCGCGTCGACCGTGGGCGGCTGGTTCCTGGGTCTGATCGCGGTCGTGGTGGCCGGCACCGCAGCGCTGATCGTGTCGCGCCTCCCGCACCTGCGCTCGGAGCGCCGGATCGACTCGCTGCTCTCGCGCGAGGCCTTCTTCCTTCTCAACAACCTGGTCCTGGTCGGCCTGTGCTTCGTGGTCTTCTGGGGCACTTTCTTCCCGCTCATCTCGGAGGCGGTGACCGGCCACAAGGCGAGCGTCGGGCCGCCATGGTTCGACCGGTATACGGTGCCCCTGGCGGTCGCGCTCGTGCTGCTCTCCGGCATCGGCCCGCTGCTGGCCTGGCGCCGCGTGACGCTTGCCCAGGTGCGGCGCCTGTTCGCGGTCCCGGCCGCGATCGCGCTCGTCACCTTGGCCGGCCTGGCGCTCTTCACAGACGCCTCATCGAGCCCCGCCTCGCTCGTCCTGTTCACGTTCGGAGCGTTCACGATCGCCTCCGTGGCGGGCGAGTTCTGGCGTGGAATCAGGGCCCGCCGGCTCGTCAGCTCCGAGGGCCCCGGGACCGCGCTGCTGTCGGTCGTGCGCCGCAACCGCCGCCGCTACGGCGGCTACATCGTGCACGCCGGCATCGCGGTCGTGCTGATCGGCGTGGCGGCCTCGTCGGCCTTCAACCACCAGGTCGACGTGCGGCTCGTGCCGGGCCAGAGCGCGGACGTCGGCGGCTATCACGTCCGCTACCTGCGGCCGACCTCGTCCGTCTCCAACGAGAAGCTCGCGTTCGGCGCCGTGCTCGACGTGCGCAAGGACGGCAAGCGCGTCGCGCTGCTTCGGCCCTCGCGCTCCTACTTCCCGTCGCTCGACATGCGAATGGGGCCGATCGGCCGCTTCTTCGGGGGCGAGTCGACCAGCGAGGTGGGCCTGAAAGCGGGGCTGAGGCGCGACATCTGGACTGCGATGCAGCCCGACCTCAGCGCGCTCCAGCCGGGCATCCGCGCCGGCAACAAGCAGCTCGCGAACGCCGGGCCGAAGGCGCAGGCCTTCGCGATCGCGTTTCTGGCCACGAGCTATCAGCAAAAGTCGCCCGCAGCTACGTTCCGGCTGATCGTCAACCCGATGGTGACCTGGATCTGGCTCGGCGGCATCATCGGGCTGGGCGGGGCGCTCGTGGCGCTGTGGCCGTCGGCGCTCGCCAGCCGCAGGCGGATCACGAGCCTCTACGCAGCACGGCTCGGGCGCGAGCTCTCGCGCGCCCGCGCCTAGGCGGGCGCGGTTGGACGGCGGGCTGCTCCTGCTGCTGTTCCTGGTGATCGCGGCGGTTGGAATCGCCGTGCTGTCGCCCCTGCGCAATCCGCCGGCCGACTTCGATGAGGAAACCCACGGCGACCGCCTCGCGGACCTCGAGCTGCGCAAGGAGACCAAGTATTCGGAGATCCGCGACGCAGAGACCGACCTCCATGCGGGCAAGCTCTCGGTCGAGGACCACCGCGAGCTCGACCGCGCTCTGCGCACGGAGGCGATCGCGATTCTGGAGCAGATCGACCGGCTCCACGGGAGGCCTCCGGACCAGGACGGCCGTGAGAACGGACGTCCTGGCTAAAATGCCCGCGCGGTGTACGCGTTCTTCTCAGTCACCCAGGTCCTGATCTCGATCGTGCTGATCTTCCTCGTCCTGCTGCACTCCGGCAAGGACGCGGGCCTCTCCGGCGCTTTCGGCATCGGCGGGGCGGGCGCGGGGCCGTTCGGCGGCGGCTCGCTCGTCGAGCGCAACCTGAACCGCTGGACGGTCGCTTTCGGAATCGCGCTCGTCGTCAACACGATCATCCTCCTGAAGATCTAGGCGGGCCGGCGCCGAGGCGCCGACCGGCTTTGCGGAAGCTTCGCTCTTTCTGAGGCCTCCCACGGCGATCCCCGCTGCCACCGCGGCGAACTGCACGCCCGCGGCGACCAGGAGGGCGCCGCGCGCATTGAGCGCGACCACCACCGGGCCGGCGAGCGCGGCGCCGAGCGAGAACATGCCCACCTTCAGGCTCGCGGCGGTCGTGAAGATCTGCCCGAGCAGCTCCGGGGGAGTCCAGCGCTGGCGCGCACCGAAGGTGGCGGACAGGTTCGGGCCGTCCACGACCCCGGCGAGCGCGATCAAGAGCAGCGCCGCCGGCAGGGTGGAGGCCAGCGGCCACAGGAGCATGAGGCAGCCGACCCCGAAGATCGCGAAGATCACGACCCGCTGCGGCGCCCAGCGCGTATGCACCCGCATCAGCGCGTTCGCGCCCACGGCCGAGCCGAAGGCAAATGCTGCCCAGAGGTAACCGGACACGCTCCGTTGGGTGCCGAGGTCGTTCAGCGCGAAGAACGGAAAGGCGACCGTCAGGAGACCGATGCCCCCGAGGTTGAGCGCGCCCGCGATCGTCACCGCCCGCAGTGGCGGGGTGACAGCGACGTGGCGCAGCCCGTCTCGGGCGATGTCCACGAGCGAACGTCCGAAGTGACGGGCGACGGGCGCGTCCATCGCGGGAATGCGGGCGATCAGGGCAATCGCGCCGAGCGTCAACACCGCCTCCGTGAGCAGCGATGCGGCCGGGCTCGCGATCGCCGAGATCGTGCCCGCCAGCGCCGGGCCGCCGATCACCGCGAAGTTGAAGCTCGTCGCCTCGAGCGCGTTCGCCTGCGCCAGGAGCTCATCCGGCACGATCACCGGGATCAAGCTGGTGAATCCCCCGAACGAGAGCGGCCAGGTCGCGCCGGCGAGCAGGGCAACCAGCGGGAGCGTCCAATTCGGCGCGTTCCCGGCAAGCACCACGATGCTGACCAGCGACGAGGCGGCGAGCACCTGGTCGACGATCATGATGCTCCGACGCCGGTTGGTGCGGTCCAGCCAGGCGCCCAGCAGCGGGCCCGAAACGATGCTCGGCAGCGTCACCGCGGCCACCGTCGCGCCGGCCAGTCCCGGGCTTCCGGTCCGGTCGAGCACGAGCAGCACGACGCCCACCGAGAACATGTCGTCGGCGAGGCGCGTGATCGTGGCGGTCGCCCAAAAGAGCGGGTACCCGGGATGGCGACGCAACCGCCCGAGCGTCGAAGCGGTCATCCGAAGATCCTGCCATACCGGCGTGGTCGGCTCAGGAAACGCGGCCGGCGGCGGCCGCGAGCTCTTTGTCCAGCGCCGGAAGGTATTGCTGGATCACGTCGTCCGGACGGCCGTACAGCTCGTTTCGCTTCCGCAGGCCCTGGAGCTTCAGCACGGGCCTGAGCTTTCCGCCACCGGCCTGCGGGCGGTCGAACTTTCGCATCGCCTCCTCCTCCGACTTCGAGAAGTAGTGGTTGATGCGCAGCAGGTCGAAAGTGAGCTCGCCCTGCCTGAGCCACGACTCGAGCGGCTGGTGGTGCTCGTCCACCGTTGGCTCTCCGTCCTCGAACTCGAACCAGTGCTCGTTCACGCGCCGCGCCACGCGGTCCGGGTCGACCACCGACTTCACGCTTCGGTTCGGCTCAGGGACGTGAAGGCGCGAGGAGAAGTTGCGCAGCAGGAGGCCGTCGGGCCTCGTCTGGTGCCCCGACGTTCCCATCCACGCCCGGCTCACAGCGACGCCCGCGTGCCGCTCGTAGTCGCGCAGGACATCTGGCAACGGGCGTCCGGTGGGCGAGAACAGGAACTCGTCCACGTCGAGGAACGCGATCCACCGCACCTCACCGCCGTGGCGGACGAGCGCGTGATCGTAGGCCGAGCCCTGTCCCGGGAACACGGGCCACGGGTGCACGGTCACCGAGCCGTCCTCGATGAAAGGTGCAAGCGCGTCGAGATGGTCGTCCTCGGAGGCGTTGTCGTAGAGGAAGAACCGATCGACTCCGACCACGCGATGGAACGCGACCCATTCGCGGAGATTCTCGGCCTCCCACCTGTAGATCGCGGCCATCCCCAGATAGTGCGGCTTGCCCGCCATGGGACGAGCGTACATCCCGATATCGTGTCCGCTCTGAGAGACCCGCGTCGAAGGGGGTTGCATGGACTTCAAGCCGAGCGCCAGGACCGAGGAGCTTCAGGAGCAGCTGCTCGAGTTCATGGACGACCACGTCTATCCGAACGAAGAGGTCTACTGGGGGCAGGTCAAGGAGTCAGGCGACCCGTTCTTCCATCCGCCCGTGATGGAGGAGATGAAAGAGGAGGCGCGCCGGCGTGGCCTCTGGAACCTGTTCCTTCCGAACGAGCGGTTCGGCGCCGGCCTCACGAACCTTGAGTATGCGCCGCTCGCGGAGACCACGGGTCGCAGCCCGATCGCGCCCGAGGCGCTCAACTGCGCCGCGCCGGACACGGGGAACATGGAGATCCTGGCCGAGTTCGGCACTCCCGAGCAGCAGCGTGACTGGCTCGAGCCCCTGCTCGAGGGCGAAATTCGCTCCTGTTTCGCGATGACCGAGCCCGAGGTGGCGAGCTCCGACGCGACCAACATGCAGGCCCGCATCGAGCGCGACGGCGACGAATACTTGATCAACGCCCACAAGTGGTGGACCAGCGGCGCGGCCAGCGAGCGCTGCAAGATCTCGATCCTGATGGGCGTCACCGACCCGGACGCGGACCCGTACCGCCAGCACAGCATGATCCTCGTTCCGCTGGACACGCCCGGCGTGAACATCGTCCGCACGCTGCCCGTCTTCGGCTACAACACCGGCCACGGCGGCCACTGCGAGGTGCTGTTCGAGGACGTGCGCGTCCCCGCCACCAACATGCTCGGCGGCGAGGGAGCGGGCTTTGCGATCGCGCAGGCGCGACTCGGCCCGGGCCGGATCCACCACTGCATGCGGGCGATCGGCATGGCGGAGCGCGCGTTCGACCTCATGTGCGATCGCGCGTGGCAGCGCTCGCCATTCGGCAAGCCGCTCGCCCGTCAGGGCGTGGTGCGCAACTGGATCGCAGAGTCGCGCATCGAGATCGAGCAGGCCCGCCTGTTGACGCTCAAGACCGCGTGGCTGATGGACACGGCCGGCAACAAGGGTGCTCGGATCGAGATTTCCGCGATCAAGGTGGCGGCGCCCGAGGTCGCGACGCGCGTGATCGACCGCGCGATCCAGATCCACGGCGGCGGTGGCATGAGCGACGACTTCCCGCTCGCGGCGATGTATGCGGGCGCGCGCACGCTGCGAATCGCCGACGGCCCGGACGAGGTGCACAAGATGTCGATCGCGCGGCGTGAGCTGCACCGCTACCAGCCGCAGGAAGAACCCGTCCTCAGCTGAAACGCGCACTTGTTACGGGAGCGGCGCAGGGCATCGGCGCCGCGATCGCGGCGCGACTGCGCAGCGACGGCTTCGACGTCGTCACGATCGATCGCGCCAAGGGCTGCGACCACCAGCTCGACTTGCGATCGGACGCGCTGCCGGACCTCTCCGACGTGGACGTCTGCGTCTCGAACGCCGCGATCACCGACACGATCGCGCCCGCGCACCGAATGGCGCCGGAGCAATGGCAGCGAGACATCGACGTGAACCTGACCGGCGCCTTTCGCATCGTGCAGGCGTGTCTCGGCGGGATGCGTGAGCGGCGCTACGGCCGCGTGATCGTGATCTCGAGTGGCGCCGCGCGCGATGGGCTCCCCGGACAGGTCGCCTACGCGGCCTCGAAGGCCGGCCTGCTCGGCATGGTGAAGACGATCGCCGCCGAGAACGCGGCCCACGGCATCACCGCGAACGCCGTCCTGCCGGGCATGATCGGCACGGAGAAGGTGCGTGCGATGCCGGCGGAGGTGCTCGACGTGGTCAACGCGGAGCTGCCGGCCGGACGCATGGGGACGCCCGAAGAGGTCGCGGCGCTCGTTGCGTTCCTCGCTTCGGAGGAAGCCGGCTATGTGACTGGCGAGGAGATCGGGATCGCGGGTGGCTTCGGCCTCAACACGATGTCACTCGGCCGTCAGCGAATGTAGCCCCAGGCGCGCAGCGACTTGCGAAGCGCCCGCACATAGCTGCGGCCGCGCGGCCACCCAGAGAACTCGAGCCGGCGCACGTCGCGTCGCCGCAGTGCCCTCCGGACTGTGCGCAGGCCCGCCGGCCCGCGGCCCAGCAGGGACTGGTCGGCCGCGTAGGCGGCGAGGATCCCTCTGACGTCGCGGCGGCCTCGTTGCCGCCGGTACTCGCGCAGAAGGCGCCGCGCATCCGCTCGGATCGTGGACGGGTGACTCCTCGTCTCGTCGACGAAGCTGCCGCCGGCGAACCGGAATATCTGCGGAGGGAACTCCGAATCGGCGTAGTCGGTGAACGCGTACGCGAAGCGGTCGTCGAATCCGAGAAAGCCAACCGGGCGGCCGCCGCCGAGCCGCACGAGCCGGTAGCCCTGGTTTCCGAAATCCCGCTCGGTGAGCGCGTATCGATTCTGCGCGGGCACGTAGCCGTAGACATACGCCCAATCGCAGCAGTGCGCGCCACCGGTGTTCACGTCGAGGATCACCTCGGGCTCTGAGTCGCCGTTCAGCTCGCGCACCTCGACCGAGCGTCGCCGTCCGCCGCCGCCGGGGAGCGCCGGGCAGGGGCCCGAGCACGGTCCCGGCACCTCGTAGTCCAGCAGCGCGGACGGGCCACGGAAGATCGTGAGCCGGAGATGGGTGAACTCGCCGTGGCTCTCGTCGTAGGTGACGCGGGCGGCGACCTGGCCGAGGCGCGCGTTTTCGGTGTGCGTCTTGGCCTTCGCAGCGACCGGCATCACGAATGACGCCGCCAGCGTCACGAATATCGCTGCAAACCGGGTCATTCGAGCGACCCGTACCGCTCCAGGTGCCGGGAGGGGATGTCGGCCGGGTCCTTGTACCAGTACCAGACGCACGGATCGTGATCGAAGTCGTCCGGTGGGTCGCTCGGGTAGACGGGGTAGCCGATCCACCGCATTGGCAGGATCTCGTTCATGAAGGAGCAGTGCGTGCAGTACAGGGGAAAGCCGGCACGCCCGTAGCTCCAATCGTGCTCAGATTCGGTGACGCCGTACCCGTCCGGCCCATAGCGCCGCATGCGCCACAGTCGCTGTCCCGATCCGCACGGGTTCATCGCGAATGTGAACTTCTCGTCGTCCTCGCTGATCGTGAATGCCCCGGGCTCGGGCCCCGTGCCGCTCCCCGAGTGTGCCCGCCAGTTGGCAGCGAGCGCGCGCACCATGTCGCGCCGGTCCTGCCGCGCGATCGCCCGCACGTGACCCTGCCAGCCCCGCTCGAGGCTCCACTGCCACGCCTCCTCCACGCCGCCGTCGCCGAGCCGCTCCTGCACGAAGCTGATCAGGCCCGCGAGGCCCTCGACCATGATGTCGTGCAGCAGGCGCCACTCGCTCTTCATCTCCTCGCACAGGGCCCGGGCTGCATCCGCATCGCCCCGGTCCAGTGCCTCGATCGCACGGTCCATGGTCGGCCTCGACATCTCGGCCAGCTCCTCCTCGGAGAACCATTGCTCGCTCACTCGACTCCTCCTCCGGGTCCGTTTTGCCGCCCCGAGCTTAACCCCGTGGGCCTGCCAGACTTCGAGCATGCCCCTCCCAGTCGCGGAGCTCTCGTCGGGCACCGAGCTGGTGGTGCTCGGCGTGCTGGTGGCGGTCTCGGCGCTCTTCGTGGTGGCCGAGTTCACCGAGGTCCCGTATCCGATCCTCTTCGTGCTGGGCGGCGTGACGCTGGGCTTCGTGCCCGGGGTCCCGGACGTCGTGCTCGCTCCGGATCTCGTGCTCGTGATCGTGCTGCCGCCGCTGCTCTACTCGGCCGCCTTCTTCTCGTCGCTGCGAGATCTCCGGGCAAACGTGCGCTCGATCTCGCTGCTGGCGATCGGCCTGGTGATCGCCACCACGTTCGGAGTCGCCGTGATCGCGCACGCGATGATCCCCGACCTGTCGTGGCAGGCCGCGGTGGTGCTGGGAGCGATCGTTTCGCCGACCGACCCGATCGCGGCCACCTCCATCGCCGAGCGTCTGAATGTCCCACGCCGCATCGTCACGATCGTCGAGGGGGAGAGCATGGTGAACGATGCCACGGCCCTGATCGTCTATCGCTTCGCGGTCGCAGCTGTGGTCTCGGGCTCCTTCTCGTTGAGCCATGCCGCGCTCGAGTTCCTGGGCAACGCGGCAGGGGGCATCGCTATCGGCCTCGCGATCGGGTGGCTGGTGGCGCAGGTGCGCAAGCGCCTCGACGACGCACCGACCGAGATCGCGCTGTCGCTGCTGACCGCGTACTTCGCCTACCTCCCCGCCGAGGCACTCGGAGTGTCCGGCGTGCTTGCCGCGGTGACGGTCGGGATCTACCTGGGTTGGCGCGCCCCGGAGCTGGTGACCTCGCCCTCGACGCGCCTCCAGTCGCAGGCGGTCTGGGAGATCCTCGTCTTCGTCGTCAACGCGTTTCTCTTCACGTTGCTCGGACTTCAGTTCCAGGGCCTCGTCGATCGGCTGCACGGGTACTCGGCTACCACGCTGATCGGCTACGGCGCGATCGTGGGCGGGGCGGTGATCCTGATCCGCTTCCTGTGGGCGTTTCCGAACACCTACCTGCCGCGATTCCTCTTCCGGCGTATTCGCGAGCGAGACCCCTATCCGCCCTGGCAGTACCCCGTGCTCGCATCCTGGATGGGCATGCGGGGCGCGGTATCGCTCGCTGCCGCGCTCGCGCTTCCACTCCACACGGATGCCGGCGGACCCTTCCCCTCGCGCGACCTCATCATTTTCCTCACCTTCTGCGTCATCCTCGTCACGCTGGTGTTCCAGGGGCTGACGCTGCCGGCCCTGATCCGCGCCCTGCGCGTCGAAGCCGACGACGCGGCCGAGCGCGAGGAGATCAAGGCGCGCAAGCACGCCGCAAAGGCTGCGATCGCCCGCATCGACCAACTGGCGGCGGAGGATTGGGTCCGCGAGGACACGGCCGACCGCATGCGAGGTCTCTACGACTACCGCCTCCGGCGCTTCGCGGCTCGCTACGACGATGGTGACGATGGAGCCCTGGAGCAGCAGTCGCTGAGCTACCAGCGCCTCCGCCGCGAGGCTCTCGACGCCGAGCGCGCAGCGGTCTACGACCTGCGCAACCGCGGCATGATCAACGACACCGTGATGGACCGCGTCGTGCGCGACCTAGACTTGGAGGACACGCGTCTGGAGATCTGACGACGCCCTTGACCGTTGCCCGGCACAGGAGTAAAAGCCGAGGCCCGACCGAAGGAGGTTGCTGATGGCTCGCAAGATCGCGGACTGCAGGAGGTGGCCGAGCGAGTCCAACTGCTCGCTGACCATCATCGGCGAGGAGGACGAGGTCATTCGCACCGCGGCCGAGCACGCCGCTTCCGTTCACGGCCACGAGGACACGCCTGAGCTGCGTGACCAGATTCGCGAGTTCCTCGAGCCGGAGGAGACGTACGTCATGGGCATGCGCGAGCAGGAGCCGATGCCCGGCTAGACGCGATCGAACACCTGGGGCGCGGCATGGAGGCGGCGCCCCGTCGTGTCTCTAAGATCCCCCGCGTGACTGAGATCTGCACCCACCTCGACCAGATCGAGGAGGTCACGCCGAGCAGCACGAAGGGCTGCTCGCAGTGCCTTGCGGCCGGCGACCGGTGGATGCATCTACGGCTCTGTCTCACCTGCGGCGAGGTCGGCTGCTGCGACTCCTCGCCCAACCGCCACGCCAGCAAGCACGCAGCCGAGCACGGCCACCCGATCGTGCTGTCGTTCGAGCCGGGCGAGGATTGGTCGTGGTGCTACGTGGACGACGTCGCATTCGTCGTGGACGGCATGACGGTCAACGGGCCGACCGAGCACGAATAACGCCTTAGGGACGCCTTAGAGCAATTTCATCCGCATCGCGCGGGCGAGCGCGCCTCCCAGCGCGTGATCGCTTCCGGCGATGCGCACGAATAGCGGCCCGCCGAACGGCTGCTTGTCCACGACCTCGAGTTCCCGGCCGGGTCGGATGTCGCGTTCGGCGAGGTAGCGGAGCATGTCCGCGTCGGAGTCGCTGACCCGGAGAAAGACAGCCCGGTCGCCGGGGGCGAGATCCGACAGCGAGCGCGTATGGGGCTCGTCGATGGAGCCGTCGCGGCGCGGAATCGGGTCGCCGTGCGGATCGACGGTGGGGTCGCCGAGCTTTGTAGCGATCAGGTCCTCGAGCTCCTCGGACAACACGTGCTCGAGCTTCTCGGCCTCGGCGTGCACCTGGTCCCAGGGCATCCCGAAGGCCTCCGTCAGATAAAGCTCGAGCAGCCGGTGGTGGCGCAGGACCTCGAGCGCCAGCCGGCGCCCCAGGGCGGTCAGCACGACGCCGCGATAGGGCACGTGGTCGACGAGCCCGAGGCCGGCGAGCTTCTTCACCATCCCCGACGCCGAGCCCGGTGTGACATCCAGCCGCTCCGCCAGCGCGGACGTCGTGACCGCCTCGTCGCCGCCGTGCTGGAGCGAGTAGATCGCCTTCACGTAATCCTCGATCGCCTCGGTCGTCTCGATGTCGACCGCGCGGCCTCTTCTCAGCGTCTCGCGCATGGGCTATCCGAAGAAGGCCTGCTGGAGCAGGAAGACGTTGAGGCAGATGATGAGGACCGCGATCACTCCCGCGATCGCGGTCAGCCAGCGCGGGTTCGCGAGCGTGCCCATGACCTGCGGCTTTCGTGCGATCAGGAGCAGTGGGACGAGCGCGAACGGGATACCGAAGGACAGCACCACCTGGCTGAACACGAGCGCCGCACTCGCGTTGACCCCGATGCCCACGACGATCAGGGCGGGGAGGAGGGTGATCGCCCGTCGCAGGAAGATCGGGATGCGCCGCTGGATGAAGCCCTGCATCACGACCTGCCCCGACATCGTGCCCACCGAAGAGGAAGCGAAGCCGGACATCAGCAGGCCAATTCCGAACACGGTCGCGGCGTTGTTGGAGAGCAGCGTCTGCAACCCTTCGTAGGCGCGGTCGATCTCGTCGATGTTGGTGAGGCCGCTGTTATGGAACAGCGCGGCCGCCATCAGCATCATCGAGATGTTCACGAGGCCGGCAAGACTCATCGCAAGCACCACGTCGACCTTCTCGAAGCGAAGGATCTTTCGCTTCTCCTCGTCGTTTCGCCCGACCACGCGGCGCTGGGTGAGGGCCGAGTGCAGATACACGACATGCGGCATCACGGTGGCGCCGAGGATGCCGGTGGCGAGCAGCACGCTCTCGGTGCCGGAGAAGCCGGGCACGAACAGGTGGTTGGCGATCTGCGAGCCCGACGGCTCGGTCTTGAACACTTCGAACGCGAACGCCGCGACGACGACCCCGACCATGCCGGCGATCACCGCCTCGAGCCGCCTGAAACCCCGCTGTTGCAGGGCGAGGATCGCGAATGCGCCCGCGCCCGCGATCAGCGCCGCCGGGAAGAGGGCGATGCCGAACAGCAGGTTCAGGCCGAGCGCGGCGCCCATCACCTCGGCCAGGTCGGTCGCCATCGCGATCGCCTCCGCTTGCAGCCAGAGGCCGATCGACGTGCGTCGGGAGAAGTTCTCGCGGCACAGCTCGGCCAGGTTCTTGCCCGTCGCGATCCCGACCTTCGCCGACTGCGTCTGAATCAGCATCGCCATCAGGTTCGCCGCCAGCACGACCCAGAGCAGGAGGTATCCGAACTTGGCGCCGCCGGCGATGTTGGTGGCGAAGTTGCCGGGATCGATGTAGGCGACCGCGGCGATGAAGGCGGGACCGAGGAAGGGCCAGAGCCCTACCAGCCCGCGGCTCTCACCCCGCAGCGACCGGCGCGCCGCGTCTGCGACGGCGGCCTCGCCCGGGAGGACGGATTCGACGTCCGGGCCGGCGGGCGCCGGCGCGGGCACGCCAACCCCGAGGACGTCGTCCGCGACTGCTGCCGGGGTCTGCTCAGGCTCCACGAACCGGCAGTTTAGCCAAGCCTAAAAATAAAGCTACATACGACAAAACACCGGCCCGGGCAAATTCGGCGAAGGAAATTTGTTGGCGACATTGTTTTCGCACGATCGTTCGTGTTAGTATGCCCAGCCGTGGAGGTCAGGGAGATCGCTGCGGGTGGCATTACCAATGGCCGCTCTGACGGGCGCCGGGCGCGAGGTGACCGAACGCGCCGCGCGATTCTCGAGGAATCAGTTCAGATCGCGTCGGCGGAAGGACTAGAGGGTCTCTCCATCGGTCGCCTCGCCGAGGCGCTGGGAGTAAGCAAAAGCGGTCTCTTCGCGCACTTCGGCTCCAAGCTCGACCTCCAGGTCGAGACCGTGCGAGCCGCACGCGAAGTCTTCATGGACGAGGTCCTGGGTGTCGCCAGCGCCGGCGGGGGGATCCGCGAGATCTTCTCGCTGACCGATGCGTGGCTCGACTACATGGAGCGCGAGGTTTTCCGCGGCGGATGCTTCCTGGTTGCGGCCTCGGTCGAGTTCGACAGCCGGCCAGGTCCTGTTCGGGATGAGATCGCCGGGCTCGTGAGCGAGTGGCTCATGGCCCTCGAGGCGGCTGTCACCGACGCGCAGGAAGCCGGCCACGTGTCGCTCGAGGTGGACGCGCAGCAACTCGCCTTCGAGCTCCACTCCCTGTGCATGGGTGCGAACTGGGCGTTCCAGCTCTATCGCGACGGCGATGCATTCGACCGTGCGCGCGCGGCCATCCGCCGCCGGCTGACCGGCACCTCGCCGCTCGAGATCGAGGTCGATGAAGGTGCTGCCCGCCGCACGCTGCGGGACCAGATCGCAAAGCTCGAGCGCGAGCTGGCGACACTCTTCCCGGCCGCTCGTCCGGGCGACGAGCTCGACTGGCGCGTGCGGTCGCCGGGCGGCCCGCGCGTACTCGACGTCGCGGACCTCGAATCGCTGCGCGACGACCTCGCCGACCGGGTGGAGGAGATTCGCCACGCGCTTCGCGAGCGCGCCGATTCGGAGGAGGAGAACCGGGCGCGCCTGGAAGCGATCGCCGCCGACCCGGCCGGTCACAAATGGGAGCGGCTTTCCAACACCGATATTGGAGAGCCGGGCTGCAAGCACTACCACGCGACGCCCAGGCTCGGCCTCGTCGGCATGCTGATGGGCTGGTGGCGCGTCAAGGTCTCGTCGGGATGCCCATAGCTCCGCGGACACCCGGCTCCAGGAGGGGCACGTGATCCGGACCGCTGCCGACCGGGCCTTCCTGCCCGCCAAGAACCTGTTCGAGCAGGTCGGCGACATGATGATCCTGACCGGCAAGACGATCGTCTCGGCGATCCGCCCGCCCTACCCCTACGGGGGCGAGTTCATG